>Ga0308176_10000482_pt1 | contig 25329 bp, 22 predicted proteins | sample PhyCR2_3_FD_203890 | JGI IMG/M metagenome (GOLD analysis project Ga0308176, IMG submission 203890) | Soil microbial communities from UC Gill Tract Community Farm, Albany, California, United States - DLSLS.C.R2 | ecosystem: Environmental > Terrestrial > Soil > Agricultural land | place: USA... | reverse complement strand
GTAGAACGTCGCGAACAGAAGCAATGCGGTCGTCGGCACGAGCCCGCTGACGAGATGGTCGCCGGCGGATGTTCCCGGCTGCGGCTGGACGAAGTTGTCGTCGATCACATGGATCGCGATCACCACGAGCCCGATCTGGGCAAGGAGGATCTCGGAACGCGCGGCGCTCAGGAGAGTGACCACACGCCGCCCGGGGCTCAGCGGTTGAGGTATCGCTGACGTGGTCACAGGTGCCTCCTGGTTCATGCCCGTGCCCCTCCGCAGATTTCGGGCCGGAGGGGCGCGGGCTTGGCGTTTATTCGTACTGCAGTGCCTTGAGGATGTTCAGCCGCGACGCCCGTCGCGCGGGAAGCACGGAGGCGAGCAGGCCGACGGCCGTGATCCCGAAGATGAAGATGGCCATGGTGCGCCACGGGATCGCGAACACGACGCCCTGATCCGACAGCGCCTGTGTAGTGAGCACCGCGAGGAAGACGCCGACGGCGATTCCGAGCGTTCCGCCGATCAGTGACGTGATGATCCCTTCGAAGCGAATCATCCGCCTCACCTGACGCCGCGTCATCCCGACGGCCCTGAGCATCCCGAGCTCACGTGTCCGCTCGAACACCGAGAGCACGAGCGTGTTCACGATGCCGAAGATGCTGATCAGGACCGAGAGTCCGAGCAAGCCGTAAAGGACGTTGAGGCCGATGTTGATGTCGTCCTCCTGGGTCTGCTTGAACTGGCTCGCGGTCTGGATTTTCGCATCCGGGAACGAGCTCAGTGCACCTTCGAGCCGGGCCGTGTTGGCGTCACTGACGCCACCCTTGATGTTGACCAGCGCCATCAAGTCCCGCGGCGCCGAGTAGTTGGCGTCGAAGCTCGCAGCGGAGATCGTCACCGCGCCGAAGGGCGAGCCGCCCTTGGGCGGGTCGAAGATGCCCTTCAGACGAAGGTGAAGCACTTTGCCAGTGGGAGTCGTGACGGCGATCGGCGAGCCGAGGCTCAGATGATTCGTCTTTGCGTAGTCCTTGTTGACGAACGCCCCGGCCTTGCCGAGCTGCGCCGGGACGCTGGCGGAGCCGTGGAGCCAGTCGATGTGAACCGTTTGCGCCAGGTTCGTCGTGACGCCCGTGACCTGGATGTTGTCTCCGAACGCCCGTCCGTCGCCGCCGCGAATCGGCGAGACCGCAGTCACGCCGGCGGCGGTCGCGACGGCCGCGTCTGCCTGCTTGGCGAACGGATCGAAGCCGTTCTCGGCAGTGAGCGCATAGTCGCCGGCGAACAGCTTGTCGACGGCGTCGCCGTACGAGGCGCGGAGACCCGCACCCAGGATGGCGACGTAGGTGATCAGCGCGAGGCCGATCATCAGCGCGGACGCAGTCGCCGCGGTCCTGCTCGGGTTCCGCATCGCGTTCTCCCGGGCGAGCGTCCCCGCGGTCCCGCCGATCCTGGTGCCGGGCCAGCCGAGCACCGACGCGAGCGGCCGGACTGCACGCTTCGCGTTCAGCGAGACGCCGACGAAGAGCACCAGCGTCCCGAAGCCAAGAGCGAGGAGACGACTCGCGGTAGTCAGGCCGCCGCCGAAGATCCCGAAGACCAGCACCAGGATCCCGAGAGCAAGCGTCACGAGTGAGGCCACGGGCCCGAAGCGCGACAGGCGAGCGGCCGGCAGTGCGGCGCCCTCGCGGACCGCTGCGATCGGAGGTACTCGTGTGGCTTTGATCGCCGGCCGGAGGCTGGCGAGCAGGGTGACGATGATCCCGACCAGGAGGCTCACGACGATCGTGCGTGTCGCAAGGACGGTGTCGCCCTTCGGGAACTCGACACCGATGCCGACGAAGAGCGCATTCAGGCCCTTCGCGAGCAACAGCCCGAGGAAGAGGCCGATCACCGAGGCGACCGCACCAACGACGAACGCCTCCAGCAGGACGGTGCGCAGCACCTGCCTGCGCGAGCCGCCGATTGTCCGGAGTGTTGCGAACTCCCGCACTCGCTGCGCGATGGTGATCGAGAGCGTGTTCGAGATCACGAACGCGCCGACGAAGAGAGCGATCGCACCGAAGGCGAGCAGGAACTTCTGCATCATTCCGAGCGAGGAATGAACATCGGCGACGTCAGATGCGGTCTGCGCTGCCGAGGTCTTCACCTTCGCCGTAGCCGGCAGCAGCGGCCGGATCTCGCTGACGAGCTTCTCGGGTGTGACCCCGTCCTTCGCCGCTACCTGAATGCCGTCGTACTTGCCGATCTTCGAGAACAGCTTCTGGGCGGTGGGAACATCGAAGATCGCGATCGTGGCGGCACCGATCGACGCTTTGTCGGCGTACTTGGCCACGCCCGTGATCTCGAACCGGCGTGTGCCTTGATTGGCTGCGACGCCAATCGTGTCGCCGACGCGGAAGTGCTGTGTGTCCGCGGTGTGCTTGTCAATCGCGATCTGGCTGCCGCCGACGGGCCACTGTCCCGAGACGAGCTTCAGCGGGGTGAACCGCGCGTCGTTCGCCGGATCGATGCTCGAGCCGATGCTGCCGCCGCCGCCCGTCGAGATCACCTTGCCGTCATGGCCCAGCAGCTTCGCCTCGTCCCCGACCTCTCCGGAAGCCGCGGCGACACCGGGAAGCTGCTTCACCTTTGTGAGCACGGATGCCGGGAACGCCGGGACCACACCTTCGCCGGTGTTGCTGTCGTCGTTCTTGAAGGCGACCTTGCCGGAGATCACCGCATCCGCGTTCGTGAACGAGTCGTCGACGATGTTCGTGAACGCTGCGGTGATCGTGTCGGTGAGCACGTACGTGCCGCTGATCATCGCGACGCCCAGGATGATCGCCAGCGCGGTAAGTAGCGTGCGGAGCTTGCGGCCCCAGATGCCTTTGAGTGAGACGGCGATCATCGTGCGAGCTCCTCGCTCACGGCGATGACCTCGCTTGCGGTAGACGCGCCGAGGTCTCGGACAATGAGGCCGTCGGCCAGGAAGAGAATCCGGTCCGCGATCGTCGCGGCGCGAGGATCGTGGGTCACCATCACGGTTGTCTGGCCGTAACCGTCGACGGATTCGCGCATGAGCGCCAGGATTTCGCTGCTTGTTTTCGAGTCGAGGTTGCCTGTCGGCTCGTCCGCGAAGACGATCGTCGGACGGCTGACGAGGGCCCGGCCGATGGCAACGCGCTGCTGCTGTCCACCCGAGAGCTCCGAGGGACGATGTTCGCGGCGCTGCTCGAGCCCGATCTTGCGCATCAGCTCGGCCACCCATTCCTTGTCAGGCTTTTCGCCCGCGAGCGTGAGCGGTAGGACGACGTTCTCCTGCGCGTTCAACATCGGGAGCAGGTTGAAGAACTGGAAGATGAAGCCGATGTGCTGTCGCCGAAGGAGCGTCAGCTGGTTGTCGTTCAGGTGTGAAATGGCCGTTCCGGCGATCGTGACCTCGCCGGAGGTCGCCTTGTCGAGGCCCGCGAGAATGTGCATCAGCGTCGACTTCCCGGAGCCGGAGGGACCCATCACCGCGGTGAGCCGACCCTCCGCGACCTCGAGCGAAACGCCGCGTAGTGCCTCGACGGCCGTGTCACCGTCGCCGTAGCGGCGGGTCAAGTCTTGTGCGGCAACGACCGACTGGCCGACGGTGTCTACCGAGTCCCTTGTCTCCACTGCCGGAATCGCAATGCTTGCCATGCTCAGCTCCTTCGGTCGTTGCTGGGATGGTCGCGGGTCGTCATGGGATCCCAACCTCGCTGACCTTGGTTGCCGTGGTGCGCTCGGCGACGTACAGGGGCAGCAGCGCGAGCGCATCGACCTCCGATACCGCCTCGACGGTCCACCAGAGCTCGTGCCCGCCCGAGCGGCACGAGCCGATCGTCGCCCCGTGGCGGAGCGGGCTGTCGTAGCCCTTGAACGACGCGAACACGGCGCCGCAGTCCTCCGGCTCATGCCGATGCTGCAGCAGGTAATGGAACACCCTGCGAGCATCGAGGTAACCGAGAGCTCGCGACATCGGGGTGGCACCCTGGTTGGGCACCCTGATTAGGCGTTACGAGTGCCCTGGTCTATCCTGGTTTCAGGAAGCAAATGGCCCTACTTTCCGAGCACCTCGTCGGGCGCGCCGAGGAGCTCGGCGCGTTCAACCAGCTCCTCGCAGCACTCGATTCGGGCGAGGGTGCCGCCGTCGCTCTGGTGGGAGAGCCCGGCATCGGGAAGACGCGACTCCTCGCCGAGCTCGCGGCTCGCTCCGATGCGCGCGGGCACCTCGTGCTGAGCGGGTCCGCATCTGAGCTCGAGCGCGACCTGCCTTTCTGGGTGTTCGTCGATGCGCTCGAGGAATACGTCCAGGCACTCGATCCGCGCGTGCTCGCCTCGCTGGACGACGACGTCCGAACAGAACTCGGCCGGGTGTTCCCGTCGCTCTCCGCGCTCGCGACGGATCGCCCGCCCGCATCCCACAAGCGCTACAGGAGCCACCGCGCGGTGTCCGCCCTGCTCGCACGGCTTGCGTCGACCACCCCCGTAGTGCTTGTGCTCGACGACCTGCATTGGGCGGACACGGCTTCCGTCGAACTGCTGGGCGCATTGCTACGCCGGCCGCCTGCGTCGGTGCTGATTGCTCTCGCCATGCGTCAACGTCAGCTGCCCGAGCGGTTGTCGGCGGCGCTCGAGAGCGCCCATCGCGCAGATGCGCTAGCTCGAGTCGAGCTTCTCCCGCTCAGCCGCTCGGAGTCGGGTGAGCTCCTCGGTACGTCCGTCAATGGATCGAAGGCCGCCGCTCTCTACGAGGAGAGCGGCGGCAATCCCTTCTACCTCGAGCACCTCGCCCGCTCGATGTCTGAAGCGCCGGCAGCCGGCGCCTCGGGTCGAGAGCTCTGGCTCGGCGACGTCGACGTCCCGCCCTCGGTCGCGGCGGCGCTGGCAGAGGAGCTCGCGTGGCTGTCGGAGGGCTCACGTGTGGTGCTGGAGGGCGCGGCGGTCGCGGGTGACCCGTTCGAGCCAGAGCTCGCAGCGGCCGCCGCTTCGACACAGGAGCCATGTGCAATCGAGGCCCTCGACGAGCTCCTGCAGCTCGGCCTCGTGCGCGAGACCTATGTGCCGCGGCGTTTCCGCTTCCGGCACCCCCTCGTGAGACGCGCGGTCTACGAGTCGACGCCCGCAGGCTGGCGACTCGGCGCCCACGAGCGGACGGCTCGCGCGCTCGAGGACCGCGGCGCACCCGCAGCGGCTCGAGCGCACCACATCGAGCGCTCGGCACGACAGGGCGATCTGTCCGCCATCGCGACGCTGCGCTCCGCCGGCGAGGCAACAGCGCATCGAGCACCGGCCAGCGCGGCGCGGTGGTTCGGCGCCGCTCTGAGCCTCTTGCCAGCCGATACCGCGGTCGAGGAGCGAGTCGAGCTCCTGCTGGCGCAGGCGGGATCGCTTGCGGCGATCGGCCAGTTCTCCGAGAGCCATGCCGCGCTGATCGAATGCCTCTCGCTGGCGCCGGCCAAGGCAACCGCGCAGCGCGTGCGTCTGATCACGGCTTGCGCGGGGGTCGAGCACTTGCTCGGCCGCCACCAAGAAGCGCACCTGCGTCTCCTGGACGCGCTGGACGACCTCGAGGACGAGTGCTCCGCCGAAGGGGTCGCACTGATGATCGAGCTCGCCGTGGACGGGTTCTACCGGATGGAGTACGAGGCGATGCGAGGTTGGGCCGAACGAGCGCTGTGCGCTGCCCGTACCCTCGGAAGCCCACCGCTGACGGCTGCGGCGCTCGCGCTATTGACGTATGCGGCGACCCTCGACGGGGCCATGGCGGAGGCGAAGGACACCTGGTCGGAGGCCGTCGTGCTCGTTGACGCACTCTCCGACGACGAACTTGCTCTTCGACTCGACGCGGCCGTCAATCTCGCGGCCGCCGAGCTGGACCTGGAACGCTTCGCGGAGGCGGGAGCCCATGCCGAGCGTGCGATGGCGGTTGGCGAGGCAACCGGGCAGAGCGACATCGTCCCGATCCTCGTCTACTGCCTCGCGTGGGTGCGGCGGCGGCGAGGGGAGTTGGCCTCGAGCGCGGAGTTGTTGGACGACGCCGTCGAGAACGCACGGCTCTCCGGCAACGACCACAGCCTGGCCGGAAACCTCCTCAATCAGTCGCTAACGGCGCTTGCAGCCGGAGACATCGAGCTTGCGCTCACGGCCGCAGGTGAAAGTGTCGATCTCAGCGCTCGGTTCGACAAGGGCCTGGTCTCGGCCTCGGCAAGTCATGCGCTGGCTTCGGCGCTCCTCGAGCACGGCGCCGCAGCGGAAGCCGTCGAGGCGCTGAGCGGCTGTGCGGGGGGAGTCGAGTTCCCACTCATCCCGAGCGCCTGGAGAACCCATTTCCTCGAGCTGCTGACCCGGTGCTGGCTCGAGCTCGGCCGCATCGAGGAAGCCGGCCAAGCCGCCGCCGCGGCGGCAATGTGCGCGGAGTCGTTCGGGTTGCGCCTCGCCGCCGCACTCGCGGACCGCGCTGTGGCGGCGGTGGCACTTGCATCGCGGGAGCTCGACATCGCTGCTGAGAAGGCCCTCGTATCGGCGACCGTCGCCGACGCGGTCGGAGCGCCGATCGAGGCGGCCTTGTCTCGGATGCTCGCGGGTCGTGCGCTCGCGCAGAATGGCGAGCTTGAGCGGGCCACAGCCGAGCTGACGAAGGCCGCCGAGGCGTTTCACTCGAGTGGTGCGCTTCGCTATCGAGACCAGGCGGAGCAGCAGCTACGACAGTTCGGACAGCACATCCACCGGCGTACGCGGACCGTGAAGAGCGACGGCGTCGGCGTCGAACTGCTGACCGAACGTCAGCTTCAGATCGCGCGCCTCGTCGTCGCGCGTCGAACGAACCCGCAGATCGCATCCGAGCTGTTCCTCAGCCAAAAGACGATCGAGAGTCACATGCACAACATGTTCAACAAGGTGGGCGTTAGCTCTCGCGTCGATCTTGCACGGGCGGTCGAGAGAGCGGACAGAACGACGGAGTAAAGGAGCGCGGCCGGCGGGCGCCGGCCGCGCTCCCGCTCGCTAGTGGTTTCCGCCGCGAGGCAGGCCCGAGACGGTGAACGGCTTCGTACTCGTGGCGAAGTCCGCGTTCACCACGAGGTACAGCTGTCGTGCACGGGCAACGGTCGAGGGCCCGCGAAGTGTCGGATCGGTCTGCGTCGCCACCAGCTTGGCGCTCGAGGCATGGTGCTTCAGCTTCAGGAACAGCAGCGCCGCAGGGGAGCCCTGGACGACGACCAATCGACCGCGGTCGAGGAGCATTCCGTCGCCGAAGACAGGGTTGGATGCGATCTGGTGGATCGCACGCGTGGTCTTCTTGACCTCGATCCGGAACAGCTTCCCGGTGTTCGTCTGCACGACGATCAGCTCGTGGCCGTGGGCAACGATCCCGTTCAGGTTGAAGCCGGACGCGTAGGCGATCTCAGGCCCGACCGGGATCGCCTGGGGCGTTCCCGAGCCGGCGCGGAGCTGCGCGTTGGTCACCCGCCAGAGCGTGGGACGGAACGAGTCCGTGACGAATACCCCCCGTCCGGTCACGACGAGGTCGTTCAGGAATCCTCCCGAGCCGGTGTCGAACGTGGCCAGGAGCCCCTTCGTCCGCAGGCTGTAGACGTAGATCTTCCCGGTCATGCCGCCGGCGACGTAGAGCTTGTCGCCCCTGATCTTCATGCCGATCGCGGACTTACCGGCCGCTCCGGGAATGAACTCGGTCACGGTCGGGTTGCCGACCGTTCCGCGGTAGATCGTGCCGTCGCCGGTCGCGCCGACGAAGAAGACTTTCCCCCCACCCCTCGTGGCCACCCCTTCCGGGTTGCCGTGGGTCGACGGGTCGAGCGTGAAGACCAGAGTCTTGCCCTTCCCGTGCTTGCCGTGCTTCCCGCCACCGTGGTCGGCGAGGGCGGCCGAGCCAGAAGCCAGAGCCGCGATGCCGACGGCGACGACGAGGACGTTCCAGCGCTTGTGCACGTGAAACCTCCCGACTAGGTATCTGTGGGCGCCTACAGGCTAGTCGACGGATCTATACGGGCTGCGACGTCTATCCGGATGTTCGCCGCCTGAGTCAAGATCTCGAGAGCACCTTGACCGGCATGCCGACGAACGCGAAGTTGTACGTCCACCGAGCCACGCTGTAGAGCTGCCGGACGCAGCCGTGCGACGCCGGAAAGGCCGGCACGTCCGGATACTGGTGGAAGGCGATCCCGCCCACGAAGGGCAGGGCCCAGGGCAGCCACTCGCGGAACGGAGTCGACCACCAGCGGGCGATCTTGGCGTAAACCTTGTAGCTGCCGGGCGGGGTCGGCGTCGACGGCTTCCCGCTGGAGACGCTGATCGCGCGGACGACCGCGTCGTCTCTGATGAGCAGAGCGACCTGGCGGTCGAGCAGGATCTCGGCGCGCTTCCCGGCACCGCCGCGGGTGATCGGAACCGGACGCGTCGCGGTGTCGAGCCGCGCATTCGTCTTCGCGTCCATCAGGCCGGTGCGCGGGAGACGCTCCCACTTCTGGAAGCCCAGGATTGCGTTCTGCGTTGCCGGACCGAAGCGACCGTCGTCGTCGCCGTGGATCATGTACCCGAGCTGGATGAGCTTCTGCTGCAGCGCCTTCACCTCCGGGTCAGGAGGCGGAAGCCTGAACGGCGGCGGCTCGGGCACCGGCACGTTGGGGGTCTGCAGGTTCCGGAAGGTGATCGGCTTCCCCGTGTTGACGCCGGGGAACCGGGCGACGGCGGGGCTGCCGTTGAGCAGCAGCTGCACCTTCTTCGTTCCCTGCACGCCGGTCAGCGTGCGGACGAGCTCGGCCAGGCGAGCGAGCAGGCTGCCCGTCTCGCGGCCGCCGGCGAACCGTTCGGTCAGGTCGACAGTCGCGATCCCGCCGGCCACCTTCAGGCTCCGGATCCGGATGCCGCGCGGGACGTAGGTTCGGAAGCCACGCGCCCTCTCCGCTCGAGTCGGACCGCGGAGCAGCGCGCGCACCGCCTCCAGCGCGGTCGAGCCAGAGCGGGACACGGGCGCCACCTGCTCGCCGCGCAGAAAGTAGACCGACAGCCCAGGTTTGGCCGCCGAGGCCGAACCGCTCGCGAGCACTCCGACCATCGCTCCGCCGGCGAGGAGAACCGCGAGCATGCGCCTCGTCGTCATCCGGCACGTATCTTTTCGCCCCCAGACGGTTCGGGGCGGATCATGCTTCGCTCCGGGCCGGGTCGTCGACGAGCGGCGTCGGGGCCGAGGATCTCATTTGCTAATGGCGGAAGCCCGCGGCCGACGCGGCGTCGTGCACGGGCACGGCCTGTTGCTCGAGACGCGGCAGCTGCCGCTTCAGGTCGGCCAGCAGCAGGTTCGCCATGTCGTGCGTGAAGCCGCGACGGACGACGACCCTCAGCGCGGCGAGGTCCTCGCGTTTCTTCGGGAATGTGTAGGCCGGCACCTGCCAGCCGCGCTCCCGCAGCGCGTTCGAGACGTCGAAGACGGTGAAGTTCTCGACGTCGTCCTTCACCTTGAAGGCAAAGACGGGCAGCTCGTCCCCGCGGGTGATCAGCTCGAACGGCCCGAGCTCCTCGATCTCGCCCGAGAGCCGGGTGGCAACGTCCCGCGCGTACGCCTGGACGCGTTGGTAGCCGTCGAAGCCGAGCCGCAGGAAATTGTAGTACTGGGCGACGACCTGAGCGCCCGGGCGCGAGAAGTTGAGCGCGAACGTGGGCATGTTGTCGCCGAGGTAGTTGACCCAGAAGATCAGATCGTCGGGAAGCGAGGCGCTGTCGCGCCAGACAATCCAGCCCACGCCCGGGTACACCAGCCCGTACTTGTGCCCGGAGGCGTTGATCGACGCGACGCGCTCGAGCTGGAAGTCCCAGACCAGATCTTCGTCGATGAACGGCGCGACGAACGCCCCGGACGCTCCGTCCACGTGAACCGGGACATCGATTCCCGTCTCCGCCTCGAACGCGTCGAGCGCCTGGCAGATCTCCTCCACCGGCTCGTACGAGCCGTCGAACGTCGAGCCGAGGATCGCGATCACGCCGATCGTGTTCTCGTCGCAGAGCTTGACCGCCTCCTCCGCCGACATGTGGAACCGGTCGCCCTCCATCGGCACGAGCCGCATCTCGACGTCCCAGTAGTTGGCGAGCTTCTCCCAGCAGACCTGGACGTTGATGCCCATCACGAGGTTCGGCCGGTCGACCGGCTTGCCCTCGGCCCTGCGCCGCTCCATCCAGCGGCGCTTCAGCGCGAGCCCGCCGAGCATCGCGGCCTCGCTCGAGCCGGTGGTCGAGCACCCGGTTGCCTCGTCGGCCTCCGGCGCGTGCCAGAGGCGGCTGAGCATCTGCACGCACCGCGCCTCGAGCTCCGCGGTCTGCGGGTACTCGTCCTTGTCGATCATGTTCTTGTCGAAGCACTCGGCCATCAACTGTTGTGCCTGCGGCTCCATCCAGGTGGTCACGAAGGTGGCGACGTTGAGGCGCGCGTTCCCGTCGAGCATCAGCTCGTCGTGGACGATCTGGTACGCGACGTCCGGTGGCAGCTGCTCGTCGGGAAGCGCATGCCGCGGGATCGTCGTGCCCTCGAGCCCGAACAGCGGCTGCACCGCGAGCTCCTCTCGGCGCGCGTTGTCTGTTTGCGGGTGTGTGAGGCTCATCTCGGCGAATCCTTTCGTCGGCGTCCGCATCAGCCTCCCCGACCGCGCAACACGCGGCCTCACCCGAATCGAACGATCTCGACGGCCCGGCGCTCTGAGATTCTGAGCCCGTGTTCTTCCGCCTGAGCACCTGGGAGCTATGGCTGATCATCGCCGGGCTCGTCTTCGGTTTCCTAGCGGTCGGCTATGCGGCGGGCCGCCTGTTACGCACCCAGGAGACGCTGCGGGAGCCCGTCGGGATCGTGCAGGGAGCCTTTTTCGCGCTCGTCGGGCTGATTCTGGCCTTCGGTCTGACGTTGGCCCTCGGCCGCTACGACACACGCCGCGCCGCCGTCGTCGACGACGCCGACACGATCGGAACCACCTACCTGCGCGCCCAGACGCTGGCCGAGCCGATGCGCAGCCGCTCGCTGCGACTGCTCAGGCAGTACACGGATGCGAGCCTAGAGCTGTCCAAGTCGGTGCCGACCACCGCGAGGTTCGATGACGCGGTCGCCCACGAAGACACGCTTCAGCGCCGGCTCTGGGGCCTGGCTGGGGACGCGCTCACGGCCGCGCCGCGAGACAGCGCACCGCGACTCTACGTCGAGACCCTGAACGAGATGATCGACCAGCAGACGATGCGCGTGGCGGCACTCAACAACCGGATTCCCACCGCCGTGCTCGTGCTGGAGGTGTTCGGCGCCGCCTTCGCCTTCGGCCTGCTCGCGCTGTACACGGCCCTGCACGGCCGGGGCGCAACCACGGTCATACTCGCGGGTGCCCTCGTGACCGTGCTCTTGGTAGTGATCTTCGACCTCGACCGGCCGACACGGGGTCTGATCCGCGTACCCGACGCGCCCCTTGTCGCGCTTCGCTCCGAGATGGCACTACCGCCGGCGGCGCGCGGGCCGACACCGTGAACCTCTACTGGGCGGCGCTGATCGTCGCGGGTGTGGCCACTGTCGCCATCACCGCCATGCTGCTCGTCCGCCGCCGGTCGCCCGAGGGAAGCTACTTCGAGGACGGCGACCGCGCCGCCGGCGTGTTCGGAGTCCTCGCGACGGGATTCGCCGTGCTGCTGGGCTTCGTCGTCTTCCTCGCCTTCCAGAGCTTCGACACCTCGCGCAGCGGCGCCGAGACCGAGGCGCAGATCATCGTTCAAGAGTTCGAGACGGCTCAGCTGATGCCCGCCGCCGTCCGTGGCCGTTTCTCGGGCGAGCTCGTCTGCTACGCCCGGTCGGTCGTGCACCAGGAGTGGCCGCGAATGGAGGCCGGCACCCTCACCGACGGATACAACTCGTGGGGGGTCGCCATGTTCGACACCCTGAAGACGGTCGAGCCGCACTCGGCGTCCGAACAGGCCGCGTACGGCAAGTGGCTCGACCAGCGCACCGACCGCGAGACCGCGCGCGCCGACCGCACGCACGGCGCGGAGGGCGTGATCCCGACGCCACTCTGGCTCGTCCTGGTGCTGAGCGCCGTGCTGATCTTCATCTTCATGCTCTTCTTCGCCGACAGCGGTGAGCGGGCGATCGTGCAGGCGACCATGATGGGCAGCGTCGCTGTCGTGATCACTTCAACGCTGCTGCTCCTCTGGTTCCTCGACAATCCGTACTCGAAGGGAGTGGGCGGCCTGCGGCCGTTCGCGATGGAGAGGACCGTCGCGCGGCTGACGCAGAACAACGGCATCGCCCGTGAACGGTTCGCGATCCCGTGCGACAGCCGCGGAGCGGCGCGGGCGAATTGATCAGCCGAGCCCTTCGGCTTCCTCCGCCCTTTCACCCGCCTCGACGATGTCGCCCTCGCTGAACAGGATCGCCTGCAGGGCGACGCGCCACTTCGGCGTGCGCCGCAACAGAAACTCCAGGTCCATGCCGAAGTGCTTGAACTCCTCGGCCTGAGCGTTCTCCATGATCGCCTTCGCCTGGGCGTCCGGCTCGAGCGAGATCCGCTGCTCGTACCAGCCGATCGCCTCGGCCTCCTCCGTCAGCGACGCGATCATGCGAGCGAACGTCCTCGTCTCGGCGCTCAGCTCGTCGGCAGGCTCATGGTACTGGTCGAAGCCCATCTTGCCTCCTTCTTCGCGGGGTCAAGAGCGATGGACCGTACCGCGCCGGGTCAGCCGGAAACGGCCAGGAGCGCCTCGATCGACGGCACGAAGTAGTACGCGCCGGTGACCGCGTGTGTGTAGCGCGTGAGCGCGTCGGGCGTCTCGACCATGCTCGTCAGCATGTCCGCGAGGGGTTTCTGCTCCGACGAGAAGCCGACGAACATCGTCCCGTGGTTCGTGACCGTGCCGTAGGCCATGTTGCGGCGGAAGATGTGCCCGAAGCGGTCCTGGTCGGTCGCCGCGACGTGCGAGTCGGGCGGCTTGTCCTCGAGCTCGACGCTGTCGAGCTTCGTCCGGCCCATGGCGGCCTCTTGCTCATGGACGGGCAGCGCCTCCCAGGCATCCGCGTCGTGTTCCCACTTCTGCAGCAGCAGGACGGTACCGCCCGCCCCGGCGCTGCCCTCGGGCACGAGCACATACCCGGGCGCCTCGACCAGCGTGGGGTTCTCGGTGCCGTCGATGAAGCCCGTCAGGTCGCGGTCGTGCTGGTACGACCAGCTCGACGTCTCCTCCGCGACCGCGGCGAGCCCGGCGAGCAGCCCGATCGCCGCCCGCGCGGTGTCGAAGACCACGTCGTAGGCGGCGCCTGAGAGCCAAAGGACGGCATCGTGCTGCGTCGCCGGCATGATGACGCCGCCGGCGCCGGTCAGCTCGGCATTGAAGCCCTCGAGCCCGGTGGGCAGGCCCCCGGGGACGATCGAGCTCCAGAGCTCAGGGCGGAAACCGGCCACCAGGTTGACGCCGCCCATCGTCGTCCTGGGCTCGCGAAGCGACGCGATCACCGCCACCAGGTCGCGTCCGTGAGAACCGTCCACCGCCTCGAACTCCAGGTAGGCGTGGGAGCTCGTGCCGAGCGCGAAGATCCCAACCTGTGGATTCTTCATCGCCCGCCGATCATCTCACCGATTGCGGGGGCGCAGGGCGAGGCAGATACTCGCTGGATGCTTCCGCTCTCTACCAGCCCTTCTTCGCGCACGTCGGCGGGGGGCGGCCTCCCGCTACAACAACCAATCTGACCGGCATGCACACCGCCACGATCCTGGTCGGCCTCGGAGCGTTCCTTGCCTGCGCGGTGGAGATGGTCGAGGCGCTGACGATCGTGCTCGGCGTCGGTACGGTGCGCGGCTGGCGCTCGGTGCTGATCGGCGTGGGCGCGGCGGCGGTCGTGCTGGCCGTGCTCACCGGCGCGCTGGGCCCGGCGCTGCAGGAGATTCCGATCGACGACCTGCGACTGCTCGTTGGTGGCCTCCTGCTGGTCTTCGGGTTGCAGTGGCTGCGCAAGGCGATCCTGCGCTCGAGCGGCTACAAGCCGCTGCACGACGTGGACGAGGCGTTCAAGCGCGAACGCGCCGAGGCCGAGGCGGCGGGCGGCGAGCGGCGGGCCGGGCTCGACTGGTACTCCTTCACCGTCGCCTTCAAGGGCGTCCTGCTCGAGGGACTGGAGGTCGTCTTCATCGTGATCACGTTCGGAAGCGCGCAGGGCCGGCTCGACGTCGCGATCGTGGGCGCGGTCGTGGCACTCGTGGTCGTCGTGGTCGCCGGCGTGCTCGCTCGCGGTCCGCTCCAGCGGGTTCCGGAGAACACGATCAAGTTCGCGGTCGGCCTGCTGCTGACGAGCTTCGGCTGCTTCTGGGGCGCCGAGGGCGCGGGCGCGGACTGGCCCGGGGACGAGCTCTCGCTGCTCGCCCTGATTGCCTTCCTCAGCGGCTTCTCGTGGCTGCTCGTGCGGACGCTGCGGCACCGGCGGCTCGCGGTCAGACCCGCGGAGGCGAGCGCATGAAGTACGTGAAGGCCTTCGGCGTCTTCTGGTGGAACTTCATCGTCGGCGACGACTGGACTGTGGCGGCGGGTGTGGCTCTCGCGCTCGCCCTCGTATGGGTCCTGAACGACTACGGCGTCAACGCGTGGTGGCTGCTGCCGCTCGCGGTCGCACTACTGACGGGGATCTCCGTCTGGCGGGCAGCGGGCCAGAGCGAGGAGGCCTAGCGTGGCGACCCCCGAGCGACCCCAGGCCGCGCCGCCGCCGGCTCCGAGCGGAGGTTCGCCGCCACGGTCGCGTTTCCACGTCTCGCGCGGCTGGATCCTGTTCGGCCTCGCGCTTCTGGCCTTCAACATCTACTTCAGCTCCCGGGCCACCGAGCCGTCCTCGCGCGTTCGCGTCCCGTACAGCCCGTTCTTCCTCAAGCAGGTGAACGCCGGGCACGTGAAGGAGATCACTTCGAAGGGCACGGCGATCCAGGGGACGTTCACTCAGAAGGAGCGCTTCGCGGACTCGAAGCCGACTACGAAGTTCAAGACGGAGGTGCCGGCGTTCGCGAACAACGACGCGCTCTCGGCGCTGCTCGAGAAGAAGGGCGTCGTCGTCAACGCGCAGCCGCTGGACAAGGGACCGCCCTGGTGGGAGAGCCTCCTGCTCGGCTTCGGACCGACGCTCCTGTTCCTGCTGCTGCTCTTCACGCTGATCCGCCGCGCCGGAAACGTCCAGAACGTGCTCGGCCAGTTCGGCCGCTCTCGCGCACGCCGCTACCAGGTCTCGGGTGACCGCGTCACGTTCGCGGATGTCGCCGGGATCGAAGAGGCGAAGGCGGAGCTGACCGAGGTCGTGGATTTCCTCCGTCATCCGGAGAAGTACCAGAAGCTCGGCGGCCGGATCCCCCACGGCGTCCTGCTCTCTGGCCCGCCCGGAACCGGCAAGACATTGCTGGCGCGCGCGGTCGCGGGCGAGGCAGATGTGCCCTTCTTCTCGCAGGCCGCCTCCGAGTTCGTGGAGGCAATCGTCGGCGTCGGTGCCTCGCGCGTGCGTGACCTCTTCGCCCAGGCGAAGGAGGCCGCGCCGGCGATCGTCTTCATCGACGAGCTCGACGCCATCGGCCGCTCGCGCACCTCCGGCGCGGCCGGCTTCAGCGGCGGCAACGACGAGCGCGAGCAGACGCTGAACCAGATCCTGACCGAGATGGACGGGTTCGACTCCTCCACCAGCGTGATCGTGATCGGCGCAACCAACCGGCCGGACGTGCTCGACCAGGCGCTGCTGCGCCCGGGCCGCTTCGACCGCCGGGTGGCCGTGCAGCCGCCGGACCGCGCCGGGCGCGAGGCGATCCTGAAGGTCCACACCCGCGGGCTGCCGCTCGCGGCGGACATCGACCTCGGCCGCATCGCCGCGACCACGCCCGGCATGGTCGGCGCCGACCTCGCCAACCTCGCCAATGAGGCCGCGCTGCTGGCCGCACGCCGGAACCACCAGCAGGTCGAGGAGTCGGACTTCACCGACGCCCTCGAGCGCATCGTGCTCGGTGCGGAGCGGCAGGTGCTGATGAGCGTCGACGACCGCCGCCTGACCGCCTACCACGAGGGCGGTCACGCGATCGTCGGCATGCTCACGCCGGGCGCCGACCCCGTGCGCAAGGTGTCGATCATCCCGCGCGGCATGGCACTCGGCGTCACGTTCTCGGCGCCGGAGAGTGACCGCTTCAACTACCGCGAGCCCGAGGTGCTCGCGAGGATCAAGGTCGCGCTCGGCGGCCGCGCGGCCGAGGAGGTCGTCTTCGGCGAGACGAGCACGGGCGCGGAGTCGGACATCCAGCAGCTGACCGAGATCGCCCGCCAGATGGTCGGTCGCTGGGGCATGAGCACCGCGATCGGGCCGGTAGCTGTCGTGCCGAGGGACGGCGGCGGCCCCTTTGCCACCCCGGAGGCCTCGGCCGACACGCAGCGGCTCGTCGACGAGGAGGTGCGGCGCGTCGTCGAGGAGTCGCACAAGCAGGTGCTGGCGCTGCTGCGCGAGAACCGGTCCAAGCTCGATTCGCTTGCCAAGGCGCTGCTCGAGCACGAGACGCTGGACGAGGACGACGCCTACGCCGCTGCGGGAGTGCACCGGACCGCCTCCCACGGCGCTGACGCCCTCGAGGCGGCTGCTCGGTCGCGAATCGACTAGTCGTCCGATTGGGGCGATGACGGACCCCGGGCCGGCCGGGACACTCGGAATCGATGTCCCGGCTTCGGGCGATGGACGCTGACGTCGAGCGTGCGCTCGATCAGATCAACGTGCCCGCCTACGTGATCGACAGCCACGGGATCATCCGCTGGGTCAATCCGGCGGGTCAGCGCCTGGTCGGCGACGTCACCGGGCGGCAGTTCACCTCAGTGGTCGCGCCAGAGGAAACACGACGCGCGCGGGTGTCCTTCGCGCAAAAGATCGTCGGCAACGTCCAGGCGACCGACGAGGAGGTGGTGCTCCTCCAGGACGACGGCGACCGGGTCAACGTCGAGATCAGCGCCGTCCCGCTGTACGCGGGCGGCCAGATCATCGGTGTCTTCGGTCAGCTCGTCCACGTCGACGACGAGCCCGACCGTCCGCCGCACCCGAGCCTGACCCCGCGACAGGCCGAGGTGCTACGACTGCTCGAGCGGGGTCATTCGACGTCACAGATCTCCGGTGAGCTCCACCTCAGCCCGGAGACCGTGCGCAACCACATCCGTCACCTGTTTCGCGCGCTCGGCGTCCACTCCCGGATCGAGGCCGTCGCCGTCGCCCGGCATAGCCACCTGGCGCCGAGCTAGCCGCAGGACGAGCAGCGGCGGCCCGCGCCGAGCTGGCGGCCGCAGGAGGCGCACTTGCCCCGGTTCCGCCGCGGGAGGAGGCGCCGCTCGCGGAAGCCCATGCGGCACATCAGCAGGCCGACGCCGATCGTCACCAGCAGCGTCGCCAGGTGTGGGCTCGACGCACTCATGTGGCGGAGGTCGGAGTGCCGTACTCGGCGGGCGGGGCCCGGCCGACGACTTCGACCGCGAGCAGCAGGAGCACCGTGATCGCGAGGAGCACGATCAGCACGGTCAGCGAAGGGCTGTTCCAGAGCAGGAAGATCGCCGCGGGCACGAGGACCGCGCCCACGCGCAGGGCCCGCTTGTTGGCGGAGACCCAGTGGCCGAACGGCGTCGCCGCGACTCCCGACTTGCCCTGCGCCCAATTCGTTCCGGACCCGAACCAGCCGCGGATCCCAACGGCGCTCTTGTACGGGCCGGTCACCCATGCGACGACGGCGACCAGCAGCGCTACCCCCGCGACGATCCGCACACCGAGGCGCAGGTAGTGCACGAGCGTCTCGTAGAACGCCGTCGCCGCGGGGTCGGGCAGGTTCGGGCCGACGACCTGGTCGAGGTAGATCGAGCGGCCGATCGTCAGCAAGGCGCCGAGCACGACCATCGAGGCCGCGATCCCGAGCGACGCTTGCAGCAGCGTCCGCCGGCGACGCCCGGAGAGAGCGATCGCGGCGGCGATCAGTGCCAGGACTAGCAGCGGCAAGGCGATCGCGAGCGTCTTCAGCAGCCGCACGCCGCGCTGGCCGTTTTCGAGCTGCTTGGAGTCGAGGATGACGAAGTTCGACGGGATCGCGCTCGGCGGGATCCTGTCGAAGATGTCGATCCCCCGGTCGTGCAGCCGTTGCTCGATCTTCGCCAGTGCCGGTGCGAGGTTCACGACCACCTGGCCGTTCTTGGTCTCGACGAGCTTCCCGCCCTTGCCCGTCAGCACCTTGACGAGCTGTTTGTGAGCGCGGGTGTTCACCTCGACCCAGAGCTTCTGGAAGGCGTCGGAGGCGAGGAACCCCTTCGTCGTGTTCTCGACGAACGTGTGCAGGCCGGTGGTGATCGCTGGTGCGAGGAAGTCAGCACGCGGCGGCAGCGCCTGCTCCGCCCTCGCCCTGACGTCCACGTTGGCGAAGAGCGTCCTGGTCACGTTGTCCGCGATCGTCGCCTGGATGCGCGGGTCCGAGGCGAGCGGCTTGATCGTGCGTACGTACCGGTCGGTCTTCGTGACCTGGTTGTTGATCCAGATCGCGGTGCCGGCGATCGGGGCGAGCACGCACGCGATCACGACCAGGGTGACCACGAGCTTGCCGTGCCTGTAGCCCTTGGCCTCCGAGGTCACCTGACCAGCAAATCGCTGCTCGGGCCGGGCTACATCGCCCCGAAGGGATGAAAGCCGCGCTCAGGCGGCCGAGGCGGGTATCTCCACCTCGACGCGGGTTCCGCCGCCGGGCGGGCTCGTGAGCTTGAGCCTCCCGCCGACCGCCTCCGCGCGGTCCCGCAGGCCTTCCAGGCCCGACCCAGGCCGCTCGACCGCCCCGCCGGCGCCGTTGTCCGAGATCTCGACACGCAGGGTGCCTCTCGAAACCGAGGCCCGCACCTCGACAAGCGAGGCGCTCGAATGCTTCTGCGCGTTCGCGATCGCCTCGGCGACGACGTAGTAGCCGACCGTCTCGGCCGACGCGTTCAGCCGCTCGGCGGGGAGCTCGCGCAGGTCGACCTTGATGCTCGAATGCTGGGCGAGGCTCTTGATCGCCTCGGCGAGTCCAAGGTCGACCAGCACCGCGGGATGGATGCCGCGCGCGAGCTCCCGCAGCTCGTCGATCGCAAGCTGCAGCTCCTGCTCCGCCTCCTTCAGGAGCGAGCCCGCCAGCGTCGACTCGGTACGCACGATCCCGGCGGCATCGCCCAGCCGCAGCGCCAGCCAGGTCAGGCGCAGCTGCGCTCCGTCGTGCAGGTCGTGCTCGAGCCGGCGCCGCGCGTCGTCGGAAGCCGAGATCACGCGCGCCCGGGAAGCCGCGAGCCGCGAGGCGAAGCGCTCTCGCTCGCTGACGACCGCGGCCAGGCTGAGCGTCGAGAGCGCTGCGACGGCGATGAAGAGCTGCGTGTTCAGGACGCTGCGCGTGACCGACTCGAAGTGGAACGGGCCGTGGTAGTGCGTCACGTTCCAGACGGTGAAGACCGCGGTGATGGCGACGCCGAGCGTGGCGCCGCGCTGCCCGAAGCGAAGCGCGGCCCAGATCAGCAACGGGAAGACCAGGTACATGACCGGAGTGGAGTTCCGCGAGGCGTACGCGGCCAGAGCGACAACCGCCGACAGAAGCAGCGCAGCCTCGAGCCAGCGCCCGCGGCGCCAGCCCTTCGGCAGCGGCTGGTACCAGGCCAGCGCGAGGGGCACGACGACCAGCGCGCCGGTGGCATCGCCGAGCCACCACGTACGCCAGACGGTCGCGATGTCATGGACGCCGATCACCCCGCCGGAGAGCAGCGAGGTCGCGCCGACGGTCGCGCTGACGGCCGCGCCGGCCGCCACCGAGACGGCGATCGCGCCGACGCCGCGCGGACTGGCGAGCGGCGAGCCTTGCCGGACGAGGCGCTGCAGCAGCAGCACCGCGATCACGACCTCGAGGATGTTCCCGCAGGTCTGGCCGAGCGCCGAGCCGAACGGCAGGACCGAGTAGTCGTTTGCGAGCAGGTCGCCGATCAGCACGCCCGGCCAGTAGGCGAGCCCGCCGAGGTAGAGGAAAGCGACGCCGATGCCCACGGGCAGCCAGACGATCGCCGCCACCGGGCCGGAGAACTCCAGCAGGTAGCCGGTCTTGGCGCCCGCGTAGTAGAGCCCGGCGAGGCCCAGCACGCCCGCCGCGTACCGAGCCGGAGCGTGCGGAAGGCGGTCGACCCAGGCTCGGTCGGCGGACTCTGACTGGTAGACGACCTCGGACATTCCTCAGCGCCCGTCGCCCAGCAGGTAGAGCAGCGTCGCCTTCACGCGCCGGTTGACGTCGCTGTCCTCGGGCAGCTCGAGCTTGGCGAAGATCCCGTTGATGTGCCGCTCGACGGCGCGCTTCGTGATCTCGAGCGAGTCGGCGATCGACGTGTTGCTGCGTCCTTCCGCGATCAGCGCGAGGATCTCGCGCTCACGGGGTGTCAGGCTCTCGATCCCCGGGTCGCTCCGTTGGTTGGAGACGAGCTGGTCGACGATTCTCGAGTCGACGAACGAGCGGCCCGCGGCGACCTCGCGCAGCGCCCGTGCCAGCTCGTCCCGGTCCTTGACGCGCTCCTTGAGCAGGTACGCGCGCCGGCTCGAGCCGTTCTCGAACAGGCTCAGCGCGTAGACCGGCTCCGCGTGCTGGCTGAGGACGACGACGCCGACCTCCGGCGCCGAGCTCCGCAGCTCGCCGGCGTAGCGGATGCCCTCGTCGGTGTTCGTCGGCGGCATCCTGATGTCCGTCAGGACGACGTCGGGCCTGACTTCGTCGACGGTCGACCGGAGCTCGTCCAGGTCGCCGCACGACGCAACGAGCTCGACGTCGTCGATCGAGCCGAGCACGTGGGTGAGCCCCTCGCGTGCGAGGAAGCTGTCGTCGGCCAGGACGACCCTGATCATGCCGCTGTCGTGGGGGTTGTCGTGACGCTCGCCTCCCTGGCGAAGTGTGTGCAGACCCCCCTGGGAATCGCCCTGCCCGGACAGCGCAAGGCCGGAGCGGCCATCGGACAGAAACACCCGGCGCCGCTCCGCCTTTCCCGGACGCGGCCTCTGTACATCTCCCGCCGACCAGTAAAGCACAGACCGGTGCAGACCGGCCTACAGATCGTGGTGATTTGCACGGTATTTTCTACGGGGCAATCAGCGGATCCCCGAATAGGCGGATCGCGGCGGGCAGCGCATACTCGCGCGAGAGGGTTCCCCAGCCCTAGGAGGCCGTCCCCCAAAATGATCGAGCTGAGCCGCGCGCTCACTCCCGCCGACCCTCGCAACCCCGAGTTGCGCCAAGCTGGCGCGAAGGCCGTGCTCGTCGGCCCACCCGCGCCGCCGGCTCTGCCGTTCGAGGTCGTCGACTCGAAGATCCGCGTGCCCGTGCCCGCGGCCGGCACGGTGTCTCGGACCGCGCTGGTCAACCGGCTGCGGGCCGCCGGCGCCTTTCCACTGGTGCTCGTGGTGGCACCTGCTGGGTACGGCAAGACGACGCTGCTCTCGCAGTGGGCCCATCGGGACGTGCGGCCGTTCGCCTGGGTCTCGCTCGACGACGGCGACGACGACCCCGTCACCCTGCTCCGGCACGTGGCGGCGGCACTCGACCGCGTCGAACCGCTGCCGGCGTCGGCGCTGGAGCCGCTCACGCCGGCGCGCAGGCCCGCGCCGGCGCGCGCCCTGCACCGTCTCGGTGCAGCGATCGGCGCCCGCCGCGCTCCGTTCGTACTCGTCCTCGACGGCGCCGACCTCCTCTCCGGCGACTCGGTCGCAGCGCTCGGGACGCTCGTCGGGCACATCCCAGCCGGGTCGATGATCGTGCTCGCCGGACGCGTCGCACCCGCGCTGCCCGTGGCGGCGCTGCGCGCCGGCGGGCCGCTGCTCGAGCTCGGGCCGTACGAGTTGGCGCTCAGCCGCCGGGAAGCCGAGCTGCTGCTGCGCGCCGCCCGGCTGGAGCCCGAGGACGACGAGATCAACGAGCTCGTGGAGCGCACCGAGGGTTGGGCAGCCGGTCTCTACCTGACCGCGCTGGCCGCACGCGCCGAAAGCGACGAGCAGCCGGACGTCCGCTCCGTCACCGGGGCCGACCGCTACCTCGCCGACTACTTCCGCTCGGAATACCTCTCGCGCCTGGCGCCGGAGCGACTGACATTCCTGCGCCGCAGCTCCGTGCTCGAGTCGATGTCGGGCCCGCTCTGCGACGCAGTTCTCGACCGAAAGGGGTCGGCCCTCGAGCTCGCCTCGCTCGAACAGGAGAGCCTGTTCATCGTCCCGCTCGACCGGCACCGCGGGGCCTACCGCTACCACCACCTCTTCCGCGACCTGCTCCGGCAGGAGCTCGAGGACCGTGAGCCGGAGCTCGTGCCGACGCTCAACCAGCGGGCGGCGGACTGGTTCGAGGCCCAGGGCGACGACGAGGCGACGCTCGACTACTCGCATGCCGCCGGCAACGAAAACAGTGCCGCACGCATCCTCAGCTCAATCGCAATGCCCGTCTCGGCCTCGGGGCGGGTCGCGTCGGTCGAGTCGTGGCTCGAGCGCTTCGACGACGAGGCGCTGGAGCGCCACCCGGAAGTCGCCGTCGAGGGGTCTCGGATCCACGCCCTCCGCGGGCGGCAGGAGGAGGCCGAGGCCTGGCTGGCGGCAGCCGAGCGCGGTGTGCCGGCGAAGAATGGACAGGGCGCGGTCACGAGGGCTTGCATCGACGTCGTGCGCGCAGCGATGTGCGCCGAGGGACCCGAGAGCATGCTCGAGCGGACGACGTCGGCGCTCAGGAAGCTCCCGGACGACCATCCGTGGCGCCCGTGGGCGCTGGTCGTGAACGGCACCGCGCACGTGCTCCTGGGCGAGGACGATCTCGCCGACCAGGTCTTCGCGGTCGCGGCCACCGGGTCGACGCAACCCGAGAGCCACGCGCTCGCGCTCAGCGAGCGCTCACTGCTTGCGGCCGGGCACGACGACGAGCGGGCGGAAGCCCTGGCGCTCGAAGCACAGGGCCTGATCGAGGACCGCGAGCTCGACGCCTACCCCACGGCAGCGCTCGACCTGGCCGCGACCGCCCGCGCCCTCCTGCGCCACGGCCGCTGGGACGAGGCACGGAGGCAGCTGACTCTCACCCAGCGGCTCGCGCCGTTCCTCACCCACGCGATCCCCTGGCTCTCGGTGCAGGTCCGGCTCGAGCTCGCCCGCGCGTACGTGACGCTGCGCGACCGCAACGCGGCACACGCGCTGGTCGAGGAGGCCCGCGCGATCCTCGCGCTGCGACCGGCGCTCGGAGTCCTCGCCGAGCAGGTCGCCGCGCTCGAGGCCGAGATCGAGGGGATGCCGGAGGCGGCCGGCGGTGGCACCTCGGGCCTGACGCGCGCCGAGCTGCGGCTGCTGCCCCTGCTCTCGACACACCTTTCCTTCCGCGAGATCGGCGAGCGCCTGTTCGTCTCGCGCAACACGATCAAGACGCAGGCGATCTCCGTCTACCGCAAGCTCGGCGTCTCGAGCCGCAGCGATGCGATCGCCAGGGCCGCAGAGCTCGGCCTCGTCGACGCGGGAGCCGGCAGCGCCGCCCTAGGGCCCGCCGGCGACGTCGAGTCCGCGGTCTCCTGAGGAGGGTTTGGCGAAATAGCGCTCGTCGACGGCGCGATGGTCGTTCCGAGGCAAGGACGCAGGGAGTGTTCGTAGCCGGAGGCTACGGGCGCGACTGAGGACGCGGCCTCGGGGCGAGCAGCGCGTTCCGGCGGCTCAGCGGTATTTCGTCGAGCCCTCCTGAACTAGGCCTCGGCCCGGAGCCGCTCGTACTCCTTCTCGTGGCGCTTGTCGTAGATCCAGCCCCAGATCAACACGAGCAGCGAGAAGAAGATGATGGCGCCGATCCCGCCCCAGCGGTACCAGGCGGCGTCGACCAGGAGGAAGAGGATCATGGCGGCGATCCCGCCGAGGATCACGATCCCGATCAGCTTGAACCAGAACTTTGCTCCAAGTCCTTCTTCCACGTTCCGCTCCTTTAGTTGCTCGCGCCGAGCGTCGCAGCGGCCATTGTAGGCAGCATCGTCCCAACCGGGTGATGTCCGTCAGGCTGGCGCATCTGCGACGGTAGCCGTGCCGTCCGCCTCCTGAGCGGCCAGCGCCGCGGCACGCGCCCGCGCCAGGTCGCGGCTGATGTGGACGATCGCCGAGGCGATCGGCGCGGCCAGCACGAGCCCGATCATCCCGAAGATGCAACCGGCCCCGATCGTGAGCACGAGCACCACGAGCGGGTGCAGGTCGAGCGCCGAGCCCATCGCGAATGGCTGCACGATGTTCTGCAGCAACCCGTTCGCCAGGATCACGACCACGAGCATCACGAGCGCGGTCGACGTCCCGTTGGCGCCGAGCGCGATCACGACCGCGAAGCCTCCCGCCACGAACGCGCCGATGTACGGCACGTAGGCGGTGATGAAGGTGACGACCCCGATCGTCCCCGCGAGCGGCACCCCGAGAGCGAGCGAGGCCAGGCCGACGACTACGCCGTTGAAGGCGGCCACGATCGTGACGCCGCGAAAGTAGCCGCGCAGCGACCTGATCACGCCGCCGGTGATCAGCGTCGCGACCGGTGGCGGGACGCCGAGGTGGCGGTCGACCCAGCGTCGCATCATCGGCCCGTCCTTCAGGAGGAAGAAGAGGCTGAGCAGCGTGAAAGACAAGGCGAAGGCGACGGAGGTCACCCCCTTGATGCCGTTGATTACGCCCTTCACGAGCGTCGAGAAGATGTTCGGGACGTCCTTTTCGACACCCGCCTTGGCGCTGGACGAACCGGACTTGTCCACGCCGAGGTCGTTCAGCCAGGTCTCAAGATGGTCGGCCCCGGCGGACGCGTGAGTCGAGATCGAGTCGCGCTGCGCCGTGATCCCGCCGATCACGACGATGACGACCACGACAGCGAGCGCCGCGAGAGCGAGCAGGACGAGCCCGGCGGCCGCCGCGCGTGGCATGTGGCGGGCGAGCGTGCCCACGACCGGCATCGCCACCGTCGCGACGATCAGCCCTGCCACCACCGGCCCGACGATCGTTTCCGTCGTCCCGAGCAGCCAGACGAGACCGAGCACCAGCGCGAAGACGCCAACGAGCAGCCAGGCCGTCCGCCCCAGGTCGCGCAGCCAGCGCGACGCCGCGAACGCCGAGGCGAGCTGGCCGGCCTCCGCCGGGGCGAGCTCGAACGTCGCGGGCTCGGGCGGCGGCTTCTTGCGCAGTCGCTTGAGCATGTCCACGGCTTGCGTTTCGTCCGGAGGGAGTGATGTCCTCCCGGCGGCCGGCGCGCGAGCCGCATTTCACCCGGTCGGCATGAAGGCAGCCCGGCCTCCGGGCGCGACACTACGCAAGGAAGGACGTGA
>Ga0308176_10000479_pt1 | contig 25442 bp, 16 predicted proteins | sample PhyCR2_3_FD_203890 | JGI IMG/M metagenome (GOLD analysis project Ga0308176, IMG submission 203890) | Soil microbial communities from UC Gill Tract Community Farm, Albany, California, United States - DLSLS.C.R2 | ecosystem: Environmental > Terrestrial > Soil > Agricultural land | place: USA... | reverse complement strand
ACTAGGCGGTCGGCCGGATCGCGTTCGACACCCTCGACGAGTACGCAGGCTACGCGCACAGCGTGGTCGAGGCCGAGACCGGCCAGGCGGCGCGCGCGCGCCGCGCGACGTTCTTTGGCGTCGCCAACCCCCGGGACTCGGCGACGCTGCTCAGCGCCGATCATCTCGTGTTGCCGCTCGTCGAGTACCTGGGGGGCCGCACCGCGCAGCACGGCTTCACCGTGGACAGCTACCTCGGTGAGGCGGCCACCCGCGGTCGCCTCGTCGAGCTGTTTGGCGATCCGCCCGCGCTCCTGTTCACGGCCGGCCACGGCATGGGCTTTCCGTGCGGCGACCCCGGCCAGCGCGAGCGCCAGGGGGCGCTCCTGTGTCAGGACTGGGGCGGCCCGGGCACGCCGGTCGCGCGCGAGCACTACTTCGCGGGCGAGGATCTGCCCGCGAGCGCCGATCTGCGCGGGATGATCGGGGTGTTCTTCGCGTGCTACGGCGGCGGCACGCCGACGCGTGACGACTTCATGCGCCGCGCGCTGGGCGAGGCCAAGGCCCAGGCCAAGGAGCTGGCGCCCGCGTCGCTGATCGCGCGGCTGCCGCAGCGCATGCTCGGGCACCCCGGAGGCGGCGCGCTGGCCGTCGTCGCCCACGTGGACCGCGCCTGGGGCAGCGCGTTCCTCTGGATCGACGCCCAGGGCAAGGGCAAGACCGCCAAGCACCTCGACGTGTTCGAGAGCATGCTCGACGGCGTGCTGGCCGGTAAGCGGCTGGGCTACGCGATGGAGGCGTTCAACCTGCGCTACGCCGAGCTGGCCGCCGATCTGAGCGAGCGCCTCGATCAGATCCAGCGCTACGATGAGCCCTACGAGGACAGCGAGCTCGCGCACATGTGGATCTGCAACAACGACGCGCGCAACTACGCGGTGATCGGCGATCCGGCGGTCCGCCTCCCGGCCCCCGCCGAGCCGGCAGCGGTGCGCCGCGATCCGGCCCCCCTGCGCGCTGACCCGCGCCAACCAGGAGCACCCGAGATGACCGACGCAAGGCCAGAGGTGCCGGCCGCGCGCGCGGCCGGTCCCGGCGAAGCCATACCGCCCAAGGAGAAGGAGATCGAAGCGCCGGCGTACGGCTGGTTCGGCGACAAGGAGGACCAGCAATCCGGGGCGCTCACCCGGCTCGGCAACCGGCTCGGTGAGATGCTGAGCGAGGTGCTCGGCAACGCGGCGGTGCTCGAGGTCAAGACCTACACCAGCGAGGATCTCCAGGCGATCGCCGGCGGCGAAGCGCTGCACGCGAGCGGCGCGCGCCTGCGGGCCTACACGCGATGCAAGCTCGACGGCGACACCGAGGTGTGTGTGCCGGTGACGGCCGGCGGCGCGGTCGACCAGGCGCTGTGGACGCTGCACGTCGAGATGGTCAAGCAGGCTCAGGATCACCGGGCGGAGCTGCTCAAGACCGTGCTGTCGCTGTTTTCGTCCCGCGTCGGGAAGTGAGCGTGGCGGTGTTCGAGCTCGGTGGCGCGCTGGCCGCGGCGATCCCGGAGCTGGCGGTCGGGCCGTGGCGGTGTGCGGCTCCGAGGCTCGTGGCGTTCGACGCCGGCACCGATCCGCTCGAGTCGCGGTGGCGCGTCGACCTCGCGCGCGATGACGCCGCGAGCCGGGCCGAGCTCGCCGCCGGAGAGCGCAGCGTGGCGCAGACCCACGCCGTGCTCGACGATGCCCCGCGGCGGCTCGATCAGGCGCTCGGCCGGGCGGCCACCACGCTCGCCGAGCTCGCCGACCTGACGCTCGACCAGACCCTCGAACAGACCCTCGGTCGCGTCGCCGATCTCGCCCGCGGGCGCGCGCGGATCGAGACCCATGTCTCCGGCGCGCTCGTGGCCCACAGCATCATGACACTGTCGGGAGACACCGAGCTCTGGACGATCCCGCGGCTGTCGCTGACCGACGCGAAGCTCCATGCGCGCTCGGTCGCCATCGCCGTACGCACCCGCCATGCCTGGGCGCGGATCCTGACCCTCGTCGTATCGGGGTGCAGCCGGATGATCATGCTCGGGTTGCCCGCCGCGGGTATCTCGGCCTTGCCGCTGGTATGGCGGTTCGTTCGTGACCTGCTGCGCGAGGTGCGCGACCTGACCGCCCTATCCCGCCCCGAAACCTGACCACTCCTCGAGCGTAGGTGAATCGACCTGGCTGCACACCGGATCCGACGTGCGATCGAACATGTTCGGACCTCCGAGGTGCCGCACCCGCTCCCGCTCAGCGATCCGGCCCTGGCTGCCGTGGCACCGGCCCTTCCCCGTCCCTGGGGCGCTCCCGGTCGATGACCGGATCCTGCGGCGGAGGTCGGCTCGTGCCTGTCCGGTCGCCAGCGTCCTCGCGCTGGATCGTGATCGCGTACTCGAAGGACAGATCTGCCACCAGCGGCTTGCCGTTCTCCTCCCTGGCGGTGATCCGCACGCTGCCGGTGTACACGTCCGCCGGCACGGTCGCGTTGTCGGCTTCACGGATGATCAGGATCAAGATGCTCTGATCCTTTCCGCCGCCGCACGACGCCGAGGCGTTCATGACATTCATGGGAACCTCACCACAGTGGGTGGATCGGATGCCGTCGAGCGTGAGCTCTTGCGGCTTCCCGGTCGACCTGGCCTTGCTCACCACGACCAGCTTGGCAGCCCCAGGCTTGGTACCAGGCACCAGGCTATCGGGTCCATGGGCCATGTCCTGCGGTGGGACCATGAACCCGACCGGCACCCCGTGCCCGTAGTTCCCGGAGCGAAAGAAGGTCGCCGATGCGCCCTTCTTCAGGGTGAGCACCGGCGTGACATGGAACCGCGCAGCCTCCGCGACCGCGCCAGGTGCGGGCGCCGTGGCAGGTGGCGCCGGTTGAACCGCCGGTGGCTCCGCGTCAGGTGGGGGCGCCGTCACAGGGAGAGACGCGTCCGCGGCAGGTGCAGGTGCTGCCACAGGTAAGGATGCGTCCGCCGGCCGTGTTGCCCCACCAGGCGACGGTGTCCTTCCAGGCGACGCCGCGGGCCCGGTAGGTGGAGCCGCGACCGCAATGGGTCGCGCGCTCGGCTCGGCCGGAGCCCCCATGTCGGGCCGGGCCGGCGGGATCGGGACTGCGGGGAGCACGCCTGAGCCTGACGGCGGAGACAGCGGCGGCGGCGCCGGGGGTTCCTGATGCCTGGCGACCAGCGGGGGCGGCGCCGGCGGCCCGCTCGTGGCCCGATACACCGCGACGCCACCGCCCACCACCGCGGCGCTGCCGACCACCGCCGCGATGGCGAGCTTCGCCGTGACGACCTTGCCCGCGATCGCCAGGGTGGCCTTTCCGGTGGCCGCGGCCGTGGCCTGCCCCGCCGACGCCCCCGCATGCGCGGGCGCCGTCGCCGCGCTGCTGCTCGCGGCCGGCTGGCTCGTCGCCTTGGCCGCGCTGGAGGCCCCGTGGACATTGCCCGCCGCGGCCGAAACCGCCCCCGCCGACGCGACCTTCGACATGATCAATTCCCCCACGATCACGCCCACCACGACCTGCAGCACCTTCGACCGCCACGCCCCCAGGAGCCGCTGCGCACCGTCGACGGTCGTGCGCACGACCAGCGCAACCGCGCGCTCGCCAGCGCCGGCTCGGCTCGCGATGGTCAGGCCCTCGTCCTCGCTCGCGCGCCGCAGCTTGTCGACCAGCTGATCTGCGGAGAGCCCCGGATCGCTCTCGAGCTGCAGCGTCAGCTCCGCGGCCGGCGGCCCCTTGGCCGGCACCGGGCGCGCCGCGGTGCCGAACGGGTAGCTCGCCAGCACGGGCCGCTCGGCCACGACGTTGTTGTCCGAGACGAAGCGCTCGGTGTCGTAGGCGTAGAGCTGGATCCCGTAGGCGTCGCCCGGGTGGCGCTCGCCGTCGTCTCCGGCGCGGAGCAGCGCCTCGCGGGTGTGCCGGAGCGCGCGCTCGAGCGACCACGCCTCGCGCAGCAGCTGGTCGTACAGCGCGCGGGTGATCACGCACGAGCCGGAGACGCTCAGCGGATACCGCGACGCGACGACGTTGGGGATGCCCTTCTTGTGCAGCTCCTGGGCGAGGCTGCTCATGAACAGCGGATCGCCGTGACCATCGCCGCTGCCACACGCCGACAGCACCACCAGCCGGACCGTACCGTTGTGGTGGCGCAGCATCCGCGCCAGGCGCGTGGCCGTGACCTCCGACGGGATATCGCTCGCGCCCCACGTGAGCCGCGGCGGCTCGCCCTCGGGGCCCGGCCGCCCGTGACACAGGAGGTGCAGCACCGACGGCGGCCCGGCGTCGAGCGCCGCCTGCAGGCTGCCCTCGTCGACCTCGGCCAGCTCGCGGAACGTCACGCCGCCGGCTTCGGCCGCCGCGCGGATCGCCGCCGCCTGCGCCTCGTGCGGCACCGCGCCCCCGGCGGACGACCACGCGAACAGGACGCCGGGCTGAGGCGGCGCACCGGTGATATCGCGCGGCTCGAGGCCGGGCACGGCGTAGCGGACCTGCGCGCTCGCGTAGTCCGACAGGTACGTGCCCGCCGCGCCCACCTGGATCACCTCCCACGGCAAGAGGTACAGCTCCGGCGGCACCGCGCTGACCGTCAACAGATACTCGTCGCCGTGCTGCTCGGCGTCCGCGAGCATCGCCGGGTCCGGGACCCAGCCGAGCTCGTCGCATAACGCGGCCAGATCGCCGGCCAGCCGTTCGCGCGCGCCCTCCGCGGCCGGATCCCGCCACAGCGCCTCGAGATCGGCGTGCTGGCGCTCGTTCCAGTCGAACACCGCCGGCCCCTTGGGCACCGCGCCGACCATGCGCAGGTACGGATGCGCACGCCAGCGCAGGCCGCCACCGCCCTCCGGCTGGTCCTGACTCAACAGATGTAGCTTGGCGAACATGTCGCGACCTCTAACCGAAAGCACGGACCGCTGTCACGGTGGATCGCCCGGCCCCGACGGCAAAGCAGGCAAAGCGGTGCAGCGCGCGTGCGCGATCTTCGTGCCTCGAGGGTCCGAGGCATTACCATCGATACGGCGCGACGGCACGACCTCGCGAATCGGCTCGCACCCGAGCCTCGCCCTCAGCCGCCTGTCGAGGGGGTCGGGCTTCCCGACGGGCCCGGTCCCCCTCCCCCGTCGCCCGGGAAGTCCGTGAGGCCGCCCGGGAGCTCGGACTTGCCGTCTGGCGTGGGAGCCTTGGTTGGCGGCTTGGGGGCTGGCGCGGGGGCCTTCGTCTCGCTGTCCTTGGTCGTCGACATCGTCCTTGTCTCCTTGCTCGTGGGTTGCTTCGGGTCGGTGATCGCAATGGGTACCGTCGCGGGCGTCTTCCACGCCCCCCGCCCCCACACCCGCCGTCTTGCTACTTGGGCGGCCCGCCGCGCGACTTCGAGGTCCGCGGCCCTGGCCGCGCGGGGAGCCGCTCGAGGAAGCGCGCGACCGCGTCGCGGTTGGGCGCGCCGTCCACGCCCTGCGCCGCGAACAGCGCGTGGGCATCCTCGGCGAGCGAGCGAACCCGGTCCGCGTCCTTCCCCAGCCCGTGCAGCGCGCGCGCCAGCGTCCACATCACGAGGACGCGGTTACCGGGATCTGCCACGCTGTCGTCGAACAGCTTCAGCGCATCCTCGAGCACCGGGATGGCGGCGCCGAGCTGCCCCTTGCCGGCGAGCAGCTCGCCGCGCACGGTGAGCATCCATGCCTGGCGCTCGCGCCCGTGCCCCGAGTTGCGCTGGTAGATGCGCTCGGCCTCCACCAGGTGCGGCATCGCCTCGTCGTAGCGTTTGAGCTCGACCAGCGTCTCCGCGATGTTCAACTCGCTCTGGCTGGTCCAGTTGTTGTTGTCGCCGAGGTGGCGGCGCCTGAGCGCCAGCGCGTTCTCGTACATGGCGAGCGCGTCGTGGAAGTTCCGGCGCTTGAACTCGATGTTGGCCAGGTCCGTATAGACCGCCGCACAATTCACATGATCGGGCGACAGCGCACGCTGGTAGATCTGCAGGCTCACCCGCGCGTGCTCGGCGGCACTATCGAGTTGCCCCTCGTAGTAATCCACTTCCGACAGGAAGTCCTGGATCCTCGCGGCATCCGGGTGGGCGTCACGGTCACGCGCAGGCATGCTTGCCAGCGCGGCCTGGAGCACCGACCGTGCGTGGTCGTACTGCTTGCGCTTCATCAGCCCCCAGCCGTAGTTGAGCTGCAGCTTGATGACCTTGGGGTGACCCGCGCCGAGCGCCGCGGTGGCGATCGCCAGCGAGCGCTCGTTGAGCCGCAGCGCCTCGTCGCCGTGGTCCAGAAACTCCAGCGACTTGGCGAGCCCGTCGTCGTAGCGGCTCAGCTCGAGCTGGTGGGTCGGGTCGTGCTCGATCAGCGCGATCGCACGGCGCTCCTGTTCCGCCGCCTGGGCGTACTGGTTCTCGTGGTGGTACAGCTCACTCCGCATGTGGTGGAGCTCGGCCTGGTCGGCGGCGTTGTCGCCGATCCGGCGGACCGCCGCGGCGTTGCGCTGCCACCACGCGTGGGCCTGCTTGATGTCCGCGTCCAGCTGCACCGACAGCAGCACCAGCCGGCTCCAGATCCTGGCCGCGAGCTGATCGTGACGCTCGGCCTCGGCGATGTCGAGCGCCTCGAAGTACAGCGACTCGGCCTCGGCACCCGCGGCGGCGGTGCCCCGGCCATCCAGGGCGCGCGCCGTCTGCGCCAGCGCCTCGGCGTACACAGGCGCATAGCCCAGCCCCCTGGCCTGCGCGCTCGCATCGCGGGCGATCGCCAGCGACTCCTCGTAGCGGCCCAGGAGCTCCAGCGTGAGCGCCCGCGCGAGCTGATCGCGGATCGTCGCGATCTTGGCGACGGCCTCCGGCGGCGGCAGCGCGAGGCCGAACAAGAGGTTCTCGGCGCGGCCGCACGCGCCCAGCTCGGGCAGCGCCTCGGTCGCCTCGATCGCGTGCGCCACCGTGTCGGGCGCGCCGGTGCCGAGCTCGCCGGCCAGCGCCGCCAGCTGGCGCCGGCCGCGATCGAGGCACAGCATGCGCTTGTCGAGCTGCTCCGCCGATTGCGTGTGCGCGACATGGGTCGCCTGACACGCCGCGGTCGCCTCGTCGCGCCAGTGACTCGTGTAGCCGTCGACCCGCGCCTTCACGCCGCGCCACGTCGACTCGGCGAACGGCAGGTCGCTGCGGCCAAACGCCGCGTGGATCGCCGCCTGGCGATCGGCCGACCACGGCGCGTCGATCCCCGTGCCCGCCGCGGCGCACGGATCCACCTGTGCCTGGGATCGCAGGTACGCGGCGCCCAGTACCACTGCGAACAGGCCCACGGCGACCGCGATCCAGCTGCGCCGCCGCCGCGTCCTGGGCTCGAGCGCGGCCAGCAGCTCGCCCATGCTGGCGAAGCGCTGCGCCGGCTGTACCGACAGCCCGCGGTACAGCGCCTTGCGTACGTACCCCGCCACCGGCACGCCGGACACGAACGCGACCTCGCCGCTCTCCATCGCGTCCCGGAGCTCCCGCAAGCTCCGGCCGGAGAACGGGAGCGCATCGTAGAGGGCCTGGTAGAGCGCCACGCAGAAGCTGAACTGATCGCTCCGGCGATCGGCGATCGCGCCGCGCAGCGTCTCGGGCGCCATGTAGCTCGGCGTCCCCATCACCGTCCCCGTCTCGGTGAGGCGGAGCGCCGCCTTGAGCTTGGGCGGCGCGCTGTTCGCGGGATCGCTCGTGCTGGCCCGCGCCGGCTTGGCCGGCTTGGCAAGAGGATCGCCCGTGGCAGCGCGCGGGGGCGGGGCATGCGCTGCCGCGGGCGTAGAATCGATAGGCGTGGACGCACTGGTCATGAGCAGACGCAGCCCGGCGGCGCCGTCGTTCAGCGTCTCGGCACCGTCCATCGCGGCGGGCCCGCTCGCGCTGTACGCCCCGACGACCTGGCCGGCGCTGGGCGCCCCCTCGCGGGTCTCGCGATCACGGCTCGTCACCGTCTCCCCGAGCGAGATCTCATCGAGAGAGATGGTGGGGGTCCCCGCCGCATCGATGTTGTCATCGTCGAGCGCGCCTCCCGACCACGCCGACACCTCGTCACCCGGCTCATCCACCAGCGCGCGCGCCAGGCCGAAGTCGACCACGCGCGCGCGGCCGTCATCGCCGACCAGGACGTTGTCGGGCTTGAAGTCGCGGTGCGCGACCCCCGCGGCGTGGGCGGCCTCGAGCCCGCGGCCCGCGGCGATGAACTGGCGCAGGATCTCGCGCTGGCGCACCGCGCGCGGCACCTGCGCCGCGTCCTTGAGCCAGCTCGTCAGCGTCTTGCCGCGGATGAGCTCCATGGCGATGAACAGCCGGCCGTTGTACGTGCCGGCCTCGTAGATCTGCACGACGTTGGGATGCGAGACCTGCGCCAGCGTCTGGGCCTCGCGCAGCAGCCGCTCGTCGGCCTTGGCCGTGAGCCCCGAGCCGCTCTTCACCAGCTTGAGCGCCACCTTGCGATCGAGCTGATCGTCATACGCCGCGTAGATCTCGCCCATCGCCCCCGCGCCGAGCGGCTCGAGCAGGATGAACCGCCCGATCCGGATCGGCTCCAGCTTGCGAAACAGCGCCGCGCGAACCTGCGCCTTGCGGACGTTCGACGACATCGGCGACTCGGCGCTCGCGGCTTCCCGCGCGGTCCTCCGGGGCCGGGGAAGCCGCGCGGAAACCGCCCCATCTGCCGACTCGGGCGCCTCGAGCGCGAATTCCTCCTCCTTGATCGTCATCGCAGGTTCCACCGACGTGTCCGCGGCGTGGTCTCGCTGTGTGGGGGCCATGTCGCTGGTGCTCGTGTCATCATGCCCAGCGGGCCGCTCCGCCCGCCTGGCTGTGGAGGCGCCGGGCGCAACCACCATCTGGCCCTGTAGTGCAGGTTCGGGGAAAACGGATCGCTCCAGCCGGCGCTCTCTCGCGATCATCGGCCCCGCGCGAGCGCTCGCCCCGCGGCACGGCGGTGCCAGCCCCCTGGACCCTCTGCGTCATCGAAGGAGGAATCACTTTCTTCTCAAGCAGTTGCCGCAGATCGTGGGTCTGGTCCCGCTCCCTGGGGGACTCACATCCCCATCCGCATCCGTACATCCACGCTCCTCATCTCTTCTGCCGGCCACCGAGAATACGGCCGGCACGCAACCGCTCGCAAGCGGTACGCGAAGCACGTGTCACGAACCGGCCGAGGTCGGGAGCAAGAACAGTTCGTCGAGCTCCGGATGGCTTCCTCGTACCACCTGGCGACCGCGGGAGCACGACACTCCCTATATGACTGGAGATCTCGAACTACCGACACGTCCATGACGATATTTTCATTGGGGCTATCCGCGACGCGCACACCCCTTCGTGTTCGCTCGGTCCGTCTCTGATACTCCGGATCTGGAAACTCCGGATCCCGAGCAGGGGATTGGCAGCGAGGGTTCGCGACGGCGTCCGTCGTGAGCCTTGCCTCAAAGACCGTGCGGCCAACGGCCGAGACGCTCGCCCGGCGCAGCAAGGCGCAGCCGCGCGCTGCTCCCGCCGCTCGCGGCCGGGCACCACCTCGCGATCTGCTCCGCCGGCGCGTACAACGTGACCCAGGGGATCTCCGGACCCGCGCGTGTGTCACGAGCCCACGGTAACATCACGCGATGGCGATCGTCGGCCTCACCCCCGTGCGCTGTCCGGCCTGTGACCGCGAGCGCGAATGCCAGCTCGTGCAGAGCATCAACACCCGCACGAACCCCGCCGCGAAGACCCAGCTCCTGGCCGGCGAGCTCAACGTGCTCGCGTGCCCGTGCGGCCGGCGGACCCAGCTCGCGGCGACCGTGCTGTTTCACGACCCCGATGCCGACTACTGGTGCCAGGTGTGCCCGGGCGGCGAACAGGCGCTCGCCGAGGGCGAGGCCGCGTTTCGCGCGGCGGGCGTGACGGGCCGGCAGCGGCTCGTGCCGTCGCACAACGCGCTCGTCGAGAAGGTCCGGCTGCTCGACGCCGGTCTCGAGGACTGGGCCATCGAGATGACCAAGGTCCTGCTGCTCGCGTCGCGCGACGACCGCGACCTCGAGCGCGTGCTCCTGTTCGACGACCTCGACGGCGAGACCCTGCGCTGGGTGCTGTTCGAGCCGTCCGGCGCGCGTGCCATGGCGAGCCCACTCGCGGCCTACACCAAGCTCGCCGCGCGCACGCAGGGCCACCCCGGGCCGCGCGAGCTGCGGATCGACCGCGCCTGGGCGATCGAAGCCGTGCGCACGATGATCGCGGGCGCCAACTGACGGCCGCGTCGAGCCTCGACCGCCAGCGAGATGGCCTGCCTCCCACAGCGACAGCGTCGAACCTCGACCGCCAGCGAGACCGCCTGCCTCACAGCAGCGACAGCTGGCGCGGTCCCCCCGGCCACGGCGGCAGCTCGCCCACGTCGCGATGCCGGCGCACCATCGCGTGAAACGCATACGCGTTCTCGGGGGCGAACGTATCTTCGGGCGCGTGCATGAAGAAGTACGGCCGCTTGCCAAGGGCGATCCACCGCGCGATCTGCGCCGCCCACGGCTCGACGAACGGCCGCGTGGCGTCGAACGACTCGTGCGGCACGCAGCGCACCAGCGGCTGCCCCGCGGTCGCTCGCATGATCACGGGCATCCTGGGCTTGCGCGCGCGTACCTCGGCGAGCGCGAGGCTCTTGCCGGCGTGCAGCCCGCGCGTGTCCATCACGACCAGGTCGACACCCCGCGCGCGCAGGAGCGCGAATGCCTCGTTCGCCTCCGGCTCACCCGGCGCACCCGGCGCCTCCGGCCCACCCGGTGCCTCCGGCTCACCACGAAAGAACGCCTCGTGGCGAAACTCGACCGCGTAGCGCCCACTGGCGGGCAAGCTCGCCAGGAAGCTATCCAGCCGCGCCAGCCGCGTGCCGTCGAACTGCGGCGGCAGCTGCAAGAACAACGTGCCCAGCTTGTCCCCCAGCGGCGCGACCCGCTCGAGGAACGTCGCGACCTCATCGGCGCAATCGACCAGCAGCTTGTCGTGCGTGATCGTCCGCGGAAACTTGAAGCAGAACCGGAAGCTGTCAGGCACCTGATCGCGCCAGCGCGCGACCGTCTCCGCCGTGGGTAGCGCGTAGAACGTCGTGTTGCCTTCGACCGTGTTGAACACGCGCGCGTAGCGCTCGAGAAACTCGGTCGGCCGCGTGCCGCCCGGAAACAACCGCCCGACCCACGTCTTCACGCCCCATCCAGGACAGCCAAGATAATAGCCATCGATCACCATCGCTCACCTCGTTATCCGCGACCCGCACGTTCGGGGCGCTCAGGCCGCCTGGAATCGCATCGGCAGCTTGACCATCCCGTGCAGAAAATAACCCGACACCGCCTCCAGCTCGGTCCCCTCGGCTAGCCTGAGCTCCGGCAGGCGCCGCAAGATGGCCGGCAACGCGATGCGCGCCTCCAGGCGAGCCAGCGGCGCCCCCAGGCAGAAGTGAGGACCGTACCCGAACGACATGTGCTGCGCCGGCTTGCGGCCCAGATCCAGCCGGTCCGGCTCCGAAAACACGGCGGGATCGCGGTTGGCCGCGCCGGTCCACAGCATGACCCGCTGGCCTTTTTGCAGCTTCTGGCCGCCCAGCTCCCGATCTTGCCGCACCCATCGCCCCACAGCGATCACCGGCGAGTCATAGCGAAGCAGCTCCTCGACGGCCCCCGGCCACAGCTCGGGATGCGCGACCGGGCGCGCCGCTTCCGCCGGGTGGTTCACCAGCGCGCGGACCGCGTTGCCGATCAGGTGCGTCGTCGTGACATTGCCGGCGATCAAGAGCAGCACGCAGAACGCCACCAGATCGAGCTCTTCCAGCGCTTCGCCGTCGATCTCGGCCGCCATGAGGCCGCTGATGAGATCATCCGTCGGGCGCCCCCGTCGCTCGGCGATCGCGTGCCGCAGGTAATCCTCCATCGGCGTGAACGCCTCCACCAACCTCCCGACGCCGGTCACCGGATCGGCCACCATCGCATTGGCCGCCTCGCCCACCGCATCCGACCAGCGCCGAAACGACGCCTGGTCCGACGCCGATACGCCCAGCATCTCGGCGATCACCGTCGTGGGCAATGGGCCCGCCACATCCGCCACCAGATCGGTCTGGCCCGCGCCCGCCACGGCATCCAGGAGCCCCTCGACGATCGCGACGATGCGTCTCTCCAGGCGGGCCACCGCGGACGACGTGAACGCGCGCATCACCAGGCTGCGCATCCGGGTATGGCGCGGCGGATCGAACGCCACCAGGCTGGCGAACCGGCGTGTCCCGACGTCGGGCATCGCCCCTGCCTCGGCGGTGGAGCTGGGGAAGCTCTCGGGATCGGCGAGCGCCGCGGACACGTCCGCGTGGCGGTACACCGACCACAGGTTGGCCCGTTCGTCGAACGCCACGGGATGCTGCTGGCGCATCTCGGCGAAGAACGGATATGGATTCAACAGCTCCGGACCGGCGGGAAACGTACGCATGACGCACGAACCTACCAAGTTCGGCCGGTGCGCAGTCGGTTCTAGGGCGGCAGCCGCCCTCCCGCCTGCAGCAGCACCACCGATCTCAACCGCTTCTTCGACCTCGCCAAGGGCGCCAAGGGCGCCAAGGGCGAGCGCAGATCGTCGTGTGGCGGCGGATGGGGCCAAGCTGGAAAGCGACGGAATACGTCGATGGCGTCATCCCGCTCGCCCTCGGCTGCGAACTCTCGATCGCTGCGGTCTATCGCGATCCGATGGCGTGATACCCACCAGGCTCGTTTTGGCATGGATTCGCCCGGCCAGATCTGGTCGAAGAGCTGGTTGACGTGACCTTGTCGCTGGTTGTCTGCTTGCCCAGAAACTGGCCGGATTTCGGACAACCATGGCGCCCCGTCGACCCGATCTCGGTATCCACGAGCAGCGCCGCGCATCGTGCCGAACACTTTGCCAGGTTAGCCTGACAGCTTGACAGCAGTGGAGCGAGGCATCATGCTGCCTTGATGCGGACGACGGTAACCCTCGAGCCCGACCTGGCCAAGAAGGTCAAGGCACTTGCCCACCGTCGCGGGTTGTCGTTCAAGCAAGCGCTGAACGAGGTGATCCGGCGCGGGCTGACCCGGCCGGTTCAGAGAGGTGCACAGACGAAGTACACGGTCCACCCTCACGTGGGCGGATTCCGCCCCGGGATCGATCCGGGCAAGCTCAACCAGCTCGTCGATCAACTCGAGGTCGAAGATTTCATCGCGGAAGCCCAGCGGTGATCCTTCCGGATCTCAACCTGGTGGTCTACGCGCATAACCGCGATGCACCCGGTCACGAGGCAGCGCGAGCATGGTGGGAAGGTCTGCTCAACGGCACGGAACCAGTGGCAGTTCCATGGGTCGTCGTGCTCGGCTTCCTCCGGCTGATGACCCATCGCTCGGTACTGATCACTCCGTTGACACCGCCGGCAGCCATCGCTCATGTCCGTGCATGGTTCGAGCAGCCCAATGTCGAGCGCATCGACCCTGGACCGCAGCATATCGATCTGCTCGATCACCTGCTCGTGGCAGCAGGGACCGGTGGCAACCTCACGACGGATGCCCACCTTGCGGCGCTTGCGATCGAGCACCAGTGCGAGTTGCACTCCAACGACAACGACTTCGCTCGATTCCCCGGCCTGCGCTGGCGCAACCCGCTGTAGCGCACTCCGGCATGGAACATGGAACCGCTGCGCGGGCAACCTTGTCCGGGCGAGCAAGTCAACCCCGGACATCCTGCTCGGCCGCGACCTGGAGGTTCGGGACCGGGCACCGCCGTCGGGGCGGCACGTGTAGGTCTCGCGTGTGGCAACCGAGACGGCCGCCCGGGTGTCGCACTGGAACGGCGCCAGGTCCGAGTTAGAACGTAACCTTAGGTGGCACGTGGAATGTTGATGCTATCCTCAACCGTTGGACGACTGATGGGGCCCCGAACACCCCATCGCGTAGGAGCCCACCGTGCAAGCTACTGATACGTCGGCGATCCAGCGCCTGATCGACAGGGCGCGGCGCCGGATCCGCGGACAGTGGGCCCTGGAGGGGGCGACCACGGCGACGATCCTGGCTGCCGCGGCCGCCATGGTCGTGATCTTCCTGATGCGCATCGAGGCGGTCGGCAGGCCGACGGGCCTGGCGCTGCTGGTGGGGACGATCGGCATCGTCATCGTCGGTGCCGTGGTGAAGTCGGCGCGCCGGCTCGACGACGAGCTGGTGGCCCGGCGGATCGACCGGGCGTCGAACCTGTCGGACCGGCTGTCGACGGCGATCGCGTTCACGCGTACCGGCGTTCCCCAGAACGGGGGCGACGGCGCCGACGAGACCCACGAGCTGATGCTGGCGGCGATCCGCGACGGCGTCCGCGCCGTGCCACGCGCAGATATTGCGCACGCGACGCCGTTCGCCGTGCCGTCCGATCTGCGGGCCGCGCTCGGCTTCATCGCGATCTCGGCGCTGGCCGCCGGCCTCGCGGTCCCCACGGTCGATCGCACGCCGCACCTGTATCGCGTCGATCCGGACCACGCCGCCTCGGGCGACGACGTCGTGCTCAAGGGCGTGAACTTGATGACCGGCATCTCGCGTCCGATCGCCTCGCTGCCCGTACGCAGCTCGATCGGAGCAACAAACGTCCCCGCGGAGGCCGTCGAGCCGCCGCCCGGGCTCGGGATCCATGGCTTCGTTCCGCCGGACGCGGCGGTGTACCTCGGCGCCGGCAAGGCCCGGCCCGCCCGGGTCCTCGACTGGTCGGCCGATCAGATCGTGATCCGGGTTCCCGACGCGCCGCTCGGGCCCACGACGCTGACCGCCTGGATCGGCGATGAGGCGGTGGGGCCGCTCGCGTTCACCGTGATCGATCGCCGGGACCCGGACTATCACAAGGCCGGCTCGGTCGAGCTCGATCCCGACGATCGGGCGTACCTCGACGCGCTGCTCGCCGAGCTCCGGGCGGTCGCCAAGCACGACAAGGTCCCCGAGCTCGAGGATTTCGCCAAGCAGATCGAGCAGCTGTTGAAGGACGCCGAGCTCGGCAAGATCTCGAAGGAGCAGCTGCTCGACGCCCTGGCCAAGGCCGAGGACAAGATGAACAAGGACGCCGAGCCCAACCAGGCCGAGCTGAACAAGCAGCTGGCCGACATGGGCAAGGAGCTGTCGAAGGACCAGACGACCAAGGAGCTCGGCGACGCGCTGCAGAAGAACGATCTCGACAAGGCCAAGCAAGAGCTCGAGAAGCTCGCCGAGAAGCTCGACCAGAAGCAGCTGTCCGACCAGCAGAAGGAGGAGCTGGCCAAGCAGCTCGACAAGGTCGCCAAGCAGATGGACCAGAAGGACCAGAAGCAGGAACAGAAGCAGCAAGAGCAGCAGCAGAAGCTCGAAGAAGATATCCGCCGGCTCGAGAAGAAGAAGGAGCAGGCCAAGACCGACCAGGAGCGGCTCGATACCGAGCGCCAGCTCAACAAGAAGAAGGACGAGCTGAAGAAGCTCGAGAAGGACCAGCAGGACAAGGAGCAGTCGGCGGAGCGCCAGGCGCTCAAGCGGCTGACCCGGGACATGGAGAAGGCCGCCGAGAACCTCCAGAAGCCGCAGAAAGATCCCAACGACAAGCAGAACCAGCAGGAGCAAGAGCAGGAGCAGCGCGACCAGCAGGCGTCGCAGAAGCTCAAGGACGCCGCGCGCGAGACCGGCCGCGTCGATCAAGATCAGCGCAAGCAGGCCACCCAGAAGAAGATGTCCTCGCAGATGGACGACCTGCGCGAGGCGATGCGGCGCGCGAAGCAGAAGGGCAACAAGGGCCAGCAGGATCCGTTCGGCAAGCAGGGCAAGAACCGCGACTTCGCGCAGCGCTCCCGCGGCCAGAAGGGCCAAGGCGAGGCCTGGAAACCCGGCCAGGGGCAAAGGCCCGGTCAGGGGCAAGGCCAGGGCCAGGGCGGCCAGGGCCAGGGCGGGCAAGGCCAGCAGGCCGGCGGCAAGGAGTGGGGGGTCGGCCACGATCCCAACCTCACCGGCGACCCGACCGACAAGTCCGGCAACACCAAGGACGACGACCTCCAGGGCAAGCAGGGCAAGGACGGCGGCGGCACCCGCGAGACGATCCTCGCCGCCGCGCAGAAAGGCTTCGCCTCCGAGCACTACCGCGACATCTACGGCAAGTACCACCAGATCGTCGAAGAGGTGATGCGCACCGAGAAGCTCCCCTCCAGCTACAAGTACTTCGTGAAGCGCTACTTCGCGAAGATCCACCCGAGCACCGAGGCGCCGGCGGATGCCGCGCCGGCCAGCAAGACCGACGGCAAGACCGGCGGCAAGACCGAGGACCACGCCCCATGACGACTGCTGTTGCGACGCGCGACGTCGAATCGACCGTTGGTAGCTTCACGACCGATCTGCGCCGGCTGCGCGAGGAGATCGGCACGATGATCGTCGGCCAGGAGACCATCATCGAGGGCGTCCTCATGTGCCTGCTCGGCGGCGGCCACGCGCTGCTCGAAGGCGTGCCCGGCCTCGGCAAGACGATGCTGGTCCGCACGCTCGCCGAGACGATCCACGCGAACTTCTCGCGCATCCAGTTCACCCCCGACCTCATGCCCGCCGACATCGTCGGCACCAACGTCATCACCGAGGATCACGGCACCAAGCGCTTCGAGTTCCAGAAGGGCCCGATCTTCGCGAACATCCTGCTCGCCGACGAGATCAACCGCGCGACGCCGAAGACCCAGTCGGCGCTGCTCGAGGCGATGAGCGAGGGCTCGGTCACGGTCGCCAAGCAGACCTACCAGCTCGAGAAGCCGTTCTTCGTGCTCGCGACCCAGAACCCGCTCGAGATGGAGGGCACCTACCCGCTCCCCGAGGCGCAGCTCGACCGGTTCTTCTTCAAGCTCGTCGTCGAGTACCCCGCCAAGGAGGATCTGCATACGATCCTCGATCGGACGACGACCGACGAGGTCCCCCAGCCCAAGCCGGTGATCGAGAAGGCGCGGATCCTCGAGATGCGCGAGCTGGTGAGGAAGGTCCCGCTCGCCCGCCAGATCCAGGATTACGCCGTGCGCGTCGTGCTCGCGACCCATCCCGAGAACCCCGAATCGACGCCGATGTCGAAGCAGTTCATGCGCTACGGCGCGTCGCCGCGCGGCCTCCAGGCGGTGATCCTCGCCGCGAAGATCCGCGCGTTGCTCGAAGGCCGCTACGCGGTCTCGATCGACGACATCCGCCACGTCGCGGCGCCCGCGCTGCGCCACAGGATGATCATGAACTTCGAGGGCGAAGCCGAGGGCGTCCGCACCGACGCGATCATCGCCGAGATCCTCAAGGCGACGCGAGAGGCGTAGGTCCCTTGCCCTCCTCCACCGCCGCATCGCTCCGCGCGCCGGCCCGGCCGACGGATAAGCCCCCGGCCGGCGGGCCCCGGATCAACCGGGCCCAGGACCGCTCGGGCCTGTTCGACGACCGGTTCCTGAAGACGCTCGAGCACCTGCACATGGTCTCGCGCAAGGTGTTCTCCGGGAACCTGCGCGCCGAGCGGCGTACCCGCAAGGTCGGCTCCGGCATCGAGTTCGCCGACCACCGCACCTACGCGCGCGGCGATGACTTCCGCTACATCGACTGGAACCTGTACGGCCGGCTCGACAAGCTCTTGCTGCGGCTGTTCGAGGAGGAGGAAGATCTCTATATTTACATCCTGGTCGACGTCTCCGACTCGATGTCGATCGGCTCGCCGCTGCCGAAGCTGCACTACGCGATGCAGGTCGGCGCCGCGCTGTCGTACGTCGGCCTCGCCAACCTCGACCGCGTCGCGATCATCCCGTTCGCCGATCGGCTGATCGATCGGCTGCCGCCGTCGCGCGGCAAGAACCGGATCTTCCGCGTGTTCGAGTTCCTGCGAACCTGCCAGCTCGGCGGCCAGACCGAGCTCGCCGAGTGCATGAAGACGTTCGTGACGCAGAACAAGCGGCGCGGGCTCGCCGTCGTGATCAGCGACTTCTACGATCCGGTCGGCTTCGAGCAGGGGCTCAACACGCTGCGCTACAACAAGTTCGAGCCGTTCGTGCTCCAGGTCTACGATCGGCGCGAAGCCGATCCGCAGCTCCACGGCGATCTCGCGCTCGTCGACTGCGAGACCGGCGACACCCGCGAGGTCACGGTGTCGAAGTCGCTGCTCGAGGCGTATCAACGCGAGCACGAGAAGTACTGCAAGGAGCTCGAGGCGTACTGCACCAAATACGCGATGGCGTTCTTCCGGACCCACACGGGGATCCCGTTCGACGAGCTCGTGCTGAAGATCTTCCGGTCGGGAGGGTTCCTCAGGTGAGTATTTTAGGGCCGATTCCGCTCGCGCTGTTCGCCTGGGTCGCCGGCGGTGCCGCGGTGCTCGCCATCGGCGCGTACATCATCAAGATGCGGCGGCGCCGGTTCGAGGTGCCGTTCTCGCGGCTGTGGCAGCGCGTCCTCGAGCAGCGCGACGCCAACGCGCTGTGGAAGCAGCTGAAGCGCCTGCTCTCGCTGCTCCTGATCCTCCTCATCATCGGCATCATGCTGTTCGCCGCGCTCGATCCGACGCTCGGCGCGGTCGATCGCCAGGCGCGCAGCGTCGTGATCCTGTTCGATGCCTCGGCCTCGATGAAGGCGATGGACGGCAACGCCGAGGGCAATGATAGAGGTGACAAGTCGCGGCTCGACGCGGCCAAGGACAAGGCCAAGCGCCTGATCGACGGCATGGGCGGCGGCGACGTCGCGATGGTCATGAAGGTCGACGGCCAGGCCACGCCGATGTCGCGGTTCTCGAACGACGGCCCGATGCTCGACAAGATCGTCGACGGCATCGCCGCGAGCGACACGCCGGCCGATCTCACCCGGGCGCTCGGCGCCGCCGCCGACGCGCTGCGCGACCGGCCCAACCCGCTGATCGTGCTGGTGTCCGACGGCGCGTTCCCCGAGCAGCAGCTCGGGCTCGTCGACTGGGGCACCCCGCCGACCGCGCCGGCCGCCCCGCAAGCCCCAACGACCGCCCCGCCGGCCCCCGGATCAAGCGGCGCGTGGAGCAGCAAGAACCTCGCCGCGGTCGACCTCTCGAAGATCGACGTCCGCTACCTCCCGGTCGGCCACCGCAGCGACAACGTCGGGATCATCGCGTTCAACGTGCGGCGCTACATCGCGAACAAGGCGGCGTACGAGGTCTACATCGAGGTCCAGAACTTCGGCCAGGAGCCGGCGCACCGCCAGCTGACGCTCTACAACGGCGAGACGCCCGTCGACGTCCGCAAGATCGATCTCGCGCCCGGCCAGCGGATTCATCAGATCTACGCCAAGCTGCCGGCGAGCGTCGACGACAAGCTGCGCGCGTCGCTGCGCCCGGTGGCCGGCCCCGGCGGCTCCGATCCGTTCGCGCTCGACGATCAGGCGTTCGCGCTGCTTCCGGCCAAGAAGAAGCAGAAGGTCCTGCTCGTCGGCTCGCCGAACCTCTACCTCGAGGGCGCGCTCCTGGTCTACGAGAACATCGATCTGATCGGCCGGGTCTCGCCGGCGGAGTACGACGCCAAGCCCGAGCTCGCCGACGGCGCCGACGTCGTCGTGTTCGACGAGCACACCCCCGAGGTCCTGCCGCCGCCGCCGACCTCGCTGCTCTACTTCCACCCGACCGGCAAGGCCAGCCCGATCGCCGTGCACGGCGAGGCGCCGAACCCGCACATCACCGAGATCGACGAGGGCCACCCGGTGATGCGGTGGGTGACGCTGACCGACGTCTACATGGACAAGACCGACGCGTTCGTCCCCGACGCCAAGAAGGGCGAGTCGACGCTCGCGTTCTCGGTGACCGACTCGGTGATCGCCGCCAAGCGCGACGGCAAGCGCAAGATCCTCGCGATCGGCTTCTCGCTGCCGGCGCCGGGCCGCGAGAGCGCGACCGACCTGCCGCTGCGCGTCGCGTTCCCGATGCTCCTGGTCAACGCGCTCGACTGGTTCGCGGGCGACCAGACCGATCTGCTCACGACCTACCCGACGGGTACCCGCGAGCGCGTGCCGCTCGACGGCGTCGTCGGCGCGACCGAGGCCGAGGTGCGCGGCCCCGACGGCAAGGTCACGCACACGCCCGTGATCGACGGGCTCGCCACGTTCTACGGCTCGCAGGTCGGCTACTACGACCTCGCGGCCAAGGCGCCCGACGGCAGCGTGCTCGCGCGCGTCGAGCTCGCGGCAAACCTGGCGTCGCCGGAGGAGTCCGACATCGCGCCGTCGCAGAAGCTCACGCTCGGCGGCAAGACCGGCCGGCAGCTCGCCGAGCCCGAGGCGTTCGCGATCACCCACAGCCAGAAGCTGTGGATCTACCTCATCATCTTCGCGGCGGGGCTCATCCTCGTCGAGTGGATCACCTATCACCGACGGATCACCGTGTGACGCCCATCCGCAAAGCTCTTCGTTCGCTGCTCACCGTCGCGGCGCTGGTCCGGATCGCGGTCACGGCGGCCGCGGTCGTCGCGATCGTCATCGGCCTGTCGGCCTGGATCGGCGATCGCACGAGCCTCCACATCGACTGGCTGCCGACGCGCCCGATCGACCTGCTGCGCCCCGACGCGCTCTACCTCGCCGCGATCGTGCCGGTGTTCTACCTGCTGCGCGTCCTGTCGCTCACCGACCTCTCGCTCGCCCAGCAGCTCACCCAGGCGACCCTGCGCTCGCTGGTGATCGCCGGGATCGCGATCGCGCTCGCCCGGCCGTCGTGGATCACCGAGCAGAGCAAGGTGTCGACGATCGCCCTCGTCGACGTCTCCGACTCGGTGTCCGACAAGCAGCTCGACGCGGCGCGCGCTTACCTCGATACGATCGAGGCCGCCATCGGCGACGGCAACCTCCAGCTCGTCACGTTCGCCGAGAAGCCGCTCGTCGCGCGCAAGCTCGACGGCAAGCCGCTGTCGGCGGCGATCGCGCGCCACCCCGGCGGCGGCGCCGGCACCGACGTGCAGGCCGCGATGCAGCTCGGCTACGGCCTCTACCCCGACGGCTTCCTGCCGCGCATGGTGATCGTCTCCGACGGCAACCAGACCCAGGGCGACGTCGCGGTCGAGGCGTACCGCGCCAAGGAGCTCGGCGTGCATGTCTCGTGGCGCACCTTCGATCAGGACAAGACCAGCGAGATCCGCGTCGTCGGCGTGACCGTGCCCGACGAGATCAAGGTCGGCCAGCCCTACGACGTCACCGCCGAGGTGTGGTCGACCGAGGCCCAGAAGGCGACCCTGGCGCTCCAGCAGGACGAGTTCCCCAACGGCCTCGAGCCCTCCAAAGATGTCGAGCTCCGCGAGGGCAAGAACCTCATCAAGTTCAAGTCCGACGCCAAGCACGCCGGCGCGACGACCTATCGCCTCACGCTCGCGAAGTTCGAGCACGATACAGAAAAGCAGAACAACCAGGCCGTGATGACCGCGCCGGTCAAGGGCCGGCCCAACGTGCTCTACGTCGAGGGCGGCATCCTGCGCGAGCCCGGCCAGGCCGGCCACCTCCAGCGCGCGCTCGAGCACGAGAACATCGACGTCGCGGTGCGCGGCCCGAGCGGCATCCCCTCGAACCCCAAGGAGCTAGAGAAGTATGACCTCGTGCTGGTGTCCGACGTCCCGGCGCACCTCATGGGCGCCGGCCAGATGCAGGCGCTCGACGCCTACGTCGCCCAGATGGGCGGCGGCCTCATCATGGCGGGCGGCGAGGACTCGTTCGGCTCGGGCGGCTACGAGCGCACCAAGATCGAGCAGATCATGCCCGTGCGGTTCGACTCCGAGAAGATCAAGGAGCAGCCCGACGTCGCCGTCGTCCTCGTGATCGACCGCTCGGGCTCGATGCAGGGCCCCAAGCTCGAGGCCGCCAAGGAGTCGGCGCGCGCCACCGCCGAGGTCCTGTCGCCGAACGACTACATCGCGGTCGTCGCGTTCGACAGCGAGGCCCAGGTGTTCGTGCGCCCGACCCGCGCGTCGAACAAGATGCGGATCTCCAACGACATCGCCCGCCTGCAATCCGGCGGCGGCACCAACATCTTCCCCGGCCTCAAGGAGGCGTTCGAGATCCTGCAGGGCATCAACGCCAAGGTGAAGCACGTCATCCTGATGACCGATGGTGAGGCCCCCACCGACGGTATCGCCGAGCTCGTCCAGGACATGCGCGCCTCGCGGATCACGGTCTCGTGCGTCGGCGTGCAAGGCGCCGATCGCAACATGCTGTCGATGATCGCCGACGCCGGCGACGGCCGGCTCTACATGGTCGAGGACATCGGCGCGCTGCCCAAGATCTTCATGAAGGAGACCCAGGAGGCGCAGAAGAGCCAGCTCGTCGAGGATGTCATCCACGTGCGGATCGCCAAGAAGGTCGAGGCGATCGAGGGCACCAACGTCGAGAACGCCCCGGCGCTCCACGGCTACGTCACCACCAAGCCCAAGCCCACGGCCGAGACCATCCTGATCTCGGACCTCGGCGAGCCGATCCTCGCCCGCTGGCGCTACGGCGGCGGCACGGCGGTCGCGTGGACCTCCGACGTCAAGAATCGGTGGTCGACCGACTGGATCCGGTGGAACGGCTACCCCAAGTTCTGGGCCCAGGTGATCCGCTCGTCGATGCGCCGCAAGGTCTACGACAGCTACGACCTCACCGCCAAGGTCGCCGACGGCCGCGCCCACGTCGTCGTCGACGCGGTCGACTCCGGCGACAAGTTCGTCAACGAGCTCGACACCCACCTCGAGGTCGTCGATCCCGCGAGCGGCAAGACGATCGAGAAGCTCCCCATGGCGCAGACCGCCGCGGGCCGCTACACGACCGACTTCCGGATCCAGAGCTACGGCAGCTACCTGCTCAAGGCCGTCCACCAGCGCGACGGCAAGACCGTCGCCGAGTCGCTCGGCTCGGTCGCCCTGTCCTACCCGCTCGAGTACCTGCGCACGACCCCCGATCCGGAGCCGCTGCGCCACGCCGCCCAGGTCTCCGGCGGCCACGATCAGGCCAAGCCCGCCGAGATCTGGGATGCCGGCGGCGAGAAGGTCAACACCACGGCCGACCTCTGGCCCTACGTCCTCATCGGCGTGCTCGGCCTGTTCCTGCTCGACCTCTACGCCAAGCGCGTCCGCCTGTTCGGCTACCGCACGATCAAGTTCCAGTAGCCTGCCCGACCGCCAGCGGTCACGCCGCGCGACCACGTTCTGATCGCTCAGGACGAACGGCGGATCGAGGTGTTTCGCCGCGAGCACGAGTGGCGTGGTGAGGTCGCAGGCCCAGGGAACGCGATCCGTATCCACGGTGCGGTCGTCGACGTGGACCGCGTCTATCGCGCGTGAGCGCGGTCAGAACCGGTAGGCGATGCGCAGGAAGCCGCTGAGGCCGGTCACCGTCGGATCATGCGTCGCCATCGCCATCTGGACCTCGGTGATCGACGTCCGGTTGAGGAACAGCGAGCCCATCGCGAACCAGTCGCGGTTGAACCGGTAATACACATTTCCACCGAGCGAGAGGATGGTCGACTGCGAGGCGCCGAAACACGTGCTGATGTCGGTGCACATCTTGCCGGCGTCATCGTCGCGCGTGTTGCTGTAGGCGACCTCGGCCTCCCACTCGCCTTGCCCGCCGGCGATCTCGTGCGCGGCGAACGCGCGCAGCGACTGCGACGACGTGCGCTGGAACGTCGCCGCCCCGACGCCGAAGATCCGGGACCCGTCCGCGCCGAGGCGCAGATCCTTGAACGAGCGGCGGTCGGTGATCGCGCCGTAGACCTCGATGCTCTGGGCCGCCGGGATGTGGGTCTCGGCCTGCGGTCCCGTCGTCTGCGGCGGCGCCGTGAGCGTGATGTCGCCCCGTCGGCGGTAGGCGATCGCGGCGGTGACCTCGAAGCGCTGGAGCTCGCCGAGGCCGGCCGACAGGCTCGAGCGCGCCTCGTTCGTCGCGATCCGCTGCAGGTAGGCCTCGTTCTGGACGACATTGATCGTCGGATCGGGGTTCAACAGGAACGCCTGGGCCTGCACGTTCAGGGTCTCGGTATCGACCCGGTTGAAGCTGAGCGTGCCGCGCAGCCGCTGATCGGGCTTGTAGTTGAGGCCGAGCGACAGGTTCGTCAGGCCGGTGTTGACGGCGTTGGAGCCGACCAGATCGATCACGGCGAAGTGGTAGAAGTCGAGCTTGGGGCCGGCGCGCCAGTACCCCGTCGAGGTGCCGAACACGCGCGGGCTCTCCGCGGCCAGCGGCGCCAGCGCCACGCCGCCGAACGAGCCGTAGGCGTCGAGGGTCCGGTACGCGGCGCCAAAGCCCCCCGCGCCGGTGAGGTGTCCCGCCTCCGTGCGCGCGGGCGGGTTCGACTCCAGCAGCGTGTAGTCGCTCGTGATCGATCGCGAGCCGCGGATCGGGTACAGCCCGCCGAAGCCCAGGAGCGTGAACTTGGCCGAGCTGGCGTAATCGATCCGCACGCCATCGATCTTGACGCCGCCGAGATCGGGGATGAACTGGCGGCCGAAGAACAGGTCGCTGCGCACGCCGTTGCGCAGGAGCCACAGCTCCTTGATCTCGAGCTCGTTCCGGCCGAGGACCCCGGACTGCGAGGTGGAGTTGGTGGCCGGGATGTAGCCCGGCGTGGCGCTCCCGGGATCGGTGACCACGCGCCCGCGCACGTCGACCCGACCATCCCACTGGCCGGCGCCGATGTGGCGAAAATCGGTCTGCAGCCGCAGGTCGGTGAACAGCCGGTTGAACGGACTGGCCGATGGCACCCTGGCTCCCACGGGCGAGATCGTCCCGCCGCTCTCGTGATAGCCGAACGAGGTCGAGGTCAAGCTGCCCTGCACCAGCGTGCCCTGCTCGGTCTTGTTGGTGTCGGTCTTGTCGACGAAGAACCGATCTCGCTCGAAGGCGTTCTCCTTCTTGGTGGTCCCCAGATCGTGGCCGCTCAGGTCTTGCTTCTGAAGGCCACTCGAGCTCGTGTCGGCATCGTCGGCCTTCTTCTGCTTCTTTTTCTTCGCCGGCCTGGCGTCATCACCGGTATCGGCCTGGGTATCATTGTCGTCCGACACGGTCACATCGTCGTCGGCATCGGCGGCCTTGGGCTTCGCCCAGCTACGCGCCGGCGAGACCACCGCGACCGCGAGCGCGAGCGCACAGATCCGGGTCATCGGCATACCGACTCACGGAGGGTCGGAGTCGCGGGGTTCCAGGTGTTCGGATTATGGCAGGACGAGCACGCAGTCTGGACCAGATGATTGACGTTCTGGATCAGCCCGACCTTCTGCGCGTCGTCGTGGTGGCAGCCCACGCACTGCGGCGACAGGCCGGCGAAGTTGCCATTCTTGTGGCAATCGAAGCACGCGATCGTGCGATGCAGGCCGGTGAGGTTGCAGCCGACCTTGGCGTGATCGAACTTCGCCGGGGCGAATGACCACTGCGTGTGACACTCCCCGCAGCGCGGCGACAGCGAGTTGTTGTGGATGTCGTCCTGGCGGTGGCAGTTGATGCACAGGTTGCCGCTGCCGGCGAGCGGG
>Ga0308176_10000478_pt1 | contig 25463 bp, 20 predicted proteins | sample PhyCR2_3_FD_203890 | JGI IMG/M metagenome (GOLD analysis project Ga0308176, IMG submission 203890) | Soil microbial communities from UC Gill Tract Community Farm, Albany, California, United States - DLSLS.C.R2 | ecosystem: Environmental > Terrestrial > Soil > Agricultural land | place: USA... | reverse complement strand
GACGGCTTGGAGTCCGGGATGACGGTGATCGTCGCGGTGTCGCCCGACTTGTTGGGCGTGGCCGGGGTGACCGTGACGACGTCCTTCAGGCCCTTGATCTCGTCGCCGACCTTGGTGAAGGCCGCCTTGGGGTGGTCGCTGTCCTTGGCGTCGACCACGACCATCAGGGGGCCGTTGAAGCCGGGGCCGAAGCCTTCGGAGAGGAGGTCGTAGGCGCGGCGCTGGGTGGTGGAGACCGGCTGGGAGCCGTCGTCGGGCAGGCCCAGTTCCAGGGAGGCGGCCGGGATGGCCGCCGCGCCGAGGCCGATCACACCGAGCAGCAGCACGGCGACCGGGCGCCGTACGACGAAGCTCGCCCAGCGCGTGCCCATGTTCGGGCGGCCCGGCTTCTTCGGCGCCCGGCCCCCGCCGAGCAGCTTGCTCTTCTCGCCGGCCGGCTTGATCCGGCGGCCCGCGTAGCCGAGCAGCGCCGGGATCAGGGTGAGTGCGATGAGGACCGCGATGGCGACCGTGCCCGCGGCGGCGACGCCCATCTTGGTCAGCATCGGGATGTTGACCACGGAGAGGCCGACGAGGGCGATGACGACGGTCAGGCCGGCGAAGACCACCGCCGAGCCCGCCGTACCGACGGCCCGGCCGGCCGCCTCCTCGCGCTCGCGGCCCTCGGCCAGTTCGGCGCGGTAGCGGGAGACGATGAACAGCGCGTAGTCGATGCCGACGGCGAGACCGATCATCGAGGCCAGGGTGGAGGTGGTCGAGCCCAGGTCCAGGGCACTGGCCAGCGCGGCGATCGTGGAGACGCCGATACCGACGCCGATGATCGCGGTCAGCAGCGGGAATCCGGCCGCGAGCAGCGAGCCGAAGGTGATCACGAGGACGACCGCGGCGATCGCGATGCCGATGACCTCGCTGGAGCCGGTCTCGGGGGTCGCGGTCAGCGCGTCACCGCCGATCTCGACCGTCAGCCCGGCGTCCCGCGCGTCCTGCGCGGAGTCCTTCAGGGCGTCCTTGGCCGAGTCCTCCAGCTCCATGCCGGAGACCTTGTACTTCACCGACGCGTAGGCGATGGTGCCGTCCTTGCTGACGGCGTGCCCGGCGTACGGGTCGGCGACGGAGGCGACCTCGGAGCCGCTCCGCAGCTCCTTCACCGTCTTGTGGACGGTGGCCATGTTCGCCTTGTCCGTCATCTTCTCGCCGTCCGGCGCCTTGAAGACGACCCGCGCGGTGGCGCCGTCGGCGCTCATCCCGGGGTAGCGCTGTTCCAGCAGGTCGAAGGCCTTCTGGGCCTCCGTACCGGGGATGGAGAAGGAGGTGCTGCCGGCGGGCGGCGCGGAGGCGGCGCCCACCCCGGCGAGGGTGAGCAGCGCGACCCATACGAGGGCGACGAAGTGCCGTCGCCTGAAGGCGAGCCGGCCGAGTTTGTAGAGGAACGTGGCCACGAGGGCGTACTCCCGGTCAGGTCGTGGGGTTCAGCTGGGCAGGGGCGATCAGCCCGACGACGTGAGCGGTGACGTCAGATGGTGGGCTTGCTGGGGAGAGCGATCAGAGGATGATCAGCGTGATCAGGAGGTGGTGACGCCGAGGGCGGGGAGGACCACGGCGTCGATGTACGAGGTGAGGAAGGCCCGGGTGGGCGGCTGGTCGTCGAGCAGCGCCCGGGTGGCGAAGCCGCCGACCATCATGTGCAGCAGGAAGTCGAGCGCGGGACAGTCCGGGCGGACCTCGCCCCGGTCGATCGCACGCTGGATCACCTGGTGGAAGCCGGAGATCTCCGGCTCCACGAGCTGGGCCCGGAAGGCCTCGCGCAGATCCGGGTTGTTGTGCATCGCCATGGCGACGCCCCGCATGAGCGCCGAGTTCTGCTCGATGGTGCAGTCGTCCTCGAGCAGCACCAGCGCGTGCAGGTCGCCCCGGAGCGTGCCCGTGTCGATCTCACCGATCCGGTCGGGCTTGCCGTGCCGGATGGCCTTCACGACCAGTTCGGCCTTGCCGCCCCACTGGCGGTAGAGCGTGGCCTTGCTGGACCGGGTACGGGCGGCCACGGCGTCCATGGTGAGGGCGTCGTAACCGACTTCGCGGAGCAGGTCGAGCACGGCCTCGTACAACTCGGCCTCGCGTTCGGGCGTGATCCGACTGCGACGCGCGGTGGCGGTCTCAGTCATGTCTCTCACCTTCCCGATGCGGCTGCCCGCTTGGAACGAAACGGTTTCGTACACGACGAATGTACCCCGGCCGCAAGCGAAACGAAACGGTTTCGTTCGTGTGCTGGGTCACGCCTGTCGGATTTCCGTAAGTGGTGCCCGGCCGGCTCCGGCTCCGCTCCCGCCGCGCCCCGGTCCGCTCCGGTTGCTGGGCCCCCTCCCCCGGAAAAGCATGGGGAGGTGAACTATCTGCGCCTGCCCCACCTCAACGGCGACCTGCTGTGCTTCGTGGCCGAGGACGACCTCTGGCTGGCCCCCCTGGACTCCCCGGGCCGGGCCTGGCGGCTGACCGTGGACCGCGCCAAGACCGGACATCCCCGCTTCTCGCCCGACGGCCGCCGGATCGCCTGCGCCACCTGGCGCAGCCTCGTGCCCGAGATCCACCTCGTCGCCGTCGACGGCGGACCGGCACGGCAGCTCACGTACTGGGGCAGCGCCGACACCCGGGTGTGCGGCTGGACCCCGGACGGCGACATCCTCGCCGTCACCTCCCACGGCGAGCCCTTCTCCTACTTCACCTGGGCCTACAAGCTGACCACGGACGGCGCGCCCGGCCGCAGGCTTCCCTGGGGCCCGGTCTCCGACATCCAGGCCGCCGACATCGACGGCGAGCGCAGGAGCCTGCTGCTCACCGGCACCCCGCCGCACGAACCGGCCTCCTGGAAGCGGTACCGGGGCGGCGCCATGGGCCGGCTCTGGCTGCACGGGCAGCGGCTGCTGCCGGACATCGGCGGGCATCTGCACTCCCCCATGTTCGTCGGCGGCCGGATCGCCTTCCTCTCCGACCACGAGGGCGTCGGCAACCTCTACTCCTGCGCGTACGACGGCTCCGACCTGCGCCGCCACTCCGACCACGACGCCTTCTACGCCCGGCACGCCTCGAGCGACGGCACCCGGGTGGTCTACCAGTGCGCGGGCGAGCTGTGGCTCGTGGAGGACTTCGCCCCGAACGCCATGCCGCGCAGGCTCGACATCCGGCTCGGCGGCCCGCGCGCGGGGCGCCGCCGGCACCAGGTGCCGGCCGCGCAGCACGTGGACGGCATCTCCGTGGACGAGACCGGGCGGGCCAGCGCGGTCGTCGTCCGAGGCAGCCTGTACTGGCTCACGCACCGGGACGGCCCGTCCCGCACGATCACGGACACGCCGGGGGTCCGGGTCCGGCTGCCGGAGATGCTCGGCTCCACCGGGCAGGTGGCGTACGTGACGGACGCCGAGGGCGAGGACGCCATCGAGATCGCCCGGCTCCCCCGCGCCTCCGGCGACCGCGCCACGCGCCGGCTTGGCCGGGGCGAGCTGGGGAGGGTCCTGGAGATGGTGTCCGACCCGCTGGGCGAACGGCTGGCCGTCGCCTCGCACGACGGACGGCTGCTGCTGATCGACGTCGTGAACGAGGAGGGGGCCGAGGGGGCCGCCGACGAGGCCTCGGCGGGCTCCGGGGACTCCGGCGGCGGGGCCGCAGCGGTCCCGGACGGCCGGGTCACCGAGCTGATCCGGTCCGCCAACGGGCCCGTCCGCGACCTCGCCTTCTCCCCCGACGGCTCCTGGATCACCTGGTCCCACCCGGGGATCGGCCGCTCGCTGCGGCAGATCAAGCTGGCCCGCATCAAGGACCGGCACATCGTGGACGTCACCAACGGCCGCTTCGAGGACGAGAACCCCGTCTTCACCCGCGACGGCCGCTACCTCGCCTTCCTGTCCTGGCGCGGCTTCGACCCGGTGTACGACGTCCACACCGGCGACCTGTCCTTCCCGCTGGGCTGCCGCCCGTACCTGGTCCCGCTCTCCTCGGCGACCCCCTCCCCGTTCGCCCTGAACCCCGAGGGACGCCCGGCCGCCGGGGGGCTCGACCCGCTCGAGGACGAGGGCGGCGGGGAGGGCGGCGCGGTGATCGTGGAGGTGGAGGGCCTGGAGAACCGGGTGACCCCGTTCCCGGTCGTCGCCTCCAAGTACTCCGCGCTGTACCCGGTGGCCGGCGGGGGCCTGGTCTGGCTGCGCTGGCCCATCTCCGGGGCGCTCGGCGAGACCTTCGCCAACCCGGCCGACATCAGCGGCCGGCCGACGCTCGAGTACTTCAACATCGCCAAGGCCAAGAAGTCCGAACTGGTCGACCACCTGGACTGGTTCGCGGTGAGCGGGGACGCGACCCGGCTGATGGTCGTCGACGAGGGCGACCTGCGGGCGGTGCCGTCGACCGAGCCCGGCGACGGCGACACGACCGTCTGGATCGACCTGCGCCGTATCGTGCACCACGCCGATCCGCCCGCCGAGTGGCGTCAGGCGTACGACGAGGCCGGCCGTCTCATCCGCGCCTACTTCTGGGACCCCGGAATGTGCGGCATCGACTGGGACGGGGTGCTCGACCAGTACCGGCCCCTGGTCGAACAGGTCGCCTCCCCCGACGACTTCGCCGATCTGCTGCGCGAGGTCCTCGGCGAGCTGGGTACCTCGCACGCCTACGTCACCGCCGCCCGCCGCAACGAGGGACCGCCCCACTACCAGCGCTGGCAGGGCCTGCTCGGCGCCAACCTGGTCGAGCGGGAGGGCGGTTGGGCCGTCAAGCGCATCCTGCCCGGCGACTCCTCCGACTCCAAGGCACGCTCGCCGCTGGCCGGCACGGGCATCCGCGAGGGCGCCGTACTGACCCACGTGGACGGCCGCCCCGTCGATCCGGTGACCGGGCCGTATCCGCTGCTCGCGGGCTCGGGCGGGACGACGACGGAGCTGACGTTCGCCCCGCCGCCGGGCGAGCCGGGGCGGGCCCGGCGGGTCGCCATCGTGCCGCTCATCGACGAGCGGCCGCTGCGCTACCAGGACTGGGTGGCCAAACGCCGCGAGGTCGTCAGGGAGTTGAGCGGCGGCCGCTGCGGTTATCTGCACATCCCCGACATGGGCGGCTCCGGCTGGGCCCAGTTCAACCGGGACCTGCGCATGGAGGTGTCCCGGCCGGCGCTGCTCGTGGACGTGCGCGGCAACGCGGGCGGGCACATCAGCGAACTCGTCGTCGAGACCCTGAGCCGCACGATCCTCGGCTGGGACCTGACCCGCAACGCGCAGCCGGTGTCGTACCCCTCGAACGCACCCCGGGGCCCGATCGTGGCCCTCGCCGACGAGGCGACCTCCTCCGACGGCGACATGATCACCGCCGCCTTCAAACTGCTCAAGCTGGGTCCGGTCGTCGGCCAGCGCACCTGGGGCGGCGTGGTCGGCATGACCGGACGGCACCGGCTGGGCGACGGAACGGTGATCACGGTCCCGATGAACGCCGCCTGGTTCGACGCCTACGGCTGGTCCGTGGAGAACCACGGCGTCACCCCGGACCTGGAGATCCTGCGCACCCCGCTGGACTGGGCCGAAGGCCGCCACGCCCAACTCGACGACGCGGTCCAACTGGCCCTGGAACTCCTCCAGACCAACCCCGCGGCCCAACCCCCCGACTACACCGACGTCCCCAACACCCCCCGCCCCCAACTCCCCCCGAGGCCCGCCACCTAGGCCGCACTCGGCCCGCTTCCAAGGGGCGCGGGGAACTGCGCAATCGCTCAGCGGCACAGGGAACGGCGCCGTCGCCCAAGGGGCACGGGGATCTTCGCAATCTTCAGGGCGCGGGAACGCCGCGATTCCTCAGCAGCACAGGGAACGGCGCGATCTTTCAAGGGGCGCGGGGAACTGCGCGACAAGCCCCCACGCACCCGCACCCGACAACGCACCCCACCACCCCCACCCCACAACGCACCGCCCCGCACCCCAAAACAGCAGGGTGCCCCCCGAAAGAATCGGAGGGCACCCCAAGCTGCCTAACCGGCCGAAGCCAAGCGCAGCGTTACGCGTCGTAGTCGGCGTCGAAGCGGTCGTCCATCTCCCGCTCCGAGCCCTCGGTGTCGCGCATGTTCTGGCGGCCCCGCTCAGGCTGCTGGTGGCCTCGCTGACCCTGCTGCTGCCCGTGCTGACCCTGCTGCGGGCCGCGCTGACCCTGCTGCGGGCCGCGCTGACCCTGACCGGCCTTCTCCCGGGCCTGGCCGGCCTTCTCGCGGGCCTGGTCCTGCCGGTCGTTGGTCTTCTCGCTGAACTGGTCCTTCATACCCATGTGGGTTCACTCCCGAAGTGGGTGGGGGGGTCGGCCCCCGCTGGGGCCTCGACCAGATTCACACGGGCCAACACGCTGCGCATGTCGATCAGTTACGCTGCGTAGCACGGGCCGCCTCATCGGCCTCCCCACCTGCGCCGACGAGTCCGGAACGCATCCCCTGAAGGCGGGGCGCGAACCGCCGCATCTCGCGCTGGCCGACGGTTCCGATGAGCGCCGGCAGATAGCCGCGCACACCCTGCATGCCGCGCAGCCACCACTGCCCGTACACATGCGCCGAGCGCCGCTCGATGCCGGCGACGATCCGGTCCACCGCCGGGCCCAGCGGGTAGGTCTTGTTCGACGGCCACGGCAGCCGCTGCCTGAGTTCCCGCATCACGTCGTCCTGGTCGGCGCCGCGCACCATGTCGGTGTCGGTCCAGGACAGGTACCCGACGCCCACCCGGACACCCTGGTAGCCGACCTCGGCCCGCAGACTGTGCGCGTACGCCTCCACCCCCGACTTGGAGGCGCAGTACGCCGACATCATCGGCGCCGGGGTGATCGCGGCGAGCGAGGCGATCTGCAGCAGATAGCCCCGGCTCTCGACCAGCACCGGCAGGAACGCGCGGGCCGTGACCGCCGAACCGATCAGGTTCACCTCGATCACCCGCCGCCAGGCCTCCGGGTCGGAGTCGATGAAGGGCCCCCCGGTCGCCACACCGGCGTTGGCGACGACGATGTCGACCTTGCCGAAGCGTGCCTTCACCTCCTGCGCCACCCGGCTCATCGCCTCGTGGTCGGTGACGTCGGCGTACCAGTGCGCGCTCTCGCTGTGCAGCCGTCCGGAGACCTCCTTGAGCGCGTCCTCCTCCAGGCCGACCAGCGCGACCCTGGCGCCGCGTGCGGAGAGTTTGCGGGCGAGCAACTCGCCGACGCCGCGCGCCGCTCCGGTGACGACGGCGACCTGTCCCTCGAGGCTGACCCTGCTCATGCGCCCTCCTTGACCTGCTGCACGACGGTGGAACGGGAGACGGGGGCGTCTCCCGTGACGTAGGTGGTGACGAGCTCCCGGATGCTCCCGGTCACCTGCTCCGGGGCCTCCACGGGAGACATGTGGCCGACGCCGGGCAGCTCGGTGAGACCGAGACACCGGGGCAGCGCGGCGACCAGCGCGTGGGCGTGCGCGACGGGCGTCAGCCGGTCGGCGGCGCCGTGCAGCACCGCGGTGGGCACGCGCAACTCCCGTACCCCGTGGTCGAGGTCGAGCGCCGCGAGCATGCCCGCCCAGGCGTGGCGCACGGTGCGCGGGCAGGCGTGCACGATCCGCGCGCACGCCTCCACCATGTGCGGGGCCGAACCGGAGCCCATGGTGCCGTACTTGAGGACGCGCATCGCCAGAGGTGTGACCGGCCCGAGCGGGGCGCGCGAGCTGAGCACGCGCCCGGTGAGCCAGGTGCGTGCCCGCCCGGCGCGCAGCGGCACCACGCGCGCCTCGGCGACCAGCCGGGAGCTGCCGGTGCTGCACAGCAGGACGGCCGCGGCGTGTTCGCGGAAACGGGGGCGCGCGGAGGCGGCCATGACCGTCATCCCGCCCATGGAGTGGCCGACGACCAGCGCCTTCTCCTTGGGCGCGAGGGTCTGGGCGAGCACCGCCTCGAGGTCGTCCGCCAGCGCCTCGGTGGTGCATGCGTGGCTCGCCGGACTGCGCCCGTGCCCCCGCTGGTCGTAGGCGATCACCCGGTGGTCGGCCGCCAACTCCCGGATCTGCGCCGCCCAGAACGCGGTCGAACAGGTCCAGCCGTGGGAGAGGACGACGGGCGGCGCGTCCTCGGGGCCGTGCACCTCGGCGTGCAGCCGGGCGCCGTCGGCGGAGACGACGGTGAGGGTGCGGGACGGCGCCGGCGGGGCGTACGGGCCGGAGGCCACCGCGGTGATCCGGCTCATACGGCGGCCTCGCTCTGCTGGCCCGCCACCGGACCGGCGTCGGCGGTCCGGGCGCCGGACTGCCGGACGACCTCGTACTCCGCCAGGTCCACCCGCCGGGTCGCGCGCCGGAACTCCGCCGTCGTACCGGGCCAGATGGTGGTGTTGCGGCCGCTCGGGTCGAGGTACCAGCTCGTGCAGCCGCCGGTGTTCCACACGGTCCGCTTCATGCGCTCCTGGACCTTGTGGTTCCAGGCGTCGACGGCGGCGGGCCGAGCGTCGAGGGCGGTACGGCCTCCCCCAGTGCCTTGAGGGCCTGGGGGGACCCCCAGCACGTCGAGCTGACGCAGGTAGTCCGCCATGTAGTTGAGCTGGGACTCGATCATGAGGATCATCGAGGAGTTGCCGAGGCCGGTGTTGGGCCCGATGATCGTCATCCAGTTCGGGAACCCGGCGGCCGAGGCACCGCGCAGCGCCTGCATGCCGCTCTTCCAGGTCTCGGCGAGCGTGACACCCTCGGCTCCGACCACACGCTCGGCGATGGGCATGTCCGTGACGTGGAAGCCCGTGCCGAAGATGATCGCGTCGACCTCCGCCTCGCTGCCGTCGGCCGCGACGACGGTGGAGCCGCGGATCTCGCTGAGCCCGCTCGCGACGACGTCCACGTTGGGCCGGGCCAGCGCCGGGTAGTACTCGCTGGACAGCAGGATCCGCTTGCAGCCGATGCGGTAGTCGGGGGTGAGCTTGGCGCGCAGCGCCGGGTCCTTGACGGCGCGGGCCATGTTGCGCTTGGCGAGCTGCTCGACCAGGCCGAGCTCGTCGGGGTGCTTGGTGAACGCCTGCACCTGGAGCTCCCGGATGCCCCACAGCAGGCCGCGCCTGAGCCGGGTGGTGAACGGCAGCGCCTGGTGCAGCCGGCGTTCGGCCGCGCTGATGGCACGGTCCATGCGCGGCATCACCCAGGGCGGGGTGCGCTGGAAGAGGGTGAGCCGGCCGACCTGGCGCTGGATGGCGGGCACGATCTGGATGGCGGAGGCCCCGGTGCCGACCATGGCGACACGCTTGCCGCGCAGGTCGTAGTCGTGATCCCAGCGGGCCGAGTGGAACACCTTGCCGGGGAAGGACTCGAGCCCCGGGATCCGGGGGACCTTCGGGTCGGACAGCGGGCCGGTGGCGGAGACGACCACGTCGGCGGTGAGCGTGCCCCGCGCGGTCTCGATCTCCCATCGCAGCCGCTCGCCGTCCCAGCGCATCAGCTTCACCTCGGCGCCGAAGCGGATGTGCGGGCGCAGCCCGAAGACCTCGGTGACGTGCTCCAGATAGGCGCGGATGTGCTCCTGGCCGGAGAAGGTGCGCGGCCAGTCGGGGTTGGGCGCGAAGGAGAAGGAGTACAGATGGGAGGGCACGTCACAGGCGCACCCGGGGTAGCTGTTGTCCCGCCAGGTGCCGCCGACGCTGTCGGCCCGCTCCAGGACGACGAAGTCGGTGATCCCCTCGCGGCGCAGCCGCACCGCGGCCCCCAGTCCGCCGAACCCGGACCCGATCACCGCCACCCGTACATGCTCGTGCTCGGCCATCCCGAAGCCTCCACGCATCGCCTTGGACTCTGCCAGTGAACACTGGCGCAATGGGACTGTAGAGCAGGCGCGTACCGAGCGGTAGGGGGTGCGAAAGGGAAAGTTACCGGCGGTACAACATAGGCTGCGACCGTGACGGACGACGGCGGACACGAGGTCGAGCAGGGCGGCGGGGCACGCGAGTACCGCATGGAGGAACTGGCCCGTCTGGCCGGCATCACCGTGCGCACCCTGCGCTTCTACCGCGAACGCAAGCTGATCCCGCCACCCCGCCGGGAGGGCCGCATCGCCTGGTACGACGACCACCACCTGGCCCGCCTGCGCACCATCGCGGCGCTCCTGGAGCGCGGCCACACCCTCACCGGCATCGCGGAACTCGCGGAGGCCCTCGACCAGGGCCGCGACGTCGCCGACCTCCTCGGCGTCGGCACCCCCACCGAGGAGGAGCCGGTCCGCCTCACCCCTGAGGAACTCGCCGCCCGCTTCGAGGGCGAGGTCACCCCGGAGAACCTGGCCGCCGCCATGGACCTGGGCTATCTGGGCACCGACGGCGACGAGATCGTCCACATCAGCCGCCGCCTGCTGGACGTCTCCTCCGCCCTGGTCCGCGAGGGCATACCCCTGGCGGAGGTCCTGGCGGCCGGCAAGCGCGTCCGCGAACACGCCGACGCCCTCGCCACCCTCTTCACCGACATGATCCTCCGCCACGCCCCCGAGGAGGACCTCCACCGCCTGCGCCCCCTGGCCCGCAGCGTCGTGGAGGCGGAACTCTCCCTGGCCCTGGACCGGCGGATCAGCAAGCGGGACTGAGCGGGCCGCCAGGGGCTCTCAGAGGTCGTACACGACGGTCACCGGCGCGTGGTCGCTCCACCGCTCGGCGTGCGTCGCCGCGCGCTCCACGAACCCCTTGACCGCCCGGTCCGCGAGCCCCCGTGTGGCCGCGTGGAGGTCGATTCTCCATCCCGTGTCGTTGTCGAAGGCCCGCCCCCGGTACGACCACCACGTGTACGGGCCCTCCACGTCCGGGTGCAGGGCTCGTACGACGTCCACGTAGCCGCCGTCCCCGGCGGTGAGGACCCGGGTGAGCCAGTCCCGCTCCTCGGGGAGGAAGCCGGAGTTCTTGGTGTTGCCGCGCCAGTTCTTGAGGTCGGCCCGCTGGTGGGCGATGTTCCAGTCGCCGCAGACCACCACATGGCGTCCGTCGGCGGCGGCCCGCTCGCGCAGCCCCCTGAGGTGGACCAGGAACTCGTCCATGAAGCGGAACTTCTCGTCCTGGCGCTCGGTGCCGACCTCGCCGGAGGGGAGGTAGAGGGAGGCGACGGTGACGCCGGGCAGGTCGGCCTCCACGTAGCGCCCGCTGCCGTCGAACTCCGCCGAGCCGAAGCCGATGCGGACGCGGTCGGGTTCGCGGCGCGTGTACAGCGAGACACCCGCGCGCCCCTTGGCGGCGGCCGGGGCGTGCACGACGTGCCAGCCGCCGGGCTGCCGGACCCCCTCGGGCAACTGGTGCGGCTCGGCGCGCACCTCCTGCAGGCAGACGACGTCCGCGGAGGTCTGGGCGAGCCACTCCACGAAGCCCTTCTTGGCGGCGGCCCGCAGTCCGTTCACATTCACCGAGGTCACAGTCAGCACCCGGGCACGATACCGGCACACTGGTCGAGGTCAGTTTCTCCCTATGCATAGAAGTACGATGCCCAGAATGAATATACGCCGTGTTCGTTTCGACCACCCCGACGCCGTCAAGCTCAACGACGTGGTCCAGGAGGAGTACCACCTGCGCTACGGTGACGGCGGCGACGCCACGGTGCTCGACGCCGCCGACTTCGACCCGCCCAGGGGCGCGTACCTGATCGCGTACGACGAGCGCGACCGGCCGGTCGCCACCGGCGGCTGGCGCAGCCAGGACAGCAACGGCGAGGGCAATGAGGACGGCGACGCCGAGCTCAAGCGCATGTTCGTCGTTGACGGGATGCGCGGCCTGGGCCTCGCCCGCCGCATTCTCGCGGCCCTGGAGGAGGACGCCCGCATGGCCGGCCGCATCCGCATGGTCCTGGAGACCGGCACCAAGCAGCCGGAGGCCATCGCCCTGTACGCGTCGAGCGGTTACCAGCCCTGCACCAAGTTCGGCTACTACCGCCACTACGAGGAGAGCCTCTGCTACGCGAAGCGGCTGTGAACACGATGAAGCCCCAGTCGGCTTTCGCCGACTGGGGCTTCATGATGCGTGGACCTGAGGGGATTCGAACCCCTGGCCCCCTCGATGCGAACGAGGTGCGCTACCGGACTGCGCCACAGGCCCTTGCAACGAGTGAAACTCTAGCATCCCCGTCGGGGTGCTTGGAAATGCGTTCCCTGACTGGTCAGGGGCGGCCTTCCCGGGGGATCACGGCTGTCACTCGTTGGCCGCGCGCGGGCGGTCGCCGTCCTCGTACTGGTCGAAGAGCGGGGTGCGTCCGCGTTCGCGCGCCCGGCGTGCGGAAGCCGTGCCGGAGGCCGCCCCGCGCGAGCGGGACCGGGCGGCCGGGACGGAGTCGCCGCGGCCGTCGGCCGGCTCGCGCTCGGCGGCCGACCGGTCCGCCTCGGCGTCCGGCGCGTGGCCGTCCTGCTCCGGCACCAGGGGGCCCGAGCGCGCCGAGCTCCAGGTGTCGGGCGCGCCGAGGTCGACGTCGGAGGTGGCCCGGGGCGCGACCGGTGCGGTCACGTACGTGGGCAGCGGTACCGGTACCGGGTCCCAGCTGTCCCCGTGGCCGGGCCGGCGCTGCCGCTCGCGCTGCTGGTCGACCCATTCGGCGTGGTCGGTCTGCTCGACGAGGGCACGGCGGTCGGCGGCGAGCGCGGACATGCCGGTGCCGGTTCCGGTCGCCGGCTCCTCGTCCGGTTCGGCGGCGACCGGGTCCGCGTCCAGGGGCACGCGCCGGCGCGGCTGGCGCTCGCGCAGGCTGCGGGCGGCGTCCTCGGCGCGGCGGCGGTCCATGTGGTAGGCGAAGCGGCGGCGCTCCTGCGTGCGCAGGTACCCGATGTACCCGCTGAGCATGAGGGCGGGCACGCCGGGCGCCCAGAGGAAGGCGAGACCGCCGACGGCGGCGACGATGGCGCCGGCGGTGAAGGCGATGAACAGCATCACGGTGGTGCGCCGACGGCGCGCGAGCACCTTCGAGCGCCGGGCGCGCGCTGCGGCCGCCTCGGCAGCGGCCGTGTTCCGCGGGGCGGGCACCCGGGCCTGCGCGGGCACGGACACGGAGCCGGTCGTGGACGCGGACTTCGGCGCGGGCGAGGATTTGGGCGTGGCGGGGGGCGACTTGGGCGCCGGGGTCCCCAACTGGTCGCGCGCCGGTTCGGCCCGGCCCGCCTGCTCGGGTTCGACGTCGGCGCGTACCTGACGGCGGGTCGGAGGCATGGCGAAGGACCGGACGTCCACCGAGTCGGTGACGGCGTCCGGGTCACCGGCGCCCGGCTCCCCCTCCTGGGTGGAGCGCGCCCGCAGGTCCTTGGCGTACCGGCGCTCCATACCCGCCCGTCCGGACAGCAGCCGGATGGCGGTGCTGAAGCGTTCCGTCGGACGGGCCTCGTTCAGCTCGTCCTGCCTACGGAGCCACATCGGCACCAAGTAGGCGGCCCAGGCCCCGACGATGACTGCGTAGATGAGGCCGCTGCTGCTCACGTCTCACACGGTAGAGGGGTTTGCGTGAGGCCATCCGCCAATTGGGCCGGTGTGTCGCACGATCTGGCTGATATTTCGAGCTTTTTTTGCGACCGATGCGATCAGTGGACCGCGAGAAGTCGCGAATTGAATGCCCCGAGGCGGTCATCGGGCGATCAATTTCGAACATATATTCAATTTCAGGGTCAGGCGGGATTCCGCGGCGTGTTCTCCCGCCGTCCCCGCTCGGATCGTGCCCGCTGCCGGCGCGCGAGCAAACCGTCGGGCACCTCTTCCGCCGTGAGCGCGTAGACGAGGTGGTCGCGCCAGGCTCCGTCGATGTGCAGATAACGCGGCCGCAGCCCCTCCTCGCGGAATCCGAGTTTCTCCACGACCCGGCGGCTGGGCCGGTTCTCGGGGCGAATGCAGACCTCGACGCGGTGCAGACCGACGGTGCGGAAACAGTGGTCGACCGCGAGCGCGACCGCCGTCGGCATCACCCCGCGCCCGGCCACCGCCTCGTCCACCCAGTAGCCGACGTGACCGGAGCACATCGAGCCCCAGGTGATCCCGGCGACCGTCAACTGCCCGACGAGCTGCCCCTGGTACTCGATGACGAACGGCAGCATCCGGCCCGCGTTGGCCTCGGACCTGAGGTGCCGGACCATCTGCCGGTAGGTCGGCCGGTGGGTGATCGGCCCGCTGGGCGTGGGCGGCGGGATGGTCGCCTCCCAGGGGCGCAGCCAGTCGCGGTTGCGCCGGTTGACCTCGCGCCAGACCCGCTGGTCGCGCAGCTTTATCGGCCGGAGGACGACATCGCCGTCCGCCAGCACGACGGGCCAGGACGGGCTGTTCAGCTCGCACCCCCACTGCCGGCACCGGGTCTGGGGTGGTCACCGCCGCGGATCTGGTCGACGGCGTGGACCAGCAGCGGCTCCAGGACGGCGAGACCGTCCCGCACCCCACCGCTGGAGCCCGGCAGATTGACGATCAGCGTCCCCTCCGCCACCCCGGCCAGTCCGCGGGAGAGCGCGGCGGTGGGCACCTTCGCCCGTCCGAACGCCCGGATCGCCTCGGCGATGCCCGGCACCTCGCGGTCGATCACCTGCCGGGTCGCCTCGGGCGTGCGGTCGGTGGGCGAGATGCCGGTGCCGCCGGTGGTGACGACCACGTCGTAACCGGCCGCCACGGCCTCCCGCAGCGCCGCCGCCACGGGGTCCCCGTCGGGCACGACCCGCGGCCCGTCGACGGCGAACCCGAGGCTCGCGAGGCCCTCGGCGATCAGGGGGCCGCCCTTGTCCTCGTAGACCCCGGCGGCGGCCCGGTTGGAGGCGGTGACGACCAGCGCGCGGTACGGCCCGGCGCTCATGCCCGGCTCCAGTCGCCCGACTTGCCGCCCGTCTTCTCCTCGACCCGTACGTCCGTGATGACCGCTCCCTTGTCGACCGCCTTGACCATGTCGATCACGGTGAGCGCGGCGACCGTCACCGCGGTGAGGGCCTCCATCTCGACGCCCGTGCGGTCCGTCGTCCTGACGGTGGCCTCGATCCGCACGGCGTCGTCCGTTACCGACAGGTCCAGTTTCACACCGGACACCGACAACGGGTGGCACAGCGGGATCAGGTCCGGGGTGCGCTTGGCTCCCATGATGCCCGCGATGCGCGCGGTGGCCAGGGCGTCACCCTTGGGGACGCCCTCACCGCGCAGCAGCTCGACCACCCGGGGTGACACCAGGACCCGGCCGCTCGCGCGCGCGGTGCGGGCGGTCACGTCCTTGCCGGACACGTCGACCATGCGGGCCGCGCCCGCCGCGTCGATGTGCGTCAGTCGGTCCTGTGCGGCGGCTCCGGGGGTGTCCCCCCGGGAATGCTCAGTCATGCTGTGTGGCGCTCCTGGTCCGGGCCCGTCGCGGTGCGGTGCACGGGCCTGCTGTGCGCGACACGGTACCGCCAAGCCGGACCGGGCACCGGGCCAGGACCCCCCGGAGGGCGCTCAGCCGAGCAGCACGACCTCCATCTCGGTGCCCGGCTCGACGGACTCCACGTCCTCGGGGACGACGATCAGCGCGTCGGCCTGCGCCAGCGCCGCGACCAGATGGGAGCCGGCGCCGCCCACGGGGCGCACCGTGCCGTCGGCGTAGCTGCCGCGCAGGAACTGCCGTCGTCCCTTGGGCGAGCGCAGCGGCCCGTCCGCCGTCAGGGTGGCGCGGGTGCGGGGCCGGTGGACGTCCTCCAGGCCCATCAGGGTGCGGATGACGGGGCGGGCGAACAGCTCGAAGGAGACGTACGACGAGACGGGGTTGCCGGGCAGGGCCAGCAGGGGGGTGTGGTCGGGGCCGATGGAGCCGAAGCCCTGGGGCTTGCCGGGCTGCATGGCGAGCCTGCGGAACTCCACCCCGCTGCCCGGCTCGTCCTCGTCCCCGGCGTAGGACAGCGCCTCCTTGACGACGTCGTACGCCCCGACGCTCACCCCGCCCGTGGTGACCATCAGGTCGGCGCGGACGAGCTGGTCCTCGATGGCGGACCGGAGGGTGTCGGCGTCGTCGGCGACGGCGCCGACCCGGTAGGCGATGGCGCCCGCGTCCCGGGCGGCCGCGGTGAGGGCGAAGCTGTTGGAGTCGTAGATCTGGCCGTTCGCCAGTGCCTCTCCGGGCTGGACGAGTTCGCTGCCCGTCGACAGCACGACCACGCGCGGGCGCGGGCGCACCCGCACCGTGCCCCGGCCGACCGCGGCGAGCAGCGCGAGCTGCGGCGGGCCGAGGACCGTCCCGGCCTCCAGGGCCAGGTCGCCGGCCTTCACGTCGCTGCCCTTGGCCCGCACGTGCGCGCGTGCCTCGGCGGGGCGGTGCACCCGCACCTGTCCCTCGGCGCCCTCCGGTGCCAGGCTCTGCGCCCGCATCCCGGTGACGGGCCCCTCGCCGAGCCCGCCGTCGGTCCATTCCACGGGTACGACGGCCTCGGCGCCGGGCGGCAGCGGTGCGCCGGTCATGATGCGGGCGGCCTGGCCGGGTCCGACCCGCACCGGCTCGCCCGCGCCCGCCGCGACGTCGCCGACGACCTCGAGGACGGCCGGGAACTCCTCACTGGCGCCCGCGACGTCCGCGACCCGTACCGCGTACCCGTCCATGGAGCTGTTGTCGAACGGCGGCAGGGAGACCGGCACCGTGATGTCCTCGACCAGGACGCAGCCCTGGGCGTCGAGCAGTTGCAGCTCGATGGGTTCGAGGGGGCGGACGCTGCTGAGGACGTCCTCCAGGTGGTCGTCCACCGACCACAGGTCGTCCGGGCCGGCGGGGCGGGTCGCGGCGCTGCTCAACGTTGCTGCATCTCCTCGGCTACGTAACTGCGGAGCCAGGTCCGGAAGTCCGGGCCCAGATCCTCACGTTCGCACGCCAGTCTGACAATGGCACGCAGGTAGTCGCCACGGTCGCCGGTGTCGTAGCGGCGGCCCTCGAAGACGACGCCGTGCACCGGGCCGCCGACCTTCTCGTCCTCGGTGAGCTGCTGGAGGGCGTCGGTGAGCTGGATCTCGCCGCCGCGGCCGGGCTCGGTCTTGCGGAGTATGTCGAAGACGTGCGGGTCGAGCACGTAACGACCGATGACCGCGTAGTTGGAGGGGGCGTCGGCCGGGTCCGGCTTCTCGACCAGCCCGGTCACCTTGACCACGTCGCTGTCGGGGGTGCCCTCCACCGCCGCGCAGCCGTAGAGGTGGATCTGCTCGGGCGCGACCTCCATGAGCGCGATCACGCTGCCGCCGTGCTGCTCCTGGATCTCGATCATGCGCTGGAGCAGCGGGTCGCGGGGGTCGATCAGGTCGTCGCCGAGGAGCACGGCGAAGGGCTCCTGGCCGACGTGCGGGGCCGCGCACAGCACGGCGTGGCCGAGGCCCCTGGGGTCGCCCTGGCGCACGTAGTGCATGGTGGCCAGGTCGCTGGACTCCTGCACCTTCGCGAGCCGCGCGGCGTCGCCCTTCTTCTGGAGCGCCGATTCGAGCTCGTAGTTGCGGTCGAAGTGGTCCTCGAGGGGACGCTTGTTGCGTCCGGTGATCATGAGGACGTCGTCGAGCCCCGCCGACACGGCCTCCTCGACCACGTACTGGATCGCGGGCTTGTCCACGACCGGCAGCATCTCCTTGGGAGTGGCCTTGGTGGCCGGCAGGAACCGGGTGCCGAGGCCTGCTGCGGGGATGACAGCCTTGCTGATCCTGGGGTGCGACTGAGTCATGCCCGCAACCTTATCCGGTGCCTTTGTAAGGAATCTGTGGCTCCGGTTAATTGGCCCTCATATGAGCACATTGAGAAAGGAGTGCGAAACGACCAGTGGAACACGACGGACGCACGGCCGAGCCTGACAAGCGAACGTTGCGGCGGGAGTTCCTCGCGGTGAGGAACAGGTTGACGGAGGATGTCGTCCGGGCGGCGGGCGAAGCGCTGGCGGGGCGCGCTCTGGAGCTGCCCGAACTGGCGGATGCGCGCACGGTGGCGGCCTACGTCTCCGTCGGCACGGAGCCCGGCACGCTCGCCCTGCTGGACGCCCTGCGCGCGCGAGGCGTACGCGTCCTGCTCCCCGTCCTCCTGCCCGACAACGATCTGGACTGGGGAGAGTACACCGGCCCGGACTCCCTCGCGCGCATTCAACATGGTGGAAAAATGGCCCTGTTCGAGCCCTCCGGCGAGCGTCTCGGCCCGGCCGCCGTGACCGGCGCGGACGTCGTCCTGCTGCCCGGGCTCGCGGTCGACGCGCGCGGGATGCGCCTGGGACGCGGCGGAGGATCGTACGACCGGGTGCTCGCGCGGCTGGAGCGCGCGGGCGCGGGGCCCGCGCTCGTGGTGCTGCTGTACGACACGGAGGTCGTCGACCGGGTCCCGGCGCAGGCCCACGACCGGCCGGTGCACGTCGTGGTGACGCCGTCGGGCGTGCGCCGCTTCACGGACGCCTGAGCGGGCCGCATACGCCGGACGGCCCTCCACGCGCGCGTGGAGGGCCGTCCGGCGTTCGTGCGTCAGGGGCTCACGGCCTGAGGACGAGGGTGTCGCTCGTGCTCTTGCCGACCGCCGTGTGGGAGAAGGCCCAGGGCAGGAGTTCCCCCTTGGCCCACTTGCCCGTCTGGTCCGTGTAATGGGCGCTGAAGGCGTGCCCGGAGGCGCCGGTCAGGTTGATCCACTTGGACTTGTCGAGGTCGGCGAGGTTGACCACCATCCGCATGGACGGCACCCACACGACGTTGTAGCCGCCGGCGGCGTTCCAGCCGGAGGCGTTGACGGTGGCCTCGCCGCCGCTGAGCTTCCAGGGGCCGCGGTTGAGGACGTACTGCAGGGCCTTGGGGCCCGCGGTGCCGAGCGTCTGGTTCTTCAGGAACAGGCGGTGCAGCCGGCCCCAGCTCCAGGTGTCGATGTCCTTGCCGAGCTTGGCGGTCAGCTCCCAGCGGGCGTCGATCATGGCCCGGGCGAACAGCGAGTCGCGGTCGGTCGCCGCGGGGCGCGTGCCCCGCTCGGGCGTCTTCCACCAGTCGCTGTCCGGCTTGTCCATCAGCTTGCGCACGACCTCGAACCAGCGGTCCCCGCCGTCCGGCTGCGCCTGGTCGGCGTCGCGCTCACCGCACTCGCGCACCTTGCCGTCGTCGTCGACCGGCCCGGTGCTGCCGGTCTTGTCGACCCACAGGCACTGTCCCTTGACGCGCAGCTCCTTGGGGAGCTTGTTGCCGAAGGCGAGCTTGAGGACGTTGCGCCAGACGGCGTTGAAGTACGCGGCCGCGGCGGAGTCGGCGTCCTGGGTGTAGTCCCAGCCCTCGAGCAGCTTCTGGGCGTCGCGGACGGCCTTGTCGTCCAGGTTGATCTTCAGCAGCTTGGGCACCAGCAGCTTGGCGATCTCGCTGCTGTTGTCCATCTGCATCTGCCGCATGTCGTCGGTGGAGATCCTGCCGCCGTCCTTGATCTTGGACTCGATCAGGTCGGTGATGCGCTGGCTGCGGGTGCCGTAGCCCCAGTCGCTGGTCAGCGTGTAGGGGTACTTGTCGACCACGGCCTGGTTGGCGGTGACGATGTAGCCGCGCTCGGGGTCGTACTCGTAGGGCAGCTCGTCGTCCTTGACGAAGCCGGTCCAGCGGTACTTGGCGTCCCAGCCCGGCACCGGGACGGAGCCGTCGGCGGCCGAGGAGCGGGTGGGGATCTTCCCGGGCAGCGTGTAGCCGATGTGGTTCTTGGTGTCGGCGTAGATCAGGTTCTGCGAGGGCACGTCGAACAGGGCGGCCGCCGACCGGAAGTCGCTCCATCCGGCCGCCCTGTCGAGGGCGAACACGGCGTCCATCGAGGTGCCCGGGTCGAGCGCGGTCCACCGCAGGGCGATGCCATAGCCGTCGCCGCGGTCGGGGGCCGCGGTGTTGACGGTGGCCCGCCGGCCGACCTGGACGAGTTCGTCGTCGCGGTCGGACAGCAGGGGCATGCCGTCGGCGGTCTGGCGTACGACGATCTTCTTCGCGTCCCCGCCGGCGACCTTGATGGTCTCCTCGCGGGTCTTGAAGGGCCGCACCTGGCCGTCGTACTGGTAGCCCACGCCGGAGAGCTTCTCCAGGTACAGGTCGCTGACGTCGACACCGGAGTTGGTCATGCCCCAGGCGATGTCCGCGTTGTGGCCGATGACCACACCGGGCATACCGGCGAACGTGTAGCCGGTGACGTCGTACTGGCACTTGGCGGAGACGCTCCGGCAGTGCAGGCCCATCTGGTACCAGACGGACGGCAGCGACGCCGACAGGTGCGGGTCGTTGGCCAGCAGCGGCTTCTTGGTGATGGTGTACTTCCCGGAGACAACCCAGGAGTTGGAGCCGATGCCCTGGCCGTTCACGCCGACGGCGGCGGGAACGTCGTCGAGGACCTTGTAGAGGCCCGCGAGCTGGCTGGTGAGGGCCGAGCCGGTCGTGCTCCGGGTGCCGGTCACACCCCCCGTGCCCGTGCCCCCCGTGCCCGTGCCCGCCGTGCCCTGGGAACCGGTCGTGCCCTGCGAGCCGCTCGCGGCGCCGCTCTGCTGGAAGGTCCTGGACAGCTCGCTGTACTGCCCCTCCTGCACGATCGGCTTGTTGCGGCTGTAGGGGTACTCCGGGTAGAGGTCCGCGATCTTCTGCGGGGCCAGGCGGCTGGTCATCAGGGCGCGGTCGATCTCGTCCTGCATGTTGCCGCGCAGGTCCCAGGCCATGGCCTTCAGCCAGGAGACGGAGTCGACCGGGGTCCACTCGGCGGGCTTGTAGTCGTTGGTGAAGCCCAGGGCGGCGTACTCGAGGGAGATCTCCGCGCCGTCCTTGCCCTTGAGGTAGGCGTTGACGCCCCTGGCGTAGGCCTGGAGGTACTTCTTCGTGGAGGCCGACAGCTTGGTGTCGTACTCCTGCTTGGCGACCCGGTCCCAGCCGAGCGTGCGCAGGAACTCGTCGTTCTTGACCTGGCTCTTGCCGAACATCTCCGACAGGCGCCCGGAGGTCAGGTGCCGGCGCACGTCCATCTCGTAGAACCGGTCCTGCGCCTGGACGTAGCCCTGCGCCATGAACAGGTCCTCGTCGGAGGAGGCGTAGACCTGCGGGATGCCGTTGCCGTCGCGTTCGACGTCCACGGGGCCCGACAGGCCGTCGAGCGCGATCGAGCCCTTGGTCTGCGGGAAGGAGGCCCGGACCGTGCTGATCGACCAGTACCCCCCGTAGGCGATGCCGCCGATGATGGCCAGGACGAGCACCAGCACGAGGAGCCGGGCTTTGCGCCCCTTCTTCCTCCCGGTCGTACTGGGCGCGACACCCGTCGTGGCGGTGTCACCCGTTGTGGCGGTGGTGTTGGGGGGCATCGCTGTCCTTGCTGTCCTAACGCGAGCGGCAGGCGGTCCTGGAGTGCTGGAGCAACCATAGGCGCAGGGCCCGATCGCGCTTGACGCGGAGTCGGGAACCGGCACGCACGGACGTTCGATCTTGCCTCGGCAAGCGTCAAGAAAGCGTCAAGAGTTAGGTAAGGTAACGAAGTAACCGGAGAACCAAGGGGAGGAACCGCCGCTGAACGTTCACCACCTCAACCAGCTCCTGCTCGTCTGCTCCGTCGTCCTCCTCGTCGCCGTCGCGGCCGTCCGGATCTCCTCGCGCAGCGGGCTCCCCAGCCTGCTCGTCTACCTGGGCATCGGCGTCGTCATGGGCCAGGACGGCCTCGGTCACGTGGGCTTCAACAGCGCCGCGCTGACCCAGGTCATCGGGTACGCGGCCCTGGTCGTGATCCTCGCCGAGGGCGGTCTCGGCACGAAGTGGAAGGAGATCCGGCCGGTTCTGGCGTCGGCCTCCGTGCTGGCCCTGGTGGGGGTCGGGATCAGCGTCGGGGTCACGGCGGCGGGCGCGCACTATCTGGTGGGGCTGGACTGGCGGACGGCGCTGATCATCGGCGCGGTGGTGTCGTCGACGGACGCGGCGGCGGTCTTCTCGGTACTGCGGCGCATCCCGCTGCCCGCGCGCGTGACGGGCACGCTGGAGGCGGAGTCCGGCTTCAACGACGCCCCGGTGGTCATCCTGGTCGTCGCCTTCGCCTCGACCGGCCCGATCGAGCACTGGTACGTCCTGCTGGGCGAGATCGCGCTGGAGCTGGCCATCGGCGCCGCCATGGGCCTCGCGGTGGGCTGGTTCGGCTCCTGGGGCCTGCGGCACGTCGCGCTGCCCGCCTCCGGCCTCTACCCGATCGCCGTCATGGCCATCGCCGTCACGGCGTACGCGGCCGGGGCGCTGGCCCACGGCAGTGGCTTCCTCGCCGTCTACCTGGCCTCGATGATGCTGGGCAACGCGCGGCTCCCGCACTGGCCCGCCACCCGCGGATTCGCCGAGGGGCTCGGCTGGATCGCCCAGATCGGCATGTTCGTCCTGCTCGGCCTGCTCGTCACCCCGCACGAGCTGGGCGACGACGTCTGGCCGGCGCTGATCATCGGGCTGGTGCTGACCATGGTGGCCCGGCCGCTGAGCGTGGTGCTCAGCCTGGCCCCGTTCCGGGTGCCGTGGTCGGAACAGGCACTGATGTCGTGGGCGGGACTGCGCGGCGCCGTGCCCATCATCCTGGCGACCATCCCGATGGTGACGGGCGTCGGGGGCAGCCGCCGCATCTTCAACATCGTCTTCGTACTGGTCGTCGTCTACACCCTCCTCCAGGGCCCGACCCTGCCCTGGCTGGCGCGCACGCTGCGCCTGGGCGAGCAGGGCGAACCCTCCGACCTAGGCATCGAGTCGGCGCCCCTGGAGCGGCTGCGCGGCCATCTGCTGTCCCTCGCGATCACCGAGGGCTCCCGGATGCACGGCGTCGAGGTCAACGAGCTGCGGATGCCGCCCGGCGCCGCCGTCACTCTCGTCGTCCGCGAGGGGAAATCGTTTGTCCCGCTGCCCACGACGGTGCTGCGGCACGGGGACGAGCTTCTCGTGGTCGCCACCGACCCCGTGCGCGACGCGGCGGAACGGCGTCTGCGCGCGGTCGCGCAGGGCGGCAAGCTGGCGGACTGGCTGGGCACGGACGGGGCCGGGGCGGGCGGCTCCCGTTAAGCGAGGGTTTCGTACCGTTCACACCGCCCGTAATCCCAGGTGACACCCCCTGGTGGTGCTCGTTTTCACAGGTCCGCGATCCGGTGATCCCTGTACGATGAAGGCGCACCCTGATCGAACCAACTCTGCCTGACGCAGAGCTGGCGCGACCGTATGGCGGCCGGGTCGTCCCCACTCATCGTGGGCACCGGTATCTACCGCAGTTCCGCGCAAGAGGACAGCTCTCGGCGCCCGGACCCGCACGGGACCCGCGCTACCAGGCGGCAGAAAGGCACGGCCGTGGGATCCACGGTCACCACCTCCGACCCGGAGAAGACCTCGCCGGCGCCGCCCCGCCCCGGATACGGACAGCTGCTGCGCACCCGCGGCGCCTGGACGTTCCTGCTCCCCGGCTTCGCGGCGCGCCAGCCGTTCGCGATGCTCACCATCTCCATCGTGCTGCTGGTGCAGCACACCACCGGCTCGTACGGCGCCGCCGGCGCCGCCGCGGCCGCCACCGGCGTCTCCATGGCGCTGTTCGCCCCCTACAGCGGCCGCCTCGCTGACCGCTACGGGCAGCGCGCCGTGCTCGTCCCCGGTGTCCTGGTGCACACGCTGTCGGGCCTGACCCTGACGGCGCTCGCGCTGGCGCACGCACCCCTGTGGGCGCTGTTCGTGGCGGCCGTGCCGACCGGCGCCTCGGTCCCGCAGGTCGGCCCCATGGTGCGCGCGCGCTGGGGCGTGAAGCTCCAGGGCTCGCCCCTGATGACCACCGCGGCGGCCTTCGAGTCCGTCACGGACGAGCTGACCTTCGTCTTCGGTCCCCTGCTGGCGACCGCGCTGTGCACCGCCGTCACCCCGTCCGCGGGCCTGGTGACCGAGGCCGCGCTGACCCTCGTCGGCGGCCTGCTGTTCGCCGCGAGCAGGAGCACGCAGCCGCCGGTGAGCGCCGAGAGCGGGCACGCGCGCGTGCGGCACGACTCCGCTCTGCGCGTCCCCGGCGTACGCGTGCTGGTCGTGACGTTCCTGGGCATCGGGGCGGTCTTCGGCGGCATGCAGGTGTCGCTGGCCGCGTTCACCGAGTCGATCGGCGAGCCCGGCCTGAACGGCGTCCTTTACGGCGTCTTCGCCGCGGGCAACATGCTCTCCGGCGTCGTCTGCGGCGCGATCGCCTGGAAGGCCGCGCCGCAGCGCCGCCTGGTCCTCGGCTACACCGGGCTCGCCCTGACCGCGTCGGCGCTGTGGACGGCGCACTCGGTGCCGCTGCTGGCCGGCCTCGGCCTGCTGGTCGGCATGTGCATCGCACCGGCCCTGATCACCGGCTACACGCTGGTGGAGGGCCTGGTCCCGGCCGAGGCCCGGACCGAGGCGTTCACCTGGCTGACCGGCGCCGTCGCGCTCGGCCAGGCGGCGGCGGTCACGGTCGCCGGGCAACTGGAGGACCGGCTGTGGGGCGGTGCCGGATTCCTGGTGCCGATGGCCGGTACGGTGCTCGCGCTGGTCACCCTGGTGGCCCTGCGTTCACGGCTGACCGCCCGGCCGCAGAGCCGCACGGTCGCACGTGGCGTCGGTCACCGCGTCCCCGTCACGGTGGACTGATCCCCGGGAATACGTCACTATGGACCGTCGTTAGCACTCATCGAGTGAGAGTGCCAGGAGGAAGACAGTGCCGACCTACCAGTACCAGTGCACCGAGTGCGGCGAGGGCCTCGAGGCGGTGCAGAAGTTCACCGACGACGCCCTGACCGAGTGCCCCGGCTGCGGTGGCCGCCTGAAGAAGGTGTTCTCCGCCGTCGGCATCGTCTTCAAGGGCTCCGGCTTCTACCGCAACGATTCCCGCGGCTCCTCGTCGAGCAGCAGCCCGGCCTCGAAGCCGTCCGGCTCGTCGCCGGCCGGCTCCTCGTCCGACGCGAAGTCGTCCTCGTCGGCGTCCTCGTCGTCCTCGACGACGTCGTCGTCCGGGTCCACCAGCACCTCCGCAGCCTGAGCTCCCGCTCCCCGGGCCCTGCCGTCCTGCGACGGCGGGGCCTTCGGTGTACCCCGGCACCGGCTCCACCGCCCCGTCCCGGGCAGCTAATCTGCTCGTCATGGCGAACGCAGCGATCGGCGTAATCGGCGGCTCGGGCTTCTACTCGTTCCTCGAGGACGTGACCGAGGTCCAGGTGGACACCCCCTACGGGCAGCCCAGCGACTCCCTCTTCCTCGGTGAGCTGGCCGGCCGGCGGGTCGCCTTCCTGCCCCGGCACGGCCGCGGCCACCATCTGCCGCCGCACCGCATCAACTACCGGGCCAACCTCTGGGCGCTGCGCTCGGTCGGCGTCCGCCAGGTGCTCGGCCCCTGCGCGGTGGGCGGGCTGCGCCCCGAGTACGGACCGGGCACCCTGCTCGTGCCGGACCAGTTCGTCGACCGTACGAAGTCCAGGACGCAGACCTTCTTCGACGGGCTGCCGCTGCCCGACGGCACGGTGCCCGACGTGGTGCACGTGTCCATGGCCGATCCGTACTGCCCCACCGGGCGGGCCGCCGCGCTCAAGGCGGCG
>Ga0308176_10000477_pt1 | contig 25465 bp, 20 predicted proteins | sample PhyCR2_3_FD_203890 | JGI IMG/M metagenome (GOLD analysis project Ga0308176, IMG submission 203890) | Soil microbial communities from UC Gill Tract Community Farm, Albany, California, United States - DLSLS.C.R2 | ecosystem: Environmental > Terrestrial > Soil > Agricultural land | place: USA... | reverse complement strand
CGCCCTCGCCGAAGCCAAGGAACGCCAGGCCGAAAAGCTCAAGGAGCAACAGGAAAAGGAAAAACAGGAACGCGAAGCCGAACGCGAACGCCGCAGGAACAAGGGGTGATCCGCCCCGGGGGGAGGGAATGACTGCTGCAACGAGAGCCGCGCGGCTCCGCCGCCGGTCCCGCTCAAATATCAAAATACATGCAGAACTCGAACGGGTGCGGCCGCATCCGGATCGCGTCCACCTCGTTCTCCCGCTTGTACTTGATCCAGTAGTGGATCACGTCCGCCGTGAACACGTCGCCCTTGAGCAGGAACTCGTGGTCGCGCTCCAGCTCGTCCAGCGCCTCGTCGAGCGACCCCGGCGCCGAGCCGATCTTCTCGTACTCCTCGCTGCTGAGGTGATAGATGTCCTTGTCCATCGGGTCGCCGGGGTCGATCTTGTTTTCGATCCCGTCGATGGCCGCCATCGTAATCGCCGAGAACGCCAGATACGGGTTGCACGAGCTGTCCGGGCAGCGGAACTCGATCCGCTTGGTCTTGGGGTTCTCGCTGTACATCGGAATGCGAATCGCCGCCGATCGGTTGCGCGACGAATACACCAGGTTCACCGGCGCCTCGTACCCCGGCACCAGCCGCTTGTAGCTGTTGGTCGTCGGGTTGGTGATCGCGCAAAGCGCCCGCGCGTGCTTCAGGACGCCGCCGATGGCGTAGAGGCCGGTTTCGCTGACGCCGGCGTACTTGTTACCGGCAAACAGGGGCTTGTCACCTTTCCACAACGAGAAATGCACGTGCATCCCACTGCCGTTGTCCTGGAACAACGGCTTGGGCATGAACGTCACCACCTTCCCGTGCCGTGCCGCCACGTTCTTGCACACGTACTTGTACAGCATGACGGTGTCGGCCATGTGCACCAGGTCCTGGTAGCGCATGTCGATCTCGCACTGCCCGCCCGTGGCCACCTCGTGGTGGTGTGCTTCGACGGGGATGCCCATCTCGACCAGCGTGGCAACCATCTCGCTGCGGATGTTCTGCATCGTGTCCATCGGCGGGACGGGGAAGTAGCCTTCCTTCAGCCGCACCTTGTAGCCCAGGTTGGTCGGCTCCTCGTCGCCGCGGGTCCAGATGCCCTCCCGGCTGCCGACGTAGTGCTTGGAGAAGTTGATGCCCTGGTCGTACCACGCGTAGTCAAAGATGAAGAACTCCAGCTCCGGCCCGAAGTAAGCCGTGTCGGCGATCTTCGTCTTCTTCAGGTAGTTGGCCGCCTTGCGGGCGATCGAGCGGGGGTCTCGGCTGTATTCCTTCTTGGTGATCGGGTCGCGCACGTCGCACATCATCTGGAGCGTGGTGTGCATCATGAACGGGTCAATCTTGGCCGTGTCCGGCACCGGGATCAGCAGCATGTCCGACTCGTTGATCGCCTGCCAGCCGCGGATGGAGCTGCCGTCGAACCCGAAGCCGTGTTCGAAGCTGTCGGTGGACAGTTCGCTGATGGGGGCGGTCGTGTGCTGCCAGAGGCCGGGGAAGTCCATGAACCGCAGGTCGATAAACTGGACGTTCTTCTCCTTGCACAATTTCAAAACATCCTGGGGCGTCATCGAACGGTTATTCGCTGCCATAGCCGACCTCCGGAACCCTGCCCCGCGACGGGAATTAGGGTGTGGGGATGCGCTGTTGGGTTGGATAGCGGCGTATGCTACCGCTGGCCGGTAAGACGGTCAAAAGCGATCTGGATCACGCCGGCAACGGGACTTGGATTTGATTGCCGGCCGTTGCCCACAAACCGCGCAACCAGCGACGGCGAACGCTGCCTTTGCGCAGCTTCTAAGCGCGCGGACGGGCCGTTTTTGCCCACTTTCGGTTTTGCACACCTTTTGCAGTACCGGCCGATAGAGACCGCACGGGCGAGTGAGGCGCGGTCGGGCCGTTCCTTGACTATCGGGCAGTTGCTCCGCAAGATACTTCCCCGCGCTCTCGGCCACCCCTTTTTCGGCGGTGGTTTCGTCCCGTTTCTGTTCCCGTTTCTTCCCACATTCGAGGAGTCGTCACAATGGGTTCGTCCAACCTTCGCCACGAGGCGATCAAGGCCGTCGCCGGTGCCAAGCACAAGCTCGACCGCGTGGACTTCCGCACGGTCCACATCAAGGAACTGTTCGGCAAAAACGTCTTCAACGAGGACGTGCAGAAGCAGCGCCTCCCCAAGCCCGTCTTCAAGGCCCTCCAGAAGACGATCCGCCAGGGCGCTCCGCTGGACCCGGCCATCGCCGACGCCGTCGCCAACGCGATGAAGGACTGGGCGATGGAGCGCGGCGCCACCCACTACACCCACCAGTTCCAGCCCATGACCGGCCAGACGGCCGAGAAACACGACAGCTTCCTCTCGCCCACCGGCACCGGCGGGGCTATGGCCGAATTCTCCGGCAAGGAGCTGATCAAGGGCGAGCCCGACGCTTCCTCCTTCCCCTCCGGCGGCATCCGCGCCACCTTCGAGGCCCGCGGGTACACCGCATGGGACCCCACCAGCCCCGCCTACATCGCCGAGCACCCCAACGGCTCGACCCTGGTCATCCCCACCGCGTTCCTCTCCTGGACCGGCGAGGCACTGGACAAGAAGACCCCCCTGCTCCGCTCGATGGACGCCCTGAGCGCACAGGCCGTGCGGCTGCTCAAGCTGTTCGGCAAGAACGACGTCAACAAGGTCTTCACCACCGTCGGCCCCGAGCAGGAGTATTTCCTGATCGACAAGGGCTTCTACATGCTCCGGCCGGACCTGATTAACTGCGGCCGCACGGTGTTCGGCGCCAAGCCCCCCAAGGGCCAGGAGATGGAGGACCAATACTTCGGCACCATCCCCGAGCGCGTGCTGGCGTGCATGAGCGACGTGGAGTTCGAGCTGTTCAAATTGGGCGTGCCGGTCAAGACCCGCCACAACGAGGTGGCGCCCAGCCAGTACGAGATCGCCCCGATCTTCGAGAACTCCAACCTGGCGACGGACCACCAGAACCTCATCATGGAGGTGCTGCGGCGCACGGCCGACAAGTACGGCCTGGCGGCGCTGCTGCACGAGAAGCCCTTTGCCGGCGTGAACGGCTCGGGCAAGCACAACAACTGGTCAATGGCCACCGACACCGGCGAAAACCTGCTGGAGCCGGGCAACACGCCGCACGACAACGCCCAGTTCCTGGTGTTCTGTTGCGCCGTGATCCGCGCCGTCGCGAAGTACAGCGACATCCTGCGGCTTTCGATCGCGTCGGCGCACAACGACCACCGCCTGGGCGCCAACGAGGCCCCGCCGGCGATCATCTCGATCTTCCTCGGCGACCAGCTCAACGACATCATCGAGCAGATCGAGAAGGGCGGCGCCCGGTCCACCAAGCAGGGCGGACTCTTCGAGACCGGCGTATCTATTCTGCCGAAGCTGCCCAGGGACGCCGGCGACCGCAACCGCACCAGCCCCTTCGCCTTCACCGGGAACAAATTCGAATTCCGCGCCGTCGGCGGCAGCGCCAACATCGCCGGACCAAACACGGTGCTCAACGCGATCGTGGCCGAGTCGCTGGACTACATGGCGACCCAGCTCGAGAACGCCACAAAGGGCGGCAAGGACCTGAACAAGGCCATCCAGGAACTGCTGCCGGCCGTAATCAAGGAATCCAAGAAGGTCATCTACAACGGCGACAACTACATCGAAGAATGGCACAAGGAGGCGGAGAAGCGCGGCCTGCCGAACTTCAAGAACACCGTGGACGTTCTGCCCGTGGTCGTGAAGAAGGAGATCACCGACCTCTTCACGAAGTACAAGGTGTACACCGAGAAGGAGCTGCAGAGCCGCTACAACATCCTCTCGGAGAACTACACTAAGACCGTGAACATCGAAGCGCAGATGACCAGCTTCATGGCGCGGACGATGATCCTGCCGGCGGCGCTGCGGTACCAGAAGGAGGTCGGCGAGTCGATCGCCGCCGCCAAGGCCGCCGGCGCCAGCACGCCGGCGGGGCTGGAGACCTTCGGCGCGCTGGTGGGCACGATCAACGATTTCCAGCGGTCGATCATCGCCCTGGACAAGGCGCTGGGCCACCACGCCGAAGGCGACGCCTACGCCCACGCCAAGCACACCCGCGACCACGTGCTGCCGGCGATGAACGAGGTGCGGAAGAACGGCGACAAGCTCGAAGGCATGATCGCCGACGACCTCTGGCCGCTGCCGACGTACCGGGAGATGCTGTTCATCAAGTAGGCCAAAGCTCGTCAGTACGGGACGACCGCAAGCCCCGGCATTCGTGCCGGGGCTTGTCTTTTGCTATGATTGGGCGAGGAGCGGACCATGACGACGACAAGATCGAGCGCACCACCCACCCAACCGCCACCGCAGAAGGTCCCGCCGCTTGAGAACGGGGACCACCTCACCCGAGATGAATTCGAGCGCCGCTACGAGGCCACGCCGGGGTTGAAGAAGGCAGAACTGATTGAAGGGGTCGTGTATATGCCGCCACCGGTACGCGCCGACAGCCATTCCACGCCGCATGCCGCCGTCATGACTTGGCTGGGCACTTACTGGATAGCGACGGCCGGCACTCGTCTGTGCGACGGCGGGACCCTCCGCCTCGATCTCGATAACGTACCCCAGCCGGACGCCGCCCTGATGATCGAGCCGACTCATGGCGGCCATGCGCGTCTCAGTCCGGACGACTACGTAGAGGGCGCCCCCGAACTCGTCGCGGAAATCTCCGCCAGCACCGCGAGCATCGATCTGAACACCAAGCTGCGCGTTTACCGGCGCAATAAAGTTCACGAATACCTTGTCTGGCGTACGACCGATCAGGAATTCGACTGGTTTGTCCTTCGAGGCAGCAATTACGAAGGCATGGCTTTGCCGCCAGACGGAATTTGCCGCAGCGAAAAGTTTCCCGGGCTGTGGCTCGATGTGCCCGCACTCCTCCGACGGGATTTTGTGAGTGTAATGAGGCTGCTTCAGCGTGGGTTGGCCGCGCCGGAGCACGCGGAATTCGTCTCGGGTCTGCAACGGGCGAGCAATTCACCGCCGGAGCGCAAATAGCGATTAGTGTTTATATAATCGCCCCTCTCCGGAGACCCAACCCATGACCATCGCGACCGACCCCGCCGCCAGTCCGCGCGTTTCTGACGAATTGCCGCTGCTGAAACCTTATCGCGCGCCGCGGCTGCGGTCGCTGGATGCGTTTCGGGGGATCACCATCGCCGGGATGATCCTTGTGAACAATCCCGGCGACGGGTCGCACGTGTACGGGCCGCTGGAGCACGCCCCGTGGGACGGGTGGACGCCGACGGACCTGGTGTTTCCGTTCTTCCTGTTCATCGTGGGGGTGGCGCTTCCGTTTTCGACGGCGGCGAGGCGGGCGAGGATCGCCGGCAGGTCGAAGCTGCCGCTGGTGCTCAACGTGCTGCGGCGGTTCGCGATGCTGTTTGCCCTAGGGCTGATGCTCAATGCGATTCCGTCGCGATTGCCGAGCGGGAGCGATCCGGGGAATGGGTTCTTCAACCTCGCTCACCTGCGCTTCTGGGGAATTCTCCAGCGCATCGCGCTGGCGTACCTGCCCGCGGGGCTGCTGACGGTATTTACAATGGACGAAAGTCCGGCGGCGGAGCCGCGCGGCTCCCGGTCGGGCGGGTGGCAGGTGCGCGCGTGGACGGCGGCGGCGCTACTCGCGCTTTACGCGGCGCTGATGCTCAGCTTCTCCGCCCCCGGCAGCCCGCGCGGGGACCTGTCCCGTGGCGGCAACTTCGCCTCGTGGCTCGACCGCACGTTGCTCCCCAATCACCTCTACACGAAAAACCACGACCCCGAAGGCCTGCTCTCCACCATCCCAGCCATCGCTACCGCGCTGCTCGGCACGCTGGCGGGCGAGTGGCTGCGGTCGCGGAAGGTGCCGTTCGAAAAAGTCAGCGGTTTGCTAGCGTTTGGCGTGGTCGGCATCCTGGCCGGGTACCTCGCGGACCAGATGGTAATGCCGGTGAACAAGAACCTGTGGTCGCCGTCGTTCGTGCTGCTGACGGCCGGGCTGGCGCTGCTGTTCTTCGGGTTCTGCTACTGGCTGATCGACGTGTTGGGGTACCAGAAGTGGGCGTGGCCGTTCTATGTGCTGGGGCTGAATCCGATCACCGCATTCGTGCTGTCGGGGATCGTGACCAAGCTCTCGATCCTTATCCGCTGGCACGCGGCGGGCGGCAGGGTGGTGGCCCTGCGGTCGTGGATTTACTCGCACGGGTTCGCTTACTACGGCAGCACGGCGAACACGTCGCTGGCGTTCGCCGTGGTGTACGTGCTGCTGTTCCTGGTGTTGCTCACGCCGCTGTACCTGCGGCGGATCGTCATCAAGATTTGAGCGTCGAGTATCGACGAAAGCGGCCGCCCGTTGGGGCGGCCGCACTTCGCTTCTTCCCTTCGTCTGAATAGTTCAATAACTCGACGTATCCCGGCCGGGGCTGAAGATCGAGATGTGCGCCGCCCGCGGGGAAATCGTGGAGACGTGCAGGTCGCAGAAGAGCATGTTCAGCGTCGGCGTCTCGCGGGCCATTGACCGGCTGGTGCGAGGCGAGGCGTGGCGGGCTTCCACGGCGATGAATGGGGCCGTCGTGGTCGAGGTGAACGTGTCATACGGCCAGAATAGGGTCGTGTTGGTGAACTTCGCGTTGCTTAGCTGGATGATGTCCCATTGCGAGTCGGCCAAGAGGCCGCGCTCGGCACCGCGCTTCTGCCAAGTCGAAGCCTTGGGATACCCCGAACGGCCGTTGGGCAAACTCGGCGGCGAGGGGGCAGCGCTCTGTGCCAAATCAATCGCCTGGTTCCCGTCTTCGAAGTAGTTGCCGTAGTATTGCATCCCGTAGCCGGGGTACACGTGTTCGGCCGCGCTCTTGGCCGCGTTGGCGTCCCATTCCAGCGCCTTGACCCACTCCGGGCAGCCCCACAGGACCGAGCTTCGGCGGACGCCGGTGATGTCGTAGAACGAGGCCGTGTCGCTCTTGCCCGACATGAACGGCAGCAGCAGGTCGGTCCAGCAGTGTCCGGGAAGGACCGAGGGGTTCGTATACACGTCGCCACGCCGGTCGCGGGCGGACGGCCAGTAGCCCTTGTACTGCGTGGAGTACATCTGGAAGGCGAGGCCGATCTGCCGCAGCGACGACATGCACTTGACGGTATTCGCCGAGCGCCGCGCCTTTTGCAGAGAGGGCAGCAGGATCGAGATGAGCACGGCGATGATGCCGATCACGACCAGGAGTTCCACGAGCGTGAAACCCTTCCCCGGACGTAACGAGATGTGCCTCTGACGCATAAAACCCTGCCTTTCACCAGCAGGTAAATGAAAGCCGTCTCTCCGACCTTTCGCACCGGCATCTCTAAAGAACTTGCCGACGCCGACCCGTGTGCAACCTGACGTTTTCCGTGACCCGATCTGTACTACGGCATTGTAATCAGCAGATTTTTGCCAATGCAAGGAAAAAATATCGCCAGCGATATTTTTTCTGCCTCGACGCTGATTTAGCGACAGTTCCCGACCTGCGAGATACGGCGTCTACCGGCCCCGCTACCATCGTGGCCGGCTTTGGGGTCAGAAGTGTCCGGAACGTCCGCAGGCTTTCGTTTCCGCTGCGGTCCACCGCGCTGACGGCGACGGCTTGCGGCCGGCCGTCGCGCGTGTCGTCGCGCAGCAGGATCGTGGACACGTTGCCGGGATACACCGCGGCCCGCCACTCGTCGCCGCGCCGGGTGTAGAGCACCCACAGCCACGGCCGGCGGCCCGCCGGCTCCCACGAGATTCGCAGGTCTTCGCCTTCGCGCGCGGTCCAGACTTTGGGGGTGGCCGGGGGCTCGTCATCCAGCCACGTCCAAGCCGGCGCGAGTGCCAGCTTCGCGTACGGGCCCTCGGCGAGCTTGCGGGACAGGTCCTGGTCCTTCATCAGCGCCTTCATGCTGAAGTGAATGTTGCCCTGCGCCCCCTGCTGCTTTCGTGTGGCGGCGATCTGATCGATCAGTTCATGGGCGTCCCAGTGGCGCGTGCCCTTGTCCATCACGCGGCTGGTGAAGTTGCCGGGGACGATGTAGCGCTTCTTCCAGTTCTGCTCGACCCACCAGCCCAGCAGGCCTTCGTACGGCTGACTCGTCGCGGAGATCTTCCAATACAACTGCGGCGTGAAGTAGTCGCACCACCCCTTATTGAGCCAGAGCTTGGCGTCGGCGTAGAGCTCGCCGAATTGGTTAAAGCCGGCCACCTCCTTGGGGTAGCCGGGCTGCCAGATGCCGAAGGGGCTGATGCCGAACTTCACCCACTGCTTTTCGCGGTGGACGCACTTGTAGAGGTCCTCGATGAGGCGGTTGATGTTGTCGCGGCGCCAATCGGGGCGGGAGAGCTTGCCGCCGGATTTGAGGTAGCGCTGCCAGCTCGGCTCGTCGGGAAAGTCCATCTGTTTTCCGTCCGGGCCTTTTTCGGGGTAGGGGTAGAAGTAGTCGTCGATGTGGACGCCGTCCACGTCGTAGCGGCGGACGACGTCGAGGACGACCTTCAGCGAATACTCGCGCGCGCCCTTTTCGCCGGGGTCCATCCATTTGTATTTTCCGTAGTCCTTGACCCATTCGGGGTGGACGCGGCTCACGTGATTGGCGGCGCGGTCGCCTTTGGCGTCGGGGACCTTGGCGCGGAACGGGTTGAACCACGCGTGCAGCTCAATCCCGCGGCGGTGGGCCTCGGCGACCCAGAACTCCAGCGGGTCGTAGTACGGCATCGGCGGCTGGCCCTGTCGCCCGGTGAGGAATTCCGACCACGGCTCGTACGGCGAGTCGTACAGCGCGTCGGCCGACGTGCGGACCTGGAAGACCACGACGTTCAGGTGCAGGTCGTAGCATTTGTCGAGGATCGCCAGCGCCTCGCGCTGCTGCTCGCCGGTGGTTAAACCCGGCTTACTCGGCCAATCGATGTTGCCGACCGTCGCGACCCATACGCCGCGGAATTCACGATCGATCGGCGGGGGATTCGTTGGCGAAACCGACGCGCTTTGCGACGGCGTGGTGGACTTTTGATTCGTGCACCCGGCGAGCAACACGATCGTCGAAAACAGGAGCAGCGGTGCGATTGGGTTCGTCCTCATTGGATCGAACATCGCAGAACCTTGGCGCGGACTCAAGATTGCCGGGCGCGACTCGACACGCTACGTTGCCGCCATGGGTTCAGTTGGCCGGGAGATCGAGGCGGCCGCCGCCAGAATGTTCTGCGTCGGGTTCGACGGGCCGGCGGTGCCCGATCACGTTCCCGAGTTGCTGCGGCGCGGCGTGAGCGGGGCGGTGCTGTTCCGGCGAAACGTCGAAGGCTCGACGGAGCAGATCGCCGGGTTGTGCCGAGACTTAAAAACACGGGCGGGCCGGCCGTTTCTCATCTGCATCGACCAGGAGGGCGGCCGCGTGCAGCGGCTTCGCGAGCCGTTCACCAACATTCCTTCGATGCGGGCGCTCGGCCGGACCGGCGACGAGGCGCTCGCCCGCGAGCTCGGCCGCGTCCTCGCCCGCGAGCTGCGGGCCGTCAACATCGACATGGACCTCGCCCCCGTGCTCGACATCGACACCAACCCGGCTAACCCCGTAATCGCCGACCGATCGCTCGGCAGCACGCCCGAACTGGTGACCCGCCTTGGCCTGGCCCTGATCGACGGCCTCCAATGCGAAGGCGTCGCCGCCTGCGCCAAGCACTTCCCTGGTCACGGCGACACCGCCCAGGACAGCCACCACGACCTCCCGCGCCTGCCGCACGCGATGCAGCGGCTGGAGTCGGTCGAACTCGTCCCCTTCGCGGCCGCCGCGCGGGCGGGCGTGGCCTCGATCATGACCGCGCACGTCGTCTTCGACCCGCTGGACCGCGAGTTCCCGGTCACGATGAGCCCCGCCGTCCTCACAGGAATCCTCCGCGACCGCCTCGGCTTCGACGGCGTCATCATCTCCGACGACCTGGAGATGAAGGCCATCGCGGCCCACTTCGACATTGCCGAAGTCGTTACACGCGGAACGAACGCCGGCGTCGACCTGTTCACGATCGGACACGACTCCGCCGTGCAGAACCGGGCGATCGACGCCCTGATCCGCGCGGTCGAATCCGGCCGGGTCTCGCGCGACCGACTGGCCGAGTCCGCCCTGCGTCTGAACCGCCTGTGCCACGGCTTCTTGCGCCCGCCGCTCGAGCGCGTGCCCCCCGGCGTGATCGGCTCTCCGGAGCACAAGGCGATCGTGGATCGCATCGCCAGCGCCGCCCCCGGAGACGCCGCGACGGGGCGGGACCCGACCGAGTTCCGCCCCGCCTAGGCCGCGTCGTTTTTCGGCCCGACTTTTTACGGCTTGGTCAGGTCCCACAGTGTCGTCCAGACCTTGGTCTGGTTGGCCTTGGGCACCGGCGCCGTCGAGACGGCCTTGGGGTCCCTCACGGCCGCCACGTCGCTGCGCTTCATCGTTTCCGCGTGGCCGTCCCAGAAGACGACGTTGATCTGCGCGTTGCCGCTCTTCTTGTCCTTCGCGTGGCGGTACGCGACGTACGCGTTGAGGTCGGGATAGGTCGCGGTGTCCCGCGCCTCGTCAAATCCGGCACAAGCATGTAATGATTCGAATGCTTGCGGTCGATGTTCAACGCCATCGCGTCGGCGAACATCAACTTCTGCGCCGCGCTCTGCACCTTCGTCAGCTTGATCCCGCGGAACTCGATGGCCTTGCCAGTCGCGCCCTCCGGCAGCTTGTACATGTTGGTAAAGTTGTACCCGTAGCTGTGCTGGAGCGTGGCGCCGTTGGTGTTGGACGTCATTTCTGACTTCACCGCCTCGGGGCAGACCATGCCCAGCGGGAAGCGGTTCTTCTGCCCGTTGCCGGCCTTCCCCTTCTGCGGCGGCACCCACTCCTTGACGCTCAGCGCCTTGCGGAAGTCGGCGTTGTTAATCCAGGTCACGCGGTTGTTGGCCTTGTTGTCGTTGCCGAGGATGCTGGGGATGGCCCAGCCCTTCCATTGCGACGAGTACATCGCCTGCGCGTTGCCGAACTGACGCAGGTTGGACAGGCACTGCACCAACTTGGCCGCCGAGCGGGCCTTCTGGAGCGATGGCAGCAGAATCGAAATGAGCAGCGCGATGATCCCGATCACCACCAGCAGTTCCACCAATGTAAATCCATTTCGCCGTCGAGGCATTACATCTCCCGTGTAGGAACACGTCCCCCAAAACACGGGCCGTAATGTGACACGGGCCGCCTGCGGCCGAATCCTGCCGGCGGCGGGTTCGCGGCTACAGAATCCACCTAACTTGTGATCGGTTCAGCCCCTACAAAATGACGATAGCGTAATCTTCCTCACCCGCGCGGCGACCGGCTCAGTTCCAGGTCGCGCTGCCGCTGGCGCTCGGTCGCCTTGCGGAGCGTGCGCTTTTCCATCCAGGTGAGGCTCTGCATTCCCTGCGCCGAGACCTTGGCCAGGATGGCGTCGATCTTCTGCTGCTCCATTTCGTCCTGCCGCGCGATCTTGCGGGCGCGGCGGATGGCGAAGCGGCTCGGGCGCCTCCGCCGCGGCGTCACCGGCTGCTCGTAAGCCGCGCTGTAGTCGGTGTCGTCGCTGTACTCCTCGGGGCCGATCGCCAGGAGTTGTTGCCGCATGTACCAGCAGCTCATCAGCCCCAGGAACGCGAGAATGCCCAGGCCGATGTTGCGGCTGGCGATGGCGATCATGATGCCGAAGCCGCAGGTGATGATCCCCGCGATGCACACCCAGTTCATCGACTTGTAGTAGCCGAAGCGCGGCCAGAGGATCGCCTGGAGCATCTGCCCGCCGTCCAGCGGATAGATAGGCAGCACGTTGAAGATGAGCAGCCCGTAGCTGGTCTGGTAGATCCAGAACGACCAGCGCCACAGGTCCAGCCACCCGCCGTACTGGCGGATGGGTGCAGTGAGCATCGGGTTCCACGGCAGCCACCCGCTCGTGAGCCAAAGGAACGTGCCGAAAACAATGCAGATCAGCACGTTGACTGCCGGCCCGCCGGCGATGGTGAGAAACGTCGGCAGCGGCCGCCGCGGGGCGTGCGCCAGCGCCAGGCCGCCGAGCGGGTGCATGATGATCTCGTTGGCATCGCCGCCCACCCAGCGGGCGGTGAAGCAGTGCCCGAACTCGTGCAGCAGCACGATCAGGAACAGCATCGTCACGGCAAAGACGCGGTCTTGCCAGACGAAATTCGATCCGCCGAAGCCCAGCAGCAGGATGATGGCGGCCGAGACGATCAGCGTCGCGTGCGCCTTGACGCGGATGCCGAAGCCGGTGAACAGCGGCACCGTCCCGTGCAGCAGCCACATCAGGGGATTGCCCGCCCCGTACCCACTGTCCCGGTAATAATGGCGGTCTTGCCAACCCATCACGCTTGCCCTTTACGTCCGTGCGGTCGGTTCCTTCCTAACTCACATTCTTCCTCTGGCGTGCACCGTCACTGTCCGTCACGCCGGCTTTCTCGGCCGGAAGAATCGGTCGTACATGAGCAGCGCCGCGATCGACTTGGCATCCGGAATCTGCCCAAGCCGGATCATCTCGATCGCCTGCTCCAGCTTCGCCGGCTGCACCTCGATCTCTTCGCCCTCTTCCAACGCCGGGGAGCGCTTCTGCAGATCATAGGCGGCGAAGGCGTACATGCGCTCGGTGAGGATGCCCGGCGAGCTGTAGAAGTTCCCCAGCGGCTGCAAACGCCCTGCCAGGTAGCCGGTCTCCTCCAGTAGCTCGCGGCCGGCGCAGTTCATCGGGTCCTCGCCCTTGTCGAGCGTGCCCGCGGGCAGCTCCAGGAGGATCTGCCCGACGGCGTAGCGGCGGTTGCGTATCAGGAGGATCGTCTCGGCGTCGAGAAATCCCAGGACCACCACCGCCCCGGGATGCACGACCACCTCGCGGCGGTGGCGGCGGCCCTCGTCCGACTCGAGGTGGTGCACCTCGAGGCGCACCTTCTTGCCGTCGTAAATGACCTGCTTTTCGATGAGCTTCGACGCCATCCCATCACCTCGGGAGGATTATACCTCGGGGGCCAGCGGAACACGCCACGCGAAATCATGTGAACGCGCCGCAGCGCCCGGCGCTTGGCGCGCCAGCCGCGCGGGAGGTTCGACGCGCCGGAAATCGCCCGGTTACGGCGAATCGTCCCATGAACCGTGAAACGGTTGTATATCTCGCGATGTTCGCCCTCCTGATCGCCGGCCTTTGCGCGATCCTCCACGCCGGCTCCCGGCGCGGGGTCCGGAGGACCTTGCGGGACGTTGGGAGCAGCTGCGGGCCGCCGGCGACTCCGCAAACGCGACCGCGCATGACGAGCTCGTCATAGGGCAGTCCGCCGGTTCCTTAACGTGGCGTTTTCACCGGGGCCGCGCCTGAATATGACACTGGTCGCTCAGCGACCCGCCCCCGACGGCGCCGTAAGACTGATCGGCAGCGGTGGCGAGCTTACCGCGGTCGGCGAGGAGATCGAGCGCGGTTTGATCGGCGAAGTCACGCATGAAACGCCGGCCGAGGGCGGTGGAGAATCGCAGTGGCTTGAAGCGTCCGTCGAGACGGGCGGGGACAAGAGCGCCGGGCATGCGGCTGCGAAGTGGCGGCAGGTATTTCGTGACCGGCCAGGCCGCCGAGGCGACCGTGCGCAAGGCGCGGTAGGGAATGGTGGCGCTGGGCGAGTCCAGCATGCCGCGCGTGCCGAGCGCGTCGATGTATTGCTGCTGCGTTGGCGGGTTGGCGTTGATCAGATGAACGACCGGTGAGGGATCTGCGGCTAGTGCAACAGCAACGACCGCGGCGGCGCAGGCCTCGACGTGGACAAGTGGCAGCGTCGCCGTCGTCTTCACACGCAGCCAACGCCTACCTTTGAGTTTGAAGCCGAGGCGCGGCGTCCAGAGGTTGGTCGCGGAGATGACGGCGCCCGGGCGAACGATCGTGAGCCGTCTGCCCTGCGTCGCCCATTCGCGGCTCAAACGTTCCTGCTCGAGCTTCGCGCGAGCGTAGCCGTCGCGGTCAGCGGGAGCGGATTCGAGCGGCGAGTTCTCGCTCACTTCGTCGTCCACGCGCGTCGTCCGGTAGTGGAGAACAGCCAGGGAGCTGATGAGAAGGAATGCCGTTGGTTGCCTCAACATCGCCGCGTCGAGAAGGCGGCGAGTCATCGTGACCGTGTCTTGCCAGTCGCTCGCGGCGGCAGCGTGGATGATGACGTCGACGTTCGCCAGCGCGCTTGAGAGGTCGGCGGTGAGGAGATCGGCGGCGATTGATTCGATGCCGTCACGTGCGGGTTGCGCACTTCGCGAGACGCCGCGCACGACGAGACCTTCTCGCGCGGCCGCCGCCGCGACGGCTCTGCCGAGAAATCCTCTGGCGCCGGTGACAAGGATGCGCATGGGCCGCGACTTCGTATCACGGGCTTTGGCCCGTGCCAGAAAAGGTTTTGGGGCACGGGCTGCCAGCCCGCATTACGGAGCCCCCAGGTTCACTATCACACGACGGCCCACGGCATCGGAGTGACCGGCTCGAACGTGGACGCAATCGGCCGCGCGCCGGGATTCGTGGCGGCGTCGTGGATGGCCAAGACGGTTTCGGTCACGTGCAGACAGAACCCCCCCGACAGCCGCGGGTGACGATTCTCGGCGATCGCGTCGGCGAGGTCCGCGATGCCGCGCGCGAAGTCGCGGCGTTGCGCGCCCTGCGGCGGGACGCGACCGATGCCGGACCGCAGCAGTTTTCGCCGTCGTCGAAATCCGGTGAACAGCCGGCGGCGGAGCGTGAAATAATTGCGAAGGGTGACGGCCGAGCGGTCGTCGGAGCAGTCGCGGTTCTGCAGAATTCCGCGGTCGCCGAAGACGCTCAGCGAGCGATCGCGCGGTGCGACGATGCTGCACGTGAGGCGTGCGACGACGCCGCCGTCGAAACTGAGGCACGCGACGCCGACGTCGGGGCCGCGCGGATCGCCGTTGCACCCTGCGGCGGCGGAGTCGATGACGCGCGCGGCGAAGGCAGTGACCTGCCGGACCGGCCCGAACATGCCGGCGAGCCAGCTCACCGCGTACCCCGCGTGCGCGCGGATGCAGCCGAGCTCGCGCTCCTCGCGGATCGGCCACGGCGCGCCGGATGCGCTGACCCACTTCTCGTACGGCATGCGGTGGCGCAGGCCGTCTTCGATCTCGGCGTGTGCCATGCGCACCGCGCCGACGGCATTCTCGCGCAGCGCCCGCCACATCGTCTGTGCGGCTTCGCCGAGGACGCAGCAGGGCGCGCCGGAAAGCTGCACGTTCGCATCCCGCGCAATGGAAACGAGTTCCTGTGCCTCCGGTAGCGACACGCCGAGCGGCTTTTCGGAGTAGACGTGTTTGCCCGCGCGCATCGCCGCGGAGGAGACTTCGAAATGACTCGCCGGCGACGTAAGGGTGACGACGATTTTCACGTCGCCGTCGTTAAGCAGTTCGGCGAGGCTGTTGTATCGCCGGACGTGGTGATACGCCGCAAACTGCGCGGCGCGTTGTTCGTCGCGATCGAACGCGCCGAGCAGCCGGAGCTCGGGATGCACGCGCAGCGAGCTGAGGTAGTAATCGGCGACGAACCCGCAGCCCACGATTGCGATTCCGGTCTGCATCGGCGGACGGAAATGAGGCACGTCACCCCCGAGTGGGCGATTGATGATAAGATACCCTACGATGCGGGCGGAGGGAAATTCGAGCGTTGTGAAGATGGGCAAGTCGCCGATCATCGCGGCGTATTACTATCCGGGATGGCATGCCAGCGAGGGGCGGCAGATCCGTGGCGGAACGACCGAGTGGGAGTTGCTCTACGACGACGTTTCGCGCCGCGCGTATCCTCACGTGCGCCGGCCACTCGAGGGGGCGGTCGAGCCAAGCGTCCAATCGATCGAAGCCGAGATTGGGCAAGCTATGACCGGAGGCATCGATTCGTTCTGGTGGTGCTGGTATTGGGACCGCGGACGGCTGCTGCTCAACGAAGCGCTTGACATGTTTCTGCACTGTCGGATCCCTGCCGATTTTCGCTACGCGCTGATGTGGGTGAACAAGCGGCCGCACTTTCGCCTGCCGGCGGAGGCGCCGTGGTCGAAGGCGTTCGACCGATCGCGGCTGATTGAGACGGACGAGGACGATTTCGCCGCGATGATCCGGCACCTGATCGAGCGCCACTTTGAGCGTGGCAATTATCTGCGCGTCGACGACCGGCCGGTGTTGTCGATCTTCTCGATCGAGCCGCTGATCCGCCAGCATGGCGTGCGGCGTTTGCGCGAACTGCTGGCGATGGGGCAGCGGATGGCACGGGTGGCGGGGTTGCGCGGGATTCACTACGTCGCGGTGATACATCGTGCCGAGGTGCGATCGCCGTGGTTGCGGCGGCTGGGGCTGGCGAAATGGGCGCGGCCGGCGCCGCTGCGCGAGATCGGATTCTCTGCGGTGACGACGTACATCTATCTGCCCGACTGGGAAGGTCCGCAGCGGCAGAACTATGCGCAGCTGGTCGAGAAGCGCGCGGCAGAGTGGCCACGGTTCAAGGAATAGTACGAGCTTTCGTGTTGGCCGTCGGTGGCGCCCGGGTGGGAGGCGCGGGTGGGTGGCGTGCCGCTCGATCCGCTGCCGGCGGCGCATCCGTGGTCGCCGGTGATCGAGGACGAGACGCCGGGAGCGTTCGAGAGCTGGCTGGGGCATTGGAAGGAGCTTTCGGCGAGCGAGGGCGGAATTCCGGTGCTGCCGGTGTGCTCGTGGAACGAGTGGACGGAAGGGCACGCGGTGGCGCCGTGTACACGGCACGGGGACGCGATGCTCGCGGCGCTGCGGCGGTTCAAGGATTCGTTCTCGCCGGCGGCGGCGACGCGGACGGCGGCGAGCGGTACTCGATGAGCCGTGCCTCGCGGCCGAGCAGTCGCGCTGAGGCGTAGTGCAGCAATCCCTGAAAATACGCGAACGAAGTCGCGACGCAGTGGCCGGCCCAGATGAGACAGTCGCGGCGGTTTTTTCCTCCGCGCGCCGAGCCGGCGGCGACGCGCGCGACGCGAAGTGGGTAAAGCGCGAGCGCAAGAAGACTCCAGCCGTGGGTGACGTAGAGCGTCGACATCACCGCGAGCGGAAGAACGAGCGCCCACACGATGATCCGCACAATTGCAGCCCCTTCGCGCGGCTGACGATGCCGCTGCCACATCTGCCCGTAGCCGATGCCGCGGCGCACGGCCCGCAGCCACCATTGACGGATACTAGTCATCCGCGAATCGTGCAGCGTCATCGGCGCGTCGAGGCGGACGATGCGATAGCCGGCGGCACGGAGACGCGCGGAGAGCTCGTGATCTTCCGCGGCGATCATGGCGGCATCGTATCCGCCGGCGGCGCGATACGCGTCGGTGCGCATCAGCACGATTCCGCCGAAATGCGTCACTTCGCCCGGCGGTGGGATCTGCCACTCGAGGTGGCACGTGCGGTTGTAGATCGAAGCGTCGGGGTTGCGCTCGTTGCAATGGCCGTAGATCGCGGCGAGTTCTTCGTCACGATCGAAGTGCGGCAGCGCGGTCGCGAGCCAGGATGAGTCGAGGATGCAGTCGCCGTCGACGAATTGAACGAATTTGGTCTGCGGCGCGACTTGGAGCAGGCGTTCGAAGCCGGCGCGGCGGGCGCGGGCGGCGCTGAGCGGTTGCGCGGCGTCGAGTTGCACGATCTCGATGAGGAACTGTTGAGCGATGGCGATGGAGTCGTCGGTGGAGGCGGAATCGACGTAGACGATTGGTGGTTGAGCATTGCTGTCCCGGCCCTGAAGGGCCGGGCTTGGCCCGGATTTGTCTGGGTTTTGGAGCGGAAGAGATGCGAGGCAGTCGCGCAGGAGCGCGGCTTCGTTTCGGCCGATGACCACAATTCCGACGCGATCGAACGGCGGCACGGTCATAGCTGGGCGTTATTTGGCTTCCTGAAGGTTCGCAAGGCGCGCCTGCAACTCCTCGACGCACAGGTCCTGGATCTGCACGACCTTGCGCGGGTGGTAGTGTCCGTTTGCAAGGGTGACCTGATACGGGCGCACGCCGACTGCGGTTGCCACCAGTTCGATGATCGCCTTGTTGGACGGGCTTTCACCGACGTCGCCGGTGAGCAGGATCGTATCGGCGTCGAGGAACCCGAGCACGACCACTGCGCCGGGATGGACGCGACCTCGCGGCGGTGGCGGCGGCCCTCATCCGACTCGAGGTGGTGCACCTCGAGCCGCACCTTTTTGCCGTCGTAAACGACCTGCTTCTCGATCAGCTTCGACGCCATCCCATCACCTCACAAGGATTATACCTCGCCGTCCGGCGGAACACGCCACGCGAAATCATGCCGCCGCGCGACGCTTGGCGCACCGGCGGCGGCGAAGGTACAACGCGCCGCGGGAACGGAACACCCCATGAGCCGCGGAACCATTGTATATCTCGGGATGTGTGTCCTGCTGGTCGCCGGGCTCTGGGCGATCCTGCGCGCCGGCTCGCGGCTGCGGGCGCCAGAGGACTTGGCGGGCCGCTGGGAGCTTCGCGCCGTCGGCCCCGGGAAAAATGCCGCGAGGCATGACGAGCTTGTCATCGGCCAGTCCGGCCTATTCCTCGACGTGGCGTTTTCGCCGGGCCCGCGCCTGGGCATGAAGATCGTCGATCAGCAGCCCGCCCCGGACGGAACCATCGCCGTGAAACTGGCCGGAGGCGGCGCCGAGCTGACTGCAACCGGTGGCCCCGGCGGCGACGAATTCCAACTCCAAGGTACCGGCGCCGCCGCCGGCCTATGGGAAGCCCGGCGAACGGCACGCCGCTACGGCAGCCCGGCCACCCCGGATTCTCATGCACGGTAACCCCCTGCTCACCCTTCTCGTGCAGGTCGGCCTCATCCTGGCCCTCAGCCGCGCCATGGGATGGCTTTTCGCCCGATTCCACCAGCCTCAGGTCATGGGCGAGATGGTCGCCGGGATCATGCTCGGCCCCAGCCTCTTCGGCTGGCTGGCGCCGCAAGCGGCGGCAACGATTTTCCCGGCCGACACGGTCCAATCTCTCAACGTCCTCAGCCAGGTCGGCGTCATCTTCTTCCTCTTCCTCATCGGCCTGGAACTGGACCCCAAGCTCCTGCGCAACCGCGGCCACGCTGCCGTGGTCATCAGTCACGTCAGCATCATCGCCCCGTTCCTCCTTGGTGCCGGCCTGACGCTCTACCTTTACACGCGACTGTTCAATAACGCCCCGCACATGCGCTTCACCGCCGTCGCGCTCTTCATGGGCGCGGCCATGAGCATCACCGCGTTTCCCGTCCTGGCGCGCATCCTCATCGAGCGCAACCTCCACAAAACCAAAGTCGGAGCCGTGACGATCACCTGCGCCGCGGTGGACGACGTCACCGCCTGGTGCATGCTCGCGTTCGTCGTCGCCGTCGCACGCGCCGACGGCCTCCGCCCCGCGCTGCTGACCGCCGCACTCTCCGCCGCCTACGTCGCCGTGATGTTTTTCGCCGTCCGCCCGTTCCTCCGCCGGCTCGAAGTGGTTTACGGCAAGCACGGCCGGCTCAGCCAAAGCGTCATGGCCGTCGTCTTCCTCCTCGTTCTCGGCTCCGCCTTCACGACCGAGATGATCGGCATCCACGCCCTTTTCGGCGCGTTCCTTATGGGCGCGATCATGCCCAAAGGCACGGAGTTCGTCCGCACGATCAGCGAAAAGCTCGAAGACTTCACCGTCGTGTTCCTCCTGCCGATCTTCTTTGCCTTCACCGGCCTGCGGACGAGCGTCGGGCTGCTGAACCGGCCGGAATTATGGCTCGACACCGGCCTGATCGTCCTCGTCGCCTGCGCCGGAAAGTTCGGCGGCTCCGCCGTCGCCGCGCGGGCCTGCGGCCTGGGTTGGCGCGAGGCCTGCGCCATCGGCACCCTCATGAACACCCGCGGCCTGATGGAGCTGGTCATTCTCAACATCGGCCGCGACCTGGGCGTCATCACCGACGCCGTGTTCGCGATGATGGTGCTGATGGCGCTGGTGACCACGTTCCTCACCACGCCGCTGCTGCACTGGGTGTACACGCGATCGGGAGCCGCCGAAGCGCCCGGCCAGGCACCCTCGGGCGCATTCTCGGTCCTGATCCCCGTCTCCCTCCCGCGCAGCGGCGTGCCGCTGATGCAACTGGCCGACCTGATCACCGGCCCCGGCAATCCCGCGCGGCGAATCTTTGCCCTGTACCTCCGCCGGCCCACCGAACGCGAGGCCTACCGCAGCGGCATCGAGGAATCCGAGGCTGAATCCGCCCGCGCGGCCTCTGAGCCGCTCGCGCCGCTGCTGGAGGAGGCGCGCACCCGCGGCGTAGCGGTCGAGACGGTTTCCTTCGTTACCCGCGACGTCGCCGCCGACATCGCCTCCGTCGCCCGCTCGCGCGGCGTCGGAATCGTCTTGATGGGCTTCCACAAGCCGGTCATCGGCAGCACCATCCTCGGCGGCACGGTCCACAAGGTGCTCACCGCCACCGCCGCCGACGTCGCCGTCCTCGTGGATCGCGGTTTTCACGGGGCGCGCAAGGTCCTCGTCCCCTACATGGGCACGGAGCACGACCGCTTCGCAATCGAACTCGCCCGCCGCCTGGCCAAGAACGCCGCGGCCGCCGTCACGGTGATGCACGTCGTCCCACCCGGCCGCCGCCCGACCGACCGACCACTCGACGCAAGAGGCGCCGTCACGCGCACGTTCGACGAACCGGGCCTGGCGGCGGGCGTGACGCTCCGGGTGATCGAAGACCCCTCGCCGGTGAACGCCGTGCTGACGTCCGCCAAGGAATTCGACCTCGTCATCGTTGGCGTCGGCGAGGAGTGGGGCCTGGAGTCGCACCTGTTCGGCTGGAAGGCCGAACGCATCGCCCGCGATTGCCCGACGTCGCTGCTGGTCGTGCGGAAGCAGCCGGGGGGGAATCCGCCGGGGGAGGCGCGGTCCAATTCCGGTGGCGAGAAGATCGGTCAGCCGGATCGAAAAGAGCAGCCGGTGGGGACGGCGTGAGCGTGCGTGCAAAGACCGTTTATAACTTCGATCCGCCTTGCATCCTGATTGAAAGTCGATACCCTGCGTCCAACCACCGCACAACAATCTGTCGTGGTTACGTGGTGTGTGGCGTTTACTGGTTGTGGATACCCCTCCCGTCATGCCCAAGTACCGGATGATCGCGATCGACCTGGATGGGACCCTCCTGGGGCCCGACGGATCGGTCAGCGAACGCACGCGCGACGCCGTGCGGCGGGCGCTGTCGGCGGGGCTCCTGGTTTGCTTCGCGACCGGCCGCAACTGGACCGAAAGCCGCACCGCCCTCGACGCCGTCGAGCACTACGGCACCGCCGTCTTCGTCGGGGGCGCCATGGTGATCGACACCGGAAAGCAGATCACGCTCCACCGAACCAAAATGCAGCCGGAACTGGCGGCGGAAGTTTGCGGCGTCCTCGAATCCTGGGGCCATGCGGTCCTGGCGCTGCAGGACACCGGCGAGGCCGGCGTCGATTACCTCGTCACCGCCGACCTGCCGCTCAACCGCGAAACCGAGCAGTGGATGCGGCGCACCAGCGCGCTCGTGCAGCGCGTCACGACGCTCGGCGGCTACGCCCACGAGCACACGATCCGCATCGGCATCTGTGCCGACCCCGCCGAGGTGCAAAAGGTCAAGGCCGCCCTGCTCGACCGCTTCGGCGAGCGCATCCTCTGTCAGAACCTCCTGGTTCCCTCCGCCGGCGTCGAGGTGCTGGAGATCTTCGACCCGGCCGTCAACAAATGGGAAGGCGTGCTCCACGTCGCCCGCCACCACGGGATCGATCCGGACCAGATCGTCGCAATCGGCGACGACGTGAACGACGTCCCCATGATCGCCGGCGCCGGCCTAGGCGTCGCCATGGGCAACGCCAAGCCGGCGGTCCGCGACGTGGCCAAACGGGTCATCGGCGCGAATCATGAGGAAGGGTTGGCGGCATTTCTCGAAGAGATACTGGCGGAACACGTCGTGGAACCACTGCCCGAACCGCGGCGGGCGCCCGGCGGTGAAGCCGAAACGGTACAAGGCGCCGGCGGCAGCCGCTGGCCCTGACGGTGGACACGGAAGGTGCGAAAGGAAGCGCAGGCTCCAACGGCCGGCCCGCCCGCAAGGCGTGCCGGCCGTTTCGCCGTCTCACTTCTTCACGCCGGCGTTCGTACCGCCCGGCCGGGTCGCGGGCGCGGGACTCAGGTGTGAGATGATCCGCGTCATGAGTTCCGTGGCGGATTTGGGATCATAGCCGTAAATGCCGTCGATCGGCTGGCCGACGAGGCCGACGCTCAGGTCTTCGGGGCTGTAAACCACCGCCAGCCGGTTGCCGATCGTGATGCCCCGCAATCGCGGCGCATTCAGCCCGCCCGTGAGCGTCTTGCGGGCGAAATTGCGGTAGGCGACCTCTTTCATCTTCGAATCCCCCGACCCGAAGAGCGGGTGACTCATTCCCAGCGCCGCCCCCCACTGCTTCGATTCACCGGGGAACATCGCGGCCAACTCGATCTCGGCGGCGGAGGAGAAATCGATCGAACCGCCCGCGGCATCGATGATCAGTGAGCCACCCGCCGCGACGAACTTCTGAAGTTCCGCGCGCTCGGGGACGCTGAGCTTGAACGCCGTCGTGCCGGTCATGTGCGCGAGTTTGAAGCCGGCGAGCTTGCCCTGGCCGGGCTTCACCGGCTCAAGCTGAATGTCGATGCGGTTCTGGTTGTGCATCAGGTTTGCCAGCCGTCGCCACCCGCCCGGCTCGGGGTCCCAGTTGCCGGCGTACCGGATGCGCGCGACCCTGATCGTTCGCTCCGCCTTGACCTTCTCGTCGCGGTGGACGACGTACGTCTGCCCCTTCGTCCGCAGGATCTGCTTGTCCACGGCATACAGGAACACGTCGCCCGGGACCTCGTGCAGTTCCTCGTGGCCGCCGTAGGCGCCGGTCTGCCAGTACTTCCCCGGGTCCTGCTGCGGAAACAGCAGCATCAGCTCCCGCGCCCCGTTGCTCAACCCCAGCAGCGAGAGCGGGTGCTTCGCTCCTTTGAACTGCTCGTTGGTATAGATGACGTGATTCGCCGGCAGCTCGCGAAACTCGTACGCGGGAAATAGCCTCTGCCCCAGCTTCCGAAAACTGTCGGCGAACTTGGCCGATCCGCAATCCGCATTACCCAGGATCAACCCCCCCTGCTCCACGAACTGCTTGAGCTTCCCCTCCGCCTCCTTCGACAACTCCAGCGGCTGGTCGCCGGAAACATAAAGAATCGGCGCATCGTGCAGCTCGTCCACCGAGACCTTCAGGTTCACGATCTGCCAGTTGAGGTAGCGCTCGGTCTGCTTCCCGATCCACTTGGCCAGGTTCGCCGCATCCCGCGGCCGCTGGTTCCAATTCCCCGCCTTCGCCTTCTCCTCCGCCGGCTCGACCTCGTACTGCAGCTTGTTGAACACGACTGGCGCCCGCCCGCGCGAGAGGAACAGCAGCCCGAAGCACGTATTGGGCACGCTCCCCCACTGCCCGGCTGCGCTCTGGTGCTTTACAAGGTAGTCGGCCCCGTCCTGATACCAGTCGATCGTGCCGAAGTACTTCAGCCCGCTGGCCACGCCGATCCGCTCGATGCCGTAGAGCGTGTAATGGCTTCGCTCCTTGATGATCTGGTCGTAGTGCTTCGTGATCCAGTTCAAACCCTTGGTGACGTACGGGTTTTCCACGTTGCCGCCGCACGAGATCCCCTCGTTGCCGTGGAGGTAATCCTGCGTGATGAACAGCGACGCGACGCCGGCCGCCGTCATCGACGCGGCGACCGGGTGGGCCTCGTCGGGCGCCTTGCCGTAACACCAACCGCCGTCCTTCTGCTGGTCGCGCTGCCACCCCTTTTCGACAAGTTGCCAATAGCTCGTGGGCACCTCCACCCCCGCCTGCGCCAGCGCCCACATCCCCAGCACCCCATACTGGCTGACGCTGTGGTCGAACCGGGCGCCGCTGCTCGCCACGTAGTCGTACATGCCCGAGGATTCGCGGAGCTTGGCCGGCTTCACGGCACCCAGTAGTAGCGTGTAATCGCGCTTGATCGCGAGCTTCACTTCCTTCGTCTGCGGCAGCAGATTCCAGACGTTCGCCCGCATCCCCAGCGCGTACGTGCCGACGACGTCCGCCTGCTTGAGGAAGTCAATCGCCCGGGCCAGACGCGGCTCCTGCGGGCTCTCCCCGGCCGCCAGCAGCGCGTACGTCGCGATCGCCGTCTGCCCGCCCCACTGCCCCCCCGTGACTTCGTTGGCCTTATCGCCCGGCTGGCGCGTCTGCGTGTTCTCCCAGTTCCCGTTCTCCTGCCGCGAATAAAGGAACTCCTTCGCCTTCCCGATCGCCGTCTCCACCTGCTCCGGCGTCGCGCCGCGGCACGGGACGGCGAGAAAGAGGATTGACGCCGCAAAACAAATGACGGCGAACCCCCGCATCACCACGCCGGCACCGATGGATCGCCGTCTCATCAAATCGTTCCCGGGACGGCGAGAAGTTAATTCCCCTGCCACAGGTACATCAGCCGCGGCGTCATCATCTCGTGCACACCGGCCGCGTCCAGGTTGACGTTGACGTTGATTCCGTTGACGGTCCCGGACCCCGCCGACCCCGGCGGCACCGCCGTCCGCGAAGAACTCAGCAAGTCAAACAGCGACGGCGGCTCCTGGTACCGCACCACCGTCGGCTTGGTCAGCCCCGCCATGTTCGCCGCGATCGTGTAAGCCTCGCTCGGGTACTTGATGTCGTCCACCAGACCCAGCGCCTTGGCCTCCGGGCCGAGGTACACCTTGCCATTGGCGATCTGGTCCAGCGGCTTGGTCAGCTTCCCCGCCCGCCCTTTGTCCACCACGTCCTTGAACCGCGCGAACATCTGGTCGGTGATGCCGCGGAGGTACGCAAGCTCTTCCGGCTTGTCCGCCCGGAACATCGACCCGGCATCCTTAAACGTCGCCCCCGTAGCCACGATCGTGCCGTCCTCCACCCCGTACTTCTCCCCGAACTTGCTCAAATTCCACCGCGGCAGCATCACCCCGATGCTCCCGGTCATCGTCGTCGGCTCTGCCACGATGTAATCCGCCGCGCACGCGACGTAATACCCCCCGCTGGCCGCGACCGACCCCATCGACGCGACCACCTTCAGCCCCGGCCGCGCCGCCTTGAGCGTCTGCACCCGCTTCCACATCTCGTCCGAAGGCGTCACCGCCCCGCCCGGCGTGTCGATCTCCAGTACCACCGCCTTGACGGTCGAATCCTGCTCGAGCGTGGTCAGCAGCCGGTTAAACCGCTGCGACGAGTCGCCCATCAGCACCCCGGTGACCGGCACGACCGCGACCTTCTGCCCCGGGTCGCCGTTGGCAACGGTCGTCGTCCGCAGCCCCGCCCCGCCCGGCAGGTTGCTGAAAAACGCGTACAGCCCGCCAATGACCGCGGCGATGATCACGAGCGTC
>Ga0308176_10000476_pt1 | contig 25570 bp, 26 predicted proteins | sample PhyCR2_3_FD_203890 | JGI IMG/M metagenome (GOLD analysis project Ga0308176, IMG submission 203890) | Soil microbial communities from UC Gill Tract Community Farm, Albany, California, United States - DLSLS.C.R2 | ecosystem: Environmental > Terrestrial > Soil > Agricultural land | place: USA... | reverse complement strand
CGTGCCCTTCTCGCCGGTGCCGGTGCCGGTGCCGGTGCCGGTCAGGTCCAGGACGGTCAGGGCGACCGGCGTGACGATGACGACCTGGAACAGCAGGACCGGGGCCACCAGGGACGCGTCGCCCAGGACGTAGGCGGCGATCGGGATGCCGAGGTTGCCCGAGTTGACGTACCCCGCGCACAGGGCGCCGATCGTCGTGCGGCCCACGCCCCAGTGCCGCAGCGCGCCGACCGCCACGAAGGCCGCCGAGACCGCGGCCGTGCTCAGTGCCGTCACCAGCAGGCGGCTGGAGAAGAGCACGGAGAGGTCGGCCCGGGCCAGCGTGTGGAACAGCAGGGCCGGTCCGGCCACCGAGAAGGCGAGCCGGGTCAGCACGTCACGGCCCGGCTCACCGAGGGTGCCGCGCCACCCGAGCACATAGCCCACCCCGATGACGACCGCGATCACCGCGAACCCGCTCAGCACCCCCGTCACGGCCCCCACCCTCCGCCGGGGCGCGGCAGCGGGTCAATGTGATCTCCGCCCGGGCGTGTCCGGCGGGCGGCCCGCGATGAGTTGTGCCCTCGCCGCCGGTCTACCGCACGTGGACGCCAACGCACCCGCCGTGCTCGTACTGCCCGGACCCGTCACCCGTGCCGAGGTGGCCGGGCTCTGCGCCGATGTGCGGGCGCTGCTGGCGGGCGGCGGGGCCGCGGTCGTGGTGTGCGACGTGGCCGGGCTCGGGCCGCCGGGCCTCCAGACGGTGGACCTGCTGGCCCGGCTGGAGCTCGCCGCCCGCCGGGCCGGCGGGCGGATACGGCTGCGCGACCCCGACCCCGCGCTACACGCCCTCCTCGACCTGGTCGGACTCCGCTTCCAGGTGGAGGGGCAGACCGAAGAGCGGGAACCAGCGCGCGGTGTCGAGGAAGCAGTGGAAACCGGTGATCCGGCCGTCTGACACCTCCAGCACCTGCACCGCCCAGGGAGTGAACCCGCCCTTCTCCTCGTCCGGCTTGTAGTGCGCGAACCCCGGCAGGCCGTTCGCCCGCACCGGCAGCAGCCGGGAGCCGGCGCAGGACGCGCCCAGGGTGGTCATGAAGCCGGTGATGTCGGCCGGGCCGCGCAGCCACAGGTCGAACGGCGGCATCGTCATGACGGCGTCCTCGTGCAGCAGCGCCGTGAGCGCCGTCATGTCGTAGCCCTCGAACGCCTTCACATAGCGTTCGAGCAGTCTCTGCTGCTCCTCGTCCAGCGGGTCGGACACCGCCCCCGCGGCGCCCTCGGAGTCCCGCTCGGCGAGGGTGGCCCGGGCCCGCTGCAGGGCGCTGTTGACGGAGGCGACCGTGGTGCCCAGCAGCTCGGCGACCTCGCTCGCCCGCCAGGCCAGCACCTCGCGCAGGATCAGCACCGCCCGCTGCTTGGGCGGAAGCTGCTGCAGGGCCGCCATGAACGCCAGCCGCACCGACTCCCTGGCGACGGCCGCCTCCGCCGGGTCCTCCACCGTGGGCAGTACGCGCGCGTCCGGCATCGGCTCCAGCCAGGTGTTGTCCGGACGGGGGGAGAGCGCCGCCTGCGCGAGCGGCGTCGGATCGGTCAGGTCCATCGGCCGGGCCCGCTTGTTGCCCGCCGTCAGCATGTCCAGACACACGTTCGTGGCGATCCGGTACAGCCACGAGCGCAGGGAGGAGCGGCCCTCGAACTTGTCGTAGCTCCGCCAGGCCCGCACCAGCGTGTCCTGCACCGCGTCCTCGGCCTCGAAGGAGGACCCGAGCATCCGGTAGCAGTACCCGGTCAGCTCGGTCCGGTGCTTCTCCAGTGCTGCGTCGAGGTCCGTCGTCGCCGTTCCGCTGCCCATCGTGCACCCACCCCTGTGGCCGTCCCCGTTGCGCGCCTTCGCGCCCCAGCACTTCGGAAGCTACCGCAGCCCACTGACAATGGCGCCCGGAGCACGAAAATGCCCGGCCGGGACCGGTTCCTTCACACAACTGGGCGGACACCGAAACCGGTGCCCGCCCAGTCGTACGCGCGTCGCCTCAGTGCGCCGGCACCGGTTCCCGCCGGGCCGCGACCAGGGCCGCCCGGGAACCGAGGACGGTGATGGTCACGACGCCGAGTACCGCGAGGACACCGACGCCGACCGTGCCCGCCCAGCCGCCGGCGTGGAACGCCATCGCGCCCACCGTGCTGCCCGCGCTGGAGCCGATGTAGTACGCGGACTGGTACAGGGCGGAGGCCTGGGCGCGGCCGTGCTCGGCCGTCCTGCTGACCGCCGAGGAGGCGACCGCGTGGCCCGCGAAGAAGCCCGCCGTGATGAGCACCAGACCCAGCAGGACCAGCGGGAGGGAGGGCGCCAGGGACAGCAGCAGGCCCGCCGCCGTCGTACCGCCCGCCAGGTACAGCGCGCCCCGGCGGCCGACCCGGCCCACCAGACGGCCCGCCGTCGACGCCGACACCGTACCGACGAGGTACACCAGGAAGATCGAGCCGACGATGCCCTGCGGCAGGGAGAACGGAGCCTCCGTCAGCCGGTAGCCGATCACCGTGTACACGCCGCCGAACACCGTCATGAACAGCGCGCCGATCGCGTACAGCCGGCGCAGCAGCGGGTCGGCGAGGTGGCCGCGCACCGTGCCCAGCAGCACCCGCGGGCGCAGCGAGCCCGCCGAGAAGTGCCTCGGGGCCGGCAGCAGCAGCCGGAACGCCACCGCGCAGGCCACCGCGACCGCGCCGATCACACCGACGGCGACCCGCCAGCCCCACTCCTGCGCGACCCAGCCGGTGATCACCCGGCCGCTCATCCCGCCGACGCTGTTGCCCGCCACGAACAGGCCGATCGCCGTGACCAGTGCCTTCGGCCGGACCTCCTCGGCCAGATACGCCGTCGCCGAGGCCGGCAGACCCGCCAGCGCCGCGCCCTGCACCGCCCGCAGCACCACCAGCGCGCCGATCGACGGCGCGAAGGGCACCAGCAGGCCCACGCCCACCGCGACCGCCAGCGAGGCCGTCATCACCGTACGGCGGCCGAAGCGCTCCGACAGGGCGCTCATCGGCAGCACGAACAGCGCCAGACCGCCGGTCGCGGCCGCCACCGTCCAGCTCGCCTCGCTCGCCGCCACCCCGAACTCACCGGAGATCAGCGGCAGCAGGGCCTGGGTGGAGTAGAGCAGGGCGAAGGTCGCGACCCCGGCGAGGAAGAGGGCGAGGCTCATCCGGCGGTAGCCGGGGCCGCCCGGAGCCATCCGGGAGTCGGTCGCGGAGTCGGAGGAGGGGACGGGCGTGACGGCGTCCAGGGTGGCGGACGCCCCGGTACTGGCGGGAGACATGCTTCGACGCTATGCACGGCCCACTGATCCGTCCAATGCATGGAATCGCCATAATCGTTCCCGTGAAGCATGAGCAGAGGTCACAGGGTCAGCTGTCATCGTTCAGTGACATGGAAGACATGGCGCTGTTGCTCGCGCCGCGCCTCGCGTACTTCGCCGGGGTCGCCCGCACCGAGCACGTCACCCGGGCCGCCCACGAGATGAACGTCCCCCAGTCCACGCTCTCCCGGGCCATGGTCCGGCTGGAGCAGGACCTCGGCGTCGGCCTGTTCGCCCGCCACGGCCGCACGGTCTCCCTCACCACCGCCGGCCGCACCTTCCTGGCCTCCGTCGAGCGCGCCCTCGCCGAGATCGAGCGCGCCGCCGAGGAGGTACGCGCCGACGCCGACCCGGCCACCGGCAAGGTCGCCTTCGGCTTCCTGCACACCATGGGCGCCGAGACCGTACCCGGCCTGCTGCACGCCTTCCGCGCCGACCACCCGCGCGTCCGCTTCAGCCTCTTCCAGAACTACGGCGAGGCGATGCTGGAGCGGCTGCGCGCGGGCGAACTGGACCTCTGTCTGACCTCCCCGGTGCCGGACGCCCCCGACCTGGTCGCCCGCCGCCTGGACGAACAGAAGCTGCGCCTGGTCGTACCGGCCGACCACCGCCTGGCCGGCCGCCGCCGCATCCGGCTGGCCGAGGCGGCCGAGGAAACCTTCGTCACCCTGGAGCCGGGCTACGGCCTGCGCCGCATCACCGACGACCTGTGCCGCGAGGCCGGCTTCAAGCCCCGCATCGCCTTCGAGGGCGAGGAGGCGGAGACCCTGAGGGGCCTGGTGGCGGCGGGCCTCGGGGTCGCCCTGCTGCCGCCCCCGACGGTGCCGCGCCCGGGAGTGGTGGAACTGACGGTCACCGCGCCGCGGGCGGCCCGGGAGATCGGCGTCGCCTGGCTGGCCGACCGCCCGGACACCCCACCGGTGACGGCCTTCAAGAAGTTCCTGCTCTCCAGGAGGGGGAGTCTGCTCCCCTAGGGGAGCCCGCGGTTTCCCGGTGAGGCACCGGGCCTCATCGCCGCAGCGACTTGCCGAACCCCGCGGCCAGCGGCATCCGCAGCCCGATCGGCGGCGGAGCGGCCAGCGCGTCCTCCACCGGCCGTGACACCGAGTGCCCGAACAGCGCGCCCATGACGAAGTCCACGGCGAGCGAGCGCACCTCGTCGCGGTACTGGTGCAACGTGTGGCCGTCGGTGTGCACTTCGAACCGGCACACGTTCCGGTTCGCCTTCTTCGCCCGCTCCGCCAGCCGGAACGACAGCTCCGGGTCGGTGCGTTCGTCGTTCGTGCCGTGCACGATCAGCACCCGCCGCCCCACCAACTGCTTCACCGGTTCGGCGGGCGCGGCCACGTCCTCCTCGGGCAGCCAGGGAGCGAGCGCGACGACGGAGTTCACCGCCTCGTGGCCGCCCGCCCGCAGCGCCGCCCGGCCGCCCATGTCCAGGCCCACCAGGCACACCGGCACATCCCCGTACCGGCGTACGACCTCGTCGGCGGCCCACTGCGCGTCCGCCGCCAGATGCGCCTCGCTGCCGTTCCAGCCGCGGTACCGGTAGTGCACGGTGTGCACGGCCAGTCCCTCCTCCCGGCCCGCGCGGGCGAACCGGCGGCCCAGAGAACGTACGAAGGCCGTCGCCCATACGGGGGACGGCCTGCGGGCGGAGATCTCCTCCCCGCCGGGGAGCAGCAGTACCGCTCCGCTCACCGCCGTCGGCTCCGGCCCGACCGCCTTTCCCAGTCCGGCCGTTCGGACCGGCGTCGCTTGCTGTCCCATCAGGACCTTGCCAGGGGACGCCCCGCTTCAGCGGGGTGGGGAACGGTTGCAGTGGGTCGCTTCGACCTCAACTGAGGCCATGAATTCGCATTCTTCACATTTACCACCTTTCTGGTGCACCAGACCTGTTGCGTGTGCATACTGATCACGGCGCCGTGGCCAGGAGTGTTCGCCGATGCTCCAGCGGCGTGTGCGGCCTCGGGCTCCACATGGTGTGGTGCCCGAAGTGCCGCAGTCCGGTCCTCGGGGGTCGGGTCGAGGACCGCCAGGGCGAGTCGAACCGGGCCGAGGCGAACGAGTGCGGCTGGAGATCACAGCGTCGTCGTGCTTCGTGACCTCGGTGGGCACGGTATCGGTCGCGACAGTGGAGAGGTAGCTCGGCACCCGGTGGGAACGGGCCTGAAGGGGCAGGAGGGGGACGGCTGATGATCCGGACATACAAGTTCCTCCTGCGTCCCACGGCCCGTCAGGCGAGTGCAATGGGCGAGATGTTGCGGGACCACTGCTCGCTTTACAACGGTGCTCTCCAGGAGCGGCGGGACGCCTACCGACACGCCTCCAAGGTGACCGTGCGCTACGGTGCACAGTCCGCGCAGCTCAAGGACATCCGGGCGTTCGATCCGGAGCGCCAGGGCCGCTGGTCGTTCTCCTCCCAGCAGGCCACCCTGCGCCGCCTGGACAAGGCGTTCGCCGCGTTCTTCAAACGTGTCGAGGCGGGCCGGAAGCCCGGATACCCGAGGTTCAAAGGTGTAGGGCACTTCGACACCGTGACCTTCCCCAAGGACGGCGACGGCTGCCGCTGGGACTCCACCCCCCACGACCCGCAGACCCGCGTCCGCGTCCAGGGCGTCGGACACGTCCGGGTGCACCGGCACCGCACCGTCGTGGGCCGCGTCAGGACGATCGGCGTGAAGCGGGAGGGTGACCGCTGGTACGTCGTCCTGTCCTGCGACCAGGTGCCCGCATTGCCCCTGCCGGGCACCGGCGCGATGGTCGGCATCGACATGGGCGTGAAGCACTTCCTGACCACGTCCGACGGTGAGCACATCGCCAGCCCGCGCTTCCTCGGTGCGGCGGCGGACGACCTGGCCGAGGCGCAGAAGCACCTGGCGACCTTTCCCAAGAGGACCCGGCAGCGCACCAAGAAGCACCGGGCCGCTGCCCGGAGGGTCGCCCGGATTCACACGAAGATCCGCCGCCAGCGCCTGGACCACGCTCACAAGACCGCGCTTGCCCTCGTACGGGTCCACGATGTGATCGCGCACGAACGGCTCAACACAACGGGCATGACCCGCGCCCCCAAGCCCAAGCCCGACCCCGAGCAGCCAGGCGCGTTCCTCCCGAACGGCGCCGGTGCCAAAGCGGGCCTGAACCGATCCATTCTCGACGCCGGTTGGGGGGTGTTCCTCGCGATCCTCGCCAACAAGGCTGAAAGCGCCGGTCGGACCGTCATCGCCGTGGATCCCCGCAACACCTCCCGTACCTGTCCCTCGTGCGGGCACATCGCGAAGGGGAACCGCGTCACTCAAGCGAAGTTCGAGTGCATGGCGTGCGGGTTCGCGGCGAACGCGGACCACGTCGGCGCGACGAACGTGCTCAACAGGGCCGGGCCGGCCCTCCGCGGCACGGCCTAGCCGCGACCGTGGGAAGCCCGCGCGCCTTCGCCTGGGTGGGGTCACGACAGAACAGTGTCAGAAGCCGTGGTGTACGAAACCCGTCCGGGCGGTCACCGTTGCGTATCGGCGGAAAATCTGCTGTGTCTCCTTGCGTACCGGGGGTGCTCTACGCGCGTAGGAGTTAGAGTGCGGAAATGACGAGCCAGACTGCACCGACTGGGACCGTCCCGGCCCACGTTCCGACGCCGGACCAGATCCGACGGGCGCCCAAGGTTCTGCTGCACGACCATCTCGACGGCGGGCTGCGTCCGGGCACCGTCGTCGAACTCGCCCAGGAGACCGGGTACTCCCAACTGCCCGAGACCGACCCCGACAAGCTGGGCCTCTGGTTCCGTGAGGCCGCCGACTCCGGTTCCTTGGAACGGTACCTGGAGACCTTCTCGCACACCGTCGGCGTGATGCAGACCCGGGACGCGCTGGTCCGGGTCGCCCGGGAGTGCGCCGAGGACCTCGCCGAGGACGGGGTCGTCTACGCCGAGGTGCGCTACGCGCCCGAACAGCACCTCGCGGCCGGGCTGAGCCTCGAAGAGGTCGTCGAGGCGGTCAACGAGGGGTTTCGGCAGGGGGAGCGGCTGGCCAGGGAGGACGGCCGCCGCATCCGGATCGGCGCCCTGCTGACCGCCATGCGGCACGCGGCCCGCGCCCTGGAGATCGCCGAACTCGCCAACCGCTACCGGGACATGGGCGTCGTCGGCTTCGACATCGCCGGTGCCGAGGCCGGCTACCCGCCCACCCGGCACCTGGACGCCTTCGAGTACCTCAAGCGGGAGAACAACCACTTCACCATCCACGCCGGCGAGGCCTTCGGACTGCCCTCCATCTGGCAGGCGCTGCAGTGGTGCGGCGCCGACCGGCTCGGGCACGGGGTGCGGATCATCGACGACATCGAGGTCCGCGCGGACGGCTCGGTGCGGCTCGGGCGACTGGCCTCCTACGTCCGCGACAAGCGCATCCCGCTGGAGCTGTGCCCCAGCTCCAACCTGCAGACCGGGGCCGCGCCGTCCTACGCCGAGCACCCGATCGGGCTGCTGCGGCGGCTGCACTTCAGGGCGACGGTGAACACGGACAACCGGCTGATGTCGCACACCAGCATGAGCCGGGAATTCGAGCATCTCGTCGAGGCGTTCGGTTACACGCTCGACGACCTGCAGTGGTTCTCCGTCAATGCGATGAAATCAGCGTTCATTCCTTTCGATGAACGACTCGCGATGATCAATGACGTGATCAAGCCCGGATATGCAGAGCTGAAGTCCGAATGGCTGTTCCAGCAGACCGCCTCCACCAGTGCTTCTTCCGGCTCGGAAGGCTGACGGCTGGCAAATCGGCTGCCGAAATGCGAACGGCCCTTCACGAGCCGTACGCATTTCGGTGTTTGCGGCGGGCTGTGCGGGATGTCTACGGTCGTGGGACCGCTCAGATCTTTTGTGGTCACCCGTCTCCGTATCCAAGGACGCATTTAACATGAAGCAGTCTGCTGCCAAGACCCTCGGTGTCGCCGCCCTCGGTGCCGCTTTCGCGGCCGTAGGAGCGGGCGCCGCCGAGGCGGCCCCGGCCGCTCCGGTCGCCCCGCAGGCCCTGGACTCCGTCACCACCGCGGTGCCGGCCCAGAACGTCGGCCAGGCGCTCGCCCAGGGGCAGGGCGCTCTCGGCGCCGAGGGCACCACCGCGCAGCCGGTCGTCGGGAACGTCCTCGCCGGGGGGCCGACCGCGCCGCTCGCCGGGCTGCTCGGCGGACTGCCGCTCCAGGGCATGCCCACGCAGGGCGTCGCGGTGAACGGCCTGCCGCTCGGCTGACGTCCGCCGTACGACGCCGTCGGCGCGCCCCGGAACCTTCCCGGGTCACGCCGACGGCGTCCGCGTGCGCGGCGTCCGGCCCGCGGGGGCTCACCAGGTGGCGGCGCGGGCCTTGCCCTCGGCCGGGAGCAGGATCCACAGCGCTATGTAGAGCAGGAACTGCGGGCCGGGCAGTAGGCAGGACACCAGGAAGACGACCCGCATCGTCGTCGCGGAGGTGCCGAAGCGCCGGGCCAGCGCGGCGCACACTCCGCCGATCACGCGGCCGTGGGTGGGGCGGGCGAGGCTGGACATCTGCGGCTCCTTCGTGGACGACGAGGCGGTCCGGTCGGCTGCCTCGATGATGTCCACGGTACGGAGACGAAGGGGGCGAAGCGTCGCTCTATGGGGCGATCCCGACCCTGGGAATCGTCGGGGTACGACCCTGAGCCAGGTCCTCCTGGACGGTGACCTGCCCGGTCGCGCCGGGTGCCCGCCCGGTCCGCCGGCGCAGCCGGGCCCGGCCGGCCGGGACCACGGCCAGGTGGGCCAGGGCCACGCCCACGGTGTTCAGCAGCAGCGAGTCGACGTCCACGACCCGGCCGGGCACACCGGTCTGCAGCAGGGCGATGCCGGTGGAGACCAGGGCGCCCGCGGCGGTCGTACGGACCAGGGAGGCGAGCGGCGACACGGCGAGCCTGCCGTGTGCCGCGGGAAGCAGCACGCCCAGCGGTGCGAGCAGCGCCAGCCCCTCGGCGATGCGCCTGGCCGCCTGGGCCCCGCCCAGCGCCAGATCGGCCCGGATGCCGGCCAGCGGACGCAGATTGGCGGGCATCACCCAGGGCACGTCCAGGGGGCGCAGCATCAGCCAGGCGACGAGCCCGAGATGGGCGACGAGGAGGACACCCCCCGTCACACGGATACGGATCGCGGCGCTGCCGCCGATGGAGCCTTGACGCTGCACGCCCCCCAAGACGCACCCCTGTGCACAATCGGTTCCGCAACCGTCACGGGGACGTGCGTGAGGCGTCCGCCACACCCGGGCGCCGCCGGCTCCTCAGCCCGCGGTGACCTCGCTCGACGGCGGGTCCGTGCTGCCCGGGCGGTTGCGGACGGTGTCGGTGCACTCGAAGCGGCGCAGCGGGGCGGGGGCCGGGCCGCCCAGGATCACCGAGCCGTCGCCCTCCGCCGCCGCGGAGTCGGACAGGGTGCACACGATCTGGGCGAGGGCGTAGGAGGTGAGCCGGGCCGGGGTGGCGCTCAGCCGCAGCGTGTCCTCCGGGTCCTTGTGGCCGTGTCCGGCCACGCCCAGGCCGCCCGGCACGTACGTGGTGTAGCCCGCCGACCTCTCCGCGGCCGAGGGGGACGCGGCGAGCTGGTCCAGCAGGCCCTGGGCCACGATGACCCGGCGCCGCGCGTCCGGGGTGCCCTCCGGGACGCGCACGGCGCGGTCGACGGCGACCAGGGAGGACCCGCACAGCAGGAACACCTGAACCGGTACGCCGTGCGCGGACTGGGTCGTCACATCGGGCGCGGACAGCGAGCACGGCACCCGGGAGGGCGCCGCGCCGAAGTCCGTCGGCACCTCGGTGGGCCGGATCCCGCAACCGGCGAGCACCGTGGTCAGGAGGGAGGCCGCGAGCAGACGTCGTACGGTCCGGGCCGTCGGCTCGGTCCGTTCGGTCCGTGCGGTCATGATCCCTCCTTCCCTGTGGTGTTCCCGGCCTTGTCGTCCTCGGTGTTCTCGTCGTCCTCCGCCGTCAGCCGCGAGGCGTCCCGTGGCAGCCGCAGTGTGAACACCGCGCCGCCGTCGGGTGAGTTGGCGGCGGTGATGCCGCCGCCGTGGATGTGGGCGTTCTCCATGGCGATGGACAGGCCCAGGCCGCTGCCCTCGGAGCGCGGCCGGGAGGCGCTGGCCTTGTAGAAGCGGTCGAAGACGTGCGGCAGGACGTCCTCGGGGATGCCCGGCCCGTGGTCGCGCACCGCGATGACGAGATCGTCGCCGTCGATCCGCACCGACACCCTGACCGGCGAGCCGCCGTGCTTGAGGGCGTTGCCGATCAGATTGGCCAGTATGACGTCCAGGCGGCGCGGGTCCAGCCGGGCGTGACGCCCGCGCTCGGCGTCCAGCTCGACCGCGTCCAGCCAGGCGCGGGCGTCGATGCAGGCGGTGATCTGGTCGGCGATGTCCACGTCGTCCAGGACCAGCCGGGCGGTGCCCGCGTCGAACCGGGTCACCTCCATCAGGTTCTCGACCAGGTCGTTCAGCCGCCGGGTCTCGCTGACCACCAGTCGTACGGCGGGCTCGATCATCGGGTCGATGCTCCCGGCCTCGGCGTCCAGCTCCTCCTCGAGCACCTCCGTCACGGCGGTGATGGCGGTCAGCGGGGTCCGCAGCTCATGGCTCATGTCCGCCACGAAGCGGCGCGAGGACTCGTCCCGGGCGGCCATGTCGGCGACCCGTTTCTCCAGCGCCTCGGCCGCGTTGTTGAACGTCCGTGACAGATCGGCCAGTTCGTCGGTGCCGGACACGCTGAGCCGGGTGTCGAGCCGGCCCTCGCCGAGCCGCCGGGCGGCCACCCCGAGCCGGTGCACCGGCTTCAGCACGGTCGTGGCGGCGGCCTGCGCGAGCAGCGCGGAGCCGATCAGGGCCAGGCCCGTCGCGATCCCCAGCGACCAGGCCAGCGAGTTCAGGTCCTTGGCCTCCGGCTCCAGCGACTTGGCCAGATAGCCCGTAGGCCCACCGCCGGCCAGCCGCGCCCCGGCCACCAGGTACGGCGTGCCGTGGTCGTCGACCCGCTGCCAGTACAGGTGGTACGGCGCCTTGTTGCCGTCGGTCACCTTCTGCCGCTTGTTCACCGCCGCGCGCAGCGACGCCGGCACGTCCTCCAGCGAGAAGCCGTTGATCCCGCCCGAGGTGCCGTACACCGTCTTGCCGCGCGCGTCCTCGGCGACCAGCAGCACGCTGAACCGCTGGCTGCTGCCGGCCATCTGGCCCGCCGCGCGCTGCAGTTCGTCCTGGGTGGGGCGCACGGGCAGCGCGCCCGCCCGGTTCTGCATCTCCTGCTGGAAGTCGCGCAGCACCGCGTCCTGCGCGCGCGTCAGCACGGCCTCGCGGTTCAGCCAGTACGCGATGCCCGACGCCGACACCGCGGCGGTGAGCGCGACCAGCGCGAAGACGACGACCAGCCGCAGTCTGAGGCTGGTGAACCGCAGCCGCGACGCACTTCCCTTGCGCCCCGCGGCCCAGCCGCGCGGTCCCTCTTGCGTATCGGTCACTGAGGACTGTCCAGGCGGTAGCCGACACCACGGACGGTACGGATCAGGGTCGGGGAGGAGGGCACGTCCTCCACCTTGGCGCGCAGCCGCTGCACACACGCGTCCACCAGACGCGAGTCGCCCAGGTAGTCGTGCTCCCACACCAGCCGCAGCAACTGCTGCCGGGAGAGCGCCTGACCGGGCCGCCGGCTCAGCTCCAGCAGCAGCCGCAGCTCGGTCGGCGTGAGCTGCAGGTCCTCGCCGTTCTTGGTCACGGTCATCGCGGAGCGGTCGATGACGAGGCTGCCGAAGGTCGCCGAGTCGCTCGACTCGCGCTCCCCGCGTCGCAGCACGGCCCGGATCCGGGCGTCCAGCACCCGGCCCTGGACGGGCTTCACGACGTAGTCGTCGGCACCGGACTCCAGTCCGACCACCACGTCGATGTCATCGCTGCGGGCGGTCAGCAGGATGATCGGAAGCTGGTCGGTGCGCCGGATGCGCCGGCACACCTCGAACCCGTCGATGCCGGGCAGCATCACGTCCAGCACGATCAGATCCGGCCGCTGCTCGCGCAGCAGTTTCAGACCGTCCTCACCGCTGGCAGCGGTCACCACCCGGTGTCCCTGGCGCGTCAGGGAGAGCTCCAGGGCCGTACGGATGGCGTCGTCGTCCTCGATCAGCAACAGGGAAGGCACGGGCTCATTCTGGCCCATGGACGGGGTGCGGATCGACCGGTGGGACGCAGATCGCGGTGCATGGTGCCCCACGGCGGTCCGGGCGGGCCCCGGCGGGTGGTTCCGCCAGTGCCCGGCGAGACCGTGTCGCCGGCTCCGGCGAAGCTCTTCTGACACGCCCCGGCCCGACCCCTGTGACAGGTCTGTGACAGTCGGCGGACACGGCCATGAAGGTCACTGGGCAAGCTTTTCGGCACAGGCAAGGAAGCACGACCGAGCAGGCCGGGGCACCGGAAGTCCACGACGGGGAGCGCGAGATGAACACGCTGCACAGCATCAGCACCAGCGCAGTGGTCACGCGTCTGCACGACGTGCACCGGGGCCCGGAGAAGTCCGGTGCCGTGGGAGGGCGGGGGTGCTCCCGCGGCACCGGGCGTCAGCACACCGGTTACATGACGGTGGTTGACGCGCCCACGGGGGAGACGCACGGGGGATCCGCGTACGGGGAGGAACCGGGGGAGCGTCGCTCGCTGACCGAGGCGGAGTTCACCGCCTACGTCCAGGAGCGCCGCGCCTCCCTGTACGCCACCGCCTACCACCTGACCGGCGACCGCTTCGAGGCCGAGGACCTGCTGCAGAGCGCGCTGTTCTCGACGTACCGGGCGTGGGAGCGGATCAGCGACAAGGCGGCGGTCGGCGGCTATCTGCGCCGCACCATGACCAACCTGCACATCAGCGCCTGGCGGCGCCGCAAGCTCAACGAGTACCCGACCGAGGAACTGCCGGAGACGCCCGGCGACACGGACGCGATGCGCGGCACCGAACTGCGCGCGGTCCTGTGGCAGGCGCTGGCCCGGCTGCCCGAACTCCAGCGCACCATGCTGGTCCTGCGCTACTACGAGGGCCGTACGGACCCGGAGATCGCGGAGATCCTCGGCATCAGTGTCGGCACGGTGAAGTCCAGCATCTGGCGAACCCTTCGCCGGCTGCGCGAGGACGAGGTCCTCAGCTTCGGCCGTGACGAGGAGAACGCCTTCGGCGAGCTGGTCGCCTGAGGTCAGGGGGGGGAGCAACGGGGGAACGGGGGACCACTGGGGGGTGGAACCCACGGGGGAACACGGGGGAGTGAAAAGGAGCGGGACTGGCGGGCCTGAGGCCCGTCCAGTCCCGCCTCGCGTTCGGCGCGCCGCGCGTCCCTCTCAGGGCCTGATCCGGCGGACAGGCCCTACGCCACCGTCCGCTGCGGAGCCGGCCGGGCCGCCGTGGCCATCCGGTCCAGTGCCTCGTCCCGGTCGCAGGGATGGGCGCCCAGGGACACCTGCCGGGCCACGATCGACCGCTCGGTGCGCATCAGCCGCCAGCCCCGCCGCAGCAGGAACGGCACCGACTTGCGGCCCTCCTTGAGGTCCCGCAGGAAGCGCCGGCGGAAGGTGGTGACCGAGCCCCGGTTCAGGCACAGCGCGTCGGCCAGCACGCCGCGTTCCCGGCAGCGCTCCACGATCTCGGCGGCGAAGATGCCCTCCGCGATGAACAGCGGCGCGGGCCCTATGCTCAGCGTCTCCTCGCCGGTACGGGCGCTCAGCGCGAGGTCGTACACCGGTACGGGCGTCGCCCCCGTGGCGCACAGCCGGACGATGGCCTCGACCGCGACGTCCGCGTCCCACGACCCGGGGTGGTCCCAGTCGATGTCCGAACTCCCGTCCACCAGCGGCAGGGTCGGGTCGGCGGCCTCCTTGTAGAAGTCGTCGAGGCGCAGCACGGGAAGCCCGGAACGGGCGGCGACGAGGGACTTGCCCGAACCCGAGGGGCCGCAGAGCAGCACGACACGGGCGGGGGACGGGGGATGAAGGCTCACGGAACACCAGTTTGACGCATGGCGGCGCTCCTGCCGACCCCGCGGGTCGGCTTTGGAGCGCGCGTCACATCTCAACTACCCTACGTGCTGATCTGCTTACCCTGCGCACCAGAAGGCGGCCCCAGCGATGGCCCGACACACTTCCTCCCAGCACCCCACCGTGCAGCGCGCCCTGATCGCCCTCGCGGCCGCCGGAGCGGCGCTGGGAGCGGGCGCGGCGTCCGCGCACGCGGACGGCGGCGCCCGGCTCGCCGACGCGCCCGCCTCGCTCGGCGACCTCGACCCGGCCGCGGGCCTGACGTCCCTCACCGGCACGGTCGGCTACGCCACCGGCCCGGTCTCCGGCCTCAAGCCCAACCCGCTCGCGGGCACCGGCGTCGACCCGCTGGACAACGGCGTCGGCACCCAGATCGCCGACTTCAAGCCGGTCAGCTCCCGCGATCTGACCCGGCCGGTGGCCGAGGCGGATTCGCTCGGGAGCCTGCCGGCGCTGGGGCAGGTCATGGACCCGCGGGGCGCCTCCCAGAGCGCGCCGCTGGGCTGACCCGCGCCCCCGGCCGACGCCCCGGTACGGCGAAGAGCCGCGCCACCCCCGGACGGAGGGGTGACGCGGCTCGCTCGTGCAGGGCGTGGGCCGGCTCAGTACGACGAGCCGGAGGCGCCCAGGGAGCCCGTCGGGTGCCAGACCGTCTTGGTCTCCAGGAACGCCGTCAGGCGGTCGGTGCCCGGCGTCTCGAAGTAATCCACAGGCTGTGGACGAAGGACGCGCTTGAGGTTGTCCGCCGCCGCGATCTCCAGCTCCTTGGCCAGCACCTCGTCGGCGCCCGCGAGGTCGATCGCGTTGACGTCCTGGTGCGCGGCCAGCGGCGCGGCGATCTCCGCCGTACGGCCCGACAGGATGTTGACGACACCGCCGGGGACGTCGGAGGTGGCCAGCACCTCGCCCAGGGACAGGGCGGGCAGCGGGGCCTTCTCGGAGGCGATCACGACCGCCGTGTTGCCGGTGGCGATCACCGGGGCCACGACCGAGACCAGCCCGAGGAACGACGACTCCCGCGGGGCCAGGACGGCGACCACGCCGGTCGGCTCGGGGGAGGAGAGGTTGAAGAACGGGCCCGCGACCGGGTTGGCGCCGCCCACCACCTGGGCGATCTTGTCGGTCCAGCCCGCGTACCAGACCCAGCGGTCGATCGTGGCGTCCACGACCGCGGCCGCCTTCGACTTCGACAGGCCCTCGGCGTCCGCGACCTCCCGGACGAACTGCTCCCGGCGGCCCTCCAGCATCTCCGCGACGCGGTAGAGGACCTGGCCGCGGTTGTAGGCGGTCGCGCCGGACCAGCCGCCGAACGCCTTGCGCGCGGCGACCACCGCGTCACGGGCGTCCTTGCGGGAGGACTGCGGGGCGTTGGCCAGCCACTTGCCCTTTGCGTCGGTCACGTCGTACACCCGGCCGCTCTCGGAACGCGGGAACTTCCCGCCGACGTACAGCTTGTAGGTCTTGAAGACACTGAGCCGATCAGACATCGAGGTACGCCTCCAGGCCGTGGCGGCCGCCCTCGCGACCGAAGCCCGACTCCTTGAAGCCGCCGAACGGCGAGGTCGGGTCGAACTTGTTGAACGTGTTGGACCAGACGACACCGGCGCGCAGCTTGCCCGCGACGGCCAGGATCCGGGAGCCCTTCTCGGACCAGATACCCGCCGACAGGCCGTACGCGGTGTTGTTGGCCTTGGCGACCGCCTCGTCGGGCGTGCGGAAGGTGAGGACCGACAGCACCGGGCCGAAGATCTCGTCGCGGGCGACGGTGTGCGCCTGGGTGACGTTCGTGAAGAGCGTCGGCGCGAACCAGTAACCGGAGCCCGGCAGTTCGCAGGCGGGGGACCAGCGCTCGGCGCCCTCCGCCTCACCCTGCTCGGCGAGCGCGGTGATCCGGGCGAGCTGCTCGGCGGAGTTGATCGCGCCGATGTCGGTGTTCTTGTCGAGCGGGTCGCCGAGCCGCAGGGTGGACAGCCGGCGCTTGAGGGAGTCGAGCAGCTCGTCGTGGATGGACTCCTGGACCAGCAGCCGGGAGCCCGCGCAGCAGACCTGGCCCTGGTTGAAGAAGATGCCGTTCACGACGCCCTCGACGGCCTGGTCGATGGGCGCGTCGTCGAAGACGATGTTGGCGCCCTTGCCGCCCAGTTCGAGGGTGAGCTTCTTGCGGGTGCCGGCGACGGTCCGCGCGATCTCCTTGCCGACGTTCGTCGACCCGGTGAACGCGACCTTGTTCACGTCCGGGTGCGCGACGAGCGCGGCGCCCGTGTCGCCGTAGCCCGGGAGGATGTTGACGACGCCCCTGGGCAGGCCCGCCTGGCGGCAGATGTCGGCGAAGAACAGGGCCGACAGCGGGGTGGTCTCGGCCGGCTTCAGCACGACCGTGTTGCCGGTCGCCAGCGCCGGGGCGATCTTCCACGCCAGCATCAGCAGCGGGAAGTTCCACGGGATCACCTGGCCGGCGACACCGAGGGGCTTCGGGTCCGTGCCGAACCCGGCGTGGCCGAGCTTGTCGGCCCAGCCCGCGTAGTAGAAGAAGTGCGCGGCGACCAGCGGGAGGTCCGCGTCCCGGGTCTCCTTGATCGGCTTGCCGTTGTCCAGCGTCTCCAGGACCGCCAGCTCGCGGCTGCGCTCCTGGATGATGCGGGCGATGCGGAACAGGTACTTGGCGCGCTCGGAGCCGGGCAGCGCCGACCACTTCTCGAAGGCCTTGCGGGCGGCCTGCACGGCGCGGTCGACGTCCTCGGCGCCGGCCTGCGCGACCTCGGAGAGCACCTCCTCCGTCGACGGCGAGACCGTCTTGAAGACCTTGCCGGCGGCGGCCTCGGTGAACTCGCCGTCGATGAAGAGGCCGTAGGAGGGGGCGATGTCGACGACCGCGCGGGACTCGGGCGCCGGTGCGTAATCGAATGCGGATGCCATGGTGATCAGTCCACCGTCACGTAGTCGGGGCCGGAGTAGCGGCCGGTGGCCAGCTTCTGACGCTGCATCAGCAGGTCGTTCAGGAGCGAGGAGGCGCCGAAGCGGAACCAGTGGTTGTCCAGCCAGTCCTCGCCCGCGGTCTCGTTGACCAGGACCAGGAACTTGATGGCGTCCTTGGTGGTGCGGATGCCGCCGGCCGGCTTCACGCCGATCTGGACGCCGGTCTGGGCGCGGAAGTCGCGGACGGCCTCCAGCATGAGCAGGGTGTTGGCGGGCGTGGCGTTCACCGCCACCTTGCCGGTCGAGGTCTTGATGAAGTCGGCCCCCGCGATCATGCCCAGCCAGCTCGCCCGGCGGATGTTGTCGTACGTCGACAGCTCGCCGGTCTCGAAGATGACCTTCAGCCGGGCGCTCGTGCCGCAGGCCTCCTTCACGGCGACGATCTCGTCGTACACCTTGAGGTACTTGCCCGAGAGGAACGCGCCACGGTCGATGACCATGTCGATCTCGTCGGCGCCCGCCGCGACGGCGTCCCGGACGTCGGCCAGCTTCACCCCGAGGGCGGCCCGGCCGGCCGGGAAGGCGGTGGCGACCGAGGCGACCTTCACGCCGGAACCGGCGACGGCCTCCTTGGCGGTGGCCACCATGTCGGGGTAGACGCAGACGGCCGCGGTCGCGGGGGTGGCGCGGTCGGTCGGGTCCGGATGGACCGCCTTGGCGCCGAGCGCCCGGACCTTGCCCGGGGTGTCCGCGCCTTCCAGCGTCGTCAGGTCGACCATCGAGATGGCGAGGTCGATGGCGTACGCCTTCGCGGTGGTCTTGATGGAACGGGTACCGAGAGACGCGGCGCGCGCCTCCAGGCCGACCGCGTCGACGCCGGGCAGCCCGTGGAGGAAGCGGCGCAGCGTGCTGTCGGACGCGGTGACGTCAGCGAAAGGCTGTGCGGGGGATGCAGTGGTGGGCATGGTCACCAGACGAGCATATCTACGCGCGTAGCGGATGTATACCCCCGGGTGCTCGGCACCCGTCCGGCGATCACGGACGAGCGCCGGCACCGGGGCGCGCGGGAACGCTTCGCCGGCGTCGGGCAGAATCGGCACCATGACGACCCCGGACCACCAGTCACCCGAGTCACGGCCCACCGCCAAGGACGTGATCTACCGCTCGCCCCTGGCACTCGTCGCCGGTGTGCTGCTGCTGGTGCTCGCCTGCTGGCTGGGCTTCGACGCGCTGGTCCGCGGGCACGGCCGCACTCCCTGGCTGGCGCTCGCCACGCTGATCCTCGCCGTGCCGCTGGTGGTCGCCTTCACGCTGCGCCCGGCGGTGTTCTCGGGCGAGGACCGGCTCCGGGTCCGCAACCCCTTCCGGTCGGTCACCCTGCCCTGGGGCGAGGTCGCCTCCCTGCGCTCCGGCTACACCAACGAGGTCGTCGCCAACTCGGGCGACAAGTACCAGCTCTGGGCCGTCCCCGTCTCGCTGCGCGCCCGCAAGAAGGCGGCCCGACGGCAGGCCCGCGTGGACGCGGCGGCCCGCGGCGGCCGGTCCGGCGCCTTCGGTCTCGGCGGCGCCTTCGGGGGCCTCGGCGACCAGGACGGGCCGACCCGCGCGGAGAGCGACCAGATCATCGACGACCTGCGGGCGACCGTGGAGCGCCGGGGCCCGGCCAAGACGGCCCAGGGCGAGGTGACGGTGCGCTGGGCCTACGAGGTGATCGCCCCCGCGGTCGCCGGCGCGGTGCTGCTCGCGGTGCTGCTGGCGGTGGGCTGAGGTCAGCGGGCGGCGTACGGCAGGAAGCCGGTCCAGGCTGCGGAGAAGAGGGCGAGCGCGGGGCCCTCGGTGTTCTTGGAGTCGCGGACGTGGACGGTGCGGGGTGCTGTCGCGATCTCGACGCAGGATTCGCCGTCGCCGCTACTGCTGTAGCTGCTCTTGAACCACGCGGGTTCCGTGGAGTTCCCAGGGACGGTCTCGTGGATCATGTCTCTCCCAGGAGTTGCTCGACGCGGGCCCGCGACTCCCCTGCCGGCCTCGATCTTGTAGACCATGTCCTCGCCGTAGCCCACGGCCCGGCCGAAATCCGAGGCACGCACCCCGGCCGCCTCGCGGCGCAGCCTCAACTGCCGCCCGACCGTCGCGATCACGGCGACGCCCCACTCGTCGTACGGATCGACCTCCCAGCCAGGCTCGTCCGCCTCGGTCCTGAGGCGTTCCGCCTGTCCGTCGACCGTCATACCGCCCCCACTGACTCGGCCCCGCTCCGTGACGCCCTGTGTGCACAGGGTCATCGGTGACGGTAGCGGGGCCGGGCTCGGAGGCGTGCGGTGATCGTGGAAGAAGGGCCGCTCAGAGCCCCGCCGCCGCCGACAGGTCCCGCTTCAGGGCCGCCAGGAGTTCGCCGGCCCTGGTACGGGCCGCCGGGAGGGCGGTGTGGTCGGGGGCCGGGACGACGACCTCCAGGTAGCACTTCAGCTTGGGCTCGGTGCCGCTGGGGCGGACGATGACCCGGGCGCCGTCGAGCGTGTAGCGCAGGCCGTCGGTGGGCGGGAGCCGGTCCGTGCCCAGGGTCAGGTCCTCGGCGCGGGTGATGGCCAGGCCCGCCAGCTCGGTCGGGGGCTGCTCGCGCAGCCGGCGCATCGCGTCCGAGATGACGGAGAGGTCCTCGACGCGGACCGAGAGCTGGTCGGTCGCGTGCAGCCCGTGCTCCACGGCCAGGTCGTCGAGCAGGTCGAGCAGGGTGCGGCCCTGCTCCTTGAGCACCGAGGCCAGCTCGGTGATCAGCAGCGCGGCGGTGATGCCGTCCTTGTCCCGCACACCCTCCGGGTCGACGCAGTAGCCGAGCGCCTCCTCGTAGCCGTAGCGCAGGCCGTCCACGCGGGCGATCCACTTGAAGCCGGTCAGGGTCTCCTCGTACGGGAGCTTCGCGCTCTCGGCGATACGGCCGAGGAGGGAGGAGGAGACGATCGACTCCGCGAAGGTGCCGGTGGCCCCGCGCCCGACCAGATGGGCGGCGAGCAGCGAGCCCACCTCGTCACCGCGCAGCATCCGCCAGTCGGCGCCGTCCCTGACGGCCACGGCGCAGCGGTCGGCGTCCGGGTCGTTGGCGATGACCAGGTCCGGGTCGGTGGCGCGGGCCCGTGCGAACGCCAGGTCCATGGCGCCCGGCTCCTCCGGGTTGGGGAAGGCCACCGTCGGGAAGTCCGGGTCCGGGTCGGCCTGCTCGGCGACCAGCACCGGCTCCGGGAACCCGGCACGGGCGAACGCGGCCAGCAGGACGTCCCGGCCGACGCCGTGCATCGCCGTGTAGACCGTGCGGGCGGTACGCGGGGAGCCGGCGGCCAGGACGGCGTCCGTACGGGCCAGATAGGCGTCCAGGACCGCGTCGTCCAGCGTCTCCCAGCCGGACTCCGGACGGGGGACGTCGTTCAGCGAGGCGATCGCGTCGATCTCGGCGGCGATCTCCGCGTCGGCGGGCGGGACGATCTGGGAGCCGTCGCCGAGGTAGACCTTGTAGCCGTTGTCCCGGGGCGGGTTGTGGCTGGCGGTGACCTCCACACCCGCGACCGCGCCCAGGTGCCTGATGGCGAACGCCAGGACCGGGGTGGGCAGGGGACGCGGCAGCACGGCGGCCCGCAGTCCGGCGCCGGTCACCACGGCGGCGGTGTCCCGGGCGAAGTCGGCGGACATGTGGCGGGCGTCGTAGCCGATGACGACCAGCCCGGCGTCGTGGTCCCCGTGGGGGGCCCCGTTCTTCCTCAAGTAGGCGGCGAGGCCGGCCGCGGCACGGATGACGACCGCGCGGTTCATGCGCATCGGGCCGGCGCCCAGCTCGCCGCGCAGACCCGCGGTGCCGAACTGGAGGGTGCCGGAGAACCGGGCCGACAGTTCGGGCACGTCACCGGCGTCGATCAGCCCGGCCAGTTCCTCGCGGGTGCGTGGGTCGGGGTCCTCGGCGAGCCATGCCTTGGCCTTGGCGATGAGTTCGTCGTGCACCTTGGGATCAACCTCTCCTCAGTTCCTGCCGGAGGCTTCGCCCCCGGACCCCGTTCCGCACCGCCCCACCGGCCCGGCCGGCGGGCGGGCGGTCTCTCAGATCCTGCCCAGTACCCGCGTCAGCAGCTGTCCCATGCGCGCCGCCGAGTCGCGGCCCGCCTGCAGGACCTCCTCGTGGTTCAGCGGCTCGCCGGTCATGCCCGCGGCGAGGTTGGTGACCAGGGAGATGCCCAGCACCTCGGCGCCGGCCTCGCGGGCGGCGATCGCCTCGAGCACCGTGGACATGCCGACCAGGTCCGCGCCGATGACGCGGGCCATGCGGATCTCCGCCGGGGTCTCGTAGTGCGGGCCGGGGAACTGCGCGTAGACGCCCTCCTCCAGGCTGGAGTCGATCTCCTTGCACAGGGCGCGCAGGCGCGGGGAGTAGAGGTCGGTGAGGTCGACGAAGTTGGCGCCGACGATCGGCGAGGTCGCCGTCAGGTTGATGTGATCGCTGATCAGCACCGGCTGGCCCGGGCGCATGCCCTCGCGCAGGCCGCCGCAGCCGTTGGTGAGGACCACGGTCTTGCAGCCGGCGGCGACGGCCGTGCGGACGCCGTGCGCGACGGCGGCGACCCCGCGTCCCTCGTAGTAGTGCGTACGGCCGAGGAAGACCAGGGCGCGCTTGTCACCGAAGGAGTACGAGCGGATCTTGCCGCCGTGCCCCTCGACGGCCGGCGGCGGGAAGCCGGGCAGCTCGGTGACGTGGAACTCGGCGTCGGGGGCGCCAAGGGCGTCGACGGCCGGAGCCCAGCCGGAGCCCATCACGAGGGCGACGTCGTGGGTCTCGGCGCCGGTCAGTTCGCGCAGGCGCGCGGCGGCGGCGTCGGCGGCGGCGTAGGGATCGCCCTGGATGTCGTCCGGAAGAAGAGATGCGTTCACGCCGACGAGGGTAGCCGGTTCTCGCCTACGCGCGTAGATGACGGAGCCAACGGGATGGCGATCGTTGTCTTGTCGTTTCCAACGAGACAAGGTCCCGTCCGGGGTCCGGTGCGCGGCTGCCGCTAACACGGCCGCTTGCGCAACTCCATCACGTAGTCGTGGGGCGCGCCCGCCGATTCCGCCGCGTCCGCGATCTCGCCCAGGTAGCGGGCGGAGGGCAGCCCGCCCTCGTAGCCGTTGAGGACGAACACCCAGGACGGTTCCTCGCCGTCGAGGGTGTGCACGCGGACCCGGACGCGGCGGTAGATCTCCAGGCCCACGCCCTCCCACCGGTCGAGGGACTCCTCGTCCATCGGTGCGATGTCGTACAGGCCGACGAAGACCTGGGCCCCCGGCTCCTCGACGATCGTCGCCAGCGCCCCCTCCCAGCCCAGATGCTCGCCGCCGAAGGTGAGCCGCCAGCCGTTCAGCCAGCCCACGGCGCGCTGCGGGGAGTGCGGGGCGCGGCGGGACATCAGCCGGGCGTCGAGGTTGCCGGCGTAAGCGGCATAGAGCGACATGCACGAAGGGTACGGCAGCCGAAACTCCCGTCCCTCATGTACCGGAGGCATCGGCGGGCGCCCCCGGGCAGTCGCACCTTGAAGCGTGCGGGACAATGGGCTACGTGACTCGGATCGTGATCATCGGTGGCGGACCCGGCGGATATGAAGCGGCCCTGGTGGCCGCCCAGCTCGGCGCGGAGGTGACCGTCGTCGACTGCGACGGTCTGGGCGGAGCGTCGGTGCTGACCGACTGCGTGCCGTCGAAGACCCTTATCGCTACGGCCGAGGTGATGACCACCTTCGACTCCTCCTACGAGGAGCTGGGCATCATCGTCGCCGACGACACCCCGCCGCTGGAGCAGGCGGCCCGGGTGGTCGGCGTGGACCTCGGCAAGGTCAACCGCCGGGTGAAGCGCCTGGCGCTCGCCCAGTCCCACGACATCACCGCGTCCGTCACCCGGGCCGGTGCCCGGGTCATGCGCGGCCGGGGCCGGCTCGACGGCATGCAGGCCCTGGACGGTTCCCGCAAGGTCGTCGTCACCGCCGCCGACGGCACCGAGGAGACCCTCACCGCCGACGCCGTCCTCATCGCCACCGGCGGTCACCCGCGCGAGCTCCCCGACGCCCGGCCCGACGGCGAGCGCATCCTCAACTGGACGCAGGTCTACGACCTCACCGAGCTGCCGGAAGAACTGATCGTGGTCGGCTCCGGCGTCACCGGCGCCGAGTTCGCGGGCGCCTACCAGGCGCTGGGGTCCAAGGTCACCCTGGTCTCCTCCCGGGACCGGGTGCTGCCGGGGGAGGACCCGGACGCCGCCGCCGTCCTCGAGGACGTCTTCCGCCGCCGCGGCATGAACGTCATGGCCCGTTCCCGCGCGCAGTCCGCCAAGCGCGTCGGCGACCGGGTCGAGGTGACGCTGGCCGACGGCCGGGTCATCACCGGCTCGCACTGCCTCATGGCCGTGGGCGCCATCCCCAACAGCGCGGGCCTGGGTCTGGAGGAGGCCGGCGTCAAGCTGCGCGACTCCGGGCACATCTGGACCGACAAGGTGTCGCGCACGACCGCTCCGGGCGTGTACGCGGCCGGTGACGTCACGGGTGTCTTCGCGCTCGCGTCGGTCGCGGCGATGCAGGGACGCATCGCCATGTACCACTTCCTCGGCGACGCGGTGGCCCCGCTGAACCTGAAGACGGTCTCCTCCAACGTCTTCACCGACCCCGAGATCGCCACCGTCGGCTACAGCCAGGCGGACGTGGACGCGGGCAAGATCGACGCCCGGGTGGTGAAGCTGCCCCTGCTGCGCAACCCGCGCGCCAAGATGCAGGGCATCCGGGACGGCTTCGTCAAGATCTTCTGCCGGCCGGGCACCGGGATCGTCGTCGGCGGTGTCGTCGTCGCGCCGCGCGCCTCGGAACTGATCCACCCCATCTCGATCGCCGTCGACAACAATCTGACGGTCGAGCAGATCGCGAAGGCCTTCACGGTGTACCCCTCGCTTTCGGGGTCGATCGCGGAGGTGGCACGGCAGTTGCACACGCGCAAGGCGGGCATCGAGGCCTGACCGGCACCGGCCGACTCCGCGCTGGTCACGGGGAGTTGTCGAGCATGCGTGCGGCATAGGCGGGCGGACTAGGTCCTTATATCACCTCCCGCTCTGCCGTGCGAACAACTTCTGTTATTCGGCGCAAACTGCTGAAACCAGACGGTCGTTGGGGTTACTGTCAGTTTCGTGTTCGCTGCAGAACGTCGCCAATTGATCCTCGAAATGGTGCGAGCGAACGGAGCCGTATCGCTCCGTGAACTCGCCCGCGTCGTCCAGACCTCCGAAGTGACCGTACGGCGGGACGTGCGCGCACTGGAGGCAGAAGGACTCCTCGACCGCCGGCACGGCGGTGCGGTACTGCCGGGCGGGTTCACGCGGGAGTCCGGCTTTCCGCAGAAGTCCCATCTCGCGACCGCCGAGAAAACGGCCATCGCCGACCTCGCCGCCGGCTTCGTGGAGGAGGGCGAGGCCATCGTGGTCGGGGCGGGCACCACCACGCAGGAGCTGGCACGCCGGCTCGCGCGGGTGCCCGGGCTGACCGTCGTCACCAACTCCCTGCTGGTGGCGCAGGCGCTGGCCCACGCCAACCGGGTGGAGGTCGTGATGACCGGCGGCACCCTGCGCGGCTCCAACTACGCCCTCGTCGGGTCCGGCGCGGAGCAGTCCCTCCAGGGGCTCAGGGTCTCCAAGGCCTTCCTGTCCGGGAGCGGGCTCACCGCGGAGCGCGGGCTGTCCACGTCCAACATGCTTGCGGCGTCCGTCGACCGGGCACTGGTGCAGGCCGCCGCCGAGGTCGTGGTCCTCGCCGACCACACCAAGCTGGGCACCGACACGATGTTCCAGACGGTGCCGACCGACGTCATCACCCGCCTGGTCACCGACGAGCCGCCCGCGCACGACGACCGCGCCGGCACGGAGCTGCAGGCCCTCGCCGACCAGGGCGTGCAGATCGCCGTGGCAGGGGCGGGGGGAAACCCGGTGGCTGAACCCATGCCCGCGGCCCGGCAGCAGAGGTCCTCCTCGCTGCCGGGGCCCCGTCGGGGGCAGGTCGCGGGGGGCGCGCTGCGGGGGATGCTCGGGGACCAGCCGTCCGGGGCCGAGCGGGGTCGCGTCGCCGACCTGCGCAGGCGCTGAGCGTTCACGGGCACTGAGGGGTCTTTACGCGGGCTCTGGGGGCTTCACCGGCGCCTGAGGGGTCTTCACGCGGGCGCTGAGGGGCCGTCACGGGCGCCGAGGCCGCCGGTTCGCCGTAGGGCTTCGGTCCGTCGGTTCGCCG
>Ga0308176_10000475_pt1 | contig 25581 bp, 20 predicted proteins | sample PhyCR2_3_FD_203890 | JGI IMG/M metagenome (GOLD analysis project Ga0308176, IMG submission 203890) | Soil microbial communities from UC Gill Tract Community Farm, Albany, California, United States - DLSLS.C.R2 | ecosystem: Environmental > Terrestrial > Soil > Agricultural land | place: USA... | reverse complement strand
CTGCCCGGGGCGGCGCACGGGAAGACCTCCGCCTTGGCATCCTCCGGATAGGGAGGATTTGACTTTATGTCCAGGCACATGACGTTGTTCAACTGGAGGTGCCCAGCTGCATCAAAGCGCCACATCTGGTTGTCGTGTCCGTGACACGGGTAGAGCTGCACGACGCCCTCGGGCTTATCCATCTGCGCCCGGTGCGCGTCCAAGCATAAGCCGCCCGCCTTGTTGATGATCCGATCTCCCGAGGCGAACTCCCACGCCTGATTGTCCTTGCCGTTGCACGTCATCAGGCGCACCCGCCCCTCGGCTTTGGTCACCTCCGCGGGAAGCGCGTCCAGACATTTGCCGCTGGTCTTCAGCGTCACCCACCTCGAGGGGACCTTGAAATCGTCCAAGCCAAGAGGACCGAACTCGGTCTTGCCCACGAGCGTCAACCGCTTGGCCTTCGCGTCCAGCTTGATCTGCGTGACACCCGCTGGAAACGAGCCCCACTTCGCTCCAGGGCCCCACTTGGCTGCCGTATTTCCGGAACTGTCGAACGCAACGATGCTCGACTCCTTGCCATTATTGACATCGAAGACCCAGTAGGTCCATCCATCCATCTTGAGCACCGGGCACGTGGCGCAGCTCAGCGTCGCAGTGGAAAAATCGGAGGGTTTTGGCGCTTTGGTCTTTTCGATCATCTGGACCGTCGGCTCCGCCTGGCCCCATGCCGGAGCCTCCAGCGCCATCAGCCCGATGCAAGCGGCCAAGTGGAGTGAATAGCACTTTGCAGATATCTTCATTGCAGTTTTCCTTTTCATGCTGGTGATTCTTTCCATTTGAGACGACCCAACGGGCCAGCCTCGCTCTGTAGTAGTGTTTCGTGAACAGCGGATCGCATCGATCGCTGGTTTCTTGGCGATCGATAAGTCGTTGCGTAGCGGAGAGCCGTGTCGAGGCAGCCGGGGCGGCACCTCGGTGTCCGGGTCCGCGCAGACCCGCGTATGGGTGGTGCAGCGGGTCCCACGCGATCTGCTGCCACAGCGGGCGCTCCACGTTCACGGCTTCCTCCGTCAGGGAGCCAGGATGCTTGGGGTGATGGCCGTGAGGACATGAGCATGTGTCCTTTCCTTCTCGTCAGGTTGTGGACCAGCGCGACCGAGCCGCCGGGTGCATTGCTGAGTTACCGGCTGCTGTTCGCTGGTTGCTCGACGCCTATCAGCAGCGTGCGTGCCAGCGCGACGGGCCCATCGCCTGATCTCGGAGATCCAGGACTTCCGAGATGCCGCGCTCCGCTGGGCTGCCGCACAGCACCCGACGAGTCCGACCATGCGTCAGAGGCAGACGCGCGGGCTTCCGAAGCTGACGCGAGCGCGACTCACGCGTGGCGCGGTCACGCCGGGCGTTCCATCATCCCCACGGCCCCAGGCCCGATCGGGCCCCACGCTGCCTGGCGACCCGCACAGCGATCGCGCGCAGGCCGGCGGCGATGCAGGACGCGACACCTCGGTGAGGGCGAGCCATGCGGCTGCGTCGTACTCGATCTGGCTGACGTGAGTTTCGGAAGCCAACGCGTACGGTTCTGACGCTCGGTCGTTCCCGGCTTCGACCGTTGGGCGGGCGCGGCCGGCTCCCTGCTCCCGAAGTCCTTGGTTGTAACGGGGTGGGCTAAGTGATCGCGGTGGAGGTAGCCGAACTGATCGCGGTGGAGGCGGCCAAAGTGATCGGCCTGGAGGCGGCCAAAGTGATCGCAGGAATTGGTCGGACCACGCAGAGCTCGGTGACCAGGAGGCGGCCGAACTGATCGCAGTGGGGGCGGCCAAGGTGATCTCGCTCGTCGGTGCCCGGCCGTAGGTCAGGGCAACCGCGACGGTCCTCGGGATCCACATGAGGAGACCGTCGATGTGCATGAGGAGGGTAGAGATGCAACGACTTCAGGAGCTGGTGCGCTTGCACCGGATGGGGACAGGTGCGCGCGAGGTTGCGCGAATGCTTCGGATGAGCCCGAACACGGAGCGCGACTATCGCAATGCGCTCCAGGCGTGTTGATCGCGGCGTAACTTGTCACCACAGATCGCGGCGAAGAGCACCGGCCGCCGCGATCGAAGCGGCGCAGCGGTGTCAGATCGAAGTGCTGCTGCCCTGCGCAATGTCAAATCATTATCATGCTGTAATCTTCGATCGGTATGGGCGCTGCTCCGAGTTCACGGAGCATTTTCACAAGATGTTCGCACGCAGTCAGAACGCGCTGCGAGGCAGATGGGAGAACATGTGGTCTTCGGAACCGGTGTGCGTGGTGAAGCTGGTCGGGCGTGAGGCGGTGATGGACAAGCTGGTCTACACAGCCACCAACCCGGTCCAGGATCACCTGGTCGACCGGGTCCACCGGTGGCCCGGGGTCAACGGCCTCCGCGCGGTCCTTGGGAGACGGCTTGTGCGCGCGATGCGGCCGTGGCACTTCTTTCGACCCGAGGGCCCGATGCCCAAGGCCGTCGAGATGCGGTTCGCGATCCCGCCCGAGCTCGGGCCCGAGGAGGAGGTGCTGGCGGAGCTGCGGGAACGTGTTCGCACAAGGGAGGCCGAGCTTGCCGAGGAGCGACAGCGTACTGGAGGCCGGGTCGTCGGGCGGCGCGCCGTGCTCGCGCAGTCCTGGCGCAGTCAGCCGGCCAGTCAGGCGCCTCGCCGGAACCTGCGACCACGTGTGGCTGTGCGGAACAAGTGGGCGCGGATTGAAGCGTTGCTGCGCAATCGAGCATTCGTCGCCGCGTACACGAGCGCTCGAGAGCAGTGGCGAGCTGGCCTGCCGGTCGTGTTTCCGGCCGGCACGTACTGGCTGCGACGGTTCGCTCAGGTACCAGTGGCCGAGACGTGACAGCGCCTTGGTGACAGCGCTGGCGGTACAGCGAGACGTGTACGAGCCGAGGTGGCGCTCCCGTCGCCTCGGAAGGCCTCCTCATGCCTGTGTGTCAGGACCTAGCTCGGGGCGCTGTTGGCATGCGTCGATGGATGGACGCTGAGCACGTTTCATCGTGGTCCTGCGCACAAAGCGATGAGATGCACGTCGATCGTGTCGGTTGTGAGGGGACACCCTGCGTGGTTCTTGGTGCTGGCCGCCAAGAACCCCGGTCAGGGATCCCCCGGTCCCACAAGGAACCCCGGTCGGGGATCTCCCCAAAGCGATGAGATGCACGTCGATCGTGTCGGTTGTGAGGGGACACCCTGCGTGGTTCTTGGTGCTGGCCGCCAAGAAGCCCGGTCAGGGATCCCCCGGTCCCACAAGGAACCCCGGTCGGGGATCTCCCCGGCCACGGTCCGCTCGCCCACCTCCTACGCGGCGGGCCTGCCCGCGTTCGCCGCGGCGACCGGGGGATCGCTGTGCGCGCGACGCCTGCGGCTGCCGCACGATTTCCCCCGCGTCGTCGCCGCGCTGCGCACGCCGAACGCGCCGGTCCGGCTCCTGATCTGCGCCCCGACCGCCGCCGCCTTCGACCGCGACCGCGCCGTCCCGATCACGCTCCCGCCGCTGGGCTCCCGCCCCGAGGAGCTCGATCACATCATCACGGAGTACGCTGAGGATGCCATCGCCGAACTCGACGCGGCGCGCACCGGCTTTCTGCCCGCCGATCGCGACTGGGTGCGGAGGCACGCCGCAGCGTCCTTGCCCGACCTCGAGAAGGCCACGCGCCGCCTGGTCGCGATCCGCGCCTCGCGCACCGTGAGCGCCGCCGCCGCGCGGCTCGGCATGGCGCCGGTCTCGCTGTCGCGCTGGATCGGCCGCCGCACTCTGCCGATGCACGTCGAGCCCTAACGCGAACCAACGCAACCCGCCGCACACCCGCCCCCTCGCCCGCTCGTGAATCGAGGCGTTTCCCCATGGCACAGACCGACGAGACCGACGAACTGGTGGGACGGCGAATCGGCGACTACCGCCTCCTCGAGCCCATCGGCGCCGGCGGGTTCGCCACGGTGTATCGCGCCGAACAACCACGGCTCGGCCGACCGGTCGTCGTCAAGGTCTTGCACCCGCAGCTGCGCACCCGCGACGTCGTGCTCCAGCGCTTTCTGCGCGAGGCACAGCTCGCTGCGTGCCTCGATCACCCCGATGCCGCCCACATCTACGGGTTCGACGGCGAGGCCGATGGCCTCGTCTGGATCGCCATGGAGTATGTCCGGGGCATCACCCTGAAACACTGGCTGCGCGATCGCGGACCGATGCCGCTCGCGTTGTTCGTGCCGTTCTTCGAGGGCATCGCGGACGTCGTCCAGTGCGCCCACGACCACGGCATCGTCCATCGCGACCTCAAGCCCTCCAACCTCATGGTGACCGAGCGCGGAGGCCGCCGATGGCCCACGCTGCTCGACTTCGGCGTGGCCCGGCGGATCGCAGACGCGACCCCGCCCACGTCGACGCCCGCGACCCTCCAGCGGCTCCGCCAGCTCGGCGGCGAGCCGGTGCCCGAAGACGTGCTTCTGTCGTTCCGCCGCGGGGCGCCGTCCACGGTGACCGGCACGTCCCCGCCCCCGGGCAGCGACCGGCTGACCCCGGCGGACACCATCCTCGGAACCCCCGGCTACATGGCGCCCGAGCAGTGGACCCACGCGTTCCCCGTCGGTCCCGCCGCGGACCTCTACGCGCTCGGCGTGATCGCCTACGAAGCACTCACCGGCCGCCGCCCGTTCCCGGACCGCACGACGCTCGCCGCGCCGCCCTACCGCACCCACGTCCCGCCGCTCGGCCGCCGCCTCCCGCCCGCCCTCGACCGCGTCCTCCAGCGCGCCCTCGCCCTCCGCCCCGACCATCGCTTTGCCACCGCCCTCGACCTCGCCCACGCCCTGCGCAGCGCCTCCGGCCTCGATCCTCTCGGCTCGCGCTGCTCGGGCTCCATCCCCCGGCCACCCCACCGAACCAGGTAGGTGAATGTCATTTCAAACACGCCATACGGGTGGTCCAGCCGCGACGCGAGCTTCGCCTCGCGCAGGAACCGTCCTCGCGAGATCTCGTCGCGACATTCCGCGTGCAGCACCTTGACCACGACCTCGCGCGCGAGCAGCAACTGCTCGGCGCGATACACGTCCCCGTACCCGCCCACCCCGATCGGTTCACGCAGTGGGTACTCGCCCAGAATCCGTCCAGACAGGTCGCGACCCGGCATCGGCTCCTCGTCGGTAGGTTGAGGAGCTAACCATGGTCACCGGCGACGAGGATACGGCGGCCCCGGTGTCTGCGCGGGTGCCCACACGAAGGCACGAGCGTGGTAGGGGAGGAGTCCACGGCGCCCTACGCCACCGTGCCGCCAGGGGCGCAGCATCGATCCGCAGGAGCGTTTGATGCTGTCTTCGCCGGCGGCAGGGTGGCAGGGTGGTCACCGCGCGACGTGCATCGGCAGCGTGCGCCGCCCGATCTAGCGCGACGGGATCCATCCCGAGCCGGGCGGCGGTACGGAGGGGGCGCGACGCGACGCCCTACGACCGAGTGTTTGCACAGGGAGGAGCGCGCGGTGTCTTCGGTTCAGTCTGCCAGCAGCTCGGTGAGCGTGGCAGCGGACAGCATGCGCTCGCCCCAGGTGTCGATCTGGTCGATGGACGCCGTCCCGATACGCTGTTCAACGTCGGCGTTCACCGCGGTTCCGAAGCGCCGCCGCAACAAGCGCAACAACAGTGCGCATTCCCCCTCCCGGCGGCCCTCCTGGCGACCCTCTTCGCGGATTTGCTGTCCGGCTGTCATGATGGCTTCCTTGGCTTCGGTTCCGAGCTCGCGTTCGAGAAGCGCCTGCAGCGCCTCTCGCTGAACATGATCATTGACCTCGAGAATGTAGCACAGCACCTGCGCCAACGCGGAGAGGCCGTTCGGGGCCGTCGTCACGTCGCGGGCGACGTCCATCCAGCGGGCGAGGATCGTAAGGAAATCGGCGCTCGTCCGCGCGTGCTTGAGGCAGATCGTGGCGAGCTTGGCCAGCGCGGTCTGCATCGCGCCACTGCGGAGCTCGTCGTCGGACATCTCCGAGAGGTCGTTGAGCAGGTACGCAAACTGGACCAAGTATGGGGCAACCGCTGGCCGCAAGCTGGCCGGTACGTCGAGCAGAGCGTCAAACAGCCGAGGTTCCGACCACGGCGTCGCGCCGTGATACATCACGATCGGGAGGATCATCGGCAAGGACTTCGCAGCTGGATGGTTGGCGAGCCAGTCGTCCCAGATCCGGACCTGGTAGCGGAGCAGCCGGAAGGCGAGCAGGCTATCCTTCTTGGGAGGCGCGCTGAGGTGCTCGAACAGAAAATAGACGAGCACCTCGCCGCCGTCGCGCCACGTCGCCGAGTACAGCAGATCGGTATGCTGCTCCTTCAGCGCCAGATCGACGAAGCTGCCGGGGCGGAGCGTGAGCGTCGACCAGTTGAGCTTTTCGGCCACCGCCGTCGGCATCACCGCGCGCAGCATGCCCTGGGCGTGCTCGGGCTTGCCGAACACCCCTTTGACGAGTGCGTCGTGCGGGTTGGGGATCATCAGCATGCCACCATAGGAGTCTCGCATGGTAGGGGGCAAGATCTCGCGCTGGTGGGAATTGCGCGCTTGCCACGGCGACCGTCACCGAGGGGATCGCACACCGGATCTGCAACCACCAGGTCAAACGTTGGTGGGCGTTGGGGGGGCGGCTCATGCGGCTCATGATCCCCGAGCGCGAAGTCGTGCTGACGCAGCCGCAGCGGCCGGGCGAGCGCACGCTCAAGACCCGCGCAGCTCGCTGATGAGTCCGTGAAGCTCCGCATGGGCGCTGGCATCGCGAGTGCCGTGGTCGCCTTGTCGGCGCCCACGTAACGTCTCCCCCTGCAGCGGCAGGGAGGTCACGGCTCGACGTGCATCGGCAGGGTGCGCCAACGGATCCAGCGCAACCGTGCGACCGCGCTATCCCGAGCCGGGCAGCGGCACCGAGGGCGGTGATCGCATCGTTGGCGTACTCCGCAAATGATCCGATCGCTCTCGACGGATCGGGTGCGGAATGGCGGTAATGCGGCGTGGGAACAGACCGTGATTCGCTCGACGACGGAGTCGGGCTCATTTCGGATCAATTAGAAGAAACCGAAGTAATTCTCGGTTGTTAAGCGTAGACATCACGCCCTTGATTTGAACCTGCGACGCTGCCCGCGGTGTTTGCTTACCGCTGACTGACGCGAAGTCGAATCGACGTGTCGGTTACTCCGAGGCCGCGGCTTCCTCGTCCTTGCCGTGGCACTTCTTGTACTTCTTGCCGGAGCCGCAGGGGCACGGATCGTTGCGACCGACCTTGGGGCGATCGCGGCGCACCGGCTCGGACTTGGCCGCGGCTTCGCCGGGAGGGCCGGCGGGCCGTGCTGCCTGCACCGGGCCGCCGCGGCCCGCGCGGCGCTTCTGGGCGGCGTTCTGGCGCGCCGAGGCGTCGCCGGCGGCGGCCTCGTCCTCCGACTTGTTCGCGACGCCGTGCTCCTCCATCTGGCGTTCCTTCTGGTGGATCTGCGGGATCTGCTGCGGGACCTGCTCTTCCTCGCGCTGGATCTGGACCTGGAACAGCTTCTTGACCGTGTTGGCCTGGATGCGGTCCATCATCTCGCGGAACATGTCGAAGCCGATCCGCTTGTACTCCTTCTTTGGATCCTTCTGGCCGTAGCCCTGCAGGCCGATGCCCTCGCGCAGGGCGTCCATCGTCTTCAGGTGCTCGATCCACTGCTCGTCGATCTCGTTGAGCGAGAAGTCGCGCAGGAAGTACATGAGCCAGGCGCGCGACAGCTCCTTCTCGCGCTCGGCGAGCCGCTGCTCGACCGCCGGCCAGACCTGCGCCGCGACCTCGTCGGCCGTGCCCGGAGAGATCTCGAACTCGGTCCCGAACTGCTCCTGCAGCGAGTCCTCGAGCTCGTCCCAGTCCCACTCGTCGTCGGGAATCTCGGACGACAGCACGCGCTCGATGACCGCGGCCATGCGGGCATCGGACAGATCGTACATCCGCTCGCGCTGCTGGATCAGCGACGCACAGACCTCCCTGGTGGCCCAGTCGAGGAGCTCGGCGCGGCCCAGCTCGTACTTCTTCTCGAGATCGAGCAGCACGCCGAACTGGCGCCAGATCTCGGCGCGCAGGACGCGCCAGCCCGGCCGGGGATCGGCGACCGGCTCGCCGCGCGCGGCGATCTCATCGCGCTCTGCGACCTTGCCCTTGACGAACTCGATCATCCCCAGCTTGGCGCCGAACGCGATCGCGATGCCGTTCTTGATGTCGTCCTTGGTCTTCGCCAGGGCGATCGGTTCGGGGGTCTGGCCGATCACGTAGTAGGTCTCGCCGTCGGTGAGCCGATCGATCGGCGTCTCGCCGCCGGCGCGGTAGACGACCGCGTCGCCGGTCGTCAGGGTCTGGCCCTCCGGCAGCTTGATCATGCCTCCCTTGACCGCGGTGCGCGGATCGAACGCCGGCGCGTCGGCAGGGGCCTTGCCCTCGGGGGCCACCGGCACCAGGCGATGCATGCCGGCGTGGCCGCCGAGGATCACCTTGACCTCCGGCGTCAGCGACTCGATCGTCCAGTCGCCGCTCGACGTGACGGGCTCGGGGACGATGCCCTGCTTCTCCTCGTCCTCGGTCGGCTCGCGGTGGTAGCGACCCTCGAGGATCTGGCGGCGCAGCGCATAGATCGTCTTGCGCTGCTGGTTCATCACGTCGTCGTACTCGAGGACGTTCTTGCGCTGATCGAAGTTCCGGCCCTCGACCTTCTTCTGCGCGCCTTCGATCGAGCGCGTCACCATCGGTGATTCGATCGGCACGTCCTCCTCGAGGCCCAGCCGCTCCATGAGGCCGGTCATGCGATCGAGGCCGAAGATCCGCAGGAGGTCGTCCTGCAGCGACAGGTAGAACCGCGACGAGCCGGGATCGCCTTGCCGGCCCGCGCGGCCACGCAGCTGGTTGTCGATGCGGCGCGACTCGTGGCGCTCGGTGCCCACGATCTTCAGCCCGCCCGCCGCGAGCACCTCCTCGCGCTCGAGATCGCACTGCGCCTTGAACTTGGCGAGCAGCTCCTGGTAGCGCTTCTCCTCGTCGAACGCGGGCTCGATCGAGCCGCGGTAGGGATCGGCGGCGCCATCGTCGCCGGCCTCGCCGGAAGGCGGTGTTGCCGGTGCCACCGGTTGCGCGTCCTGGGCGGTCTCGGCGAGCCGGGCCTTGTCCTCGGCGAGCGCGTCCTTCGCCATCGCCTCGGGGTTGCCGCCGAGGATGATGTCGGTGCCGCGGCCGGCCATGTTGGTCGCGATCGTGATCGTGTTCTTGCGCCCGGCCTGCGCGACGATCGACGCCTCGCGCTGGTGCTGCTTGGCGTTCAGCACGTTGAACGGCAGGCCCTTGGCCTTGAGCAAGTTCGCGACGACCTCGGACTTCTCGACCGAGACGGTGCCGACCAGCACCGGCTGGCCGCGCTTGTAACAGTCCTCGACGTCGGCGACGACCGCGCGGAACTTGCCGGCCTCGTTCTTGTAGACCAGGTCGGGGTGATCCTTGCGGACCATGGGCTTGTTGGTCGGGATGACCGAGACGTCGAGCTTGTAGATCTGGTGGAGCTCCTGGGCCTCGGTGTCGGCCGTCCCGGTCATGCCGGAGAGCTTCTTGTAGAGCCGGAAGTAGTTCTGGAACGTGACCGTGGCCAGGGTCTGGTTCTCCTCCTCGACCTTGACGCCTTCCTTGGCCTCGATCGCCTGGTGCAGGCCGTCGGACCACCGCCGTCCCGGCATCGCGCGGCCGGTGTCCTCGCTGATGATCACGACCTTGTTGGACTCGTCGATCAGGTAGTTGACGTTGCGCTTGTACAGCGTGTGCGCCTTCAGCGCCGACGTCACGTGATGCACGAGCTGGATGTTGCTTGCCTCGTAGAGGTTGTCGACGCCCAGGAGCTTCTCGATCCGCTCGACGCCGTCGTCGGTCAGCATCGCCGAGTGCGCCTTCTCGTCGACCGTGTAGTCGACCTCGCGCTTGAGCCGCGGGATCAGGCGATCGACCTTGACGTAGAGGTCCGCCGACTCCTCGCCCGAACCGGAGATGATGAGCGGCGTGCGAGCCTCGTCGATCAGGATCGAGTCGACCTCGTCGACCACCGCGTAGTACAGGCCGCGCTGGACCATGCGATCCGGGGCCTTCTTCATGTTGTCGCGCAGGTAATCGAAGCCGAACTCGTTGTTCTGGCCGTAGGTGATGTCGCAGTTGTAGTTGTTCTGGCGCTCGAGGTCGTCGAGGCCGTGGACGATCACGCCGGTCGTGAGCCCGAGGTGGCCGTGGATCCGCCCCATCCACTCGGCGTCGCGCTTGGCGAGGTAGTCGTTGACCGTGACGACGTGGACGCCCTGGCCGTTGAGCGCGTTCAGGTACGTCGGCAGCGTGGCGACCAGCGTCTTGCCCTCGCCGGTCCGCATCTCGGCGATCTTGCCCGAGTGCAGCACCATGCCGCCGATCAGCTGCACGTCGTAGTGCCGCATGCCCGTCCGGCGGACGCTGGCCTCGCGGACGGTCGCGAACGCCTCGGGGAGGATCTCGTCGAGCAGGGCGCCCTTGTCCAGCCGGCGCTTGAACTCCGGCGTCATCGCCCTGAGCTCGTCGTCGCTCTTGGCCTTGAACGTCGGCTCGAGACGGTTGATACGGTCGACGATCGGCTGGAGCTTCTTCAGCTCGCGCTGGTTCCGGCTGCCGAAGATCTTCTGGAAAATTCCCATGGGCGAGGTCCGGGTCTACCACGATCCGGGCTGGCTGCTGATGAGTTAGATCCTGGCGAGCGGCAGGGTTAGCTACCCGATCATCCGGCTTCCGTGGATCCAGGCTGCAGGCGATCGAAGATCCCGTCGCTGACGGAGAACCCTCCAGCTTTACAGCCCTGTGATCTTCGGCCACAGTTCGCCCGCCTGTGCCGCCTGACCAGCTCTCACAAGACCTCGCATCACTGAAGATCGATCGCGGCGCTCACGGGGCTCGGGGCGCTCGGGGGCGCGGTGGGGTGACCAGGGTGGTCCTGGTCGTCGTGGCGATCCTGGCGCTCGCCGGCATCGCGTACGCCGTCGTGGCGCCGAAGGTGCGCTCGTCGCTGTTTGTCACCGAGGTCAGGATCGGTGAGATCACGCTGGTCTCGCCGGCGCAGGCCCAGGTACAGCTCACGGCCACCGGCTACGTGGTGGCGCTGGTCTACGCCAAGGTCGCGGCGAGGGTCCCCGGCCGGATCGCCGAGCTGTTCGTCGAAGAGGGCCAGACGATCGAGAAGGGGGCCAAGGTCGCGCGGCTCGAGGACGTCGACTTCAAGACCGCGCTCGCGACCGCCCGGGCCCGCGCCGCGGCGGCCCGCGCGAAGATCGCCGTCGCCCGGGCGGGCCTGGCCGAGCTCCGCGTCCAGATCGATCGCGAGACGCCGCTCGTCGAGAAGGGCGTGACGGCCAAGGCGACGCTCGACGACCTGCGGACGCGCAGCGACTCCGCCACCGCCGCCGTGCGCGCGGCCGAGGCCGACGCCGCGGCCGCCGATGCCGAGACCGGGGCCCTCGAGGTCCAGCTCGGCAGCTACGAGATCATCACGCCGATCTCCGGCACGGTGGTCGACAAGCTGGTCAAGGTGGGCGAGGGCGTCTCGCCCGGGTTCGGCACGCCGGGCGTCGTCGAGGTCATCGACATGACGTCGCTGGTCGTCGAGGTCGACGTGCCGGAGGTCCGGCTGTCCCTGGTCGTCGTCGATGGGCCGTGCGAGATCGTGCTCGATGCGTTCCCCGAGAAGCGCTACCGCGGCTCGGTGAAGGAGATCGGCCGGCGCGTCAACCGGTCGAAGGCGACCGTGCCGGTGAAGATCCGGTTCGTCGATGCGCTTGCCGATGCCAAGCCCGATCCCAGGAGCGGCGGCAAGGCCAAGAAGATCGAGATCCTCCCCGACATGGCGGCGCGCGTCAGCTTCTTGTCGGAGAGCCTGGACCCCAAGTCGCTCGAGACCCCACCCAAGCTCGTCGTGCCGGCCAGCGCGGTCGTCCAGCGCGGCGGGGCCGACGTCGTGTTCGTGTTCGACGACGGCGACCTCCGGATGACCACGGTCAAGGTCGGCCCGCCCCTCGCCGATGGCCGCGAGCTCGAGACCAAGCTCCCGGCCGGCACCAAGGTCGTGCTCGATCCACCGAGTGAGTTCCACGATGGACAGCAGGTGAAGGAGAAGCAACGCTGATGAGCGAGAACCCATCTATCGTCACGCTGTCCGGGATCAACAAGACGTTCTATCGCGGCAAGGAGCCGATCCCCGTCCTCGAGAACCTCGATCTCGACGTGCCCAGCGGCTCGTTCGAGGCGCTGATGGGGCCGTCGGGGTCGGGCAAGTCGACCCTGCTCAACATCATCGCCGGGCTCGATCGCCCGACGAGCGGCACGGTGAAGGTCGCCGGCGATGACCTCACCGCGATGTCGGACGGCCAGCTCGCGAAGTGGCGATCGCAGACGATCGGCTTCGTGTTCCAGTCGTTCAACCTGATCCCGGTGCTCACCGCCGCCCAGAACGTCGAGCTGCCGCTGCTGTTGACCCAGCTGTCCGGCCCCGAGCGCAAGAAGCACGTCGAGACCGCGCTGCGGATCGTCGGGCTCGAGGATCGCATGCACCACTACCCGCGCCAGCTGTCGGGCGGCCAGGAGCAGCGCGTGGCGATCGCGCGCGCGATCGTCAATGATCCGAAGATCATCGTGGCCGACGAGCCGACCGGCGACCTCGACCGCAAGAGCGCCGACGACGTCCTGATCCTGATGGACCGGCTCAACAAGGAGCTGCACAAGACGATCTTCATGGTGACCCACGACCCGGCCGCCGCCGAGCGCGCGACCGTGCGGCGCAAGCTCGACAAGGGGGCGCTGCAATGAACCTGGCGACCTACGCCCGCCGGAACCTGTTTCGCCGGCGCGGGCGCACGATCTTGACGCTGATCGCGGTGGCGCTCGCGGTGCTGATCTTCTGCTTCATCCGGACCGCGATCGTCGCGTGGAACGCCGGCGTCGACGAGGCGGCCACCGACCGGCTCGCGACCCGCCACAAGGTCTCGATCACGATGCAGCTGCCCAAGCACTACATCGACGACATCCGCCAGGTGCCCGACGTCAAGGCGTCGACCTGGGCCAACTGGTTCGGCGCCAAGGATCCCAAGAAGCGGCTGCCGTTCTTCGCCGGCTTCGCGGTCGACCAGGACACGTGGTTCGACGTGCTCGACGAGATGCAGGTCACGCCCGACGTGCTCGCGACCTGGAAGCAGACCCCCAACGGCGCGATCCTCGGCGACAAGCTCGCCCACGCGCTCGAGGTCTCGGTCGGCGATAAGCTGGTGATCAACAGCGACATCTACCCCGGCGACTGGGAGTTCAAGGTCGTCGGCATCTACAAGGCGATGCGCAAGACCGCCGACCGCAATACGCTCCTGTTCCGCTGGGACTTCCTCAACAACGATCCGCGGGCGGCGTTCTCGAAGGAGAAGATCGGCTGGATGGTCTCGCGCATCACCGATTCGGTGCACAGCGCCGACATCTCGCGCCGGATCGACGCCAAGTTCGACACCCAGGACGATCAGACCCAGACGATGAGCGAGCGCGCCTTCCAGCTGTCGTTCCTCGGCGGCGTCTCGGCGATCCTGTCGGTGTTCGCGATCGGGTCGCTGGTGATCCTGCTCATCATGACGCTGATCCTCGGCAACACGCTCGCGATGAACGTGCGCGAGCGGACCCACGAGTACGGCGTGCTGCGCGCGATCGGCTTCCCGCCCGGTCACATCCTCGGCTTCATCCTCGGCGAATCGGTGCTGGTCGCGCTGGTCGGCGGGCTGATCGGGATCGGCGTCGCGTTCCTCGTGATCAACCTCGGGGTGAGCCCGGCCCTGGAGGAGGCCGGCGGGCCGTTCCAGTACTTCCGCACCCCGGGCTACCTGTTCGGGGTCGCGCTCGCCGCCGCCGTGGGGCTCGGGGTGGTCGCCGGGGCGATCCCGGCGTTCCTCGGGGCACGGCTCAAGGTCACCGACGCGCTGAGGAGGCTCGACTGATGGTGCCCATCCAGTACAACGCGCGCAGCCTGATGGTCCGCAAGGTCACGACGTTCGCGGCCGCGTTCGGCATCGCGCTCGTCGTGTTCGTGTTCGCCGGGGCCCTGATGCTCAACGAGGGGGTCAACCGCGGGCTCGTGACGGCGGGCCGCCCGGACGTCGTCATCATCTTGCGCAAGGGCTCCGACGCCGAGTTGTCGAGCGCGATCTCCAACGAGTACCTCGGGCTGTTTCGCGGGCCGCCGCAGGTCGCGCAGGCCGGCGGCGTGATCGGCGAGATCATCGTGGTGGTCAACGCCGAGCGCAGCGATGGCTCGGGGGTCTCGAACGTGCTGGTCCGCGGCACCCCTGCCGACGGCATCGCGTTCCGGCCCGAGATCAGGATCACGCACGGTCACGCGCCTCGGCCCGGGACCGACGAGGTGATCGTCGGCAAGGCGATCAGCGGCCGGTTCAAGGGGCTCGAGGAGGGCGGCAGCTTCGATCTGCGCCGCAACCGCCCGCTCCACGTGGTCGGCGAGTTCTCCGCCGATGGTTCGTCGTACGAGTCGGAGGTCTGGGGCGATCTCGACAAGGTCCGCAACTCGCTCGGCCGCGAGGGCGTGGTGTCGTCGGTGCGCGTCCGGCTGAACAGCCCCTCGGACTTCGACGCCTATCGCCAGACCATCGAGAGCGATCAGCGGTTCAGCATGAAGGTCATGCGCGAGGCCGACTACTACGCCAAGCAGTCCGAGGCGATCGGTCGCTTCCTCATGATCATCGGCGTCGTGATGGCGGTGCTGTTCTCGCTCGCCGCGATGATCGGCGCGGCGATCACGATGAACGGCGCGGTCGCCCACCGCGTGCGCGAGATCGGCACGCTGCGCGCGCTCGGGTTCTCGGGCCGGTCGATCCTGCTGTCGTTCCTGATCGAGGCCATCGTGCTGTCGGTGATCGGGGGGGTGATCGGCAGCGTGCTGGTGCTGCTGCTCTCGTTCGTCAAGTTCCCGGTGATCAACTTCCAGACGTTCTCCGAGATCGTGATCAGCTTCCAGGCGACGCCGGCCGTGTTCTGGAAGGCGCTGGTGTTCTCGGGCGTGATGGGCCTGATCGGCGGCCTGGTCCCGGCGATCCGTGCCTCGCGGGTGTCACCGATCGAGGCGATGCGGGCCTAGCCGCGCCCGGCCTGGAGCGGGCGGAAGCTGCGCAAGAAGCTCCACCCGTGACGCTTGAGGTCGAACGTGGTCCGGCAGGTGCCAATCCTGCGCTGCTGGTCATCGAGGATCTCGGCGGGCAGGTAGGTGAATGTCTGGACCAGGGCTCGCCACCGGATGTCCTTCTGGCCGATCAGCGCGTAGGTGTTGCCGTCGTCGGCGGTGAACCGGAGCTCGTACCGGATGATCCGCTGGCCAACCGGCCGGATCGTGATGGTGCCCTCCGCGTCCGCGGCCTGGGCCAGCGGGGGCGCGTGGATGACACCGCGCAGCGTCGCCTTGCCGTCTCGTAGATGGCTGCGGGTCGACGCCGCCTCGGCGGTCACCTCGAACGAGAACGGGTGCAGGACCCCCGGGTGGGCGGTCCACTCGACGGTTCCCGCCATGGTCTCGGCGAACTGAAAGCCCATGCCTCAAGGTACCCGCTTGGGTACACAGCGCTCGCCCGAGCGCGCCCGAAAACGCAAACAGGCCACCCGGAGGTGGCCTGCGCATCGCACGCGGTGGTCGCCATGCCGGAGGGGCGCGGCGCCTCGGCGTCAGTCGCCGAACACGATCCGGGTCGGCGCGGCGCCCTTGTCCTCGCACGACGCAAACGTGAACGACGTGCAGGTGCAGTTCGTATCACCGGCCTTGCAGGCGGTGCCGTCCGGCTTGTGGCAGCCGTGGCCGTTGTAGACCGCGGAGCACGCTCCGGCACGGTTCAGGCAGTCATCCTCGTGCTGGAGGGCGTTGCACGCCGGCGGCGCCTCGCACGCCGTGATGGCGCGGCACTCGCCCGTGAAGCAGCCGTCCTTGCGGAGCGGCACTTGACCGTCGGGGCAGGCCGGCGGTGCGGTGGTGCAGCTGATCGTCCCGAGGCACGCGCCGGCGGGATCCGCTCCCACCATGCAGGTGCTGCGCGTCTCGTCGCACCAGCTGAACCCCTGCTTGATCGCGTCCGCATCGCTGGTGCACCGGCAGGTCACGACGCAGCCGCCGGTCGTGGCATCGCACGCCGCGCCCACGCTGCACTGGTCGTTCGTGGTGCACGTCGGGTCGGGGACGCAGGATGCCCGGCTGACGTCGCAGTGGAAGCCGGGGCCGCAGTCCTTGTCGGTCTTGCAGAAGCCACCCTCGGTGCAGGTGCCATCGGCGCAGAAGCAGCCGGCGGCACATTGAGCGTCGCCGTTGCATTGCATGCCCGGCGGGCTGCCTGGGCCACCTGAACCGGTGCCCGAGCCGCTGGGCCCAGACGTTCCGGAGCCGTTGGAGGGGCCAAAGTAGAGCTGGCAACCTGCGAGCAGGGACACCGTCGCGAAGGCCATCGCGAGTCCGAAAGAAGAGAGCAGCTTGTTCATAGGGGGGCGTTCCTTTGGCGTGCGCTCGTAGCGTAAAGCATTGGTCGTGCCATCCGGGCAAACCGATCGATCTCGTTGAGAATGCTGTGACTATCCGGCACGCCAGCGCCGAGCCGCCGAAAATGGCGACGGCGATCTGACAAAAATGCCCGAAAAATCACCACTGGCCGGCGTCTGACCCGTGGGATCTGGGAAAGGTTGCAGGCGCGAGCTTGAAGATCTGTATCCCACTCGTGGCCACCTTGGGGCATCGCGTCCGTGCGGTGTGAACACGAAGCCACACCCCCCTGTATCGGGACGCCACGGCGAGCCTTCACGCCAGCTCTTCGATCGCGTGGATCGTCTCACGCAGGCCGAACCGCGGCCGGAAGCCCAGCTCGGCGGCCGCGCGCCGGCCATCGACCATGCAGACGTAGCGAATGAAGTCGAGCTCGGCCACCGGGAAGCTCGAGATCCCGAGCCGAAACGCGAGCGAGAGGATCGGCCTTGCCACCGGGTGTGGGATCTGCACGGGCTCGCGGCCGAGCTCCTTGAGCACGGCAGACAGCGGCACCTCGCCGGGGCCAACGATATTGTAGATCCCGCGCCGGCCGGGCGCGAGCGCGGCGACGATCGCATCCGCCGTGTCCTGGTAATGGACCAGCTGCACCATGGGGTCGAAGCCGAGCAGGACCGGAGGCCGCTCGATCCGCAGGTAGTTCGAGGGGGCGTTGTGCACCGGCCCGACGATGTGGACCGGCCGCAGGATCACGGTCTCGACGTTCTGCGCGCGCCAGAGGAACGTCGAGACCAGGTGGTCGATCTCGACCAGATCGCGCATCTGCGGGAAGCGCTGCGCCGCGAGCAGCGGGGCGTCCTCGGTCAGGAACTGCGGGTTGTCGGGCCGGGGGCCGTAGACGTTGGCCGACGACAGCAGCACGACCTTCGGCACGCGGTACGCCTGGCAGTACTCGAGCAGCTTGGTCGTGCCGGTGATGTTCCACGAGTAGATCTCGGCGGGCCGCGCCCGCGGATCGTGCATGACGCCGAGGTGGATCAGCGCATCGACCTCGCCGGCGCGGAACACGTCGCGCGCCTTCTTGCTGCGCAGGTCGACCTCATGGTGCTCGATGTCCTTGGGACGGCCCAGCATCGGCCGGCGATCGAGCCCGACGATCTGCCAGTCGAGCTCGTGGTGGAGGCGGCGCGCGACGATCCGGCCGAGCCGGCCCGCGATGCCGGTGATCACGACCTTGCGCGGGCGCGGGCGTTCGGCCTCGGCCATTCGATCACCAGAAGACATGCGCGCGCTCCCGCAGCCCCAGCTGGATCATCGACTGGATGCGGTGCTTCACGATCTTGGCCTTCTCGTCGAGCACCTCGTCATCATCATCGGGATCGCCGGTCAGCCTGATCGGCTCGCCGAAGTACAGCCGGTACTTCACCGGCAGCGGCACGAGCGGCACGAACGGGGGATACGGGACGATCGGAAACGACGGCGCACCCAGCAGGCGCGCGAGCGGCTTCACGTTGATCGCGGGCGCCTGCTCCTCGGCGCCGATCACCGCGATCGGGACGATCGGCGCCCGCATCTCGAGCGCGAGGCGCATGAAGCCCTTGCCGAACTCGGCGAGCTGGTAGCGCTTCGAGAAGTTCTTCGAGATCCCGCGCGCCCCCTCGGGGAACACGAGCACAGCCTCCTCGGCGGCCAGGAGCCGCCGGCAGTTCTCGGGCGTCCCGATGATCTGGCCCCAGCGCGCGAGCAGGTACGACGCGAACGGCACGGTCGGCACGAAGTACTCGACCATCGAGCGCACGAGCCGCGGCGTCGGCGGCTCGAGGAAGCACGCGGTGCCGATCACGAGCCCATCGAACGGCAGCTGGCCCGAGTGGTTGGCGACGAACAGCACGCGGCCGGTCGCCGGGATATGCTCGACGCCGAACGCGCTCGCGCGGAAGTAGTGGCGATACATCCAGCGCGCGACGTGGGCCGCCCCGCGAAACGACGTGCGCGACAGCCCGAACTCGTCGAACCCGAACTCGTTGCCCCGGACGACCAGGGCCTCGGTGCGCCCGGCGATGTCGTCATCGGGGACCGCCCCGCGGAGCTGGTGCAGACGATCGAGCAGGCCCACGATGCCGAGTATGCACGGCCCGCCGTGCGATATGCTCGGGGCGTGATCGAAAGCTTCGTCGACCTCACGTACCGCGGGCTTTCGCTCGGCCGGCGGATCAAGCTGACCCAGGTGCGCCCGACGAGCGGCACCCTCGAGCTGCCGAGCCCCATGCCGGTCGGCACGCATGTGACGATCGCCACCGACGAGGGGGTGACGTTCGACGCCACGGTGAGCGGGGTCCGCGAGCAGGTCGCCGGCAGCGATCGGGCGGCGGGCATGGTCGTGGTGCCGGTGCTCGCCGAGGAGCCCGTGGCGTCATGGTGGACGGCGCGGGTCGCGCTGCCCGATGAAGACAAGCCGAAGCCGCGGCCGCCCCGCAACCGGCCGGTGACGGTCCTGCCGCGGGCGCAGGCCGCCCCTGGGGCCACGCTTCCGCCGATCACCGAGGTGATCACCGAGGAGATCCCGACGGTCGTCCAGGATCTCGACGCCCTCGTCGCCTCGGCGGCCGGGATCGAACAGCCCAGGCCTGCCGGCGATCCGGTCGGCCGGCCCACGACGGTGATGAGCCCTCTCGAACAGGACCGGCTCCAGCAGCTGACCAGGGGCGGGGAGGCCGAGCCGGGGCCGCCGAGCGCCGAGCACGCGGTGGTCGACGATGGCCAGAAGACCGTGCTCATGACGGCGATCGATCCGGCGTCGCTGGGGCTCGATCCGGGTGCATTCAGCGCGAGCGAGGCTGCCGCAGGCCATGGCGACCCCGGGGGCAACGACGACGCCGACGGGGGCGACGGCGTCGAGGCCGAGGTCCCCGGCGAACCCGCCGGCGCCGGGGGCGGTGACAAGCCGCCGGCCGGCCGCGGCTTGTTCAAGAAGCGAAAGAAGCGGCGGTGAGGCCGATGGTGACCCGGTGATCGTCCCGCCGCGCGTGATCAGGGGCCAGACGGTCGGCATCGTCGCGCCGGCCGGTCCGGTCCAGCTCGACCGGCTGCGCCGGGGGCTCGCGTGCCTGGGGGATGGCTTCACGCTGCGGATCGCGCCCAGCGTGACCGGGCCGCGCGCGCCGGCGACGCCGAGCTACCTCGCCGCGCCCGACGAGGTCCGGATCGCCGAGCTCACCGCGATGCTCGGCGATCCCGACGTCCGCGCGATCATCCTCGCGCGCGGCGGCTACGGGGTGATGCGGATCTTGCCGCACCTCGATCCGCAGCTGCTCGCCCGCGACCCCAAGCCGATCGTCGGGTTCTCCGACGCGACGGCGTTGCTCGCGTGGGCCTATCGCGCGGGCGTGCGCGGGATCCACGGGCCGATGATCGCGCAGCTCTCGGACCTGCCGCCGTCCGACGTCGCGCACCTGATCGCGCTCCTCACCGAACCACGCCCGCTCGGCGAGCGAGCCTGGCCGCTCCGTGCGCACGGCCGCGGCCGCCATCGCGGCCCCCTGGTGCCGGCCAACCTGACGCTGGCGTCGCTCCTGGTCGGGACGCCGTGGTCCCTGCCGCTCGCGGGGGCGATCGCGCTGTTCGAGGAGGTCCGTGAGCGGCCGTACGAGCTCGATCGCTACCTGACGCAGCTCGTGCTGACCGGCGCGCTCGCGAACACCACCGCCGCCGTGGTCGGCGAGCTCACCGGGTGCAAGGATCCGAACCCGCCGAGCGGCGAGCCCGATCCCGACGATGCGGCCCTCGCGACGGTGATCGAGCGCCTGCGCAGCGCGGGGCTGCCGGTCGCGGTCGGCGCGCCGGTCGGGCACGGCCAGCGCAACGAGGCCGTGCCGTTCGGGGCGATGTGCGAGCTCGACCTCGAGCGCGGCGCGATCGCGATCACCGAGCCCGCCGTCGCGTAGCGCCGGGGAGCCCCGGTCATCGGGGGATCACGGAGATCAGTGAAAGACCGGATCGTCATCGGAGCTGACGTCGATCGTGCCGAACCGCTCCTCGTAGCGCTCCAGGTTCTTCTGCAGCGCCTGGAGCAGGCGCTTGGTGTGCCGCGGCGACGAGATCACGCGCGAGCGAACCTTCGCGCGGCCGTTGCTCGGCTGGATGAACGCGAAGTCGAGGACGAACTCGTTCTCCGTGTGGTTCAGCAGCACGAGGTTCGAGTACACCCCTTGCGAGATGTCTTCATCGATCTGGACCTGGAGCTTGGGGGTGGCGGGCTCGTCCGACATGGCTCGCACCGTATCGCATCGCGCCGCCGCTGCTGGGTCATGGCCTCCGCGGAAAACCGCCCCGAAAGGGGAAACCCGGAGAAAGGCGAGGGAAACCTTCCCTGACGAGCGATGAAGATCGCTGGCGAGATCGCGGCATGCCCGCGGCTGCGACGCCTGCGTCAGCGCGCGTCGTACGCGTGTGGCGAGCGCCGACGGGTGGTCCCTGGACTGGCCATCCCTGAGAACACGCGGTGACAGCAAGCGGGGCCTCATCGGCACCTCGCATCGCGATTCCGGCGCCACGGTCGGCGTAACCGCTGGTTTCTTCGTCGCGCGGATCCCGTGTCATGCGGGTTCGCTTGCTGGCCCGGAACCTGCTCCTGATCTCGGCATCCCAGCTCGTGGTGCCGAGGTTCCCGACCATCGGAACCACGTGTCGGGTATCGCGACAACGAAAGGTTTACACGCGCGACGCAGTGTCCAAAGTTTCGACTCGATAGATGGCCGGTGGGTTCCCCTCCCTCATCCCGCTGGTCTCCCCTACTATCTGAGGCAACAAGTAGCTCTGCGATCTGCGCCCGGCCCTCCTTGGCCCCCTCCCAGGAGGGCCTTTATTTTTTCGGTGGAACGGCGTTCTCTTCGGGCCCATGCGCGTGCTCGCTCTCGACGTCGGCAGCAAGACGATCGGCCTGGCCATGACCGATGAGGCCATGATCGCCGCACATCCGCACGCCGTGCTCGCACGGGTTGGCAACTCCGGCGACGCGCGCGCCATCGCTCAGCTGGTGCAGGATCACGGCGTGACCGATGTGGTCATCGGCATGCCGTTCGAGCTCTCGGGAAAGCTCGGACACCGCGCCCGGCGCGTCCAGGTCTTCATCACCGCGCTGCGCGCGGCGCTGCCGGCGGCGGTGCAACTCCACGAGCAAGATGAACGGTTCACCACGGCCGAGGCCGAGCGGGTCCTGATCGCCGCCGACGTCTCGCGCGCCAGGCGGCGCGGCGTGATCGACCAGCAGGCGGCGGCGCTCATTCTTCAAGGGTGGCTCGACGCGCACCGGCCGCGCGGTTAGTGTCACGGCGTGGCTTCGCGCTCGTTCAAGATCGCCCTCGCGGTCGTCCTCAGCTCGCTCCTGATCGTCGGGATCGTCGCCGGCTACCTGATCAACCGGGCGCTCTCGTACCCGGGCGCGGAGCACGGCGGCGCCGGCCAGGACGTCGAGGTCGAGATCAAGAGCGGCATGAGCTTCCCGGCGATCGCCTCGATGCTGTCGGCCAAGGGGCTGATCGACAAGCCGACCTGGTTTCGGCTGTACGCGATGTGGGAGGGCGACACGACCAACGTCAAGACCGGCAAGTACGTGATCAAGGACAACCTGGCGCCCAGGCAGGTGCTCGCGATCCTGGTCGCCGGCGTCAAGGAGGTGGCGACCAAGGTCACGCTGCCCGAGGGCAAGAACATGCTCGAGTGCTTCGAGCTGCTCGAGGCCGGCAAGGTGGCCAAGGCCGCCGAGCTCGAGGCGCTCGCCCGCGACAAGGACTTCCTCGGCCGCCACGGCATCACGGGCGATACCGTCGAGGGCTACCTGTTCCCCGACACCTACGAGTTCCGCGTGGGTGAGAAGCCCGCGCAGGTCCTCTCGCGCTTGATCACGCGGCACCAGGAGGTCTGGAACGAGCTCCTGGCCAAGCACTCGCGCGACGCGGCCAGGCTCAAGGACAAGCTAGGCTGGACCGATCGGGAGCTGCTCACGATGGCGTCGATCGTCGAGAAGGAGGCGGTCGATCCGGCCGAGCGCCCGCGGATCGCGCAGGTGTTCATCAACCGCCTGACGTCCGCGAGCTTTCAGCCCAAACGGCTCGAGACCGATCCGACGATCCGCTACGGCTGCATGGTGCCGGTCCAGAAGTCCGCGCCGTGCCAGCAATGGGACAAGCACGATCGGCTGCACCGGGCGCAGCTCGACGACAATGCCAACCCGTACAACACGTACCAGCACGACGGCCTGCCGCCTGGGCCGATCTCGAACCCCGGCAAGGGATCGATCGAAGCGGTGCTCGCCCCCGACGGCAGCGAGTACCTCTACTTCGTCGCCAAGGACGCGCGCAACCACGCGTTCGCGCGGACGTACGACGAGCACAAGAAGAACGTCGACCGCTACATGAAGTGAGCGGGCTGGCCTGGCTCAGGGCAGCGGTTCCGCGAGGACGTCGAGATCGTTCTCGATCGTCACCTTCCACGACGAGTCGCCGGTCGCGCCCTTGGGGACCACGCTGTTGGTGCGCGACAGCCGCAGCAGGTTCTGGCGTGGCACGGTCTGGTCGGCCTTGAGCGATCCGGCGGTGAGCGAGTACGAGCCCGAGTCCGGGATCGTGATCGGGTTGAAGCTCTCGCCGCGCAGCTCGGCGGAGTCGGCCATGTCCCGGCGGTTCCACTTGATCTCGTTGGCCATCGTCGAGTCGAGGGAGGCGCCCTCGGTGGGCGTCGAGAACGTGTGGATGTCCGGGCCGTCGACCCGGATGCCCTCGGCCTTGTCGGGGCCGCTCACGATGTCGAGGGTGTAGACCTCGTCGTAGGTGGGCGCCGTGCCGGTCCAGAACGTGTCGAGGCGATACGTGAGCGGAACCTTACCGGACGCGCTGGTGATGGTGACGGTCCCGGTCGTCACGGTCTGACCGTTGAGCGACACCCGGACGGAGAACGCCGTGTTGAAGTCGGTGTCGAGCTTCGCGTTGACCGCCTGCGAGCTCGCACGCGCGGTCCCCACGACGACGAGCGTGGCGGTGCCCGTCCCCGGATCGTTGCCGGCTCCCGGATCGAGGTTGCTGCCGCCACACGCCGCGACCCCGAGGATGAGAACTGTCGAAGCAAAATAAGCTCGCATAAGAAACCCCCTGGGGAGGCATTTTCTCGTCGGAGGAGCAAACGTCAAGTGTGTGTCGGGTGCACAGCGGCCGGCCCGCCGTTCTGTGCACGCCACGTACTAGCCGTTGGTTGCACAGACGGCAATGGGCGTGTGGTACGGTCGAGCGCATGAGTCTCGTGGGACAGATTGCGGAGCTCCAGAACCTCAAGACGTACAAGGAGCTGTCCTGGGAAGGCAGCTTCGAGGATTACCTCGAGCTGGTACGAAAGAACCCGCACACGACGCGCAACGCGTATCAGCGCCTGTACGACATGGTGCTCTCGCACGGCGTCGAGGAGTACATCGACAACAAGAAGAAGCTGGTTCGCTACAAGTTCTTCCGGGACGAAGCGCACGGTGGGCGCGACGCCGTGTTCGGGCTCGACGTCCCGCTGATGCGCCTGATGAACGTGCTGAAGAGCGCGGCCCAGGGCTATGGCACCGAGCGCCGCATCATCCTCTTGCACGGCCCGGTCGGCTCGGCGAAGTCGACGATCGCGCGCCAGCTCAAGAAGGGCCTCGAGGAGTACTCGCGGACGGCCGACGGTGCGCTCTACACGTACTACTGGACGCTCCCGGGCCCGCTGTCGGAGCTCGCGGGCGGCTCGGAGACGTTTCCGTCACCGATGCACGACGAGCCGCTCCGCCTGATCCCGCGGGAGTGGCGCGACCAGACGATCAGCCGCCTGAAGCTCGGCACCGACGACTTCAAGGTCAAGGTCGAGGGCGACGTCAACCCGGCCTGCCGCCTGATCTTCAAGGAGCTCATGCGGCACTACGAGGGCCACTTCGAGAAGGTGATGAACCACGTCCGCGTCAAGCGCCTCGTGTTGAGCGAGCAGGACCGGATCGGCATCGGCACGTTCCAGCCCAAGGACGAGAAGAACCAGGACTCGACCGAGCTCACCGGCGACATCAACTACAGGAAGATCGCGACCTTTGGCTCGGACTCCGACCCGCGCGCGTTCAACTTCGACGGCGAGTTCAACATCGCCAACCGCGGCATCCTCGAGTTCGTCGAGATCCTGAAGCTCGACGTCGCGTTCCTCTACGATCTGCTCGGCGCGACCCAGGAGCGCAAGATCAAGCCCAAGAAGTTCGCGCAGACCGACATCGACGAGGTCATCCTCGGCCACACCAACGAGGCCGAGTACAAGAAGCTGCTCAACAACGAGTTCATGGAGGCGCTCCGCGACCGTACGGTCAAGGTCGACATCCCGTACATCACGAAGGTCAGCGAGGAGGTGAAGATCTACACCAAGGACTTCACGTCGGCGAAGGTCGGCAAGCACGTCGCGCCGCACACGCTGTACGTCGCCGCGCTGTGGGCGGTGCTGACCCGGCTCGAGGATCCGAAGAAGCACTCGCTGTCGCTGATCCAGAAGGCGAAGCTCTACGACGGCAAGACCCTGCCCGGGTTCACCCAGGACAACATCAAGGAGCTGCGCAAGGAGTCGCAGCGCGAGGGCCTCGACGGCATCTCGCCGCGCTACATCCAGGACAAGATCGCCAACGCGCTCGTCAGCGACAAGGCCGACGGCGCGATCAACCCGTTCATGGTGCTGAACGAGCTCGAGAGCGGCCTCAAGCACCACTCGCTGATCAGCTCCGACGAGCAGCGCAAGCGGTTCGGCGAGATGCTGTCGGTCGTCAAGCAGGAGTACGAGGACATCGTGAAGAACGAGGTCCAGCGCGCGATCAGCGCCGACGAGGACATGATCGCCAAGCTGTGCGCCAACTACATCGATAACATCAAGGCGTACACCCAGAAGGAAAAGGTCAAGAACCCGTACACCGGCCAGGACGAGGAGCCGGACGAGCGCTTGATGCGGTCGATCGAGGAGAAGATCGACATCCCGGAGAGCCGCAAGGACGACTTCCGGCGCGAG
>Ga0308176_10000474_pt1 | contig 25594 bp, 21 predicted proteins | sample PhyCR2_3_FD_203890 | JGI IMG/M metagenome (GOLD analysis project Ga0308176, IMG submission 203890) | Soil microbial communities from UC Gill Tract Community Farm, Albany, California, United States - DLSLS.C.R2 | ecosystem: Environmental > Terrestrial > Soil > Agricultural land | place: USA... | reverse complement strand
TAGGATCGCCATACCATCCATCAAGCGTCAAGTTTGCATTAACGCCAGACGCTTCAAAGTTCTGGTAGAACCATAAGAGATTTGTTGGAGCACGGGCCATCTCAAGTGGTAGTTTGATATCAAAGACACTTTGATACCAATTGCCTCCAACAGTGCCTCCAATGAAAGGACTTTGTCCGAATTGCACGTTGGCCGTTTGTCCTTTAGCTAATACTTTTCTTTTGATGGCTGGGTTGGCTGCCTTAGGACCAAGGGAACAAACCCATGGCTGAGTATAAGGTCTCTCATCACGCAAGCTATACTCTAGAAGGAATCCTCCTTCATAAACCATTACATCTGCAAAGCATAGTGTCACACTACCACCGCCTGTCTTGAATAAACCATTGGCTCCGCCAGCGTCACCAAACTGTTCTAATATCAGAGCGCCTCCACTGGTCCGCGTGTTATAATAAAAGAGAGATCCGATTTGAATGACGAGACCGTTATCTCCATCAGCAATCGTCGTACCAAGAAGCCCGCCAAGATCAAAGGTCACTTGTTGTTGTGACCACAGTGCTGTATAGGTAAATTGTTGACGCTTGATAAGTTCTAGACCAGGAGGTTTGATAGTCTGTGCGAATGTAGTTGCACTGGTAGTCGTCGGTGTAGGTCTTGTTAAGTTATACTGCCGATAGATCTGCACAAATCCCGTCCCTGATGCGACACCTTTCACTTTAAAGACTAAGCTCATTTGCTTGTTGACAAAACGAGTCACGTCCTGTATCATATGCTGGACCGCAAACATAGCACTGGATCTCAAGTAGTTGTCGCCCGAACTATAGAGCGAAACAGTATTCGTGCTTGTCCAAACAACTTGCAGCGCTTTCTTGCTCTGCACAATGACCGCTGTATCTGGATTAATAACAGCATTTTGAACGACAACTGGATTGGTAGCTGCCATACGAATGCCAGCAGTATTGAGGACAAAAGCGCCAGTCTGCGCTACATGGTACCATCGATCTGCCAAGGGGATTGCATAGCCATTCATGCGCAGATGATTTTGCGTCCCCGTTGAGAGATTGAAGCCACCCCATATCGTAGGCATGGCAGACCATTGAGAGAAGTCGCCGTTTGCTACCATATTAACGTTAGCGGCTTTAAGCACTTGCTGCTGGAAGCCCACATATTGGCTCATCTGGGTCTGTAACTTAGTGATTTGGCTTGATACAGAGGCATATCCTGCTGCAATAGGATCGCCATAGCTAGTATCAAAACCTGACTGTGCAGCACGACGTTTCCGTGCTCCATCACCCGTATAAGCGACCAGTGACGCAGGTACGCCACCGAGCGTCTCGGAATAATCCCAATCTACGTAATCGCCCATCGTTTATTGGTATTAAGATATTAAAAAAAGGGAGTCTATTCGCCAGTCTTAACCTTCTTTGGGTCTTTAGACGCTGTGCCTGTTTGTGGCTTGATCCTAGATACCTTTGCTTTCTTTTTAGGCGGAGCACTCTTTTCATTCCTTGCCGAGTCGTTTGCCCCGTCCAAGTCTTTCTTTTCAGGTGAAGGCGCAGGCTTGCCTTCATCGCCACCCTCTAATTTAGATCCTTCCTCACTCCCTTCAGGGGCTTCAGTCTTTGCAGGGTTTGCTGCATCAATTGGCATCTCGCCCATAGGTGCACCCTCAGCAACACCGGTAACGCTGCCAGCACCACTTTCCAGGGGTACGACATTGGAGCCTTTGCCCAATCCTGTCTTGCCACTTCCCTTTTGTGGCTGTTCCTCGTTGTCCAGATAGACAGACCTGTAATGGTTTTGTGGGGACTGCGCTCCCTTAGACATGACGCGTGGTTCCACGAAATAGGTCGTAGGATCAGTAAAGATGTCGGCCTCATGTGCCATGCCCCAGGTATCATTCCTGATCCAAAAGGGATTGAGAGGGATACCCGTCTTGGTCCTATCAACAGGCTTGAATGTTGTGATGCCGCCTGGTAATGTTCCCAAACTGGCGTTCTTGGAAACATAGCGAGTGAAAGGACTCTCGCTCCATTGCTGGTATGTGGGGAGGAAAGGTGACACGTCAGCGCTACTTGAAGAATCGTCCAGTCGTGTCTTAGACTCAGCATTCTCTGTATGCTGGTTCTGTGTTGTGACCGCAAGATGGCTGACAGGTTGTGAACTGTGAAATCCAGTTCCGATATCCCCACCACGTCCTATGCCTGGACCGATGCTGGCACTCAGGTTATTCCCTAGGGAGTTGATGATAGGAGCTGCAGCGCTGATTGTTCCGTCCATGGTTTCCTAAGCAGTGAATTTCCTTGGGAAGATCGTTTAGTCTTAAATAGATATTAATCTGCTTCGTTTCTCGATAAGTTTCCTCATAATTTCCTCGATACGTCGCTGGGTCTCACTGCTCAGATAGAAGGTACCCCAATGGTTGCGCCACATAACATTGGTCTCCAGCCCGTCCCACATGATCGTATTATTTTTCACTTCATACAAACTCAATAGGTCTCCCTCAGTAAAGGGCTCGAAGCGCTTATTACTAAACAGATCAAAAGTCCGTACAGCTTCCTTGAAGCTAGTAAAAACACCCAACAGTTCAGGCTCTGCGTTCCAACTCCTTGATTCAATGACATACAAACGTGCATGGAAACAGGGAAGAAAGATCATCTTTCCCTTCATGCTATTAATAGAGCGTATACATAACTTTGATCAGCAACGTCAACGGCATAGAGCATGCTAGAGATCGGCCAATAATAGAGATCATAGCAACTGGAACGGTCTTCACAAACGAGTCCTACCGCAGGCAGCATGTAGAAACTTTCATAGTTGAGCTCTTCCTTATGCTTGATCAGGTTGTAGATGGACTTGATACAGCTCATTGCGTCGTTGGCACGTTCCATCAGGATGCAAAAAGGGAACTCTCCAATCTTCATATGGAAATCTGTTTCCACAAGGTACATTGATTCTTGTATAAATCCAGGAATCCGTGTAAAGGTAGTGATCGCCTTTGGCGCTCCGTCGTCGCTTTTGGTGTCAATGTCTTCATCATACAGTATAACGGCCGTCATCCTTTGGCTTGAGGTGAGGGTAGGAATGGAAATTTTGGACTGAACATGGAAAGGGATACCTAAACTTATTAGTTGGCTTATGGCGACTGTTCGCTAGCGAATTCCTAAACTTAAAGATCAAGGGACTTGGTGATAGATCCCGTGTTGGAATCAATACGGAGCATGTTCCAGTAGTTATGGAAGACACGGATAGACCATTCTCCATCTTGAGCCACAACGCCAAAAGGCTGGGTGGCCTGATCTCCCACGTCAATCGTGATGGAAAGCATGGGGTTGTTCAAGGTCTGGAATGCCAGAGATCCAGAGTTGTAGGTCATATCGCTACTGAAAGCGAATGGGATGTAGTACAAGTAAAAGCTGTCGCCAGATACAACATCGTCTCTGGACTGTACAAGTACAGAGTTCATGTACTTACGTCCCACCTTACCAGTTGCAAGGTCGTAGTCCCATGTATCAGTGAACGCAAGCTCGTCATTGGTAGAGGTATAGATCTGCTGTCCAGATGCTGTCAGAGTGATCTGCTTGATAGGCAGGGTTTGCATCAGATGATCACGCTTGCTGCTATACTTGAGGTTCGTACGACGACGTTTGATGAGGAAGTACGTTCCCATAATCAAGTTGTTGCTGGTAATTGGAATATTGATGACATTGGTTTGCTGCAGATCCGTGGCCTTGACCAGCATCTCAGACTCAGCATAGGTGTTGTATGCCAAGATAGAAGCCGGCTCTCCAGGCTTGAAGTTGCTATCTCTAATCGCCTGGGCGGTAGCATCATGGAAGTTATGGTAGTAAAGAAGCGCCTCTACTTTGACGTAGTTGGCAGCAACATTCTGCGCTGTTCGCAGCGAAAGAATATAAGCTTGCACGGATTGGGAGCTGTAAATATCGAAAGCTGCAGGCTGTGCGGTGACTGCCTTTGTCATCTCAAGAGCTTCGATCGTGCCGGTGATGTTATCGGCTACAGACCAGCCATCGGTAGCACCAGAAGCACGTAGACCCACAGCAGCAGTTCCGATCTTCCAGTAGAATGGGAAAAGCTTATCGGTGAAAGCATAAATGTAGTTGGCAATAGAGAGAGGATCACTACTTCCTGCAGCCACGATATCGCTCTGGTTAAACACATTGTCCATGCTATTGATCACCACATCAATATCCAACTGTTCGACGAAACGAGTATCAAAGTTGAATGATGGATTCTCAGTAGAATGGAGAAGAAGCGGGAAATGCATGATCTTCTCTCCAGCTTGAGGCGCTGATCCTTGACATGCACCAGGCTTGGAGACACGAGGTTTCATCATCTTGAGGTAACGGTACCTCTCATGCGCCGGCATACGCTGTACGCGCGCAAATGTCTCCTGTGGGAAGACCGTTTGAATCGGTCTGTTATGGGTACTAAGCACCACGCGGTCTGCAATGTTTGCAGCAAACCCAGGGTAGTACTGAGCTTCCGTCTGCCAATCCCATGGCTTCCATTCCGTGTCCGTGGACGCTGGGTTGAATGGGAACTCACGGAAGTTGGTAGCTTCGTTTCCTTGGTTAGGGTTGAGCTTACCCGTAAGAAAAAGATCGGTCGACTGGTCGGCCAGATCGTTAGGATGAAGAAGATGCAGTGGTACAAGCTTGCATCCAATGACAGTGCCCGCAGCATCAGTCTGAAGCACAGGAATCTTGGGAACAAGCATCACCTTGCCTGCACGACTGGTAAGAGCCATGTATTGTGGAAGCATACAGTCGGTCACAAAGTCAGTCTTGGTGGGTGTCCATCCACTGATATCACCAGTCGCGTTGTACTGGTTGTAGGTGGTAGGAATGCCGTTGGTTCCAAATAGAGGGAAACGGACATACTCACGCACTTCAGAAGAAAGTTGTCCCCAGATCAACTTGGCGATAGAGTACTTCTTCGTGTTACCAGCGACCGCAGCACCAACTTGGTCAGCGAATGCTAGCTGGTAAATGTTATGGTATAGCTTGAAGACAGCGGACCACATTGCAGGTGTTCCATTCAAACGAATCATCTGAGTGTAAGGACCTGGAACGTTAGCTGCACCAGTGAGTGTTGGAGGGGTACTGTTCAGGTTCACAACAGCTGGAGTCGCAGCACTCTTGAAAAGGTTAGCTGCAGTCGTTCCATTAGGTGCAGTAGTTATGCCAGCAGCAACGCTTCCGGCAAGCAGATAATTGAATTGAGGAGCAAGCGCGCGAATGTTGTTTGCGGTACGAAGATCAAGATCACTAGCAACAAGAGCAATAGGATTCTGCAAGTTGAACCATGAAAGACATGGCGCACTAGCGCCTCCTTGACCGCCAGGAGCAGCATTGGTGCCAGGGACACGAATATCATCAAGACTCATATAGGTTTCGGTATACAGATCCTGAGCAATCTTCGCAACGGTCGCTTTGATTGGCGCCTCACGCGTGGTATATCGCAGCACAATATCACGGAGGTAACCATACTGCGGAATCTTCAGTTTGTAGCTACGGTTGTAGCTGGTCTCACCAGGGTTTTGAGTGGCAATCTCAATCTTAGAAAAGGAACATGGCGGTACATTGTCAGCAAGACCAAGCGTAAAGCTTGCACTCTTGCCCTTCGTCTGCGCAAGAGTACGCACAAGAGGCGACTGAATCTGGGAGTTAATGCACACGTCCATTGTTCAAATTACCGCGTCACGGTCACGACACTTTAAGCTCTAACTAAAGTGTTTGTTATCATTGGAAATATATAAAAATGAACAGAACCAATAGCTGGCACCAAGAACTCTTTCCAGCTATCATCAACAAACTCAAAGAGCTTGAAGACCAAGCCGTTGATCCATCGTTTTGGTTGACCCATCAAAAATTTCTGAATGTGGGAGGCGTTACGCGGGAAGAAGTCTTGGACTTCATTATGGAAGGTCGACACTCTCCTGTCCCAGCCAACAGCTATGCGTGTGAACAATGCAATACTCCTATTGTCGTTCTTGACGCGGAAAAGGATGAATGGCTCTGCATAGAATGCGGCATGGTACAAGACAGAGAACGGCGGTACTTTAAACCTTTCACGCCCGAGTCGAGCATCTACAAGCACAACGTTCGCTTGCATCAAATTTTACACGAGCTGCAATGTAACCGTATGAAACTGCCAGGAAATATTGTGGAAGATGTAAGGGATCATGTGAAGACCAACTTCACCTATACCCGCATCCAAAAATCACTCCGGAAATTGGGCTATAAGCAGCACTATACGATGATACCAACCATTCAACAAGCGTTGGATCCCAACTTTATTCCTTTACAATTGACGCGGCTCGAAGAAGAAGAGCTCACAGGTCTATTCAACCAATACATCGCTCTGGGTCAGTTTGCAGGCTACCGCAATCGACTCAACTACCATTACGTGATTTCAAAGCTAGCTGAAATGTTAGGGTACGACTGGATTCAACCACACTTACGCTTACCCAAGGGGAAAAAGTCAATACAACGACATGATGATTTATGGGAAAAGATATGTCTACGTCTTAATTGGACAACGCTTAGTAATCTGAGACCTCAAATACCAGATCTACAGCATAAGGGAAGATTATCGCCCCTCTCCTGTAGCCCGACCCCGCTAGGTTCTGCGCCGGATTGCCAGCATTGTACTTTACAGACTTCTGAAAGTTGTCAAGCTGTTTCCTCTCATCCTCATTCACCGCGCGTGTGTCGTAATCCTTGCCGCCGGGATAAGGGTCGACGTTTCCGACTTGTACACCCGTATGTACCCAAGTCAAGTAAGAAGGATAAATAGAGCTTCCAGGTGTATTGGCATTAATAGTACCATCATCATTTAAGGAATGATCGAGTGCCCATACTTCACCCGCTGGTATAGAGGAGCTATAAGCTTCACCGTTGTCTGGCTGTGACGAGAAAGGCGCAATGTACATAGGAACTCCCAATCCAAAGGCCGTTTGTAGATTGGTGTTGTTGTACTGTACTTTGTTGTAGTACTGTTGCGAATAGCTGCTATTGGCATCAAAGATAGCCTTATCGAATCGTTTGCGTTGAATGGCGTTGAAGAATTGAATGTTAAAGGTCACACTGGAGCTGGTACTGGAAACCACCCCTAAATCCATGTCAACATTATTAGCCTGTGTGAGCTTCTCTTCTGGGTCTAGGAATAGCGGGATTTCACTCGCATAGTTGTTGGGAAGTGCAGGGTTGGCAAATGAAATGGCATTGCCAGTAGTAAACATGGAAGAGACAAGTGTCGCATGGTAGTACCCATGATTATTTCTGTTGAACAGAACACGGTACGACTTGAGTGTAACGCGTGCACGTGACAAAGAACTAGGTAAATTTAGCTGCGTGGAAGGGCCCACGAGTCTTATATGTAAGATTGCCATTGCGGATAGTATAAGCTGTGATCACAGCATAACCATCGACAGACAAACTGGTTGATTAACAGTAGAAAGATAAAAAAATCAATGAAACAAGCATAAGGTATGTCGGTTCGTAAAAGGAAACTGTAACGGCCGCGGAGGGTTTTCTAGTTACTGAATTTGTCGGAGATTCAGTTATCACAGAATCTGAAGGGACAGGCTCAAGCGTCGCACTTGAATTCTTGGTATCCGTCGTCGCTGTCGGTTCGCTCCCGTTTCCTGTCGTTGGGTTGGGAACCTGTACTGATGTTGGCGTGGAGTCCGAAGTGGGCGGCAATGATGTCGTCGAGTTGGGCTTCAAAGCAGTAGGCGCAGAGGTCGAGGGGGATTCCGTGCTCACACTTTCCGTAGTTGTCACTACTGTCGTCGTCGGTAGGTTCGGGGTGCTTGGTGTAGAATCGCTTGGTACGGAAGAACATGGGAGGGGAGTTTGGGGGGACACTTCCGTCGGCTCCACAGGGTCCAGGTGCCGTCGGATCACATCCTGGGATGTTGATGGGCTCAGACACGGCGAGGTCTCCTGGGTTAGGCATGGTACAATCAGAGCAAACACGGTAGCTAATATTAGCCTCAAAGTGACGTTTGACTTCATCACGAGATGGAAAGTTGGTTTATGTCTTGTGAGATATAAACTCGCATGCCCTACCAACCGTTCAGCCGTCAACACTCCCACTCTAGTTGGTGGGCACGTATGAGAGCCTCTTTACCATGGGCAAGAAGAACAAACCTTCCAATGAGCGAGAATCTCTTAAGAAGACAGCGACGAAATCAAAGGAGAAGAGGGACAGGTTCCGTGAGAATCGTCAGCGCCTCATCCAGGAACTCAGAGCGCGCCTCGAAGCAAAAGCAAGCCTTCCCACCAGCGATGGTACTGGAGAAAACGAGAACGCGCTTACAGTTCTTGACCCGTCTGAGGGCGAGCGTCGGACGCCAACCATTACCGACCTTGTGGGAGGATTCAACGGAGCTCGAGCTGTCAGCGTGTCGGAGGAAACAAAAGAGGAAGAGCCGGTGCAAGCGTTTCTTCCTCGCTATCAAAAGAATGCTGATACCTTCAAGCGACAGAAGTTGTATACACCCGGAGACAAACTCACCCCACAGGAGTTCTTAGCGCCAATGTATAAGCGATGGAACCTTTTGTTAGATCGACTCAATGTGTTTGAAAGACGTGTGGAAGCTATCAACTCCAACTTCAAACTCAATGAGAGAGTCTACAAATACATGGGTGAAGTCAAAGCCATTCGTCATATGGTGGCGACGACCATGAAAAAGATCTATGACCTGGACACTGCAATCCCTGAAGAGAATGAAATTGCTTGGCTAATCATTTCCAAGCTCGAATCTCGTGTCTATCAGGTCGAACCAATCGATCTTGATCTATTAGATGAAGAAGTTCGACGTATCGCTTCAAGCGCCACTCTTGCGCTCAACAACGAGATCCGCACAGAGAACAAGGGCAAACGCGGCCGACCGCCAGAATCAAGAATCATGGCAGAACGGAAACGCCGTGAACTCTTGGATTTGGAAGTCAAAGCTGTGGGCGAGCTAGCTCATGATGTCAACACGGCGGATCGCGACCGTGTGGAACTCGCTCAAAACTTAAAACGCTATAGAGACGCCACAACTCCAGCTGAAAGACGCGCAGCACGACAGCGCATTGATAGTGACGATATGATCAACGATATATTAGAAGAATTCATCAAAGAGATGTGGGACGATGTGGTCCAGGAAGAAAGCCGCGCTGCCTTTGAGAGTATCCTGAAAGAAGCTGCTGAAGACGCTATGGCGGAAGAAGAAGCGACGAAGAAATCACCCGCTGAAGAAATCAAAGAGTTTGCGGAAAAGGCCAAAGAAACGACAAGAGAGGAACCGACAGCTGTCGAAGAAACCAAGAAAGAGGATGATGACGATGACGATGATGACGATGAATTCCATGACGCTGAAGCTCCTCCAGCTGAAGCTCCCAAGCCCAAACCTGAAGCTAAATCTGAACCTAAACCTGAAGCTAAACCTGAAGCTGAAGCTGAAGCAGTTCATGGTCCTCCTGATTCTGACCCTGATCCTGATCCTGACGATGATGATGATGACGATGATGAGGATGAGGACGATGATGATGAGGACGATGAGGACGATGAGGACGAGGAGGAGGAAGATCAAAATCAAGATGACGATGAGGACGAAGATCTTCAGCCTGAACCTGCCCCATACATTGACCTTGACGAATTTGAAGCACGTATGCAATCCCAACAAGCTGCAGATAGTGCGCGCCACATCGATCGTCTTGTGGAGATTGGTCGCGACGAATTGTACCGCGCCGATGAAGATTTGGGGTTATTGGGAGAAAAGCTTCAAGCTATAAACCGCAAGATCGTGCGTTCCAATGACAGAATGACAGAGCTCAGAGCAAAAGAAGCCAAGCTCATCGCAGAAGTGAAAAGCGCCAAGCGACTGCAACGACAGACGGCTCGAGAATTAGCGAATGCTGTGGATAGCGATCGGGCTCTACGTGAACTTGCAGCAACCGTCGCTGCCCGAGATCTCATGGAAGCGAAGCGGGAATTGGAAGAAACAAAGAAAGAAGTGAATGTGGAAGGTCAAGTCCAATCAGATCTAGAAGTCAATAGAGCCGATATCAACCAATCGATTCAGAACACACAAGCGACACGCGATGCTGTGCGTGAACGCGTCGCTGGCTTCGTTGCAGAGCTTAATGCTGAGCTCAATCAAGCGACAAATGCGAGGGAAGGTTACCGCAGTCTTATTGCAAACAAACGTGCTGAAGGTCATGAGATCAAAGCTCAAGTCAAGCATCTTACCGCTGAAATTGATCAAGCCGCCAAAGAGCTTGAAAAGTTCAAGACTGACCGCGAACTGATTCCAGATATGATTATGGAACGAAACAACTATAAACAAATTTTGGAATCGGTCAGAGCCAAGAAGAGTGAGTTGGCAATTCTCAAGCAACGTCTCGCAACCAATCGTGAAGAACAGCAGCAGCTATTGACAGCAAAGAATGCAGCCGAAGTCTTGGCACAAGCAGCAATACGAGGCGCTCTAGCTGTGCGTGCACAACCTAATCCGAACGATCCCAATCACGGTAACCCTGAAGACGCGCGACAAAAGCTCACGGAAGAGCTAGAAGCCATCGACGAAGAGATTAAGCGCATACAACATACATTAGACTCATATGATGGAAGCCCTGAAGATTACGAAAGGCTCACAAAGAAGATCGAAGACCTTAGCGCAGATAAAACTGCACTGTCAGAAGGATTGGGCGAGCTTGACAAAACAATTGATGAAATCTACAATCGCCAAGCCCATTGGTACGAACCATTGTTATGGGACAAAATCCCAGAAAAAGACAATTCTATGTACGGTACCCGAATCAAGACCTATAACAAACTGGTCCGAGATATCATAGCGTTACAGCGTCAACTTCGCACTGAGCGTGACATGAAAAAGCTTCGTCAGCTCCATGAAATGCAAAGTGATGCGGATGAACAGCTCTCTGTACTCAATACCTTCCATGCTCATCGACAAGCTCTACGTGATCGTCAAAAGACTGCATCACTCAAAATCTTGCATGAGGCAGAGACTTCATTGAGACGCGACGACGGCGGCGCATACGTTAACTTTGATTGGGGGCGTTTCTATGGCTTGCACTTCCGTATCAAGGAACTGTTGGAAGCACCGGATGAAGAACAAGAAAATCCGTCATGGAGCAAGGAGTTGAATAAATTAACTACAGAGTATGACGAGCTTATAGAGACTGCCAAGTTCAGCTCACCTGTAACCTTTAGCGTGGATGAGAAGATCGCTATCCTGAAGAGACGAGAAGCATCACTAGAGAGGGCAAGGCGTCAAGCTGACATGCGTGGGTCTCAGTTCACAACCAACCTTGAGACCGCTTACCTGAGTCTAAAGGCTGAGTTGGAGATCGAAGGTGAAGTTCTAACCGACGAACTACGACAAGCTGCTATGGACCACGTCGCCGAACAGCAGCAAGATAGAATCCACGACTATGAGGATGCCACGACACGAGCCAAGACACGGCTCTCAGAACTCCTTTCCGAAATCATGAACGATGTCTCTGCCAACGGTCCATTGATTCTGGAACAAGCTCAAATGATCTTTGAGAAGTTCCAAGCGATGATTGCAGGTGCAAACAAGTCAGAAATCGACAAATTTAATCAAGCGTTACGAGACGAACAGTCACTTCACCTCAAAGCGGTCCTGAGCCAGATCCGTAACTTGACGTATAAGAATCAAGGCTTTCAGCTGCAAAATGTAGCCAGCAGTAAAGCCATTGTTGATTGTCTCATGGATCCCCTAAGCTTTGCAGAGGGTAACAAGCGAGAGATGCTCCTCAATACCAAGCTAGGCATTGCATGGACGGAAACCTCCCGCTTGGTCGGGCTGTTACAACGGCAAATCGATCTCCGACAGAAAATGTTGCCCATCTACGAACATATCAATATGGTTGACGAGGGCATTGATGGAGGACAGTTCGACTTGATTTTCACACACCTGTATCCACCGTCAGTGATAGGGATGCGCTTACGTATACTCAAGCTATTACGACCTGACCAACGGCGCGAGTACGAACAGTCGCCCTTTGTACGCGCGATCAGGGCCATTAATCCTGACTTTGACATCGCCACACTCAACGGCGACACCTTTGCTGAAACGATCAAAAATCTCGAAGGTCAGGTACAAAAGTACATGGAGACTACAGTCGAAGCGGCTGGATTTAACCTGGCAGATATCATGGCATCAGCCGAAGAGATAGAGAGAAACAAAGCCCTCATCTTGGCGCAGATCAACCCAAATCTGGACAAAGCCATGGAAGACGATCCATCGGCGAAACCGTCAGCTAAATCGAGCGATTTCGCTTTCGATCTTGATAGCGGCGCGGCGCCTCCTGATGAAAACGGCGCCATCTTAAATCCCACATTCAATCCAATGACGCAAGGTCAACTTACCCGGGATGCGATTGATGAGGCAAAGCGTCAACAGTTCATGCAGCTTGAAAAACGGCATGTGATGCTCTCCCTGAAAGCGACCCCTCAACCACCCTATGTGCCGTTGCATGTGACACCATCACTGTTCTTTTTCAGTAAGGACGATTACTCAGCCTTACAAAAAATGTTCGAATCGATCCGACCCTTGATCCCTAAGAACCGTATCCAGAATCCTGGCTTTGAAATAGACAAGATTCTATCACAGTACGGTGAAATATTTGGAATACAAGAACGAATCACCTCAGGCCGTGATCACCCTGCACTCATCCAGCAAGAAGCGATAGAGTTACAGCAGATGGTAAAAGCCTATAGTACGTACACTAGTATGACAGAGACAGGGTACAACCGAGGCACCGACCAATCACAAGCGTCCCAGCCACAACAGTCCCAGTCCCAGTCCCAGCCACAGTCAGGAAATTCGAATTCGGTAGGACCTTCGACAGACCAGACACCAATCTCCAATCCTACCTCAATAGGGGAGGAGACGAGTGATCCTTTGGTCAAGGGCACCCGTTCTATATTTGGCGGTGGCTTTGCTAGCATGCCGAATAACAACTCAAATTTCTGGACAGGCACCAGTGGCTTTTAGTATATATTTATAAGTGAATAAGAGAAATGAGCGATTACTTAGACCCATCTCCTACCCAAGGCCTGTCTGCCCTCGAACGCAGCCTTGTCCCACTTGTCGCCAAAAAAGGTTGTATGGACCTTCGTTTGCTCCGCAAAGCCATACGTTACGCCAGCATTGTGAGTGACGTGTCCACCTTCGAAGAGAACGTTCTCAAGTACTACACTGACAGCTTTGGCGCTTTGGGTCTATATGGGAACATAGAACTTTAAAGAAAGGTTCATTCTTCAACTTACCACATGTCCAACACTTCAAGCACAAAAAGACCCCGAGCCATGGCGACCCTTCTGTCCGACGACTGTGCGATCAACTCATGCTTCGAAAAGAGGTTCGACCAGAAACTTTACTGCCGGAAACATATCACAAGACTTTGTCCATACATAATACCCTGTGAAGTGAAAGATTGCAACTCAAGATCTTTCCACCGAAGACATCTTCCTACTGCAGTCCCTGGCGTCATGAAGGAGACGAACTTCTGTGAGAAGCACTGGTTAGACATTAGAGATACCGAGCTAATTTATGCTCATTCATAAACTTCCAATGTCCAAACCATGTCTTGTATCTTTAGAGATTGTGACCAAAAGGTCTATGCGGTACGAAAGGGTATGGTCCAGGGCCACCCTGAGTGTCCAATTTCCTTATGTCGCCAACATTTCCAATGTGAAGTCACCTTGTGTGACCGACCCTTGAGCATTGTGAAGCAAATTGACACGGGAGAGTGGGTCTTCATGTGTTTGGACCACCACCTCATTCACGAAAAGTCCGTGATCGAGACACTTCCCTTGGAGATACGTGGACCCTGCGCTGTCGTGAACTGCAAAAATTTGGCTGTCGCCCCCTGTGGCCCAAGCTTCGTGTGTCAACTGCACCACTACTGTCAGGCCTACCCATGCAAAGCCGTAGTCCCACCTGGAGCACGTGTCTGTCCACAACACATCCATTTGGCCTTCAAACTGTTCAGTCAAAACCACCCCACCCTATACAAGCAATGAGCATTCATCAGTGCCACGAAGCAGGGTGTCCTGAGACGGTGGTCTCCGTCTCAGACTTTATGAAGCTGTGTGACTACCACTACAACCAATTCATGACCCCAGAAGAAGTGCTGAAGGACCAAAAGTATAAGAAATGCTCAGTGTGTAAGACCCGAAAGACTGTCCTATGGATCGACACTCACTGGGCGTATGGCGACTTATTCGCAGTCGATGATTGGGTGGGACTGTGCAAAGACCATGGAGGGTGCGACATGGGTCACCCTAACCCATCCTTCGGTAAATGTTCTGGCGTAACTGTCCAATTACTCACGGGCTTTTGGAGATTGAACAAAGAATTCCAGAAGCTCAAATTTTGTGAGTCCCACCTCCTCACCTTCACTGAACTTATCGCCTTGCACCCTAACTCAGACAGATGTACTATAGCCCATAAGATGTTAACTGACGGTAATGTTAGAGGTGTCCACTTAGCTCCTCTCGAAGGACCTTACATTTAAAGTTCATAATTCAAATTACCAGCTACCCCTCAAGTCATACATTACATTCAAGCAAGATGCCGCGCAACGCTACTATGGAAGTCCACGATCCCCTCTACGACCACTTCCACGTCGACTGGAGACTGCTGCAGACTTACCTGTACAAGTTTACCGATAAGGTGCCAACAGAGACCATCGAAGGCGCTTTAGCTCACGAGAAAGTCATTGACTTGGTCGATAACTTCGTCTTTGAGATGAACGCCATCACGCGTAGTATTATACAAGGAGAACAACCCGAACAGCCTCGCCGCGTCGAGATTCCAGAGCTTCCACAGTGCGTCGTAACGGGCTGCACCAACAAAGCTCAAAGCTTCAACTCAGAGTTCACTGGAAATGTCTGTTATCAATGCGAAATGAGATCTTACCAGCCAGACGCTGAAGAAAGGAAATGGATACGCTACACTGACAATATACAGAGAAACATGAGGACCATCGGCGTTCCTCGACGCCGCAGCAACCGCATGCGCGCCTCTAATCATCCATACTCTAAAAAGTAATTTCTATCTACTTTAAGCTAAACACTCATTCATCATAAACCATGTCGGAAGTTACGTCTATTCCCGAGTTTGATCCTATGATGGATGTGCCTGATCACTTCCTTATGCTAATTTATGGCATTCGGCGATCAGGCAAGACAGTCATGCTCAAGCATATGTTAGAGTCTATGAAAGAGCGTCTGCAGTTCCACGAAGTCTATGTGATCTGCTCGACCTTGGACGTCAACCCGGACCAGTATGACTTCTTACCGAAAACAGCACAATTCTCGGACGTGGCCAACATTGATTATCATTTACGTAAGATCTATGATAATCAGAAACGAAATATGCAGAAGCGCAAGGAAGCCGGCGGCAAGGAGAAAGGAGATATGGAAAAGCTCTATGAAGACCAGACAGAAGACAGCGGCGGCGTCTTGCATCGACAAACCAAGGACTTGGTCACTCTCTCAAGAGCTGCGGCCATGAACGAGATCTATAAGCCTGAAGAGTATCAAGATGACACGGGCTACCATCCTGTCCTGCTTATACTTGATGACGTTGTGTCGGAGAACGCGGTGCGGTCGTCGCCTTATCTCAAGAATGTGGCAATTGCTGGGCGGCATCTACACATCTCTTGTATCATTTTATCACAAGCTGTCGCCGGTTCAGCAAGCGTGCCTCCAGCTGTACGTATTCAGGCGGACCTTGTACTGTGTGTGGCTCAACCACGCTCCAGAAACGAGCGCGACTTATTAGCGGAACAGTTCTTGACCTCGGAAAATCGAGATAATGCCAAAGTCGAAGCACTCAAAATGATGGACAAAGTCACTGAAGTCCAGCATCGAGCTATCGTGATGTCAACTGTGTGTCCCAATGCCCGCTCCTACATCGACTACCTCTTCATGTACGGTCCTGTCCCTTACCCTCCCTGCTCGGATGACTTTGTGTTGGGCACAGAAGAGCAATGGTCACACGTCGATAAAAAGAAGAAAGGCGGTGGCGGTAAAGCTCTGCCCAACCCCTTTGGCGGCAAGCCTGATCTGCCAAAGAATCATAAGACAGGCGACTATTTTATTCGGAGTAAAAAGGATGATCTTTATTGGTAAATTTACTATAGTTCTTTGTAGAGCGTTTTCACTTGTTCGTCTTCCGTGAGCTTCGTGCCTCCGCCGTATTCATATGCCAAGCCTTCATGTAACAAAATATCGCCAAAGCCCATGGGATCTTCATGTGTCTTCCTTACATTGAGCAGGACGCGGCCGTACTTATCCATCCCATCACACTCCACGTAGACCAAGTGTACATGCTTGGTCAGTTCATCTTTGATCCATTTCTTTTGTGATGCGTCATCACCGTCTGGAACTTTGAGCGCCGTACACAGATTCACCAACCGATTGCGCGCCTTAATCCCCAAGGCTTTGGCTTCGGGGTCGGCACTACGCAGCTCAGGTGTGTCAATGCCGTTGATACGACACGAAAACTTGTAGTAGCTATCTCCAAGAGGAAGGACGACGGTGATAGTGTCCCCGTCGTATAAGTCCACCAGGCGAGCGTAGCACTGGGTGCTAGCCAGACTGAAAGCAGGAGTAGACAGTCGCGTGTAAGGCTTAAATTTTTTGAGGAGAGCATCCATCTTTATTTAGTTATTCTTATACATTAATTAGCCAACAACACCATGTGCAGCTGTATCCTCTGGGTTAATTGCTTGGCCGTTAAGTACAATCTCATCGGGTGAGTCCACTGGCATAGCAGTATCAGAGTTTGCAGGAACGGTACGTGGATTGAGAGGGTACATGGCTGGATTCCAGAACTGTTCGAGACCGCGACGTCTACCGCTCTCATCAATGCCCATAAACCCACGGTTGTGGTTGAAGTTAAGGCGCTTCTGCAGACCCAAGGTATGCCCGTCCACGGCATGCCATCCATATCGCGCTTCAGCAATCTTGTGATCAACTGCGTCATTAGGAACGTCCTCCATGACCTCTCGGTTCCTAAGACTGAACTCCTTGGGTAGCTTCCTAACTTTAGCATAGGCATTATCACCTCCAATGCCGGTCTTGTAACCTTGTAACGCCCCGTGATTGAGCTCATAATCAACATCATGATTCGATATATGATTATCACTCTTGGTAATGTAACTGCTCCATTCGCCCAAGTGCTCGCCGTCGTTGATCGCGCTAGCAGAACCAGGCATAACATCAAGACGCGGAAAGAGATTAAGAGGGCCTTCACAGATATTGGGCAGTGTCGTAATGCGTGCGCTATCACCGCGGACTTCATATTCATTGACATGCCAGGACTGAAACGATCCCGTTCCCTGTTGCCCTCTGGAATGCAATAGCTCTAAGGACCCGTTATATTCCGACATCTTTCTTTCACAAAGCAATCGTATTTATTCATTACTAGATACTAATTAATCTGCTGCACTTGGAACTGCACTGCTGCCCAACTATTTTGATCTGTATACCCAAGTGAAAAAGAAGTGGGAGACCACGTTGTGAGCCATACAGATTCGTTGTTAGCAAGTCGCACCATCCCAGTTCCACTGAGAGTGAAGCCATTGGTACCCGTAGCTCCACCCGCTGTCGCATAAGAACTTGCAAGCCGTCCAGTAGACCCCGTAAAAGATAACCATGCTTGTGGTGCCAAGTATGCAGCAGGAGTCACAACACCAAATGCATAAGTTATAATATAAGTTGATGTTCTTCCACTCGTATTCGTAAACATATCACTGAGCGTTGAGATGGAGCCAGATGGGAAACTGCTACTTGCCAAAGACTGAAGCGTCACTTTCGTATTTAAACCAGCAGTAACCGCCTGGTACTGTGCAGTATACAAGCGACAAAAGCCCCAGTTGGTAATAAGAGTTCCCACACCCTTCGGAATGATTTGAATGTCGATATTCGTATCTGTGCCCTGAGAAGATATATTGACTGGATTTGTAGTGGTAGCACCACTCACTCTCAGATAATTATTGCTCGCAGAGCCCACTTCTATGTTACCCTGAGTGTGGAGCCGCATAGTTCCCGTACCCGGAGTTTCAAGCTGAAGCACTTGATTCGGATTACCACCAGTTAATCCAGATCTTGCCAGAAGATAGGTATTCGTTGTAGTATTGAGGACGTCCAAATAACCAGTAGCTGGAACTGTACTGTTTACACCGATACTGATTCGATCAGTTCCGCCATTTTTAACCCTACCTCCCAGCAGCATGGTCGCGTCCGCGGCAAGCGATGCATTGGTAGCATTCGTCGCATTGACTGCATTCGTAGCATTGACCGCTGAACCCGCAGTTGTAGCATATGTCGCAGTATCAGCTGAACCCGCAGTTATGGCATGCGTCGCAGTATCAGCTGCATTGCCACTAGTTAGCGTCGCAGGCGCGACAAGATTGGCGCGTGTGAGCTCATTCTGAGGGTAACCGTATTCGTCGAGACATTGCCTAAGAGTCGGATCGTAATTAAAGTTACGCAACATGATTTCTCCTTGAACTCTTTTGTTTATCGTTATAAGGATAGAGACACTAATTGAGCTGTGTGATGGTTATTGCAGCTAAAGCTTGATTCGCCAAACTAGTAGACCCTATTAGACACGACGCGCCTACATTCGCCACAATCCATGCGCTCTCATTGTTCCCTATCTGAACCACAGCAGATCCATGAACTGCAAAGGCATTCGTCCCCGTCGCTGTAAAATTCTGGCACGCGATTCTTCCTTGAGCGGTAGTGTTTGTGGTGGAAATCCATGACTGACAGACAAGCTGGTTAGTTGGTACCATGACACCAAATTGATAGTTGATCAAGTAACGGCCCGCTCTACCGCTCGTATTCGTAAAAGCGCCTCCTGAAAATAACTTTGCGCCAGAGGTAAACGTATCCACGACCACAGTATCAAAATTTACCGTTGTTGGAGTCGCATTGGTTACTGATTGTTGTATGACACTATACATCCGCAAATAGCCCCAATTTGTCTGAAAGTTACCCAATCCTTTGGGTATGACTTTGACATCGATATTCACATCAGTACCACTTGCTTCTAACGTAAGCTGTGAAGTTGTTCCAGCCGCCGTGAGTGTAGCAGGAGCTGACGATGTAATGGACGATGCAGAACCTGTTGAAGTTGCAGTAGGAATCACGCTCACAGGTACAGATGAGAAGATAGCACGAGTCAATTCGTTCTGTGGATAACCATCCTCATCCTCCAGTCGCCTTGACTGGATGTTGTATGAAAAGTTCCGCGCCATAATGATGATGATGCTTTTATCAATGACAAGACACAAAAAAGTCTCTCACCATCACTAAACAACAAACAAAAGATGGGGAAAGTCGGTCGTCCAAAGCGAAAGGCTCCGGCCCTGGAGGAAATGACCCATTTGACATGGGTCGAAGATCATGTCGCCGCTTCTTCCTTAGCTTATAAGGAAAACAATAGCTCAGACGCTGACGATGAAGTCAAGCTCAGTGAAGGCTGGCAGCACTATAAAACCATCGACAACCCCAACGGAATTCGCTACAAAATCTGGGTCAGCCCCAAGAACGGAAACGTTATGGTGAGCTTTCGAGGCGCATCATCCATGAAAGAAGCCAAGATCAGTGCGACTCTGGGATCAACGGTCTTCAAGAGCGCTACAGGGTTAGATATTGGTCACACCTACAAAGGCTTTGGCGATGCATGGAACCAGATCAAGGAACAATTGAGCGGCGAGCTTCGATACTTGAAAGATACAAGCTTCATTAAAGATGGTAGCGCACTCCAATTCGCAGGCCATTCATTAGGCGGTGCCATGTCAGATATCGCCTCCACCTACTATGCTGATATGTATCCCAATGTCCAAGTGATCGTATCAACCTTGGGCGCACCTACATCAGGAGACAAAAATTTTGTCAATTACGCATCGCATCAACACAATGTGAAGAGAGTACGCATCATCTCACCTGGCGATCCCATAGCCAACACCATCTTACCAGGGATGGCATATATGCCCACTCCATACACCATTGATGTAGGACTAACGACTGGCAAAAAGCCCAAACCAAATTTGTACGATGTCTTCTCGTCATTAGCACCAGCCAACCCGGCACTCAATCTGCTACTGGGCGCGAAGAACCAGATGGATCAACATAGCTTGGATAACTATGCTGCCAAGCTCACACACAACTTCAAAGCTCAGACAGTACAGTCTGTGGATAGTGACACCTATCACCTGCATAAGCAAGAGGATACGCGGATCAAACTCAGAGACTCTGCTTTGCCTGTATCATCGGCATTGTGTCAATGTGAATGTCACAACTACGATGAGAGCGTGACACAAGGTTTACCTCCACCCCAATCACTGGGCACAATCCAGAGACCAGGAGCAGCAGCGATCAATCCTTTACAGATCACAGACTCGATGCAGCAGTATGGCCAGGCCTATAACGGCGCGGGTGATCTCATTGATGTGATGCCACAGGACGCCTTAAACAAAACAGCCGATGAAGGCAATCAAATGGCCTACTCCATAGATCCTGAACAGTTACAATCCGCAGTGAATGCAGCCATCGAGAAACAGTCAGCCAAGGAAGAACAGGATCTCAACAAACTCGAGGATAAGTATGCCATGCTTACCAATCAAGATATTGTAGATGCAGATCCAGTGACCAAGAGCCGTGAAGCTTTCAAGCGTCACGATGACGATATGCAATACTTTGATAAGCGCATCCAAGAAGAGCTTGACAATCCATCGACTGTACCTTTCGACGATCCCACTGACCCTTCATCAGGCACATCAGCGCGCGATGGCGCAATTTGGTTCAAGAATTCACTGAATCAGCTTTTTTCCACGATCATGTCTTCACAATCCCGCGAAGACGGACGGCAGCTCGATACTAACTTGGCAGACTTTGATAACAATCAAAATCAAGTGAATGCCAACACCTTCCATGACCAAGATGAACAAATGGCAGCCGCTGCACAGGATGGTGTGCTCGATGCTGAGCACCAGACCACGCAATTTGTCTTTGACTATAAACTGTTGGGCGATCTGTTAAATCCATCTGTCCAAGCAAAGGCTCAGATCGATGAGTGGCTGACTTACCCTGGCATGACCACTGATGTCTTGTATAACGCTTTGAAGACTCAGGCCGTTGAGGATTATAAGACCAGACGTCTCGACCAGCTTATGTTCAACGATAATCAGCTAAAAGCTGACTCAGTCAATGATATCAGGGAAAAGATCAGTAAACAACAGGGCGACTTACGCTTACTTTCCCAGCAACGCGATGGCTTTGCAAGTCAGATCATGGACCTAGCACAAAGCACAGAACTGGGTCAGCTCATCACTACAGGAATTGTTAGCGTTGACAAACTCATTAGCAAATTCGATGGGACGAAATCAGCTACAGAAACGGTGAACTCTATCTTGGGCTATGATCCACAGACTCACACTCAAATTCTCAACGAACAACTGAACGAATCCATCCGTGAGCTCGATAGACAGAACTTGGGTCAAGTAGAACGTGGGACGGCAATGGAGGGTCTCCACTCACAGTTCGATGTTCTTGAGGAATTTCCATGGCTGAGCAGGGAAGACGTTGCGCAACTCTATACCGAATTCCCTGAAGCTGGTCCTGAGCGTGACAAAGCGATTCTAGAACTCGCAACGACAAAATCTCTAGCGCGTGGCGACGAATGGGCGGCAACGGATGACAGATACCAGGTGGAAGTAGATCTGAACAAGAATGCTCAGTACAACTTTGACGAGCGCGATGCTCTACATGACGGCAATTTCGTGGACGGTGTGAAAGAGATGCAAGACAGACTGGATTCTAAATACTCCAATGCGGAGTCACTGAAAGAACTGTTTAAAGAATGGAACAAAAACGACAACAGCGATGAGTCGAATCTGACTAACGTTATTACAAATGGATTGATGGGCGGACCGTTGAACCCCATGTTCTGGACATCTATGTACCGAGGGTATGAGGACATGAACACCGGCTGGTTTGATAAGGACGGTAATAAACTGGGCATGAATGCGAGTCCCGATTTCCTACGATGGGTCGGCCAGCATCCTGAGGCTGGCATTCACTATAAGAATGAACATGATAGCATACTGGGCCAGATATTGGACCCTGTCATGAGCGGTATCGATGACGCCACGAACGCCACAGCCGCGTTGGCTATGGGGGCGGAATTTGGTATGCCTTTGGGACCACAGGATGTCACCGACACTGTAAGCTCACTTATCGGTACACAACGCCACGAAGACGCTGGAACCAACGGTGTTTTGGATGGCTATGTGGGCTCTTACAACGGTCCCAAATCAAATGGAGGATCAAGTGAAACTTCCACGGCTCTCCGCGAACTTGCAAACATGGCAGCAATGTACGGTATGGGAAAACTTGGAGCAAGAACTATGGCCAAGGAAGAAATGAAACTTTCAAACAAAGCACAGTCCACCCTCGAGAACGCTGTAGTGTCCAAAGTGAAGGGTGAGACAACAGGTCGGATCAGCCAACTGACTTCTAAGCTCCAGACACGTGCCACAGAGATGATGAACAATGCTGGACAGAAAGCTACCACTTACATGAATGAAAGATTCGATTCAGCAGCTGCAACAGTGAACCGTACCACGGCAAATATTTCAACGAAATTTAATGAGATGCGAAACAGACAGCAAGGTTTCACGGGCCTTGTTCCTGAGGTTCCATCGATCCCAAGAGTCCCTAGGGGAGTGGAGGACAACATCTCTCTTGCTCAAACACACATTCACAATGCAGGCATTCGAGCTGTAAAGACAGTACAGGGACTTCCCTCACGTGTTCAAAGGTACACTCAAGACGCTAGTGATAGAGCAAAGGCTTGGTATCACAGAACACAAAATCAGGCCGATATGGATTGGGAACTCGCTCAGCAAAATCTCCACCCCACAGGCCGTGCTCCACAAGGTCCTACCCATTTGGACTATACGAGACGGAACGTCTATAATAACATGATTTAAATAATATCTACTTGAAGTTATAGTCTCCACATTTTGCACTGGAATCATGGGCGACCTTTGGACTGAGGTCGTAACTGACAATCAGGGCGTTGTTCGTTGCCGAAGGTGCAATCACGCTAGACCCACCCAGCCTGCAGCAGTTGCCACTGTACAAGCACAGCCTATTCCAACACAGGCGACGGATGGGGGAGCACAACAATTGCTTCAAGGACTAAGCAGCGCGTCACTGCTATTGTCCAACCTCATCCCACGTAAGAAATAGGAAGGAGCCCACAATCGAAATTTCCACATGGAGTTCACATCTCCCCAGCCAAAAAAGAACATGCCCCGGTACAAATCTCCACCTATGCACCGCGTTTCTGATGTTCGAGGTGCCTTCTATTGGCTTCGACGGCGACTTCGAATTCGAAAAAGACCATGTTCCTCCTGCCAATCTCGAGAGTCCCACATCCGCTCAATGCATAAGCACGTGCTTCAACTGGAATCGGAGAACAGATATCTGAGGGAGGAGAACCATTCATTGCGAGAGGAAGACCGACAGACCTACTCACGCGTCCAGAAGTTAATCAACGACATCGCGATGCCACGCTCAAGATCACATACCCACTCCAGCCTCCTCAGTCATCAAGAAACAAGCTCCCTCTCCTTCTACTCTGTGCGTTCATCAGATGATAACACAGTTGATTACGACCCACATGAGGCCAGTCCTTACACAATCATATAGATGTCCAATTTTATTTTTCATAATGCATGTCTGTCTCTCACTTTCAAATTTGCCTCCCCTTCAGCAATCATGAGCCGCTCCCAATCCCCTCTCACGCAGGTGCTGAGCACTGACGAAGATGACATCCCTCTCGCCCAAGCGACACCTGTCAGTGATAGTGACACTCAATCTCAAAGGTGTCCGGAGGGATATACGTATACTCAACCTTCTAGTATTCTGCGTCCTACCCCAAAGTCCGTCAGAATGCGAGCACCACCTATGATTGACACAGCCGTGGAATCTCCAACGAAGAAGCACAAGATCACACCCATGTCAGCCTGTCGTAGTCCTACACACGTTGGATACAAGTACAACAAGAAATCCCCACCCAAGATGCCCAAGCGTCCCCTCCGCCAGAAATCACCGAGGTGGGTCGAATGGCTCCACTATCATCTATACCCAACCACCGCCTATCACCCACGGGCATACAGCCATTTCCCTGAACTGACAGAAGACGGTCATCCACGCGACGACTACTACGCACAGGGGCACGGGGTATTATGTGACGGATGCCGAAATTACAAGAATTCTATCGGCATTGTATCTGAGCTACTCTACGCCGCAACACAATCGCTCCAAGGAATTGTGCAACACGCTAATCGGCTTGCTGCGCGCACACAAACGCTCGAAGCAGAAGTCCAGAGGTTATCAGGTCAGATGCAAAGTGAGACTCAATTACGTATCACATGGGAACAGGTTGCTGATGCTCAGAGAGAACAGCTTATGTCTATTACAGACCACATGAGGTACAGGTGCATCCAAGCCAGGGATCCATCTCCGCCACCTTTCGAATGCCCTTCCGACGCTTATCGTATGAACAATAGGGAGCGAGAGATCATGGCACTTGAGGATGTACGACTATTTGGCTAAGCTTCTCTAACTTGTAACAGTATTACAATGAGGCATCTCCCGTAGGTCATCGTAAAGAAAGAACCTATCACACTCTATGGGTTCTCCTTCTTTACTATCACTTGTGGGTGATGTCTCATCTGTCGTAGAGGTAAAAGACCTTCTAGCTCTGGTGACTCGCATCTCTTTTGTCTATGTGATTCACCAGCGGCTTGGACTGTCTTTTTACCTTTGCTTCATGTGTTCTCCTTAGATAATACTATTGGATGGTGTTATGTAAGGAGATCATTGACTGTCTTTATCGATGATGATGTTGATTGTGTGATAGTAGTCAATATGATGATCGATAATAAATAAATAATACATTGTGTCATTATACAATTTGCTTAGAAGAGCGCAGGTCTCTGCACTTCATCATATCCCCATGCGCGCGTGCGCTGCTCTATGGCTTGCACGGCATCGTGAAGCTCGTCTTCAATCTCGATGATCAATCCCGATGGCATATCGTTTGGAAGCTCGTTTACCCACGTCTGTAAGTCATCCAGTATATGTTGAATCTCTGTGAAGTCTCCATCTGCAGTTTCTCTGTATTGACCGTCTATGAAGTAAACAGGTATATCAATGACTTGGACCGGTGAAGTTGATGGGCTTGGATCGGTGCTTGGCGCCATTGCAATGTGGCGAGCTTGTGGTAAGTTGAAGTGTGAGATCACACCTGTTGTGGTTGAGCGCGAGTGGGGGTGTGACACCCGGCGACCCTTCATGGGTCGTGGAGTGTCCACCATCCACTGTGATCTTTCATATCACAAATCAGACATCCCCTCGGAACACTCAGGAGCATCGTAGGTACACCTTATATATATATTCTATCTTCCTATGGGCTCCGCCTAGTAAGCGTAGT
>Ga0308176_10000473_pt1 | contig 25629 bp, 25 predicted proteins | sample PhyCR2_3_FD_203890 | JGI IMG/M metagenome (GOLD analysis project Ga0308176, IMG submission 203890) | Soil microbial communities from UC Gill Tract Community Farm, Albany, California, United States - DLSLS.C.R2 | ecosystem: Environmental > Terrestrial > Soil > Agricultural land | place: USA... | reverse complement strand
GATATGATGTGTGGAAGGTGGATCCAGCAACTGCCACTGCAAAAGCAATGAACATAGGCGATAGGAAAAAAGAGATTGTCGCACGTTATGTCCGTACCAATCCAGACGAACGTTTCATTGCAACAAACAGTTATCTCTTTTTTGATTTGTTTAACCGCAAGACAAAACAAAGCGGTTTTGTTGAATACAAAGAAGGACGGGTTGTTCACACAAAACCAATTGCACCCGTTGACTACATTGTTTATAAAAAGGCAAAAGACGCCGACGCATTTCTTTATTCAAAAGAAACCCACGTCAACTCACCCGACGTTTATGTTTATACTTCGGGAACGGATTGGAAACTATCCGATATTAACCCTCAACAATCACAATACAACTGGGGCACGGCCGAACTGGTTCATTGGAAAACATTTGACGGAAAAACTTCGGAAGGCATTTTATACAAGCCCGAAGATTTTGATCCGAAAAAGAAGTATCCAATGATTACTTACTTCTATGAAAAGTTAAGCGACGGTTTGCACCAATACAGTGCGCCTGCGCCCACGGCCAGCCGCTTGAACATTCCCTTTTTTGTCAGCCGTGGTTATTTGGTTTTCGCACCCGATATCAGCTACACAAAAGGTCATCCGGGCAAGGACGCTTATAACTATATTGTCAGCGGCGTTCAATCGCTTTTGAAAAACGCTTGGGTTGATGGAAAAAATCTCGGCCTTCAGGGACAAAGCTGGGGCGGTTATCAGGTCGCGTATTTAATCACAGCAACAAACATGTTTAAAGCCGCATGGGCCGGTGCACCGGTGGTGAACATGACATCGGCTTACGGCGGCATTCGCTGGGAAAGCGGCAACAACCGCCAGTTTCAATACGAGAAAGGCCAGAGCCGCATCGGCGCTACACTTTGGGATCGTCCGGATTTATACATTGCAAGCTCGCCGCTTTTTCATTTGCCGAACGTAAAAACGCCTATTGTAATTATGAACAACGATGCCGACGGTGCTGTGCCCTGGTATCAAGGCATTGAATTTTTTACGGCCATGCGGCGCTTGGGAAAACCCATTTGGTTGCTTAATTATAATGGAGAGGCGCACAACCTGGTTGAAAGAAGAAACCGTAAAGACATTCAGATACGCGAACAGCAATTTTTTGACTGGCAACTGAAGGGTGCAAAGCCGGCCAAGTGGCTCACCGAAGGCGTGCCTGCTGTGAAGAAGGGAAAGGATTGGGGACTTGAAAGTGTTGATTAGTTGACTGGTTGAGAGGTAAGGCTTTCACTAATCAACCAATAAACTAATCAACAATTCAACCAACACTGATGTACTTCACCAAACTTCTTTTTGCTATCGGCAACAGCGTTTCTTCCACCGGAAAGCTCAATTCGGTTTCGATGCTGTACACCGCCGGGTTGGGCAAATGGCCGCGGCTTCGAATGAGATCGTACTTGATATTTTCGTAAGTATTTACCATGCTGCGTTGCAGCAACTCAACGTAAGTCGTTTTAATGCTGCGGAATGCTTCGTTGTGCTTTTCAAAAATGGAGAGCCGGTATTGGTAAACACGGGTGGCTTTGCTCTTGCCCGCGCTTAAAAAGAAATAGCCTTCATGTACATCCAACGGAAGCAAACCGACGGGTGAGATGGTGAGGTTTCCCTCGACAAATTCATAAATCTCCGCACCGCTGCTGATTGTCGTTTTCATCGTATCGGCGGCATAATGAATAATGTCTTCGAGTTCCTGCATCAACTCTGTGTCTTCAATCATTTGTTCGTACAGCACTTGCAGTTTTTCAATTTGAACGCCGGTGAGCTTTTTGGGGAAATGCTCCTGCAAGTATTTTTTGTTCTCGCGAAAAGCCACGATGTTGTTGTAGTGAAAAATAAGGTCAGCGAGTTGCGGATACAACTTGTTCTCGCCGAAATGCTTGTTGATTTGTTGCAAGTAAGCCAGCAAGGTGTATTTCTTTAGTTCAAAATCAATGTAACCTTCGGCAAACCAGGTTTCCGATAATTGTTTCATAGCCGTAGAATTTTCTGTATTCAATTTACACCCGATAAAATTCAAATGCAATATCCAACTACCTTTAAAAGGTTAAAGTCTTTGGTTATGATACGCTACCTTCTGCTGGCTTTTGCGCTTTCTTTTCTTTCCTGCAAAACCACTACGTATTACATCAGCCGTCACGCAGAAAAATCCGGGAACACAATGAGCAATGATCCGCCGCTTACGCCTTTGGGACAAAAGCAGGCGATGGATTTGCAGGCTTATTTGGCGAATAAGAAGATCGGCGCAATCTATTCAACCAATTTTCTTCGCACAAGGGCAACTGCACAACCGACAAGCGAGTTTTATCACCTGCCCATCAGTCTTTACAACGCCTCACAATCCACTGCTTTGGTGGACAGTTTGAAAGCGCACAACAAGCGCAATGTTCTTCTTGTAGGCCATTCAAACACTGTGGATGACATGGTGAATGAGTTTATTAACAGGCACGTGGCGGATGATTTACCGGATGCGGAATACGGCAGTTTGTTTATTGTAAAAAAGAAAGGCGGCAATTATAGTTTTCGCAAAATTGCCGTGCCGCGTGGCACACCTTAATTGCCGGTGAATGTTTTTTACCGCACGAAGCCAAGGAGCGAAGGAGAAAAGATTCCGTGCACATTGCTTCAACCTCTAACCTCAAACTTCAAACACCAAACTTACCTTTGCCTGTAACCTCACACTTCCTACCGTCGTCTTATACATCATGCACACCGAAAGGGGCGATACCGAACTGATAGAACTGGTACTGGCGGGCCATTCGTCGGTGTATGCTCAATTGGTAGAACGTTACCAGAACTTTGTTTTCACACTTGTGTTGCGGTACGTAAAGAACCGTGAAGACGCAGAAGAAGTAGCGCAGGACGCGTTTGTAAAAGCCTACCGGTCGCTGGCCGATTTTAAGGGAACGTCAAAATTCAGCACCTGGCTTTATACGGTTGCGACGACCACCAGCCTGAGTTTTTTGCGAAAGAAAAAAATGGACGTGCAATCCTTAGACAATGAAGAGGTTTTTGCGACCGCCGACAATTTGGATGGTGGCCTGAGTGCCAATCAGGTCGAACAAAAAAGCAAAGTGCAATTGGTGAACGAAGCCATTGCGCTTTTAAGTGCCGATGATGCGCAGGTGATTAGCCTTTTTTACAAAGGCGAGCAGAGCCTGGAAGAAATTGCCCGCATCCTTGGCAAAGAAACCAATGCGGTGAAGGTGCAATTGCACCGGGCCCGAACGCGGCTAAAGGAGAAAATGCAGCGGCATTTTTCAGCCGAGGTTCGCGATATTTATTAACCGATAAACAAGCAGTCATGAACAGGGAAAAGGAAAATTTTTCTCACGATGAAGCAGACATGGAAGACCGTCTTTGGTCTTATCTCGACGGTCAAAGCGACGAGGCTTCGAAGATTGAAGAACTGCTGGAAGAAAACAATGCCTGGAAAGAAAAGTATGGCGAACTGCTGGAATTGCACACGCTGATGAAAGCAACCGAACTTGAACAACCTTCGATGCGTTTCACCAAAAATGTGATGGATGAAATTGCACGGTATCAAATTGCGCCGGCAACAAAAGCTTACATCAACAACAAAATTATTTGGGGCATTGGCGCTTTTTTCATTACGATGATTGTTGGCTTTTTAGTGTACGGCGTTTCGCAAATTAACTGGTCGGAAGGCGGCAGCACCAAAAGTCCTATCGGGGTTGATCTGGGTGCGGTTGATTATTCAAAAATGTTCAACAACACGCTGGTGAATGCCTTTATGATGTTGAACGTAGTCCTTGGGCTATTCTTACTGGATCGTTACCTGAACATGAAGCGAAAAACGCTGATGAAACCAGAAGGACAAAGTTGAGAAGTTCAAAGTCGAACTGTAAGATTTTGAACTTCATTTGTTTCGTTCTTCATAATCGCAGTTCTTTTCCGTGTAATCAAAAATATCTTTCGGCGCTTTAAATTTTTTCCACCAGCAACCCCAGGGCACATCCGTTGGACCAATCACAAAGGTGAGCACCTTCCATTTATTTCCTGTTTTCCTGAGCAAGGCATTCGTGCGATCGCCGTCAAATACTCCCTCTTTTACAGCTTCTTTGTATGCCGTTTTACGGAAGTCAATCTCGCCGCCTTTTTCGTTTTTCACGCGGCCAATAAAGTAAGCAAAGCCATTCTTCGTTACCAGTTTTTTCACCACCAGTTTTGGTGTCAGGTTTAAATCGGGACGAAGCGCTTCCTTCAAAGCATTGAGTATGGCCTTTCTTTCCGGCGATGCATTGTTTCGGCTTAAATCTGCTTTCGCCTGGCTAAAGCCGGTATAAAAAAGAAGAACAAAGAAGAAGGTCAAAAACATTTTCATTGCTGTAAGGTAAAACCTTTTGCTACGCGACGGAAGCGGCCGGACCGAAGCCCGCACAACGCTGTTAAGAAAGGTTAAGGATTCTACCGCCTTGCTGATTGGTAAACGCTTCTGCCTTAATTTTCAGGCTTTAATTTTTGTTTCCCAAATCTAAAAACCAGTTCATGAATTTTCGCCTTGCCGTTGCTATGGCAACCGGTACTCTTTTTTTCAGTGCCTCCGGATTTGCACAGAACGTACCCACAACAACGCCACCCACAAACACCGCCACGACACCGCCTAGCTTTCCGGGTTTCAATCGTCCGGCCAACACCGGGCCTAAACCTTACAACGAAATCATTACGTCAAAAGCAAAGACAGACAAAGGCCTGTTCACCACACACAAAGTGGAGGACAAGTTTTATTTTGAAATTCCCGACTCTTTGTTGGGTCGTGAGATCCTTGTTGTGAACCGCATTGCCAAGGCGCCGGCAGGGCCTCGTGCCGGCTTCTCGGGTTATGCCGGCGACCAGATTGGTGAAAACGTGATCACCTTTGAAAAAGGTCCAAACAACAAACTTTTTTTGCGCAGCAGTTCTTTTAACGAAGCCGGCCGCGATTCGCTGGGCATGTACCAATCGGTGCGCAACTCCAATCTTTCGCCCATTGCTGCTTCGTTCGACATCAAAGCTTTTTCAAACGATTCCGTTACGCAAGCAAAGGGCACTGTTATTGAGATGACGGATTATTTCATGGGAGATAACGACATTCTTTTTTTTGAAGCACCCGCGAAAAGAGCTTTGGGCTTAAACGCTTATCAACGTGAAAATTCTTACGTTGGTGATTTGCGTTCTTTCCCCAACAACATTGAAGTAAAGACGGTAAAGACCTACATGCGTTCACCGACACCCGGTGGCGGCATTACGTTTGGACCGCCTTCGGCGGGTTCACCGGCAACCTATGAATTAAACAGCTCGTTGATCTTGTTGCCGAAGACACCGATGAAGGCAAGATATTTTGACCCGCGTGTGGGTTATTTCGCTACGTCCTTTACCGACTTTGACGCCAATCCGCAGGGCATTGAAAAAATCCGCATGATCACTCGCTGGCGCCTTGAACCCAAACCCGAAGACCGTGAAAAATATTTGCGCGGCGAACTGGTAGAACCCGCAAAACCCATCGTGTATTACATTGATCCGGCTACGCCCAAAAAATGGGTGCCGTATTTAATTCAAGGTGTGAACGATTGGCAGAAAGCCTTTGAAAAGGCCGGCTTTAAAAATGCCATTGTTGCCAAAGAAGCGCCAACGAATGATCCCGAATGGAGCCTTGACGATGCCCGTCATTCGGCCATCGTGTACAAGCCTTCCGACGTTCCCAATGCACAAGGCCCGAATGTGCACGACCCGCGCAGCGGCGAAATTCTAGAGTCGCACATCAATTGGTTTCACAACGTAATGAGCCTTGTGCGTGACTGGTATTTTATTCAAACGGCCGCTGTTGACCCGCGTGCAAGGCAATTAATTTTCCCCGATTCGCTGATGGGACAATTGATCCGCTTTGTGTCTTCGCACGAAGTAGGCCATACGCTTGGCCTGCGCCACAACTACGGATCCTCTTCTACCGTGCCGGTAGAAAAGCTGCGCAACAAAGCCTTTGTGGAAGCCAATGGCCACACGCCTTCCATTATGGATTATGCCCGCTTTAATTACGTGGCACAACCCGAAGACAACATCACCGACAAAGGTCTTTTCCCGCGCATTGGCGATTACGACAAGTGGGCCATTGACTGGGGCTATAAATGGATGCCGCAATACAAAACACCCGAGGCTGAAGAACCGTTTTTAAACAAATGGGTGATGGACAATTTAAAGGCCAACAAGCGCCTTTGGTTTGGCACTGAAACCGATCCCGATGATCCGCGTGCACAAAACGAAGACCTTGGCGACGATGCAATGAAGGCAAGCGCCTACGGCATTAAAAACTTAAAACGCATCATTGTAAAACTGCCGGATTGGACAAAAGAAGCCGATAAAGATTACACGGATTTAACCAACATGTACGGTCAGTTGGTAGCACAGTTTACACGGTACATGGGACACGTGGCTAAAAACATTGGCGGAGTAGAAACCACGCCGAAAATGCAGGAAGAACCGGGTATGGTAGTGGTGTTCACGCCCAAAGCAAAACAAAAAGAAGCCATGTCGTTTTTACGGCAACAATTGTTTACAACACCGACCTGGTTAATTCAAAAAAACATTGCAGGCTTAACCGGGACAAATGCACTAACAACCATCAGCAGTGTGCAAAGCAGTGTGTTGAGCCGGTTATTGAATAACAGCACCTTAAATAAATTGTTTCGCTACGAAGCCAGCGGCGAGGCCAATGCTTATACCGCCACCGAAATGATGAGCGATTTGCGCAAGAGCATCTGGAGCGAATTATCTGTACACAAGCCCATTGACATTTACCGCCGCAATTTGCAAAAGGTCTTTGTGGAAAGGTTGATTGGTAATTTGAAAGGAGACGACAACGCCATACCCGCGGCTTTTGCGGCCTTTGGCATTACATCGCCCACGTACAGCAAAACCACCGATGCCGTTTCGATTGTGAAGGCGCAACTGCGAACCTTGCAAAGCGAGATTCGGGCGGCTTTGCCTACTTACAAAGATGCAGCCAGCCGTGCGCATTTGCAGGACGCGAATGACAGGATTACGGAAGCCATTGATACAAAAAAATAATATTTGTTATTTGAACGAAAAGCCTCTTGTGAAAGCAAGGGGCTTTTTATGGACTTAGCTTCGGTGCTGCTATCGGCTTTCATTGTGTCACTCACTTGTGCGTTCGGAAGTTCTATTCAGCCAGGAGTTGTTGGTATAAAAGACTTTTGGTAATCAGAATATATTTGTACCAGCAATTACGTAAATACAACTGTTGGCGGCAAGACTACAATCTTTGATTATAAAATTCATAATCGACAAGTGCTAGACACAAACAAATTATACAAGCAACTAAAGAATGGAAAGCGAGTTCAGTTATTCTACAAGCAATCGGAATTACGAGATTATACTCTTTGGTTAACGTTCGCAGACAAAATTTTTAAACTTCATAGCTTCCACTTTGCCGGAAATGATGTATTTAATGACAGTAATTACCAAGACGAGCAGATAGAGACTTTCGAAAACTTCGAACCTTTTATAGACCGACTTAATGAAAAGTTTCCGGACATTACTTATCATTAACCATTGCCGCCTCTCCACTAACATGGTTTTGCTGCAATAGGTGTTGAAGAATATATTTTCAAAGTATTATCTTCATTGGGCAACAGGATTAAAGTGAAGCTGCGGTTTTCCAGATGCACCTACTGACTGCAACACCTTTACCGTTAGCGGTCATGTTATAGCATCAATTCCATCCATCTATATAGAGCTATCAATACCTGTCGCATTCAGCCACTAAGATTGTCGCATTTTCACTACAATCGCGCAATGTTTATTGACGAGATTTGCATCGTAACAAAACCCATCTCGAGCGAAGCCGAAGGATTAAAAAGTTTTTAAACCTGCTTGCAGGCAGAGAATAAATTATAGAAGGAGGTGAATTAACATGAGAAAGATAATCGTCTTGTCAATGATTTCATTGGATGGAGTAATTCAGGCACCCGGCGGGCCCGGGGAAGATACATCGGGCGGTTTCGAATACGGTGGTTGGTCTGCACCTTATGGCGACGAAATCTCTGGGAATGTTATGGAAAAACTCATGAAGCCTTCAGACCTTCTTTTGGGCAGAAAGACATTCCAGATATGGGAAAACTACTGGCCGGATCACGCAGATTATTGGCCAGGAATCAACGATGTCACGAAATACGTCTTGTCCACGACCATGAAAAAGTCGGATTGGAAAAATTCAGTTTTCCTCAACAGTCTGCCAGATATCGAAAAGCTAAAAAAATCTGATGGTTCTGATATTAAAGTTTGGGGCAGTGGTGAACTCATTCAACTGCTACTTAAAAATGATCTGGTGGATGAACTCTGGCTCATGATTCACCCGTTAACTCTTGGCAAAGGAAAAAAGCTATTTACCGGAGGCCCCATTCCGGCAGCATTTACATTAATAGAAAGTACAGTTACGCCAAGCGGGGTTATTATTGCGGCTTACAAGCGAGCCGGAAAAGTGGAGACAGGCACTGTTGGATCTTAAGCAGAAATAAACTGAGAAAAATAATTGTTTTATCTGCAGGGATGGAGGCTAAACTATAACTGCACCATGGCTTTTAAAGATGCTATGTAAAAGGTTCGCTACAAAAAGACCTTGATATCTGTGCAATAACTTCACAGTCGATGCCGCATCCGATAACAAAGCCATTGAAGGCGGTTCGTTCCCGCAGTTTATTAAAGCTTCGATGGATCGCTTTAAACACGAAGCCACTTACTTTCACACCGTTAACGGCGAACGCTCTTGCTTCATGGTTTTTTGATAGGAAAGACTCTTCTGAGATTCCCGCCATTGCCTGGCCTTTTTTGCGCGATTGAACGCCAAGGTAGAGTTTCTAACTGTGACGAATGCAGATGAATTACAAAAGCTTTGCTGTCGGTAATGAAATTGGAACTCGTGCTGGAACAATAAGAAACGTGCGGAGCCTTTTTAGAGTTGCCTTGTCTTGTTTGTTGAAAAAAAGATTTTAATTTACTCTCTGGCCCCAATAAAGGCATTCATTTTTTGCGGCATTAGTGACGCAGCTTCTTCTTTTGTCGGCGCACTTTTTACCACCGCGAATTTTTCTTTCAACTTTAGAAAATAACTTTCAAAATAGGTGTAAGACAAATAGGCAATCAAAACGGTTAAACCCGTAACAGAAAAATAAACCAGCAGGTATTTAGGCAAAGAAGGCATTAGCAAAGGGGCAAGAAGCTTCGCCGTCAGAAAAATAACCAGCGGGTGATAAATATAAAGGCCGTAAGAAATTTTACCAAGGAAATCAAAGACACCAAACTCCAGGTTTATTAGCCTGTTTTTTCGGTTGATTTGTCCTGCGATAATCACAACGGCAACGCAGGCAATGATCTCCGGGTCAAGTACCGACGCCACGTGAAAACGGTTGACGGCTACCGCAAAAAGCGCAAGCCAGGCAAGGCCTTGCGAGATTCGGTTATCAACGATTTGAAGAAAGGTTTTGTTTTGACTTTTGTAAAGAATGGCGCCTGCTCCGCCCATCATCATGCAGTGAAACGGGAAAGCGTCAATAACGATCTGGCTGAAATCGCTCTTCAATACAAAATGCAGAAAGAGCTTTACGCCAACAATCAAACCTATCAAACACGCAACGATGGTGAACGGTTTTGCTTTTAAGTTCTTCACGATCCACGGCCAGAAAAGATAAAACTGTTCTTCTACTGCAAGTGACCAATAATGCTCGACAAATGGCAACGGTGTGCGGAGGATAAACGGAATGTTGGCCGTGTAAAAAAGATAAAAAGGCAATACGTTGGGAAAGCCGAGTCTGAAACTGAAATAAGTAAGGTAAGCAAGGCCCAAATAAAAATAATAGAGCGGCCAGATGCGCAGAATGCGGCGGACGTAAAACTTTTTTATCTGTACACCGCTTTTTTCTTTTTCAAGCAAAAGAAGATACGTGATGAGAAAACCGCTCAACGCAAAGAATATTATCACCCCGTATTTACCCAATTGCAAGCCGGTCGGGTGACCGTTTGCTTCTACACCCAGCCATTGTTTTAAGTTAAAGGTGTCGAGAGCCATGGAAAGGTGCGAAAGCAGAACGCCCATTGCCGCTATCGCTCTCAATCCGTTCAGGCCCGGCAGGTGCAGGGCGTTTGTCTTTTTCGTCACAGTTCAGTTGCGTTTAAGGGAAGATTAATGACGCAACGAATATAGCCTGCCGGTTGTAAAAAGCAACCTGCCGGAATTCTCCCGCTGCCTTTGCGCATAGCGCAAGCTAAAGTGGTCATCCTTTTTACTAAGGTTTCAAACAATTGTGGGGGACAAATTCAGAATTTAAACACATCCCAGCAAAACCGTATCAATATCCCCACAATCACCACCAAGAAGAAAGTGCGGATAAACTTATTGCCCTTGGCAATGGCAAGTTTTGCACCGGCGAAGCCGCCTAAAGAATTGGCGACCGCCATTGGAAGGGCAATGCTCCAGATAATGTTTCCCTTTGCCGCGAATAAAACGATGGAACCAATGTTGGTAGCAAGGTTTACCATTTTGGCGTGAGCCGATGCGTGTAAAAAATCAAAGTGCAGCAAAGCAATGAAAGCAAGAATTAAAATGCTGCCTGCGCCGGGACCGATGAAGCCATCGTAAAAGCCAATGATTAAGCTGATAAAAATTCCGCGTTGCAATTCCTTGTCATTCGAAATGTCATGTTCTTCTTTTTGCCCGAAATCTTTTTTGGCATAAGTGTAAACGGCAACAACCGTTAGCACCACCAACAACACCGGTTTCATAAACGCATTGCTTACGTGCGTGAGCAGGTAAGAACCGCTGTATGATGCAAAAAAAGCAAGCGTGCAAATGACTGAGAGCAGCTTCCAGTTCAGGTCAACTTTTTTCAGGTATTGCCAAACGGCCGCACCCGTTCCGGTGAACGATGGAATCTTCAACGAGCCAACCACCGAAGCCACTGGAAAGGAAGGAAGGATAACAAGTGCTGCGGGAAGTTGAATTAATCCGCCGCCGCCCACAACGGCATCTACAAAGCCGGCAAAGAAAGCAGCCAGGCAAAGCAGCACCAAATGAAAGAGATCAACCGTCACGTTGAGAGAAATTAAAAATTAATAATTAAGAATTAACGAATGACCAATAGAGCAAACTATTAATCATTAATTCTTAATTCTTAATTCCTCTTCTGTTCTTTGGCCCAGGCATCCTTCAACGTTACGGTGCGGTTAAATACTAAACGGCCGTGCGTTTCTTTGTTGTCGAGGGTAAAATAGCCTTTGCGCAAAAACTGGTAACGTTCGTTCAGTTTCGCTGCCTTTAGCGCCGGTTCTGCATAAGCCGTGGCAACGGTTTGCAAAGAACCGGGATTGATGTAATCTTTAAAGTCGCCTTCTTCGTTTGACGGATCTTCCACTTTAAACAAGCGATCGTACAGCCGCACTTCGGCGGTAATGGCATTGGTGATTTCTACCCAATGCAAGGTCCCTTTCACGTTAATGCCCGATGTATCTTGACCGCTTTTGCTTTCGGGAATATAAGTGCAACGCAACTCAGTCACGTTTCCGTTCTCGTCTTTAATTGCTTCATCGCATTTGATGATGTAGGCGTGCTTCAATCGCACCATTCCACCGGGGAACAACCGGAAATATTTTTTCGGCGGGTTCTCCATAAAATCTTCCCGCTCTATGTATAGTTCTTTGCCAAAAGGAATCTTCCGGCTTTCGCTTTTTTCATCCTCTGGATTGTCTTCGCCTTCCAATAATTCGTTTGAATCCGTGTAATTGGTGATCACAACTTTCAATGGATCAAAAACCACCATGCGGCGCAGAGCGATTTTGTTGAGGTGTTCGCGAACGCAGAATTCAAGGAGGCCCACGTCAACAAGATTGTCGCGTTTGGCAATGCCAATGCGTTCGCAAAACTCGTTGATGGCTTCCGGTGTATAGCCCCGTCTTCTCATGCCGCTGATGGTGGGCATTCGCGGATCGTCCCAGCCGTCTACGTGGCCTTCGTTCACCAATTGCAGCAACTTGCGCTTGCTCATGACGGTGTACGAAAGATTGCGGCGGGCAAATTCGTATTGATGTGAAGGAAAAGTTTCAAGGTGTTCCAACAGCCAATCGTACAACTCGCGGTGCGGCACAAATTCCATCGTGCAAAGTGAATGGGTGACTTCTTCAATGCTGTCACTGGGCGGGTGCGCCATGTCGTACATCGGATAGATGGACCATTTATTTCCGGTGCGATGGTGATGTGCGTGTTTAATGCGGTACAAGATGGGATCACGCATGATCATATTCGGCGAGGCCATGTCAACTTTTGCCCGCAGCACTCTTGCACCGTCGGGGTACTTGCCTTCGCGCATTTCGTCAAATAGGCGCAAATTTTCTTCAATGCTTCGTTTGCGAAAAGGACTGGCCTTTCCCGGCTCCGTTGGCGTGCCTTTCAGCGCCGCAATTTCTTCTGAGGTGGAATCATCTACGTAAGCCAATCCCTTCTTTATAAGCCTTACGGCAAATTCGTAAAGCTGCTCAAAATAATCCGACGCGAAATGCTCGTTCTTCCATTCAAAGCCAAGCCAGCGTACATCTTCCTTGATGCTCTCCACGTATTCTGTTTCTTCCGTTGCCGGGTTGGTATCATCGAAGCGCAGGTTGGTGTAGCCGCCGTATTTTTTTGCGAGGCCGAAATTGAGGTTGATGGACGTAGCGTGGCCAATGTGCAAATACCCGTTAGGCTCGGGCGGAAAGCGGGTAACAATGAATTTGTACTTACCACTTTCTAAATCTTTTTCAACGATTTCTTCAATAAAATTCAGGCTCTTTTCTTCCGACATAACTGTTTTATAAGCGGGGCAAAGATAGTTGAAGGCGCAATGGTTTGGATAGTGGATTACAAAGCGGCGAATGCTGTTTACAAAGGAGTGGATCACCGTCATTTTAATTCTTTCGCAATCGTATGAAAAGAAATCTTCCAGTCTTTGTGCTTTTTAGTCTGTTGTTTTCCGGCTGCAAAAAGGACCACGGCGAAGCGCCGGATACAACGCCGCCGGTTATCACGCTAATTTCTCCGTCCAATAATCAGGGTTTTGCTTTAGGCCAAAGCATTTCAATAGTTGCAAGCATTAGCGACCAATCTAAAATTGAAGAAATACACCTTGAAATCACCAACGCAACCACCGGCGCATTTCTCATTCACGAACATTACGTTCCCGACAGTTCGGTTTACAAATTGGCAAGCAATTTTGCCGCGCCGTCCGCGGCTACTTATAAAATAAAAGTGGAAGCCGATGATGCAAAAGGCAGCAGTTCTGAAACAGAAGTCAGCGTAAAGGTTAATTAAGACCTGCTAACGTATTACTGCTTACACAACCCAAGACTAACTTTGTGCTTTATTAAATTTGATGCGCCGGCAAAACAGGAACACGAGATTGTGGTATTTAATTCTTTTTTCTTTCGCCTTATTTGGCTTCGGATGCGAAAAAAACATTGATTTCAAATTACACGACGAAGAACCCAAGCTGGTTGTAGAAGCAACCATCGAAAACGGCCAGCCGCCGCTTGTGTTTTTGTCCACTTCCCTGAATTATTTCTCGCAGATTTCACCGCAGCTTTTAGCAAGCAGTGTTGTTCGCGGCGCTGATGTTTTTGTTTCAAACGAAAGCAAAACGCAGAAGCTGAAACAATACGACCTTCCGCTTGCGGGTGGATATACGTTTTCGTATTATTCAATTGACTCTGCCAATTTATCCGCTGCTTTTCTGGGTGAAGTAAACAAAAGTTATTCGCTGAAAATTGTTTCACAAGGAAAAGAATACACGGCTACCACCACCATTCCAAACATCACCAAAAGCATTGACTCGCTTTGGTACAAACCCGGTCCGCCGCAATTAGACACGAACAAGGTAATTGTGACGGGGCGCTTTACCGATCCGCCCGGCTTTGGTGATTACGTTCGCTATTTCACCAAGCGAAACGGCGGGCCTTTCTTGCCCGGAATAAACTCGGTGTTTGATGATTTGTTTGTGGACGGAACGACTTACGAATTACAAGTACAGGCCGGCGTTGACAGGAACCAAAAGATAAAAGAAGACGACATGTTTTTCAACAAAGGCGATACCGTTACGTTTAAGTTGAGCAATATTGACAAGACGACCTATGATTTTTGGCGGACGATGGAATTCTCTTACCAATCAGTGGGTAATCCTTTTTCAACACCTGTAAAAGTATTGGGCAATATTTCAAACAACGCACTTGGATATTTTGGTGGCTATGCTTCGCAATACCGCACGCTTGTCATCAAGAAGTAGCGGCCCATCCCGACCTTCCCGGTGGGAAGGCCATCTGAACACAGACCCTCGCTTTTCGAAGAGTCAAAACAAAATGAATACTCGTTGCAAAGCGAGCCGCGTAAAGCGAAGCGTTGGTGGCCTTCCCACCGGGAAGGTCGGGATGGGCCTATATTTGCCTCTTCATTATGGACACTACACAAACAGAGCGGACGCATTTATTGATTATTGGTTCAGGCCCGGCGGGTTATACAGCCGCGATTTACGCAGCTAGGGCTAACCTAAAGCCGGTTTTGTACCAGGGCATTCAACCCGGCGGGCAACTGACCATCACTACCGAAGTAGAAAACTATCCCGGATTCCCCGAAGGCATTCAAGGGCCGGAACTGATGATTCAGTTTGAGAAACAGGCGCAGCGCATGGGCGCTGATTTGCGCTACGGTCTTGCCACCAAAGTTGATTTTTCGGCGCAACCTTATAAAGTTTGGATTGACGAAGAAAAACTGATTGAAGCCGACGCGGTCATCATTGCCACCGGCGCTTCGGCCAAATGGTTGAACATTGAAAGTGAACAGCGGCTGAATGGTTACGGTGTGAGTGCCTGTGCGGTGTGCGACGGCTTTTTCTTTCGCGGAAAAGAAGTGGCGATTGTGGGCGCCGGCGATACGGCAGCGGAAGAAGCGCTTTATCTATCAAAACTTTGCTCCACGGTGCACATGCTGATCAGAAGAGACGAAATGAGAGCAAGCAAAGTAATGCAGGAGCGGGTAAAGAACTCTCCCAACATAAAGATTTATTGGAATTCTGAAACCGATGAAATACTCGGTGAAAAAACTGTGGAAGCCGTACGCATCAAAGACCGCAAGAGTGGAGAGACAAAAGAAATTCCGGTGAAAGGATTTTTTGTGGCCATCGGGCACAATCCCAATTCGGAGGTTTTCCAACCCTTCCTTAACATGGACGAAGCGGGTTACATTCTTACGCAACCCGGCACATCGAAGACCAACGTGGAAGGCGTTTTTGCCGCCGGAGACGTGCAGGATAAAATCTATCGTCAGGCGGTAACGGCTGCTGGCTCCGGCTGTATGGCAGCCTTAGATGCCGAACGGTATCTGAGCGAAAAAGGATTGTAAAAATCGAAATCTAAAATTTTAAGATTTGGCTTCGTTTATCGTACAGCTTCATGGCCTGCGTTTTTTTGCAAAGCACGGTGTGTATGAAGAGGAGAGAAGTACGGGCAACGAATTCGAAGTCAATATTTCTTTGAAAGTAAAAGCGCCGAAAGAAAACGTTTCGTCGCTTCAACAAACCGTTAACTACGCGGAGGTTTACAGACTAACAAAAGAAATCTTCTTAACGCCGACTCCTTTGCTTGAAACGCTTGCACAAGAAATAGCCCGGACAATCAAACAAGCTTTTCCATCGGTAAAAAAAATTTCGGTTCAAATTATCAAACGTCATCCGCCGATTGTTTCTTTCACCGGGTCGGTAAGCGTAAGGTTCCAAAAAACCTACAAGAAACAAACGGGTTAAGCTATCACGACTTTTCGCAGATATTTTAACAAAAGAAAATCCCTATATGAACCTTTGTTCAATCGTTTGTACATGCGTGTTAAAGGCCGTGCTTTATATTTGCTGCTCTTAACTTTTTACCGTGAAGCTACGCTCCGCTATTTCAATTATCGTCCTTGTGATTGTTGTTGACCAAGCGCTCAAATTCTGGATCAAAACAACTTTTCCTTATGGTCATGTAATGAACATGGGAGGACAACGTTGGGCGCAACTTTATTTTATCGAAAACCCAGGCATGGCCTGGGGAATGGAACTCGGTGGTAACTGGGGCAAACTGATTCTGACCCTTTTCCGGTTAGCCGCCGTAACCTTCGGTAGCTGGTACCTGGTGCGCATTGTAAAGCAGGGCTATTCACGCGGGTTCATCATTTGCGCCGCCTTAATTTATGCCGGTGCTTTGGGCAATTTAATTGACAGCATGTTTTACGGAATGATCTTCGAAGAGAGCACTTACATTCACGTTGCAAAAGCCTTCCCTGCGGGCGGTGGTTACGGCGGCTTTTTGCACGGCAAGGTGGTGGATATGCTTTATTTCCCAATGATTGAAAACGCTCATTTCCCCGATTGGCTGCCCATCCTCGGCGGCAAAGAATTTACCTTTTTCTCGCCCATCTTCAACATCGCCGACGCTTCCATTTCAGTCGGTGTACTTACATTGTTACTGTTTCAAAAACGTTTCTTGCACAAGCGGGAAGTTGAAGTAAACGAAGACACAGCACAACCGCAAATCTCTTCCGAAGAAGCGCAGCAAATGATTTGAATATTGGACGTTGGACGGTTCAATTGAGCCTGCTCATCTCGGAATTTGAACTCTTGACTTCCAACTGCAAGCTTTCAATTTCCTTCCTTCCTCACTCATAATTTGCAAACCACGATTGGTCCCAACTGTTCGCGTCTTGCACCGTTTTGTTGTCGTGCAGCGCAAAGCGGTGGTTGTTTAAATCGCTTTTGTAAACAATGCGAAGCCGGCTTGTTTGGTTCAAATTTTTATCCCGGTCTGTCATTTGCAAAACAGAACGATAAACTTGTTGTGTAGCGGTTGTTTTCATGGCAATTAGAATTGTGAACGGATGAATCGTTAGTCAACAGGCTGTTAAAGAAAAACAATCGTTGGCTGAAATGCAAGGCAGAGGAGTTGTTAATGAGTTAATAGGTTCGTAAGAAATGAGCGTTTAATCAACATAGTAACTTATTAACCCATTAACTTATTAACGTTCACCCACCCCCGCCAATTCGTATATTCGGGCTCATGGAAACCGTTGCGCAGTTACCAAAATACAATTTAAACGAGGAGCAGGAAAAGAAGCTAATTCTGCGGGAGTACCGGGCACTTTTGCGTTCGCTGAAGGCTCGTATTAAACCCGGTGACCGTAAGCTGATTCGGCAGGCCTTTGAGATGGCCGCTGATGCGCATAAAACCATGCGCCGCAAAAGCGGCGAACCCTACATTCTTCACCCTTTGGCTGTTGCAAGAATTTGTACTGAAGAAATCGGCTTGGGTGTTCGTTCAACGATTTGCTCTCTCTTGCACGATACCGTTGAAGACACAGACATTTCGCTTGACGATGTGCAGCGCGAATTTGGCGGGGAGATAGCCAAAATTGTTGACGGCCTTACCAAGATTTCAAATGTAGTGGACGTTAACGCTTCGCAACAGGCCGAGAACTTTCGCAAAATATTGCTGACGCTGACCGATGACCCGCGTGTTATTCTGATCAAACTCGCCGACCGCCTGCATAACATGCGCACCCTTGACAGCATGAAGCAGGAAAAACAGCTCAAGATTTCTTCCGAAACCATTTATGTGTACGCACCGCTTGCACACCGCATGGGATTGTACAGCATCAAAACGGAGATGGAAGACCTGGCGATGAAATACCTGGAGCCACAGACGTACAAAGAGATTGCTCGCAAACTTTCTGAGACCAGACGCGAACGCACAAAATTCATCAACGAGTTTATCAAGCCGCTTCGCGATAAGATGGAAAAAGCCGGCTTTGATTTTGAAATTTACGGACGGCCAAAAAGCATCCATTCCATCTGGAACAAGATGAAGAAAAAGAGCGTGAGCTTTGAAGAAGTTTACGACCTCTTTGCTATACGTGTTATTTTAAATTCTCCTCCCGAAAAAGAGAAAGAAGATTGCTGGAAAGTGTATTCAATGATAACCGATGAATACACGCCTTTGCCCGAACGGTTGCGCGATTGGCTAAGCAATCCAAAGGCCAACGGCTACGAAGCCTTGCACACAACCGTAATGGGGCCGCAGGGAAGATGGGTGGAAGTGCAGGTGCGTACGAAGCGCATGAACGAGATTGCAGAAAAAGGCCTCGCGGCGCATTACAAGTACAAAGAAGGGAAGGAGGATGAAAGCCGCTTCGACAAATGGTTTAGTCAAATCCGTGAAGTCATTACCTCGCACGATGTGGACTCGGTGGACTTCCTGCAGGATTTCAAGCGCAGCTTTCTGGCCGAGGAAATTTACATCTACACACCAAAAGGCGATGTAAAAATGTTGCCCACCGGCGCTACGGCTTTGGACTTTGCTTTCGCCGTGCACAGCGAGGTAGGTTCAAAATGCATCGGCGCCAAAGTAAACCACAAGCTGATCCCCATTTCGCACAAATTGCGCAGCGGCGACCAGGTGGAAATCATTACGTCAAACAAACAAAAACCATCGGAAGACTGGCTGAATTTCGTGGTTACGGCAAAGGCGAGGACCAAGATTAAAGACTCGCTGAAGGAAGAGAAAAAAACCGTGGCGGAAGAAGGTCGTTATACGGTGCAGCGTAAACTGGAAGGGCTTGGCGCAGTGGTGAACCCGCACAACATTGACGAACTGGTGACGTATTACAAGCTGGCTTCACCGTTAGAATTGTATTACGCTATTGCTGTAAAAAACATTGACCTTAAAGAAATAAAAGAGTTCAAGGTTGTTGGCGATAAAATTGAAGCGCCGAAACCGGCAAAAGCGCTGGAGCCAAAGCCAGAGTATCATCCTTCCCTTCCCAAAAAAGATACAGAGCTTATTATTTTTGGCGAAAGCAGCGACCGTATTGTTTACAATCTCGCCAATTGTTGCAAGCCCATTCCCGGCGACGACGTGTTTGGCTTTGTAACCACGGGCAAAGGCCTCACCATTCACCGTACCACCTGTCCCAATGCGGCCAAGCTGATGTCTAATTACGGCCACCGCATCGTTAAAACAAAATGGGCCAAGAACAAAGAGATTTCTTTTCTTACCGGCCTGCGCATCATTGGCATGGACGATGTTGGCGTTGTGAATAAAATCACAAATATCATCAGCGGCGACCTGCGCATCAATATTTCCGCAATTACCATTGAGTCGAAAGAAGGCTTGTTTGAAGGAAGCATCAAACTTTTCGTGCATGATAAGGAAGAACTTGACGAATTGGTTGACCGGCTTAAATCGCTTAACGGCATCCATTCGGTTGAGCGGTTTGAAACCGATGCTGTTTAAGGTTTGTGGTTGGTGGCTCGTATTGTGCGCAAAGCTTTTACGTCCTTACCTTTTCCAAAAGCGGAGAATTGACAAAGGGAAAATGCTTCCCCTTATCACGCCAATCACAAACGACAAACCACCAACCACAAACTCCCACAAACTTTACCAACTCTTTATTTGGATTTTTGGCCGCAAGGCTTAGATTTGCAGCCATAATAATTATTGTTTCACCGCATTTAAATTTCCATTTAAGATGCCAGTTAAAATCCGTTTACAAAGACACGGGTCCAAGAAGAGACCCTTCTACTTCATTGTTGTTGCCGATGCACGGGCTCCCCGCGACGGTAAATTCATCCAAAAGTTAGGAACCTACAATCCGCAAACGCAGCCGTCCACCATTCAGTTGGACCGTCAGCGTGCGCTGGACTGGCTAAACAAAGGTGCGCAGCCAACCGACACTGTCCGGAAACTTTTATCGAACAAGGGCGTCCTGTACCTGAAGCACTTGCTTCGTGGTGTAGGCCTGGGCCTGTTTGACGAAGCAACAGCCATGACCAAATTCCAAACCTGGCACACGGAGCACGAAGCACAAATCCGCAAGCGCCAGGAAGAAGCTCAACGAGAAAGAAGAGCCAGAAGAAACCCTACTTACCAACGCCGCGAAAGACGCCCGGCGCCGGATGCAGGTTCTGAAGCTTAATTGATCCCGCGACCTTCAACAGATTAAAGTCCTTCCGTTTGGAAGGACTTTTTTTATGAAACAAGCGCCTGTTTAACTATTGGACATTTGTTGCGTCGCACTCTTCAACGTTTTGTTCGCTATGCGGCATTCGGCTGCAACAGCTCATTGCACAACCTCGTAAAATAAGAAGCAGTAAAAAGTCAGACAAGTAGAGGCTCGTGCGAAGGGAAAGCTTCTTTGTTTTTCTATTTTGCAAAGGCCGTAATTTGCAAAAAAACAAATTGGTAAAAACCCTTTTCAATACCGAACCTGTCAGGGAAATTGGCAGTGAGCACACCTTGCTGTTGGAGGCGGGAAATGATTTTTGCTGTTATGTTTATTGGCACAAGGCCACAAACAAAATAGACGGCTTAAAATACCTCTCGTTTGACGACACGGAAACCGAACGGCAGCTCTTGGAAATTATTAACGAACTACAAAATACAAAGGTTGGAAACGCGGTTGTTTGCGCCGCGTTTTCGCAGGCGTTGCTTGTTCCCAACAAATTTTTTAAACAAGATTATTTAATGTTGGATGCTGTTTACAGTCAGCCCGGCCAAACTTATTTCAACGATGCCATTCCTGAGTGGCAGTTGGTAAATGCCTACTCGGTTCCGGCTGGTTTTAAGCAGGCCCTTCAAAGTGCATTTACATCGGTTCAATTCCTTCACGCTTACACGCCCATCATTAAAATTTATAACGGCTATATTGTCGACAATCAACTCCTGGTTTATTTTACCATGCAGCATTTTAGAGTCTTGCTGAAAAAAGATTCCGCCATTCACCTGGCGCAAACCTATGCTTACAAAACGCCGTTGGATGTGGTGTATTACCTGCTTAAAATTTGCTGCGAGTTTGGCATGGTGCAGCAGGATGTGTATTTGGTTTTATCGGGATTGATCGAGAAAGATTCAAGTCTGTTTACTGAGCTTCAACAATATTTCATCAACCTGCATTTTGCAAACCCGCCGGCAATTTCACTGCCAGATGATACATACCCGCATCATTTTTTCACTTCGCTTTTTAATCTTGCCGCATGCGTATCATAAGCGGAAGTCTCGGTGGACGGCGCATCAGTCCGCCGGCCAACATGCCGCACACAAGGCCTACAACAGACATTGCCAAAGAAGGCTTGTTCAACATCCTGCAAAACAATCTTGACTTTGAAGAATTAAAGACGCTTGATTTATTTGGCGGAACCGGCAATATCAGTTATGAACTGGCATCAAGAGGCGCAAAGGATTTAACGATTGTAGAAAAGGATGACAAAATGTTTTCTTTCATCAAAAAAACAGCTGCGGAACTGAAACTGGAAAATTTTAAAGTAGTGAAGTCTGATGTGTTTCGCTTTATTGAAACAACAACTGAAAAATACGATTTCATCTTTGCCGGGCCGCCGTATGCGCTGACTACAATTGACGAACTGCCCAAGCTTATTTTTGAAAAAGCATTGTTGAACAGCGGCGGTTGGTTTGTATTGGAACACACGCCGCGCAACGATTACAAAAGCTTTCCGCATTATTTGCGGGAGAAGAATTACGGCACCACGATTTTTACCGTTTTTGAAATGTAAGCTGAAACAAAAGAATATGTTGAAGAAGGAAGCCCGCAAGATTTACAACAAGAAGAGAGAGGAGATTTCTTACACAGACAAATTGAAATGGGATGATCTCATCCTGATAAATTTTCAAACCATCGAGATACCCTTCCTTCAAACGGTGTTTAGCTTTTATCCGATGGAAGAACGCAACGAAATAAATGCTTTTCTTATCACCGATTACCTGCATTTCAGAAACTTGTCTTTGCAAATTTGTTATCCAAAGATGGACATCAAAGAACCCAACATGGAAGCCGTTGCCTGCAAAGCCGACACCGTGTTTGAAGCCAATGCCCTCAACATTCTGGAGCCGCTTGAGGCTGAAATCATCAACCCGGAAGACTTTGATCTTGTGCTTGTACCCATGCTCGTTTGCGACGTGCAAGGCAACCGCGTGGGATATGGCAAAGGTTATTACGACCGTTATTTAAGCCGCTGCAATCCGTCGTGCATTAAAGTTGGCCTTTCGTATTTCGAACCCGTTGGCAAGATAGAAGACGCCAATGAATTTGACGTAGCTTTGGACTTTTGTATCACCCCGCAAAAGGCCTATGTTTTCTAACTGGTTTTTAAAATCCTTCCGCATTTTACTCCTGCCGTTTGCGCTCTTGTTTGGCTTTGTGGTGAGCATCCGTAACTGGCTTTACGACAAAAACATTTTGAAATCATCCACCTTTGGTTTGCCGCTGATCTGCGTGGGCAATTTATCGGTTGGCGGCACGGGCAAATCACCAATGGTAGAATTCCTGGTGCTGCATTTAAAAGGCCGCTATAAAGTGGCGACGCTTAGCCGCGGTTACAAGCGAAAAACAAAAGGCTATGCCTTGGCCAACGCCGAGACAACGGCCATTGACATTGGCGACGAGCCTTTGCAGTTTTACAAAAAATTTCCTGACGTTCCCGTTGCCATCGGTGAAGAACGGTTGGTCGCCATTCCGCAACTTCTGCACGATAGACCCGACACCCAAGTCATCATTCTTGACGATGCCTTTCAGCATCGCGCCATCAAAGCCGGACTTAATATTTTGCTTACCGATAGCGGCAATCTTTTTACCCGCGATTTTTATTTGCCTACCGGTGATTTGCGCGACGCACGAGAAAGTTACAAGCGGGCACAAGTCATTGTCATAACCAAATGTCCGCCCGATCTTCCTGTACGGGAAAAAGAAGCCTTGATAAAAGAAATAGATCCGCAAAAAGATCAGCACATTTTCTTTACCACCATTGCGTATGGCACGCCTTATCACATCACGCATCATAACTTTACGTACATTGACGAGGCCACGGAACTGTTGTTGGTAACCGGCATTGCCAATCCGCGGCCGTTAAAAACGTTTTTGGAAGAACGCATTCAAACCTATTACATGATGCACTACAACGACCATCATATTTTTTCCATTGACGATTGGCGCGACATCAAAAAAAGATTTGAGAGCATCGAGGCAAAAAAGAAAATGATTCTCACCACCGAAAAAGACGCGATGCGCTTACTCAAGTTTGCGCAGGAAATTGACGGCATGCCTTTTTACGTGATGCCCATTGAGCACAAATTTTTGTTTGGCGAAGAAGCGGATTTTTTGAATGCGGTTACGGGCTTTATCGAAAACTTTAAAACACCGGCATAATCATGGGACGAAAAAACAACGGCAAGAAAGGCGACAGAAAAAAGGACGGTCATCAGCACCACAAAACACGCAACGAGTACAAGGGTAAACTGGAAATTACCCGCAGCGGGATGGGCTTTGTGATTGTGGAAGGTTTGGAAGAAGACATTCTTGTGCGCCCCTCTGATTTTAACAGCGCCATGCACGGCGACACCGTCCGCGTTCGGTTAAAAGAAGACCGCGGCGGCAAGCGCAAGCAAGGCGTCGTTGTGGGCGTTTCCGAACGGAAGCAATCGGAGTTTGTGGGCAAACTGGAGATGAACAAAGGCTTTGCTTTTTTTGTAGCCGAAGGCGACAAACGCATGCCCGACATTTATATTCCCGAGAAAGCTTTTAACAATGCGACCGAGAATGACCGCGTTGTTGTAAGGGTGAAGGAGTGGAGCGATGACAAAAGTAAACGGCCCGTTGGCGAAGTGGTAAGCATCCTGAATGCCGAAGACGCCAACGACATGGCAATGAAAGAAATTTTATTGGAAGCCGGCTTTCCCATTGAGTTTCCCGACGACGTGATGGAAGAAGCGGCACGCATTCCTGATGCGATTCCCGAGAGTGAAATGAAAAAACGCAAAGACTTTCGCGACGTGCTTACGTTCACCATTGATCCTGTTGATGCAAAAGATTTCGACGATGCGCTTTCCATCAAAGTATTGAAGAACGGCAATTACCAAATCGGTGTGCACATTGCCGACGTAAGTTATTACGTGCAACCCGATACGGCGCTGGATGAATTTGCCTACAAAAAAGCAACGTCCGTTTATCTGCCTGACCGCGTAAACCCAATGTTGCCCGAGCACATTTCCAACGTGCTTTGTTCGCTTCGGCCCAACGAAGACAAGCTTACGTTTTCCGCCGTGTTTGAAATGAGTCCGAAAGGTTCGGTAAAAAAGTATTGGCTGGGAAGAACCGCCATTCATTCAAACCATCGTTTCACCTACGAAGAAGTGCAGGAGATCATTGAAAAAGAAACCGGCATTTACAGCGATGAAATTCTTTTGTTAAACAGCATTGCGCGGCGCTTAAGGGCAAAGCGTTTTGATGCAGGTGCAATAAATTTCTCCAGTACCGAAGTGCGGTTCAAACTCGATGAAAAAGGGAAACCCATCGGCATTGTGGTGAAGGAGAGCAAAGAATCGCACCAGTTGATTGAAGAGTTTATGTTGCTGGCCAACAAATTTGTAGCGCAGCACGTGTCGAAGATTGAGGTGAACAAGAAACCTATTCCATTTCCATATCGTGTGCACGATTTGCCCAACGATGAAAAGATGCTGCCCTTTATGGCCTTTGCCAAAAAGTTCGGGCACAAGTTTGACACTTCAACACCGGAAAAAATTGCCGAATCCTTCAACACCATGTTGAAGGATGTGCAAGGCAAACCCGAACAACACGTGTTGGAACAATTGGGCATTCGCACAATGGCGAAAGCGGCTTACACAACCGACAACATTGGCCACTACGGCCTGGGCTTTGAAAACTATTGCCACTTCACTTCTCCCATTCGCCGCTACCCTGATGTGATGGTGCACCGCGTGTTGGAAGAAATCCTGAGCGACAAGGTCCACCCTGACAAAAAAATGGAAGCCAAATGCAAGCATTGCAGCGAACGCGAAAGGGCCGCCATGGAAGCCGAACGTGCCGCCAACAAGTACAAGCAGGTGGAATACATGCGGGACTTTTTGGGCGAAGAGTTTGAAGGCGTCATCAGCGGCGTGGCGGCCTTTGGTTTTTGGGTAGAGACCATCGAGCACAAATGCGAAGGCATGGTGAGCATTACCTCGCTTGCCGAATATGACGAATTCCGGTTGGTGGATACTGATTACAGTTTGGTAGGAATGCGCAGCGGCCGCAAGTTTCGCATGGGCGACAAAGTGCGGATTAAAGTGATTGCCGCCAACTTGGAAAAACGGCAGCTTGATTACGAATGGGTGCTGACGGCAATGGTTGACGAAGAAGAAAAAATTGCGGCGAAAGCACAAGAAAAACCAAAGCAAAAACCAAAACGGAAAAGGAAGGAGTGAAGAAGGAAACGGTTTATGAGCCAGAGTTTTTTCTATCTATTTAGCTTTTGTGGAGTTTATGCTGAGCGAAGCCGAAGCATCGCACTCTTATGCGCTTTGTTCGCTGTGCGGCCGGTCGTACAGTTAAGGCTTTATTGGAGAAGCTCTTGAGTGTACGTATATTGCGTCAATGAACGTGTAGGACGGCAATAGCCTCGCTGCATAGCCTACAATTGGCTTCATTGCCGCTAATCACAAGGCCAGTGCGCAAGGCAATTCC
>Ga0308176_10000472_pt1 | contig 25640 bp, 24 predicted proteins | sample PhyCR2_3_FD_203890 | JGI IMG/M metagenome (GOLD analysis project Ga0308176, IMG submission 203890) | Soil microbial communities from UC Gill Tract Community Farm, Albany, California, United States - DLSLS.C.R2 | ecosystem: Environmental > Terrestrial > Soil > Agricultural land | place: USA... | reverse complement strand
TTGGATTATCGAGTTGGATGATTTCCGCTCCGATCCCATCCCACAGCAAAACAACGCGCCATCGCAAGAGAGGCTTAAGGGCGAGGAGGTACATCGTACCAAGGTGGAAGCCCCCGGTCACAATCAAGCTCGGTCGGAAGCGGATCAACTTCCATGCGAGGCTTGGAGAAGTCCAAATGAACCGCTTCTTGCGCCACCGCTTTGCCATCATTTTCCCGGCGTTGAACTTCTCTACTTTGAACGATCCTTCCAGTCCGGGAAGATATCCCGGCCATATTCCGGCGAAGATCTTCATACCGGGAAAACGCTCAGCGATAATTTTAAATACGGGCTGCCAATAGAACCCTCTGGCCAGAGTTGGCATCACCCAGGCTACTCGAACGGAACTGTGGTCACGCGATAACTCCTCACTGTTCTGTGAAACTTTTGTGGATTCCATAAATCTAAAGCGGAGCTTCGTTTGGCATCGGGGCGCGGCTCGGAATCGATGCGCTTTCCTCTTCACGCGTTTGGTTCTGATGGAACAGATACCAGCCTGTGCAGAGCAAAGCGAAACCGGATGCTATAGATCCGGCTATCATTCCAGGTAATCCAAACTGCCGAACCATGGGAACGCCCAAGACTACGGATACAACCGCACTGACCGCGGAGGATTTGAATACCAGCTTGGGCACTTGTAGTGCTCGTAATCCCACGGCAAATGCCTGATAGATAGTTTGGAACGCCAGGCCCAACCCCAACAACGGAACTAGATACGCAAACTGGGTGTATCGGTCCCGATAGAAGAGTTTGAACATAGGTTGGTGAAAAAGCGTCAACGCTCCACAGTACGCAATCGCTCCAAAGCCCAGCAAAAAAGCCAACCGTTGCACGGGACGGTTTATTGCGGCCCTGTTTTCCTTTGCCGTGATGTCCGACATGTGAGGAACCGCAAGTCTGGTCAGCGCAACGGTTGTCTGGCTTAGGGGCTGCAAAAGATTTGAGATTGCCTTCAGTGCTCCTGTTTCGCGCATCCCCAAAAAGGCGCTCGTAAGAATAACCCAGATATTCTCGGCCACTGCGTAAACTAACCCGGCATTTATCTCCCACCTGCCGTACTGCCAGTGGGTTCGCCAGACCTCCGAAACGGTTGCCGCATTCTCAGGCCGTCGAAGCAGCGGTTTGAGGCCGATGATCAGGAACGAACTTGCCACGACTGCCGCGATTGCGGTCACAACGAAAACAGAGATGATAGACAACATTTCGTTGAAGGTGATGAAAACGAGGCCGGCCAGTTGCAGAACCGAGTAGATGATGGACCCTTGTGTAGCGCGCGCGGGGGAAAGGTACACATAGTAGGCTGCCCTCGTCATCCACAGCAACAGAATGCAGGGTGCTGCAACTGTCAACCCGATGAGCGCACGGCATAGATGTCCATGTCCAAGACTTCCTGCAATCCCCGCGCAGACGGCAAGACCGAGGGAAATGAACAGCCCGAACCCAGCTTGCAGGCATAGCAGAACGCGCATGTAGTTGCGCTTCTGGTCACGGTAGACCGTGGGGCCGAACACGCTCATCGGGGAGAGCAGGAGGTTGTGGTGAAATCCCGCAAGAAACAGAAATACGGAAAGTGCAAGAGCATAGGCTCCGTATTGTTCCGGCGCAAGCCAGCGGGCGAGCAAGATACTTGAAACAAAATTAGAACCGGACGTGAAACCTTGATCGGCAATTGCCCAGAACGCCTTACTGAACCAGGGAGTCCACCGTGGGGTCGAGGCCTTGGCTTCTTCAGTACAGATGGTTGCCGCGGTCAATATGCCCTCAACAGAGAGCAACCTGCAGATGTGCTCCTAAAATCCTGAGGAGAGAGTGCCCTTGTGGCCCACATTGGCGCCCGCTCTTGCCACAGCCCTATGATGTCCCAGGAACCTGCAACTTTCTCGCTGAGTGTTTGAACCGAATCTTTCTGGACAAAAAACCGCGGGATCTGGAACCTCGAGTCGTCTGCCTTAAGACCACGGAAGAGAACCGCAGCGGCGCTGGAATAGCCAGCTTCCGAAAGCAATTCGATAGTCTCTGGGCTGAAGTGGCGGCGCGGTTTACCGAACGGATATGCAAAGCTGCCGACGTGTTTCCCCAACTGGTCCTCGAGCCGGCTCTTCGATATGGTTAGTTCACGCCGAGCGTTATCCCTATCCAGAGCAGCCAAATTTGGATGGCTGTAAGTGTGCGCCCCGAAATGATAACCCGCGCCTGACATCTCACGCACCTGGGACCAATTCATAGGGCGGATGTCTTCGTACTCTGTGTGCCGAAGTGTTCGAAATCGTTCGATTACGGATGAATGATGGTCTATGTATCCGGTACTTACGAAGAACGTGGCAGGAACATTGTGCCTTGAAAGTATAGGGAACGCATAGTCGTAGTTGTCTGCATAACCGTCGTCGAAAGTGACGGCAACCGAGGGCTTTGTACGTTTCACCCGATCACTCGTCAAAGCGTCCTCGAAAGCGATTAATTGGCAATTCTCTTTAAGCCAGAGAAGGTGCTGCTCGAATAAGTCCGGCGTAGCGGACAAAAACCACTTATGCGGGTGGACGGAGTGATAGCAGAGCACTATCGTCCTTTCACTCCTGGGCCTATAACAGTGACCCATTGCAGCGACCGCCGCTTGCTTGACAGCTGATTTTAGCTGCACGTTGCCATCGCCTCGTGATGCAGCGTTAGACCCGGTAATTGCTGATATCGTGAGCTTGCTTCTTTCGCAATGCTTTCCCAATTAAGAGAATCGTGAACAAAGGCTCTCCCGCGTTCTCCCATGGAACTCCATAGCGATCGCTTCTCAAGCGCGTGCTCAAGCCCCGTGCAGATCGACTCGACCTCTGGCTTTACGACAAAGCCACACCCGTGTTGCTGAATGGATTCGGCGACGCCTGTCTCCTCAGAAACAATGACCGCCTTAGACGCGGCTAACGCCTCAATCACAGTTGTCGGAAATGAGTCGTGGCGGGACGCAAGCACTACGATATCGGAGGCAAAGAGAACGGCCCAGCGCTCGTCTACTCTACCAAAGAATTTCACGTTTTCAGAGATGCCGAGATCAGCGGAGAGCTGAGCAAGTTTGGCGCGATCGCCCCAGTCAGGACCAACGAGGTTTATACAAAGATCACTGGGAAGACGCTTGTTTGAGATGCCCAGGGCAAGACCTCGAATCAACAGATCGAGACCTTTGGTGTGCATGTCGATGCGTCCCAGGAACAGAATGCGTGGGTCCCCGATGAGATTTTGCGCTACATCCACTGTTTCGGGCTCTGGCACTTCGGAAGGATCGAATCCGTTTGGGACAACGAAGACGGGGCGTGTAACGCCGAATGCATTCAGAACAGCGGCTTGAGAATTCGCGAATACCTGTACAGCCAGCGCTGATTTCAACATTGGCTTTTCGAATATGGTCCAGTAAGCGTTCTTGACAAACCTCCGTTTCCCAAACAGTTCAGGGTGATAGAGGCTGGAAGGGCAAACGATGTAAGGGATGCGGCCACTGCGCGCGGCAGCGGCTACAGCTACGTTGCGCGGGTTGAAGTTGCCGTGAATCAGCAAGAGATCAAGCGCGTCCTCATTCCGGCGCAAACGATCGAGGAGAGGCTTGGGAACACGGAACGGGTGATCAATCCCATTGCGCGTAAAATGAACCACCTCCCGGTTTGCCAGGTGTTCTTCGCCCTTGCCGTCTTTCTCCCCGCAGCAATACAATTTCACGTTGTGGCCCAGTTTTGCCAAACCGCGCGAAAGACCACGTGCCGCAAATGTAGTTCCGCATGGCTGCGGATAATGAAACAAATAGGATCCGATTTTCATAAAAAGGGAAGGCTCTCGCGCATATTGCAGGACGGTGAGCTGACCATGAGCCGTGTGCCAGTAGATGGGTTGACTGAGCCGGAAGCGAACTCGCTATTTAGAGAGCGGGAGCGCCGCTTACGGTTCTCGATCGAGTAAGGAATTCTCCCAAGCTTCCGCCCTGTTGAGTGAAGTCACAGCCTCGCACCTTCGGTATACTTTCAGGTGAGCGTGAGAGAGAGACCTCAATTTTCTTGTGAAATTCACAGAATGTCAACATGGTCTGCAACAGGAATGATCTTCTAGCCTGCTTCAACCCGCCCTTTCAGGGACACAGAGGAAAGCTAGTACTAAAACCGATGGAACGACGCGCCGACATGTCAGGTGCACCGCGCTCCGCTACTTCGACCGATTCCGTTCGGGCTCGGCCGTTCCGCTTGCCGGAACTACCTATAAAGTCTCTGTAAACGCGCGCACAAAACGGGCTCTTTACACGAGTTCACAAAGTGTTCGCGCCCGTCACGCACGGTTTACAAGATGCATCGAGGACCTTGCACTATTTAGCTGCCCGAGAAAGGTTTGCGTTGGTGTTCCCGATGCCGACCGCCAGGAAGTTTGAAGTAAACTCATTGTCGCCAAGCACACGGAAGCGATCGAAAGCGTAAGCTCTGCCAAGTCTTCCCACTCGGGTTTGTAACGGCTCCATGAGGAATAGTTGAGCTTTCAAACCGGTTTCCCAGGCCGAGTTGTCTTTCCTTCGTCGTGTGAGGAAGTAAGCAGCTTTCTTTACCGCTCTGGGTTGCAATCCCCTGCACACCGTGTTCCTCGCCCGATCTGCGAGTTGGGAGGCCTTCAGCGCCGAATCGGTGTTTACGGTAGCTAGCTGGTTATACAGCGGCGCGGAGAGTCGCCCCAGTTCTATGTCGCGTCTCCATATGTTTACGTTCGTGCGTGACCCGTATACTCTCGTAGGCTGCCGAACGCGGCGATGAACACGAAACTCCTGTTGCACTGGGATTGGTTTAAGCATCCTCGAAAGTCACGTAGGAGTGGGCACACGGTACCAGCCAACACTCCTTCTCTCCTCGGCTTTGCTCCTTGCTGGCCGCCGAGGAGGGCGCGGCGATCTGGTGCAAGCGGGTCTAGCGGCAGGCGAAGAAACTGCTACCCGACTCGGCAAACGGCCCTGGGAAGTCGAACGGATCGAACCCGATCTGCCCTTTCCGAAAGCGGAATCCAGGATTGAAGGTTACCTCTGACTTTGTTGCACCAGCACTCTTGAAAACACGTCCGCACCGGAACCGGGACCTGCCGAGAAAGCCCGAGGTTTTCGCGACGTGCTGAAGCGGATTCGTTCGTGTTGCCGCCGCCTGCCGCCAAAGTTCTAAGCAAATGATCAGCTAGTACTGCATGCTGGCGCAGGAGGCCAGAAATACGCGCCTTGGAGAGGCATGCATACAGCGTGGCCGGCGCGGATATCCGTGCCGTAGGGATCATGGTCTAGATCGGCGAAAAACAGCGTCTCCTATAGGCCTCATGACCATGCTTTCCTCCAGTAAGGCCCCGGGCGAGTCCACGGCGCCATCCAGATTCAAACCCGCGTCATCGCCAAGTGTCGGCATCGGGACCGGACGATCCGCACCCGGCGGGAACCAGGTTCTCGACTTTACTGGACGACGCGATTTCACGATCGCTGGCTGCTAACATTTGCCTCCGCTCGAGATGGGCCCTGCTTCCTTTGCAGCTTTATACTGAGAGCGAATGCACCACCATTCGGGTACGGTGGTACTAGCTTTGATGCATCGGCTTGCCAGCATCAACGCCTTGGCTCAGTATCGTGGATAGCAGAGTTGTCAGACCGTATAAGTAAGAACTCGCCATTGCCCGTTCAGATTTCCTGAGAGTTGAATTCCGGCAATTTCTGCCGTTTACGCGCTCGGGTGCGCGAAACTTGCTCAGCTACGCATTGGCCGCTATGGGAGGAGATCGAACATTTCTGATCAGGAGCAAGTGGTAGCGGTGAGGGCGCCGTCGCTCTACCTCGTAGTGCCTTGTTACAACGAGGCCGCGAGGTTAAAGAGCAACTTGTTCCGCGACTGCCTTGCGCAACTGGAATCGCTTCACCTGCTTTTTGTGAACGACGGTAGTTCCGACGGCACGTTTTCTGTTCTATCTGAGATCAGAGACGGGCTTGAGGATCGAGTCAGTATTGTGAGTTACCTAGAGAATCGAGGTAAAGCGGAGGCGGTGCGGGCGGGACTAGTACATGCGCTAGCCAAATCGGATTGTCAGGTTGTGGGGTACTGGGATGCTGATCTCGCCACGCCTCTCGACAGCGTCTGTGTGCTGGCGAGGTTTCTTCAGGAGCATCCGAGCATAGACCTGATTTTCGGGTCGAGGGTGAAGCTTTGCGGTAGGCACATCCATCGCAGGGCAGCTCGTCATTACCTCGGCAGGATCTTCGCGACCGCAGTTTCCCATGTGCTTGGGATGGCAATCTATGACACGCAGTGCGGTGCAAAGCTCTTTCGAGTGACGGAGGATGTTCGATCCGTACTGCTAGAGCCCTTCCTTGCGGAATGGATCTTCGATGTCGAGATTCTTGCCAGACTTATCGCAGCTACGGATGCCAGCGCCGTTGAAGCGCGAACGTACGAGTACCCGCTGAAAGTCTGGGAGGACGTGTCCGGTTCCAAACTGCGCCCCGGGCACTTCGTCCGCGCAGCGTTTGATCTCGTCCGTTTGAAACGGCGCTATTTGTGATCGCCCCAAAACTTCCCTGTGTGATCCGGAACAGATCCGTTCTTGCTGCACTGCCTGACGCCGAATCGCCGCATCCTTACTTCGAGGACCGCTTACGCGGATGTCTTTCTTTCCTGTTCGTCCTCCCGGTTGACTGCGCTCACATTCTCAACAAGCATGCGGTGACCGGCCACATGACTTGATCGGTCCGTTCTCGGTTATCGGAATACGTCGAGCCGGATCGAAGAACGCCTAGAACCAATTGCTGATCAGAGCGGGGCGCGTCACTTGCTTAACGTTAAGGCTCTCGCGCACCAGATCCCTCCACGCATCACGCTCGGAATTGCCGGCGAAAAAGCGCTTCGGCACCAGCAAAGCAGCGTCCGATGCATAATACAAGACAAAGAGACTTCGGGTTTCTAGCGCCTGCGTGAAGATCTCCCACGACACATCGGAGGAGATCGCAGCGCTCCGCGAACGAATACCCGCGCCCGTGTAGATTTCGGTAATCGGCTCCCGCAAGTAAGCGTGTCGCGCATAGTCTCGCGAAACCTCCCAGACCGGTTTCAGAGTGATCCAGAGGATCCAGCCTAGAAGCAACACGACCATGAGTTTCAGATAAGCGGTCGACAGTTGCGCTTCGTTGGGAAATAGGGCGCAGTATCCTACGCTGACACACAGGATCAGCCAAAGACCCAGCAAAGGCCAATGCCGGTGCAAGAAGTGACGTACTTGAATTTCACAACATCGGTCTTAGTTAGCTGGCCGTGCAATGCAATCGACGTTTGCACTTTCGAATAATACAGCTCTAAAAAGTTAAGATGCTGGCCATATAATCATCTGCAGGCGAGACCAGACTAGAAGAAAATCCGGGCAGACCGGGGGGACTAAATTTGGCTCCCGAACTGCAAACGCTTGTGTTCGGTCGGCGGTATTACGTGTACGGGGCCGAGTGCACATGATCGTCAATCGTTTCGATCGCACCAGCTTGTTGGCTAAGCCCTGAAGATGAAATCGCCCGTCAAGACGCCACCAACCCCGCTCAGGAAGCCGTTCGATGTAAGGAAGACTAGCGGATCCTGCTTCTTCTTCGAGCCACTCTGCAATCAGTTACTCTGCTTCGCTCATGGTCACATCGCTTAGTGAGCAATCAACGTCCAGGGCCGCGAGCGCACGCGAACGAGCTTGCACATCCCCCGTCACCCGAGAGCTTGACCCTCACTGGTTATCCGCTCTTCCATGTGGCAGAACGGGACGGCTTTCTCGCACGACTGAACTAAATGACCGACTCCACCACTCAAGGTGTCTTGCGAAGCGGTTATACCGACGGAAGATCTGAGCATCATTCGATTGATAGACTCTTCGGAAGCACAATGAAGCTGCATTGCCTGATGAATAGATTCCGGATGAGGAACTCGATGGTGCCCATGCTCGCCGGCCTCCTGATCCTCGCGTCATCACCGGCCTTCGCCCAGGTGAAGACGACCAAAGAGCAGATGATGTTTTATACGGCCGACTGGAAGGGCGACCGTTACGCGGATGGAAGGCCGAAACTCCCGGACGACTTATTGAAGCGGGCCGTTGACGTATCCATCGAAGACATCTGGGACTACCTTCATCAGAAGGGGTATCGAAACCAGTTTGAGAGTGGATGGCAGGCCCTGCATGTCGAAAAGCCCTTTGCCGGACGTGCGCTGACTGCGCAGTACATGCCGGTGAGGCCCGACATGGCAAAGGCGATTGCAGCCGAGGGCAAAGCAGAAGGCCGCGTGAGCGGCAACAACAGCTGGCCCATCAATGAGCTGCAACTCGGGGATGTGTATGTGGCCGATGGGTTCGGGAAAATTGTGGACGGCACCCTGATCGGTTCCAATCTGGGCAGCGCAATCGCGGCACATACTCACACTGGCTTTGTGTTCAATGCCGGAATTCGAGATCAGGAAGAGAACCGCGAGATCCCGGACCTGAATGGATTCTATCGGGGTGCGGATCCTTCCTTCTGGACCGAGATGACGCTGACAGCCATCAATTCGCCGATTCGCATCGGGCGCGCCACGGTGCTTCCGGGCGACTTGGTGCTGGCGAAGACCGACGGTGTCATTTTTGTGCCCGCAATTCTAGCCGAGGAGGCTGTGAGCACTGCGGAGCTTACCAAGCTGAAAGATGCGTTTAACTTTGAGCTCAATAAGCAAGGCAGCAATGGCGCAGAATTTGAGGGCGGATGGACAGCCAAGAAGTATGCGGCATTTACGAACTGGATTAACGCCCATCCCGAGAAGTTGAAAATGCCGCGCAGCCAGTTCGACCGACTCGTTGCCGGAGCGCGCAGAGACAAGGAGTAAGTTGAACCTGGACATAACTGGCACGAGTATTAACGTCTAAAGGAGCACATGTGAGTTCTTCCGTTTCCCGCCGAAGCTTAATCAAAGGTGCCGCAGCCGGATCCGCGGCGGCGCTGGCCCCGTCTTCGTCTGCCGCTGCGGCGGACAACGGCTGGAAGCGGGGCCCTGGCATGCCGAGCGAAGGCCCCAACACCCCCAAAATCGGCGCTCCCGTGAATGGACGCGATCTGAGCGACCGCGCCATCCGAGCCGTCAGGCAACTGGGCGTTGAGTACGTCTTAACGGGCGGGGGGCCGATGCCCTGGACCACGGAACAATTGCGTCCGATGGTGGATACGCTCAAAGCTGGTGGCTTGAAGCTCGGCAACATGATGATCGCCGGATTCACCAACACCCTCTATGGGAAACCGGGTCGAGACGAAGAGATCGCCAAGGTCAAGGCGTCCATCGAGGCGGCGGGAAAAGTAGGGCTGCCCGTCATTGAATACAACTTCTACGCGCATCGGGCAATCGAAGGCTATTACGAAGAGACCGGGAGAGGTGGCGCCGGGTTGACTGCCTTCGACTATGACCGGATGAAGAACTTGCCGCCCCTACCCGCGGAAGGAACCCACTCTCTTAACCAGATGTGGGAAAACATCGCCTACTTCCTCAAGGCTGTGATTCCGGTCGCCGAGAAGTCGAACGTGCGTCTGGCGCTACACCCGAACGATCCGCCCGTCGCGCTCAGCCGCGGTTCCGGACAGATCATGGGCACGGTGGAGGGATGGAAGCGACTGATCAGCATCGTGGACAGTCCATCCAATGGCATCACGTTCGATTGCGGCGTTACTCGGGAAATGGGCCATGATCCGGTCGAGGTATGCCGATACTTCGGATCGCGTGACCGAATCAATCATGTGCACTACCGTAATGTGCGCGTACGTGAGCCTTACAACAAGTACACGGAAGTCTTCATCGACGAAGGTGAGAACAATATGCTTGCTGTCATGCAGGAACTGGTCAAGCAGAAATACACCAGAATGATCTACCCGGAGCACGAGCGAGCGCTGGATTACGACCGTGCCGTTGGCATCCATAACCAATATCCGGGCGGTGGCGGCTATACCGGCATGGCGTATGACATCGCGTATGCGCGCGCAATGCTGCAAGCCTCATTGTTGCTTGCAAAGACTTAGCCGATCCGGCCTTTCTTCATCGCTCATCCCGCCTGCGGGCATCGGACGACTTGGATAGAATAGGCACACTTTTTCGCAAGAACGAGGGAGCTTAAGGAGCAACGTATGCCTTGGTTGGACCGTCCAGGTGCTTGCATCTGCGGACGTGGGGTTTTTGCATTCATACTTGCCATTTCTTTGGGATTGGGCGTCGCCGTGCTCGCGCCAGCGCAGCTCAGCACCGCATCTATCACGGGGACGGTCATCGACCCGCAAGGGGCGGCCATCGCCGGTGTCAAAGTCTTAGCCGTTGAAACCAGCACCAATTTTCAGGCGCGTTCCGAAACTAATTCGGATGGCCTGTACCGTATCCAGTCGTTGCAGCCGGGAACTTACGATGTGACCTTTGAATCATCGGGATTCAAAAGCCTTGTGCAGAGAGGTCTGCAGTTGAAAGTGGGGGATGTGCTGGCGGTCAACGGCACCCTGCAACTCGGTCAGGTGAGCGAGCAGATTCAGGTCACCAGCGCGGCAACGCTTCTCGAAACCGAGACCTCGTCTTCCAGCACCGTCACCGAAGGCGAAACGCTGTACAAGATGCCTCTGTATCAACGGTATGTTCTGAACACGCTGAATCTGAGTCCGGGCGTGACGATGGGTGGATACGCATACGGCGGGTCGCTTGGTGGGTTCAACGTCGCTGGACTCCGGTCGACGGGCACCACGGTCTTTGAAGATGGCGTGTTTGGCAATGACCCTGTGCTGAGCACGGGCACTGACATTAAGCCGGTGGAGAACTCGGTGGGTGAAGTGCAATTGGTAACGGGAACATTGCCGGCCGAGTACGGACATACGTCAGGCGGTGTGCTGACGGTCTCAAAGAAGAGCGGCGCGAATCAGTACCACGGCACGGCCTCCGACCTGGGTCGAACGCGGAGCATGACTCATCGTCAGTTCTTCAATCTTTATAGAACCTCAGATCCACAACCCGGTGCGCCGAACGGTGTGCCCGCTTGGTTTATGCAACTGGATGGAAGTTTGAGTGGGCCGATTTCGATTCCCAAGGTTTACAACGGTAAAAACAGGACTTTCTTCTTTTTTGGCATTCAAAAGCTGATCGAGAAAAAGTCCACCTCTTATACCAGCCAAACTCCCACCCCCGACGAATTAAATGGCGATTTCACGTTCGGGGGGGCCGGCCAGCCGCTTTACGACCCTTCAACCACTCGGTGTCTCGCGTTCTCAGGGTTGAATTGCACGAATTGGACGCGAGACCGACTCCCCAACAACAAGATCCCGGTGAGTCAGATGGATCCCGTTTACCGGAAGCTGCTGTCCTACGGACCGTGGGCAGGCCCTAATACGCCGGGTTCTTTGACCAGCACCGGACCGGTGAGTAACTACACGTGGGCTTCACGATCGCGGACCTTCTTCAGCGACTTCTCCGAACGTGTCGATCATCAGTTCAACACCAATCTGAAAGCCTATTCCAGCTATACGTATAACTACACCAGCGGCCTGCAGCGACCCACCAGCATAGCCCTGCCCGCCTTCGATTATGCGAACGGCATCATCACGCCGTTTACTCAGCAGAATGCATCGACGGGTTTAACGTGGCTACTCGGCCCGACGGCTTTGAACGACGTGAGACTTGGCTTTTATCGGCTTCGCAACGATACGCTCGTGCCTTCGTTCAACCAGGATTGGCCAGGCAAGCTGGGCATTCCAAACGATGACCCCGCGCTATTCCCGACGTTCAGTGGGACTACGGCATCCGGCAACTCGACAGCACCGGCCCTGAATACAACGTACGGCCTGGGTGCGCCTTCTCCGTCCCGTAACATCCGCCAGGTCTGGACGTTTCGTGATGATTTTTCGAAGGTACTGGGCACGCACGCGATGAAGGTGGGCTACGAATTCATCCACTACCAGGCGAACTATTTCCAATTGGGCCAGCCCAGCGGTGTTTTCCAGTTCGACAATATGACGGCGGGACTGCAGAGCAACGGACAACCGATACCGAATACCGGCAACCAACTCGCAGGGCTCGAGTTGGGCTATGTTCGACAGGCGAACTTCTCAACGTACACAACAACATGGCTGCCGCGTGACAGCATCAACAGCCTTTATTTCCAGGACGACTGGAAGTTCTCGCATACCTTAACGTTGAATCTGGGCTTACGCTGGTCCACAGAGAGCCCATTCCACACTGCCCACGACCTTGTCAGCAACTTCAGTCCCACCACAGTCGATCCGGTCTCAGGCAGACTTGGCGCCATCGTTCACCCGAACAGTGGACTCAATCAGCGGGATTGGAAGAACTTTCAGCCGCGCATCGGTGTTGCCTGGCACCCGCGAGAGCGAATGGTATTCAGGGGCGGCTTCGGGATCAACACCATCGACATCCGGTTCCCGAATGCGCTGCAGCAGTTTGATGAATACCAGTCGCAGATTGCGCAACAACAGCTGGCCGGTGATCCGCGCCCTATCTATCGGATCAGCCAGTTCCCCGGGGGCTTGACGTACCCGGTGCGGTCGGACCTCAGCTCTCCTTTCATTGGGAACAACTACAGTTCACGCAATATCTACTGGATGGACGGTAATCTCCATCCGGGCTACGCGATGAATTGGAACGTAAGCGCGCAGTATCAGCTCAGCACCAACAACATCATCAAGCTGACCTATCAGGGTTCGGCCGGCGTCGACCTGGTCGAGAGCTGGAACGTGAACGTATTCCCGACCAGCTTCGGTGCGAATAATCCGGCACTTCGGGCGGCAGCGTTTGCGGCGCCGCAAAACTATTTGCCGTATACCCAATTTGGGGCCATCAACTACATGTCCAACACTGGACACTCCACCTATCACTCCGGAACAGTTCAGTTTCAAAAGCGCTACTCGCAAGGTCTGGTCTTGAACTCGTTCTATACCTTCTCGAAGGCCATCGACGACTGCGACAATGACTACGGTGTCTGCACCGGCGTGGCGCCGGTTGAGAATCGAAGACTCAATAAAGCGCGCGCAGGTTACGATCGGACGCACGTCTTTGTGACCAGTGCGACGTACGAGCTGCCCATTGGCCGCGGGCGCAAGTGGGTCAACCACAGCAAGTTCCTCGATTACCTAGTGGGCGGTTACGAGCTGGCCTGGATCCAGAGCATTGAGTCCGGAAATCCGTTTGGCGTAACTTTAGCGAACAGCCCCAACAACTACTACCCGACCGCAATTGGAAACCAAGTGCCGAATTTGGCGTGCAGCAACATCTCCATGCCCGGGTTTGGCTTGGGAGACAAAATCGGAGGGAATCGATTCAACCAGGCTCTGGAGAACCCCGTTCTCGATGTGAGTTGCTTGTCTGTGCCGGCTCCCTTCACTCCTGGGAACGCCGGACGGAACATCATCACTGGACCGGGTCTGATTTACTCACAAGCTTCGGCGAAGAAGAACTTTGCGATCACGGAAAGAGTCAACCTGCAGTTCCGCTTCGACTTCCAGAATCCGTTTCACAACTACGGATTCAACAACCCCTCGAACACGTACGACTACAGGAACCCGCAACTGTTCGGGAAGATTACCGCCGACCAAACGACAGCTTCATTCGCCGGGCAACCGCTGATGAACATGATGCTGAGGCTCAGCTTCTGACCTGGGAGCGCGCTTGTTAACGATGGCGTATGTTCGACACGTAGTTCCGGATTGAGGCCGGCTGGGATCCGAAAGGATAAGAGCCGGCCTTTTCTACATTTGAACGCCCAAGTTTGTGGATACGAATTGACCTCGCGAATCGGTCGTAAGCACCGCAGGATGAGCGCCAAACGGTCACGGGGGCATTCGCAGCGTCCCGGCTTGTTGACGTGGCGCAATGGGTGCGCCGCGACGTTTGCGAAGTGAGAAGCACACTTCCACCTAGTCGTGACGGGGCGCACTGAGGGAATAGAGGGCGTCTTGTGTCATTGCAAGGCAAGGGTGTGACGCGAATCGCCGTAGGACGTAGCCGCCAGACATCCGCCCGTGATTGTCTGTTTAATTGGCCCTGCGGACGTTTGCTGACTGACCCGAGACATAGGTAGCAGAACGTACCGGGCGCTATCTGCTCCTGTGTGAAGCCTTGAATCCCATCGCGAAGAGCTGGGTCTGCGGGCTTTTGACCGGTTGTTTCGCGAGCGCGGCTTACCGCAGTCCATTCGCTCAGACAGCGGTGTTCCTTCGCTTCCCTGCATAGCTTATTCCAGCTTTCTAAGCTCTCCGTGTGGTGGCTGCGCCTGGGCATTAGCATCGAACGCATCCGCCCCGGTCATCCACAGCAGAACGGCCGCCATGAGCGCATGTATCTGACGCTGAAGAAAGAAGCCACTCGCCCGGCGGGCGCCAACATCCTGAAGCAGCAAGGGAACTTTGACGCCTTCCTGGAGGAATTGAACAGCGAACGGCCCCATGAAGCACTCGACATGCATTGTCCGGCGCAGCTCTATACCGCTTCCAGCAGGTCCTACGTTGGCATTCCAGAGCCACACTACCCGTTTCACTACCAAACAGTCTTCGTGACCTGCTCCAGTCGTCTCTGCCTGCATCGCAAGAAGATCAATCTCAGTCAGTCCTTGGCTGGTCAAGCCTTCGGGCGTCAAAGAAGTCGAAGACGGTATCTGGGTCGTCAGCTCTATGGATTACGACCTAAGTTACGTCGATCTGGAGAGAAAACTTTGCAGCCCGTCGAAAATCCCTTTGGGCCCAAAGCGTTACCTATGTCTTAGGAACAATTTGGGCTCTAGCTCATAAATGGGGCAAGCCCGGAAATCTGATTGATAAAACATTCTTGCGAGGTTTCTTTTTGATCAGATCAGAAGTTGTATCAGGCTTGCCTGAGTACGAGGTTACCTCTGTCGATGAGAAAGAGGGCAGGGTATGGATCAGAGCGCGGTTCACGGGAGTAGCCCGGCGGGTGCCAACATGCTGCAGCAGCAAGCAAAGTTTGATGCCTTCCTGGAGGAGTTTTACAACGAACGACCCCATAAAGCACTCGCCATGCAGTGTCCAGCGCAGCGCTATACCGCTTCCAGCAGACCCTATCTCGGCATTCCGGAGCCGCACTACCCGTTTCACGACAAAACAGTGTTCGTGGCCTGCTGCAGTCGTCTCTGCCTGCATCGCAAGAAGATCAATCTCAGTAAGTTCTTGGCTGGTCAAGCCGTCGGCGCCAAAGAAGTCGAAGACGGTATCTGGCTCGTCAGCTCTATGGATTACGACCTGGGTTATGTCGATCTGGAGAAAAAACTTTGCAGCCCGTCGAAAATCCCGTTGGGCCCAAAGCGTTACCTATGTCTTAGGAACAATTTGTTACCTATCTGCCCGGTCCGGACATGCTAGTAACTGGTGCCCGGGGCGGGACTTGAACCCGCACTCCGCTTGCGCGAAAAAGGATTTTAAGTCCTTTGCGTCTGCCGATTTCGCCACCCGGGCTTCGAGGCGCCTTCGCAGGCCTGAAGGCCCGCAGTGCACGCAGTAATCATGATAGTAAACGCAGCGTTCCGAGCATTTCCGAACGCTTCCGCGCCGAGGTCCTTCGCGCCTGCAAATCGACCTACTCAGCCCATTTTCCCTTTGAAAAAGTATGGTTCCAACAGAAATCGCATGAAAACGCCCTATTTTTCGGTGTTTTCGCTTTACAAGACAATCTCACTTCCGTATCATCGAGGTGACCAAAGAAGGGCCCAAAACATTTTGTAGGGTTTGTGTTTTTGCCGGATCTACAGCGTGTTTTGAAGGAACCATCTTCTGCTGCACTTTACTTTTAGGAGGTTTTTAGTTGGCTGAAGCAAAACGCATGACACAAACCGCGATCGTGAGAGAACTCGCGGAGACGACAGGAATCAACAATCGGGTTGCGAAACAGTTCGTCGAAACTCTCGCTGAATTGGCAGTTCGCGAAACGAAGAAGAACGGCGTGTTCATCCTGCCTGGCATCGGCAGATTAGTTCGTGCTGACCGAAAAGCGAGAACCGGTCGCAATCCTGCGACTGGCGAAGCAATCAAGATTCCAGCTAAGAAAGTTGTGAAGTTCCGGGTGGCGAAATCGGTAAAAGATGCGATCGTGCCGCCGAAGAAAACTAAGTAGCTCAACGCATAGTTGAGCACTGCGGGATGGCATGCGTAAGCATAGCCATCCCTCCTGCTAAACCTGCTTCTTTTCCTTCTCGGCCGCTTCTTCTTCCTCGTTCTTTATTGCGCCTTTGAAGTGCCGAATTCCCTCACCCAAGCCTTTGGCCAGTTCCGGGATCTTCTTCCCACCAAATAGCAGAACAACGACGATTATGATGACGATCAGTTCAGTTGGGCCAATGGATCTCAGCATCGAGTCTCCTTCCGAGAGGACGCTCTCATTGTAGAACGCTTTCCCCCGCCTGTCTTTGTCCGAGTGCCGTGGATGATGGCTTCTTTTGCGGGTGAACGTTAACTTTAAGAGAGATATGCTGCGTCACCTCGTCCTTCTCCTTCTCGCGGTCAGCCTCGGCTGCAGTCCCAAACCTGAGCCGAAAGGCGCGGCACGCCACTATCAAGTGACCGGTCGCGTCATGGCTCTCGATGCGAAGAACCAAACCGTGTCACTGGATGCTGCCGCCATCCCGGGCTACATGGAAGCCATGCGGATGGATTACCCGGTGCCGGCGCGGAAGGACTTCGAGTCGATGCACGTCGGGGACAAGATCCAGGCCACCGTCAATGTCTACGATTCCGGCGATTACGACCTGTCGTCGATACAGCAAGCAAGTTCAGGCAAGTAAACAGGACGTCAGTTCTCTCGCGCAAGGGAAGCAATCCCGTCATAGCTGACGCGGCAAATGCGCCACTCGTGAAGAATCTTGGCCCCCAGATGTTGGTAGAAGTCGATGGCCGGCTGATTCCAATCGAGAACGTGCCAGTTTAGCCGTGTGCATCCCCTCGCTGCTGCTTCCGCCGCCACTGCTCTAAGCAGTGCTTTTCCAACTCCTCGGCCTCGCGATTGGGGCCGAACGAAGAGGTCTTCCAAATGAATGCCGGGTCTGCCGTGCCACGTCGAGTAGTTCGTAAAGAACAATGCGAAACCTGCCGGTTCTCCGTCCCACTCGGCAATAAAGCAGTCGAACAGCGGCCGTGCTGTGTCGAAGCCATCTCGCAGCAGGTCTTCTTCCGTGGCCACAGCCGAATTGGGCTCCCGCTCGTACTCGGCCAGTTCCCGGATCAGCTGGACCATCAGGCCAACATCTGCGGCGCTGGCTCTGCGGATGGTTATAGGCTGCTCGGAATGCGGGCTCACTCAGACAGACTACCGTGAAGGCCGACGGACGCCGGTGAGCCGAAATGATGACCATTTGCGCATATGTGAGTGAGGGCGTAAGAAGCTATGGCAACTCTGGTAGGAATCGTTTCGGTGGTCGTGAACGTAGGTGTCTCTTTCATGACGGATGGAAACTGGAAGACTGCCGGAACCGGATTGGCACAGTTCTATTGGAATCGGACGAACCGGAGCGAGCACGGGCGACGGAAACTGAGGGTGCGGGGCCGCTTTACCTGGGACCCCACGGTTGCGAGGGTTCCCGGCGTTCGACTCCCTCAATGCTCCTGGTTGTAAGTCAACCGGGCACGGAGAGTTGATGCGACTCTGACACGATAGGCTAAATAGCCACATGGAACTTTCGCGCAGAGAGCTGAACCTTCTCCTTCCCCTATTGGCCGGCCAAGGTCAAAGGGACGAACACCAGGTTCGTCTAGACTCCAATGTGTACCGTCCTGACCAAAGCACTGACCTGCATGGTGAACCCAAGAAAGGTGGCCGCATCTTCTCTGGGACGGATCATTCTGGTTTTGGCCTGGAGATGCATCAAACCGTGCTCGGGCCCGGCGTTGCTTCTCACCCGCCGCACAAACACGTGCACGACGAACTCATGATTGTGCTCGACGGCACGCTTGAAACTTATGTCGAGGGAAAGACTGAGATAGCCGAAAAGGGCGCGATCATCCTTTACGCCTCGAACCAGATGCATCGCGTTCGTAATCCCGGCAATGTACCCGCGCGCTATTACGTGATCGAGCTGCGCGGCCAAAACGCCTAATCGATTGAAGCCCGCTCCTCGCACCACGCGAAAAACTACGGGCCATCAATTTGCCGGAAGGGTGGCGTCACACGGAGGGACAACATATGCCTACATCCTCCACATCAACCAGGCAATTCGCACTCATTACGGGTGCTTCCGCGGGAATCGGCTACGAACTTGCCCGACAATTCGGGAAGAATGGCTTCGACCTGCTCGTCGTTTCGGCTGGCGACCGCATCAATGCGACGGCCCAGGAACTACAACAAGAACTGGGCGTCCAGGTGCGAGCCGTTCAGGCCGACCTGGCCACGCATGAAGGTGTTCACCAGCTAATCTCCGCGTTCCAGGCGGCCGGGCGCCCACTCGATGCAGCGGCCATCAACGCCGGAGTTGGCGTGAGCGGACGTTTCGTAGAAACAGATTTGGCCGAAGAATTGAACATGGTGGCCCTGAACGTCACGGGTACGCTTCATCTTGCCAAGTACATCGTGAAAGATATGGTGGCTCGCGGCAGCGGACGCATTCTCTTCACGGCCTCGATTGCCGGTACGATGCCGACTCCGTACGAAGCGGTATACGGGGCGACGAAAGCATTCGCTCGCTCACTCTCACAAAGCCTCCGCGAGGAACTGAAGGATACCGGTGTCACCGTAACGGCTCTGATGCCCGGTGCCACCGAGACCGAATTTTTCGAACGAGCGGGAGCGGAAGACACCAAGCTGGGGGCCAGCGAAAAAGATGATCCCGCTGAGGTCGCAAAAGAAGGGTTCGAGGCATTAATGGCGGGGAAGGACCACATTGTAGCGGGATCTTTCAAGAACAAGCTGCAGGCCGCCGCGGGATATGCGCTGCCCGATCCTCTGGTTGCAAAAGCACACGCCAGCCAGTCGGCGCCTGGATCTGCAAACAAGAAGTGAAGTGTACCGGCGAACAGTCAGGCTCCTTCAGGAACCCGGTTCATACGTCAGGAGGAACTGAATGAGGGCTCGTTGCTGCTCGCCGGTGAAGCCAGATTCCGCATCTACCCAGTAGTTGTGGCCAACACCTTGCACGTTCATTCTTTGCAATTCGGGAGATGATTCGTTCGCGGCTACGACACGCGCGCGCAGATTGCGATCGACAAGCGCTTTCAGGCTATTAAAAGGGTCCGGCATCTGGTCCATGCCCACGGTGCCGGCAAGCCCGAGATTTGCATTCTCATCCTTGCCGACGGCTACTCCTCCATCATGCAGATAAGGAGCAGTCCAGAACAGACCAACAAGCGACGGAACTTTGTATCCACCTCCGGATCCGTGATGAGCCCAGGCCAGATCTACCTGCCTCTGGTCGAAACCGCTTATCGGGACCGCCAATGTCTTGGGGTGGGATGGAAGCGGGACCGGCGTGTCAAAGGCATAGATCACCGGGGCCGTGAAATTAAGCTCGGTTTTGGCCAAAGCCAGCGCGCGGGCCGAATTGGTTCCGATTTCATTCGTGGAGATGATCGAATGGTTGCTCAGGAAGGGCCCGGCGTGGCAGCCTGAACAGCCGGCACGCTCAAACACCTGCCGGCCAGTGTCCTTGGTCGCGGAATCTGCGGCGACGCGAGCGGGCGGAGGCACAATTGTGTCCTGCCACGCCGCCATGGCGTTGTTTTGTTGCCAAAAGAGGTAACCGGGTGCGCTCGTCAGTGTGCCGTCGGGCGAAATCATCGTGCCTTTGGGGTACGTGGGCGGCAACACCACCTGATTCAATCCTGGTCCGCCCTTCGCCCCGCTCAACGCGGCCAGAAATTCGGAAGGACGTTGCGGGCGCGAAGGTGGGAAACGGTAACGTCTGCTTGCGGCATTCTGGAGCAGAATTCCTAAATACATCTCTTTGTCCATGTCGAACAGCGTCTGGCTGGATTCAGCGAGTAGAAGCGAATCGGAGTTCAGGGCATGGACGTTGTTGTTTTGCGAGCTGAGTCCTCGAAACGGCCCTGCCATGAAATTCCCGCTCCAGCCGTACGGATGGTTGCCCCACGTGAACGAGACCGGATTTTGGGTGGGATCGGCCTTCATATCCGTCAAGGAATCAAAATTCCCGCGGGGCCACATCAGCAGCGCCTTGTCCACCGCAGTCTCGAGCGCGGCGGCATCCGGCAGATTCTCGCGTTGGCCGCTTGCGCCAATTACCGTACGGGTGGCATCGTTGGGTACGTCTCGAAGCGGAGACACATCCGTATGCATGAAATATGCTGCGGAATTGGTAGCGAGAGCGAGTAACAGACCCGCGTTGAAGTCCTGATTGGGTACGCCCTCTATAACCTTCCCCGTCTGGCCGTCCACGGTCGCATGGCAAAGCGCACACGTGATACCGGCCCGGATTCGCCAGCCGGAAACGGAAAGGGCCATACCAAGCGGGACCAGCGCGCCGCGTGGAACATCCAGACCAGTATCGAAGTACGAATCTTTCGGAAACGTACGTTCTCCAATTCGCACTGTTTGGAAAACCTTTACCCTCAGATTTGTGGTCCACCCGCCTCGCAGAGCAAGGATCGCTTTCGTGACATTATTCAAACGCAAAGGACCATTCAGAATGCCCATAACATCCGTGAGGAAAATCTCGTTGCCGAATGTCTCCTTGTAGAAGGAGGTCCGCCCCAATTTCAGGAGGGCATCATCGACTTTGACGGCGCCATTCGCCGGTGCGAGTTGCGCGGTTCCTTCAGGCGTTTGGAGCAGTTGACGAGCTGCTTCCTGGCTGAACGATTTGCCCCAGAAATCGTAAGCTTCGGGAGTCGCTCGGATCCGGCTGAGCACGTTCTCCGTTCCCGGTTCGTACGCGTACCTCACCCCGTGGAACGTCACGAGGCATGCGACAGCAGCAACGACCAGCATCCCTACCAATAACCAACGAAGAGGGCGGCGCATGGGTACCTAAGCAGGTTGATGTTCTCGCGGGTCAAAAACGTTCACCTGCCCCGATACACTTGTTCCCATGGATTCGGTCAGCAGCTACCGCTCTTCATTCGCGAGCCTGCATGCGAGCGGATGTTTCGTGATTCCAAATCCTTGGGACGTCGGATCTGCCAAGTATCTTCGATTTCTCGGGTTTAAGGCTCTTGCAACCACCAGCGGCGGATTTGCCTTCTCGCGGGGACTTCCGGATGGAGTGAACGGCGTTGGCCGGGATCAGATGCTGGCTCATATTGCCGAGATTGTCCAGGCCGCTGAATTGCCCGTTAACGCAGACTTCCAATCCGGGTACGCTGACGCACCCGAGGACGTGGGCGAGAACGTCAAGCGTTGCGTTGAGACGGGCGTGTCCGGTCTATCTATTGAAGACGCCACCGGGAAGCCGGGAATGCCCTTGTATGAGTTGGCGCACGCCACCGACCGAATTCGCGCCGCCAGGCGAGCTTTGGACGAAACCGCGTCCGGTGTTCTGCTGACGGCTCGAGCCGAGTGCTATCTGGTTGGCCATCCGAAGCCATTCGAGGAATCGCTCCGGAGGCTTACCGCTTATGCCGAAGCCGGGGCGGACGTTCTCTATGCACCGGGTGTGATTGACCCCAAGGAGATCCAGCAGATAGTGACTGCGGTCGCGCCCACGCCCGTAAACGTTCTCGTGAGCTCGAATACCGGATTGCGAGTTGCTGATTTAGCGAACATGGGTGTCCGGCGCGTGAGCGTCGGGTCTTCGCTTGCTCGAACCGCGTGGACCGGCTTCATACGAGCTGCTAAAGGGATTGCCGAGCAGGGATCATTTTCGGGATTCGACGGAACCGTGCCGTTTAGCGAGCTGAATTCCCTCTTCGAGAAGCCCTTTCAGGGCAAGAACGGTGATTGCTCAAGGCCATCCTAAGTACCTGTTACCTGCTGGGTGTCATTCCTGGTTAGGATTTTTACTCGGAACGCGTCAAACACTGTAGCGGGGATGTGTCCATGACGAATTTGCGAAACCGATGCGGTTTCAGACTGTTGCCACTGTTAGTAGTGATCGCGGGGCCGGGATTCCCGCAAGCTCAGCACCTGAGCGCTGAAAAGATCATCGCCAACTCGGTGCTGGCGAACCAGCGGGATTTCCAGGCGGCCGTTCATTACAACTGGAAGGAGCGTGACCGCACTTCCAAGGGATCAAAGACATCGCAGGTGATGATGATCGATGGGAGTCCATACTATCGAGTCCTTGCCGTGAACGGAAAGCCGCTGTCTCCGGCGGAGCAGGCGAAGGAGAAAAAGAAAGAACAAGAAGCGGCCGCTGAACGGGCCGCGGAGAGCCCGGAACAACGACGCAAGCGAATAGAACAGTTTGAGAAGGATCGCCACCGCGACGCGGAAATGATGGCTCAATTGACCAAAGCCTTTACGTTTACGCTGATCGGGCAGCAGAAGCTACGCGGCTTCAACGTATGGGCTCTTAAGGCAACTCCATGCAAAGATTACCGTCCTCCCACCATGGAGACGGAGGTCCTGACGGGAATGCGTGGGCAACTTTGGATCGATCAGAAGACCTTTCAGTGGGTTAAGGTCATGGCCGAAGTTGTGCATCCGGTTTCCATTGGCGGTTTCCTTGCGGAAGTTCAACCCGGCACACGCTTTGAACTCGAGAAGGCGCCGGTTGGAGATGGTATCTGGCTCGCCTCTCACTTTGCCATGAAATCTGACGCCAAGGTGCTCCATGTCTTCAGTCACGGGTCGGAGGAGGAAGACACCTTCTTCGATTACCAGAAGAGCACCGGGAAGTGACCCCGCCTCGGATTGATGCCGGCCGAGATTCGCATTGGGACATCCGGCTGGCACTATAAACATTGGGTGGGCACCTTCTACCCGCAGCGCTGGCCCGCGTCAAAGATGCTCGGGTATTACCTTGAGCACTTCGACACCGTCGAGATAAACAACACCTTCTATCGCCTTCCCCCGGAAAGCGCCGTCACGGATTGGTATTCCTCTACACCGGCGAACTTTCGGTTTGCTGTGAAGGGCAGCAGATTTCTCACGCACATGAAAAAGTTGGCCGATCCAGCCGCTGGTTTGGAGAAGTTTTTTTCACGCGCAGATCTGCTGCGCGACAAACTTGGTCCGATTCTGTTCCAGCTTCCACCCAATTGGGAAATCAACCTGGGTCGGCTCGAAGGGTTCTTGCAAGCACTTCCCGAATGGCACCGTTATGCATTCGAGTTTCGCAATCCAACCTGGAACACCGAGCAGTTATATCAGCTTCTTCGCAACTATAAGGCAGCCTATTGCCCGTTTCACCTCGCCGGCTACGAGTCGCCGAGAGAAGTCACAACCGACATCACTTATGTCCGGCTCCATGGCCCCGGGGGCAAGTACCAGGGCAGCTATGACGACCAGTCACTAGGTGATTGGGCCGAGTGGATTCGACGTTGGCGCGAAGAACTGAAAGCTGTGTACATTTACTTTGATAACGATGATTCGGGGTACGCCGCCCATGATGCGTTGAGATTGCGTCAGATGGTGCAGCATTTCTAAACAGCGCAGCCGCTGATCCTGTATTCCGGCCTTCCGAAAAGTTCTTGTTCAGATTGTCCTTAAGTCCCCGCTTTCTCAATAACTAACGTCGGAAACTTCTTATCACCTATAACTTACGCTCGACGGCACCTCTGAGTAGTTCCGCAATTTCGACACTCCGAGGTGTGCCATCAACCGCACGTTCTTTTCCTTCATTTTGTTACTGTGCTCGTCAGGATTCGTGACAGCCAACGGACAAGGCCTTACCGGCGAATACTTCGTTGACAATAACGACTCTCACTTGCAAGGCTCGCCAGTAACGACGCGACTCGATCCCACCTTGAGTTTTGACTTCGTTCAGGCACCGCCGGCTAACATCCCCAGTGCTACATATTTTTCGGCTCGATGGACGGGTAAAATCAGGCCGCGGTTCTCAGAAACATACCTGTTCATGACACTGTCGGACGACGGCATCCGGGTCACCATCAATGGCCAACCCGTCATCGACAACATGACCTATCACGCTCCATCTTGGGACTGGAATTGGATCTCGCTGAATGCGAATCAGGATTATGACATCCAGATCGAATACTTCCAGGGAATGGGCGATGCCCAATTCCAACTCTGGTGGCAAAGCCCCAGTCAGGGGAAGGAAGTGGTTCCGGCTTCGCAGCTAATCCCTGCCCGTGCGGCTTCCGCTCCTGCCCTGTCGGCCAATGGGCAAGGCCTCACGGGCGAATACTTCCTCGACAATAACGACTCTCATTTTCAGGGCCAGCCAGTAACGACGCGGCTCGATTCCAACATGAGTCGTGATTTTCTTCAGACTCCCCCGGATAACATTCCGAGCGCGACAAGCTTTTCGGCTCGATGGACCGGTAAAATCAGGCCCCGATTCTCGGAAACCTATCTGTTTACGACCTTAACGGATGACGGAATCCGCCTCACTATCAATGGCCAGGTTTTGATCGATAACCAGACTTACCACGCTCCGTCTTGGAACTCCAATTCGATCTACCTGGAAGCGAATAAGGACTACGACATCCGAATTGAATACTTCCAGGGGATCGGAGGCGCGATCTTCCAACTATGGTGGCAAAGCCCCAGCCAGAGCAGGGAAATCGTTCCGGCTTCCCAGCTATTCCCCCCTGTTGGACCTGCCCCTGCGGCCATTACGAGCACCGGGCCGTTCACATACTATGTGAATCCGGTTGGTTCCGATTCCAATTCAGGCTTGTCTCCGGATGCTGCTTGGGCGACAGTGGCGCGCGTGAATGCTCAGCCTCTGAATCCTGGCGATCGCGTCCTGTTCGCTCGCGGTGGGCATTTCACCGGTTCTCTTCGTCCGCTTGGATCGGGCAGCGCTGACGCGCCGATTACGGTCAGTGCTTATGGCTCAGGCGCTCTCCCTGCAATCGATGGCGGTGGTCAGGAAGAAGCTCTCCGGCTGTTCAATCAGGAGCACTGGGTCATCGATTCCCTGGACCTTACCGGCGGCCAACAATATGGAATTTTTGTGAGCGGTGATGCAACCTACAGGGTGCTCCACAGCATACATCTGAGCAATCTCCAGGTTCACGACATCTATTCGAATCCGCGGTGGGACAGCGGGCTTGTAGTGGTTTCACCCATCGGCGATCATCTTACGTTTGATGACATACTCGTGGACAGTGTGAAAGCCTACAACACAAATCTGTGGTATGGCATTCATGTCGGTTTCAACCTGTGGTACGGATATCCGACAAATCCGCCGTTCACGACCAACGTCGTCATTCGGAATTCTGTTGCACACCATGTCTACGGCGATGGAATCACGGCCGCGCAGTCGCAAAATGTATTAATCGAGAAAAACGTCGTCTTCGAAACTGGTCTTGCACCGGCCGGAGTAAGTTACACACCGAATGGAATCTGGACGTGGCAGTGCGACAAAACGATCATCCAGTACAACGAAGGATATGCAACACACTCGTACGCCTGGGACGGAGGTGTGTTTGACATCGATTGGGGCTCAACCAACACGACGCTCCAATACAACTATGCTCACGATGCCGATGGATATTGCGTAGCTGTAATGGGCGC
>Ga0308176_10000471_pt1 | contig 25670 bp, 24 predicted proteins | sample PhyCR2_3_FD_203890 | JGI IMG/M metagenome (GOLD analysis project Ga0308176, IMG submission 203890) | Soil microbial communities from UC Gill Tract Community Farm, Albany, California, United States - DLSLS.C.R2 | ecosystem: Environmental > Terrestrial > Soil > Agricultural land | place: USA... | reverse complement strand
CACTTCGGCCTGCCTGAGCAGGCTCCACCACGCGGTCGCCATGGCACAATCGCGCCGTGCCGGCGCGCCTCCACCACGAACGCATCGCGCGCAGCGAGACCACGCCGTCCCGCTGGCTGGCCTTGACGCACGGGATCTACGGGGCCGGGAGCAACTGGCGCAGCATCGCGCGCAAGATCAACGAGCGGCGGCCCGAGTGGGGCGTGGTGCTCGTCGATCTGCGCCAGCATGGGCGCTCGGAGCCCGGCGAGCCCCCGCATACGATCGCCGCGTGCGCTGAGGATCTGCGGGCCTTGCTCGCCTCGCTCGGCGACGTGCGCGCGATCGCGGGGCATAGCTTCGGCGGCAAGGTCGTGCTCGCGACGCGGCGGCTCGTCGACGTGAGCCAGACCTGGGTGCTCGATTCCTCGCCGAGCCGGCGCGGTGATCCCGCCGCCGACCGGTCGAACACGGTGATGCGCGTGCTGGGGCTCATGGAGCGCTTGCCCAGGACCTGGGCGCGGCGCGATGACTTCGTCGCGGCCGTGGCCGGCGACGGCCACGATGTCGGTCTCGCGCGCTGGCTCGCGATGAGCCTGGTGCCCGATCCGGCCGGGGCGTTCGTCTTGCGCTTCGACTTCGAGGCGCTGCGCGAGATGCTCGCCGACTACTACGCGACCGATCTGTGGGACGTGCTCGAGGCGCCCGGCGGCGACGTCGAGGTCGTGGTGGCCGAGCAATCATCGACGATCAGCGCCGCCGATCGCGGGCGGCTCGCGGCGGCGCCGCCGCACGTTCACGTACACTACGTCACGGCCGGGCACTGGCTCCACATCGACGCTCCCGCGCGGGTGGTCGACCTGTTCGCCTCGCGTCTGCCGTAGTGCAATCGTGCCTTGCGGGGAGCGAACCTGTACCAGGTCAGTTTCGTTGTGATGTTCGTCTCATTGTTGTCCGGGTAGGCCCGGACGTGTCTCCACTCCGGACGGGGCGTGGGTCTCTGCGGACCTGGAATCAACCCGGTGGGGATCCTCCCCGCCACCCGTAAAGAGTCTGACGCAATGTGCGGAAGCTTGGCGCTTTGAAGTTCCTGCCCTGCGCGGGTATGGTGCGGACAAAGAGTCCTTCGGTCTTGCGCGAGGTAGTCTCGTCGAGCCAGGGACCTCGGATTGCCTGGGAGCTACCACCATGACGATAGGAAAGCCGTGCTGTGTGCTTGTGACGACATTGCTGGTGATGATGACTGGCTGTAGCAATGTTCAGGAGGAGAACCAGAGCCAGACGAGCCAGGACATTACGCAATGCGAACTCGACTGTCCAAACGGTCAAGTGTTCACTTGCACCACCTTGCCGTGCAGCGTGACTGCGACGAGCTTGACTTGTAACGGTGTCGTCACAAGCTGCCCGTCCCAACAGATCTGCACGCCGGGCAACGTGCGCACCTGCTGCGCCTTCTCGGGTGGCTGTGGGTGCATAGGCGAACAGACGTGCAACAGTAGCGGCTCGTCGTGGGGCTCGTGCATCGGCTCCACACCCAGGGGCACGCAGTGCCCCTGACGGACTAGCACGGACTACGTGCTCGAGGCGCCCGGCGGCGACGTCGAGGTCGTGGTGGCTGAGCAATCATCAACGATCAGCGCCGCCGATCGCGGGCGGCTCGCGGCGGCGCCGCCGCACGTTCACGTACACTAGGTCACGGCCGGGCACTGGCTCCACATCGACGCTCCCGCGCGGGTGGTCGACCCGTTCGCCTCGCCCTGCCGTAGTTGCAACTGTGTCTTGCGGACCGTGTCGGGTGTGGTGGAGGCGTCAGCATGAACGTTGTCACGGACCCGGTTCGTGCGTTCGATGATGTGTATGCCACGCACGTGGCCTTTGTGTGGCGTGTGCTGTGTGCGTTCGGGGTGCACGAGGCGCAGATCGAAGACGCGGTGCAGGATGTGTTCGTGGTCGTGCATCGCCGGCTCGGCGAATGGCAGGGCAAGGCGGCGATCACGACCTGGCTGTTCGCGATCGCACGGCGGGTGGCCTGGAGCCATCGCCGGCGTGCCGTCAGGCGCACCGAGCCCTTGACCGAGCCGCTGATCGACGAGCTGGTCGAGGCGCACCCGGGCGGGGGCGATCCGTTCGCCGAGATGTCGCGCGTCCAGGCGGTGGCGACGGTGCTCGCGATCCTCGCGTTGCTCGATGAAGACAAGCGCATCGTGTTCACGCTGGTCGAGCTCGAGCAGCTGTCGGTGCCCGAGGTCGCGCGGAGGCTGGATCTCAACCTCAACACGGCGTACTCGCGGCTCCGGCTCGCGCGCCACGCGTTCGAGGCCGCGGTGAAGGCGAGGGCTCGGTCCTGACCGACGAGCACGGCCCTACGTAGCAGGGCTGCTAGTAGCAAGGCTGCTACGTAGCAGGACTGCTAGTAGCAAGGCTGCTAGTAGCAAGGCTGCTACGTAGCAGGACTGCTACCTGGCCGGCGCGGCCGGCTGTCCGCCGGTCACTCGGCGCTGGGGTCGCGCTCGTTCGGCTCATCCGGCGGCGATGTTTCGCTGCGAGCCGGTGGGAGCTCGCGCGGCGGCAAGAGCTCGGGCTCGGTCACGACGGGGCAGGCCATGAAGATCGCCGCGTCGAGCTTCTTGAACGATCGCTTCTTGTACCAGTCGAGCGCCCGCTCGTTGTTCTCGGCGACCTCGAGCACCAGGTGGTTCAGCCCGTGGACGCGCGCGAGGTGATGCAGTTGCTCGAGCACGAACGAGCCGACCCCGCGGCCGTTCATCTCGGGATGGACCGCGAGCTCGTCGACAAACAGCGGCTGCATGTCGCGCTTCTCGAAGTAGCGCGGGTTGATCCAGTTGTCGGACCCGATCACCTCGTAGCTGCACTCGGCGTACGCGACGATGTCGCCCTCGACCTCGAACACGAGCTGCTCGATGCCCTCTTCTTCGTAGACCTCTTCGAACCGGAGCTTCGAGCGGGGCCGCTGGTACTCGACGGTCTCGGCGTTGACCTCACGGAAGCTGATCTTCAGGAAGTCCCACACGCGGTTGATGTCGCGACGGGTCATGTGGCGCACCGTGATGACCGGCTGCTGTGGCTTCTTCTTGCCCGCGGGGCCACCACGACCGGCGCGCTTGGGCATCACGATGGGCTCGGCGGCCGGCGCGGCGGGGGCCGTGCTCTTGCGTGGGCTGCGCTTACCCGGCATCGGGCAGAGCAAACCGCACCGGTGGACCTGGGGCAAGGTGCAGCGCAAGAAACTACCAGGAATGACGCGAGCCTGGCCGAGCGTGCCGCGAACCTTACGCGGGCCTGGCGCGAGCGTGGCGCGAGCGTGGCGCGAGCCTGGTGATGGTCGAGCACCCGGGGGCGCGCCGGGTGGGCTCTTGCGCTACGAGCCGACGCGCGCGACGAGCTGCGTGACCTGCTCGACGAACCCGGCACGATGATGGCGGTCGAACTCGGTCCACGTCGTGAACGTGCTCGGGTCGGCGCGATCCACGAACAGCTTGCCGGCAAGGTGATCGACCTCGTGCTGGTACGTGGCGGCCTTGAGGCCGTGCACGACCTCGTCGATGGTGTTGCCCTGGCGATCCCAGGCGCGTACATGGAGGTGGACGAACCGCTTGACCATGCCGCGCAGGTTCGGGACCGACAGGCACCCCTCGTAGTTGTCGAACTGCTCGTCGCCGGCGGGAGTGAGCACCGGGTTGACGAGGATCGTCAGCGGGATGTTCGGCTTGTACGGGTAGCGCGGGTTGTTGCGAACCTCGATCGCGCAGATCCGGATCGGCTCGTACACCTGGATCGCGGCGAGGCCGGCGCCGTCGGCGTCGTGCATCGTCTCGACGAGGTCGTCGATGAAGCGCTGCGTCGCCGGCAGCGCGAGCTCCTCGCGGCTCACGTCACGCGCCACCTGGCGGAGCACCGGGTGGCCGATCTGGGCGATCTTTCGGATGGCCATGGCCGGACTCTAGCAGGACCACCGCCGGCCGCCGCGCACGCCGCGTCAACGATCGGCGCCCACCGCCTGCTCGATCGACGTCAGGTTTGCCGCGCGGACCTTGGCGGCGAGCTCGCGGTGAACCCGGCGCGGCCAGCCGGGGCCACCATAGATGAACCCCGTGTAGGCCTGGACCAGCGTGGCGCCGGCCCGGATCCGCTGCCAGGCATCGTCGGCGGTCTCGATGCCTCCGGCGGCGACCAACGTGAGGCGCGCGCCGACCTTCGCCCGCAGGCGCCGGAGCACGGCGAGCGCGCGGTCGCCGAGGGGGGCGCCGGACAGGCCGCCTGCGCCGAGCGCGGCGACCACGTCGTCGGGCGTGGCCAGGCCGGTGCGCGCGATCGTCGTGTTGGTCGCGATGATGCCGTCGAGGCCGAGCTCGAGCGCCAGCTCGGCGACCGCGTCGATGTCCGCGTCGGCGAGATCGGGGGCGATCTTGACGAGCAAGGGGACGCGGCGCATGGGCGACGCGAGATCGCAGGCGGCGCGGACCGCGGTGAGCAGCGGGCGGAGCTTGTCGGCGGCCTGTAGATCGCGCAGGCCCGGGGTGTTCGGCGAGCTGACGTTGACGACGAGGTAATCGGCGAGCGGGGCGAGGCGCGCGGCGCTGGCGGTGAAGTCGGCGATCGCGTCGGCCTCGGCGACGCGCTTGGTCTTGCCGATGTTGACGCCGACGGTGCCGGCGCCGCGATGGGCGAGCCGGCGGGCGGCGGCGGCGGCGCCGGCGTTGTTGAAGCCCATGCGGTTCATGAGGGCGCGATCGCGTGGCAGCCGGAACAGGCGCGGCGTGGGGTTGCCGGGCTGCGGCTCGGCGGTGACGGTGCCGACCTCGACGAAGCCGAACCCGAGGGCGAGGAGGGCGCGGATGCCCATGGCGTCCTTGTCGAAGCCGGCGGCGAGGCCCAGCGGGCCGGGGAGCTCGCGGCCAAACGCGTGCACGCGGAGCTCGGGCGCGCGGGGGGCGCACAGGCGCTGCATCACGCGCGCGACGCCCGGCAACGCGACGAGGGCGCGGAGCAGCGCGAACGAGACGCGGTGCGTGCCCTCCGCCGGAAGCCGGCGCAGCACGAGCCAGTAGAGCAGGCGGTACATTGGCGGCGAGAGTATCCCGAGATCCTGCGCCGGCCTGGTGGCAGGTGGGCCGGGCCATACTATCGTGCGGCGTGGCCGACTTCGTGTTCGCGACGTGCCTGCCAGGCGTCGAGCCGGCCGTGAAGCTCGACGTGGCGCGGGCACGGCCCGAGCTCCGGTTCGCGTATTCGCGGCCGGGCCTCGTGACCTTCAAGTCGGCGCGCCCGGTCCTGCCCGACGATCCGCCGGGCTCGGGGTTCGCGCACGTGTGGGGGCGCTCGATCGGCGCGGTCGCCGATCCGGCGGCGGCAGCGCGCCAGCTCGCGGCGCTCGGCGCGACCCGCGTGCACGTGTTCGCCCGGCAGCCGGAGATCGCCTCCGCGGGCGCCGCGGGGGGCGCCATCGATCTTGCGCCCTGGCAGGCGCTCGGTCCGGGCGGGCCGGCCGCGCTCGGCGAGCTCGTCGCCGACGTGATCGTCGCACCTCTGCCCGGTGAGCCTGCGTGGCTCGGCGTGCACCGCCACGATCAGCTGCACCTGCCCTGTGCCGGTGGCGCGATCCCCGTCGAGATCCCCGGCGACGCACCGTCGCGCGCGTACGCGAAGATCGAGGAGGCGATCGCGTGGGCGGCGCTGCCGGTCGCCGCGGGTCACGTCGCGCTCGAGATCGGGGCCGCTCCCGGTGGGGCGGTGCTCGCGCTCGCCCGCCGCGGCCTCGACGTGTGGGGCGTCGACACCGGGGAGCTGGCACCCGGCGTGCGCGCGCTGCCGAACGTCCACCACGTCGCGAAGAAGGTCGGCGCGCTGCGCTGGGAGGAGCTGCCGGCGCGGATCGACTGGCTGCTCGTCGATGTCAACCTCGCGCCGCAGGTCGCGCTCCACGAGGTCGCGCGGCTCATGCCGCGCCTCCTGCCCACGCTGCGCGGGGCGGTGTTCACCCTGAAGCTCAATGACTGGGCGTTCGTGGCCGAGCTGCCGGCGCTGGTCGAGCGGATCCGGCGGATGGGTCTGGCCGACGTGCGCCTGCGGCACCTGCCGTCGAACCGCCGCGAGATCTGCGCGGTCGCGCGGCCCTGACCGGGTCGTGACGCTGGGCCGCCGTCAGCGCGTGAGGCCGGCGCCGGTGCCGGGGCCGGGCGGAGCTGGGCGGCGCTCGCGCTCGGCGTAACCGCGCTCGAACTCCTCGGGGCTGTAGCGCGTCCCGAGCGGCGGCGGGGGATCGATCTGGATGAACGCGTTGTCGCGGATCCGCAGCGCGCGGATCCGCGCGAGCACGGCCTCGGGTTCGATCGCGCCCTGGCTGCGCGCGAGGATCACGACGGCGGCGTCGAGCGCGCGGGGCGATACCGGGACGCCGCCCTCGTCGTCGCGGCGAACCTCGCAGGCGGCGAGCGCGGCGTACGCGATGGCCCACGACGGCGACGCCGCCGCGGTCACGAGCTCGTCGAGCTCCCCGGCGGCGAGCGCGTCATACGCCCCTCGCTCCGGCGTGCGCTCGACGCTCGGGCGAACCGGTGGCGCTTGTTGCGCGACGATCCGATCCATCGTCACGGCCAGGTCCTCCCCGAGCTGGCCATCGGGGGTGAGCTCGGCGGCGGCCCTGGCGTAGCGGTAGGCATCGACGTGACGGCCCAGCCCCGCGAGCGCGCGCGCCATGGCGTGGAGCCCGGCGACCTTCGCGGCGCGATCGCCGCCCTCGGCGATCAGCCGCTGGGCGATCTGCTCGCACTCGGCGAACTCGCCCAGGCGGTACAGGCTGGTCGCGAGCGCGATCAAGAGGCCATGGTCCCTGGCGCCGAGCGCGATCGCCTGCCGGCCGGCATCGATGGCCACCCCATCGTTGCCGGTGCGATGCGCCGCGCCGGCCAGCATGGCCCAGTCCTCGGGGCCGCGGAACCGGCGGGCGGCGTAGCGCAGGATCGGGACCGCGTCGGCGTCGCGGCGGCCGTCGACGAGCGCGCGGCCGATCAGGCGCGGCGCGTCGGTCCGCTCGTGATGCGACAGCACGCGGATCGCCTCGCCGGCCCTGCCGAGCCGCGCGAGCGCGCCCGCGAGGCTCTGCGCGCGTTGTGGGGTGGTCGGCTCGACGGCCACGGCCCAGCGAAGATGCCGGACGGCGTCGTCGAGCCGATCTTCGGACGCCGCGGCGACGCCGCGCTCGAACGCGCTGGCACCGTCGAGGGGCGTCGCGACGCCGGCCGCCTGCCAGCCCGGGGCAAGGTCGGCCAGCGCCTGGGCGCGGTCCTTCGCCGGGGTCGCGGCCATGCCGCGGCACGCGGCCGCCAGGCCATCCTCGCGCCGGCCCGCGGTGAGCAAGGTCCGCGCGAGGGCAAGCCACGGACCTGCGACCTCGGTCGGGTTCGCCAGCGCCGCGGTCCAGTGAACATCGAGCTGCCCCGCGTGATCCGCGCGCGCGGCGGCGTCGGACCAGGCGCGCCACACGCCGCCGGCCTCGACCGCGCGGGCCGCACGCGCGAACAGCATCGCGGCTGGTTCGTACTGCGAAGGATCGCTCGCCAGGTCGTGGGCGAGCCGCAGCTCCCAGCCGATCCGCTCGTCGCCGCGCAGGAGGCGCGTCACGGCCGGCATCTCGGCGATCATGCCGTCGAGGTAGGCGCCGTGCTCGGCTTCAAGATCGAGCGCGCGCTCGACGCGCAGGAGCCACGGATCGAGCAGCCACTCCGGGGCGTCGCCAAGCCAGTCGAGCATCCGCAGGACCGCGGTGATCGCGACGGGCTCGATCTGGTACCGCGCGCGGCGCACGAGCTGCAGCGCCTCGGTCGCGATATGGCGATACGCGCCGGCGATCGGCGAGGCTGGGCCCGAGGCCGCGACGAGGTAGTTCGCGAGCGCCAGCCCGAGGGCGAGCATGGCTCCCCCGGCATGGGCGTCGCGATCGCGCGCCGACGGGACGAGCGCCGTCCACCAGTCCTGGGCGAGCGCGTCGGCGGCGGCGAGCGTTCCGTCCGGCGGCGGTGCGAGCCGCGCGATGATCGCCGACGAGCTGGCCTGGGCGGCCGGGACCGACGCGATCAGCTCCGCGGTCCACACCGGATCGATCGCGAGCCGGCGGTGCTCGCCGACGGCGCGGCGGTACACTTCGGGGTCGAGGCCGGGCACGAAGTCGGCGACATCGCGCGCGGCCATCCGCGCGAGCGTCGTCGCGCCGCGGTCGAGCCGGCGCTCGATCACGCCCGCCCACTCGCTCGCCGGCCGGATCACGGCGAGCCGCCAGAGCCGGTTGATCTCGGCTTCCAGCCGGCTCTGGCTGCGCCGGAGCTGGACGATCTGGATGTGATCGAGCGCGTCGTCGAGGCCGCCGGTCAAGATCAGCGCCCTGGCCGCGGCCAGCCGGGCCTTGCCGTCCCCCAGGATGCCCGGGCCGCCGGGGCCGCCCAGGCCCGCGTACTGCCACGACGCCGTCACCGCCTGATCGGCGCGACCGATCGTGCACAGCGCCTCGATCATCATCATCGCGTCTTCGTCATCGGTCACCCCGCCGCGCAGGAGGCCGGCGAGCACGCGGCCGACCTCGGCGCGGTGATGGCCCTCCCAGGCGTAGGCGCGGGCGAACAGGCCCGGATCGGTCCGCCAGTGGGCGATCCGCCGGTCGGCCCACGCAAAGGCGTCGCGCGCGGTTGGCTCCTCGGGCACCTGGGCCAGGACGTCGCCGGCGAGCTCGATCGCCTCGGCGATCCGGCCGACGTCGAGGTGGACGAACGCGATCAGCAGCGCGGCATGGTGAGGCGTCTGCCACTCGGTGGCGGCCAGCTTCCCGGCGGCCGAGCGATCGAGGATCTCGCGGCAGCGATACTGCGCCTCGGCGAACGCCTGACCCGGCCGGCCGACCTGGCGCAGCCGCCGCACGCAGTCCAGGTGCGCGGCCCCGAAGTCCGGCGCGGCCACCGTCGCGCGATCGGCCCAGCGATAGCTCTCCTCGCGGCGATCATGCTCGGCGAGCTGCAGCGAGTAGTTGTGGCAGGCGTACGGGTTGGCCGGCATGAGGCTCGCCGCGATGCCCTGGTGCCGCACGCCCATGTTCTCGAGCGGGCGATCGGCCGCGAACGACTCGCCCCAGATCGAGAGGTGCGGCTTGGCGTACATCGGGGCTTCCTCGATCAGCGGCAAGATCTCGCGCCGATCGGTGCTGCCGTCGACGAGCCCGGTGACGTAGCAGTTGCGCCGCGCCACCGGGTGCGTGGGATCGAGCTTGACGATGAGCGGGTCGAGCGTCCGCGCGTCATCGCGTGATAGCTCCGTCATCACCCGGAAGAACGGCACGGGGAGCCGCTGCGGCGGTTGCGTCAGCGACTTGGGGACGATGCCGAGCTCGCGGCCCTGGAACAACAGCTCGTCGGACTTCATCAGGCGATCCGCCACGCTGCGCAGCTCCTCGAGCGTGAACTCCGGGAGCGGCCCGACCGATGGCAAGCGCCGCGCCGCCAGCCACTGCGCGAGGCAGTGCCCCAGCTGCTCCGACAAGGCGAGCCCAGGGGGCGCTTCCCACGTGTCGATCGTACCTTCGGGCGTGCCCCCGGCCGTACCCTCGGGCGAGCCCTCGGGCCGGCGCGAGCGCAAGATCGGGAGCCGGGGCGCCGCGGGATCCAGGCTGAGCTCGAACCACAGCACCTCCCGGCGCCGCGACACCCGGAAGAACCAATCGATCGACTCCTCGAGCTGCGGGTGCAGCGCATCGAGCATCCGGCTGGTGTCGTCGGTCAACCGCTCATCGTCGTGATCGCCGAGCGTGACCACCGGGTGGCGGAGCAGGTGGTCGAACACGATCACCGAGATGAGTCGCGCGAGGTACGGCACCAGCGCGTCCTGTTCGACCGGGACGGTCAGCGTGCTCGCGAGGAACGTCGCGCGATGCGGATAGGGAAGCGGTCCCATTGACCGTGCCCAGGATACGGCAAGACCCACCCCACGCCCCGCCTCGCGGGTGGAAAGCCCGCTTCAGCGGATCCCGCGCTCGCGGGCGAGCGCGTTCGCCTCGTCCACGTTCGCGCTGGCGTAGGCATCGGTTCCCCCCAGGAGCAGGTTCCGTACCCCAGCGCGTCGCTGGGGGTGACGCTGGGGCAGCCCGCAGGCCACGGGTTGGTCGGGGACGCGTTGATCGCCGTCACGGCCGCCGCAAAGCCCGTCGCGTCACGGGGCTTGGTCCCCACCCGGGGCGCCCAGCCCCAGCTCGGCCTTGCTGGTGAGATGGAAGACGTACAGCACGGCTGGACCGAAGGTGCGAGTGCCATCGTCGAGTGGGGGCCGCGCGACCCTTGGTGGCCAGCACGGCCACAACCGCCAGCATGGCTACCCCCCGAGAGAGGTTCGTTTTTGCAAGGTATCTCCCCAGGCTGCCCAAGCTAGCCCCGAAGCTCCCGGGCGAGGCAGTTCCTCACCCCGCGATGTGATCTGGCCGGCAGCGGCCGTGATAGTCTCGGGACCAGACGCAAGGCGGCCATTGGGGCCACGCAGTTCATCGGCGCCTGGTTATCGACCTCATCGAATTTCGGCTGAATCTTCAGGAGACCGTCCGTGGGAACGAAGCTCTACGTGGGCAATCTGAACTACAACACGACCGAGGAATCACTTAGAGAAGCGTTCGGCGCGAACGGTCGAGAGGTGACGAGCGTGTCCATCATCATGGACCGTGAGACCGGACGCCCTCGTGGCTTTGCGTTCGTCGAGATGTCGACCGCCGAGTTCGCGCAGCAAGCGCTGCAGGAGCTCGATGGCCAGGAGCTCGACGGACGGATGCTGCGAATCAACGAAGCTCGCGAGCGGGAGGCGCGCGGCCCCGGGGGGCCGCCGCGCTCGTTCGGTCCCCGGCCCGGTGGCGGCGGCTACGGCGGTGGTCCCGGTGGTCCTCCTGGTGGCGGTGGTTACGGCGGCAGCCCTGGTGGCCCACCCGGTGGAGGCGGTTACGGCGGCGGTCCCGGCGGCCCACCCGCTGGCGGCGGCTACGGTCGCCCGCCCGGTGGCGGTGGTGGCTATGGCGGCCGGCCCGGTGGTGGTCCCCCGATGGGCGGTTTCGGTGGCCCGCCGAGCGGCGGTGCACCGGGAGGCGATGGCCGGCGCCGTCGTAACGAGCGGGACAAGGACAAGGAGCGCGGCGGCGGCGATCCGGATCGCAAGAAGAAGCGCCGCAACGTGGGCGACGACGGCGACGATTGGTAGCCGCCGCGCCAGCGCGGGATCATGGCCCGTGGCCCGATGCGGTGGCGGACGATGGTGACGTTTTCCCCCGGACAATCAGGTCATGATCACGAGGTTTGAGGTCGCAGCCGACGAGGCCGGCCTGCGGCTCGATCAGGTCGTGCCCAGGCACGTCGCCGGGTTATCGCGGCGCAAGGCGCGGGCGGTGATCGATCTCGGTGGCGTGTTCGTCGATCGGGCGCGCGTCAAGGTGGCGGGCCGGCCGGTGCGCCCCGGCCAGGTGATCGAGGTCAACGTCGGTGGTGCGATCGAGCGCAGCGAGCCGCCACCGGCGCCGGAGATCGTCTTTCTCGACGACCACCTGATCGTCGCCGAGAAGCCGGCGGGCCTGGTGACCGCCCCGACACCCGAGAGCGATCGCGGCGACCTGCTCGACCAGCTCGTGCGGCGCCACGGCGAGGTGTACCTCGTGCATCGCCTGGATCTGCCGACGAGCGGCCTGCTGGTGTTCGCGCGGACGCGCGAGGCGAACAAGCAGCTCGGCGAGGCCTTCGCCCGTCACGACGTCGATCGCGAATACCGCGCCGTCGCGGTCGGCCGCGTGACGCCGCAGACGGTGGATCGCCCGATCCAGGGCAAGCGTGCGGTGACGCACATCGACGTGCTGGAGGCGCTCGTGGGGGCGACGCTGGTATCGGTGCGGATCGAGACCGGCCGGACGCATCAGATCCGCATCCACCTGGCGGGGCTCGGGACGCCGATCGCGGGCGATCACCAGCACGGGGGAGAGGCGTCGCGGACCTTCACGCCGCGCGCGCCGCGGCTCGCGCTGCATGCGGCGATGCTCGGGTTCACGCACCCGGCGACCGGCGAGCGCGTGCGGTTCGAGCGCGCGTTGCCCGCCGAGCTCGCGACCTGGATCGCGCGGCTGCGCGCGCCGATCGTGGACCCGACCAGCTCGACCGCGTAGCGATCGTGGTCGCCTGGCTGCCGTCGGACGGACGTGGGGAGCTCAGGGATCGGTGGCGGCGAACGTCCACGCCTTGACGACGGCGGCGCGCTGCGCGAGCTCTTCGAACACGCCGATCATCGCCGGGGTCCGCGCGAGCGCGTTCCAGGCCGGAAGCGACGCCGCGGTGATCACGATCGAGAGGTCCCAGCTCGCGGCGCTCGCGTCGGCAGGCAGCCCGACGACGACCTCGGCGCCCGCCGATCGCATCTGGGCGGCCAGCATCTCGGCGAACTCGCCGCGGGTGGCGACCTCGTCATCGGCGAGCTTCACGAAGCAGAACCGCTGGATCACGGCTCGATGGTAGCCAGCAGATAGGTCGGCGCAATGCCGGAGGCCGGGTCGTTGCCGTCCCCGCTTGGGGCGGGGGCCCAGCGCGAGACGCCGGCCAGCAGGGCGGCGTCGATCCCGGCGGCGCGCGCGCCGGCGATGTCGGTCTCGAGCTGATCGCCGATCATGACCACGCGGGCGTCGCCGAGCCGGCGCCGGGCCTCGCTGAACAGGTGCGGCGCGGGCTTGCCGAGGTGATCGAAGCGCAAGCGCCGGGCGGGGAACCGGCGGGCCAGGGCGGCCTCGATCAGGAGCGCCATGGCCCCGGCGGTGAAGCCGTACTCCGCATCGCCCTTGGGGTAGATGAGGTCCGGGTTGGGCAAGACGAGCGCGGGGACGCGGCCGGCGTCCATGGCGCGCACGACCGCCGAGAACGCGAGCTCGATCCCGTCGAGAAACGGCGTTCCGGAGTCGTCGCAGACGGCGACGGCATCGAGCTCCATGCCCGGCGCGGGCGCGATCGGGACGCCACCGCCCTGCCGGACGTAGGCGACCGAATCGGCCGTCCCGAGCACGCACGTCCGCGCGCCGGCAAGGCCGCGATCGCGAAAGTAGCCCGGCAGGAGGCTCCCCGAGGTCACGACGGCCTCGGGGGCGATGGCGACCCCGTGCGCGGCGAACCGCGCGGCGTAGGTCTGGGGCGAGCGCGAGGCGTCGTTGGTGACGATCGCGAACGGTCTCTGGCGCCGGGTGAGCTCGGCAAGCAGCGCGGCGGCCCCGGGCAGCAGGCCGCGGGCGTCGACGAGCACGCCGTACGCATCGAGCAGTACGCCATCGTAGCGATCGAGCAGGTCGCCGATCGTGGTCGAGGTGGGATCCACGCGGTGATCATACGCAGGTGCTATACGCAGGGCATGCGGCCGTACCTCGATCTCCTGCGCCACGTGCTCGATCACGGCGAGCGCCGCACCGATCGCACCGGCACCGGGACGATCTCGCTGTTCGGCGCGCAGACCCGCTACGACCTGCGCGAGGGCTTTCCGCTGGTCACGACCAAGAAGCTCCTGTTCCCGGCGGTCGTCCGCGAGCTCCTGTGGTTCCTGCGCGGCTCGACGAACATCAACGACGAGCTGACCCAGCACACGCCGATCTGGGATGCCTGGGCCAACGCCGATGGCGAGCTGGGGCCGATCTACGGCCACCAGTGGCGGCACTGGGGCGGCCGAGGCGACGACCCGGGGATCGACCAGATCACGGAGGCGATCGCCATGATCAAGCGCGATCCGACGTCGCGCCGGATCATCGTCAGCGCGTGGAACGTCGCCGATCTGCCGGAGATGAAGCTACCGCCCTGCCACGCGTTCTTTCAGTTCTACGTCCAGGGCGGCCACCTCGATTGCCAGCTGTATCAGCGCTCGGCGGATCTCGCGCTCGGCGTGCCGTTCAACATCGCGAGCTACGCGCTGCTCACCGCGATGATCGCCAGGGAGTGTGGGCTGTCGCCGCGGTTCTTCATCCACACGCTCGGCGACGCGCACATCTACCTGAACCACGTCGAGGGCGTACAGCTCCAGCTCACGCGCGAGCCGCTGCCATTGCCCAGGCTCGTGCTCGCCGACAGGCCCGTGCTCGCGCAGCGCTTCGAGGACATCGCGCTCGAAGGCTACCAGCACCACCCGTTCATCAAGTTCCCCGTGGCGGTGTGACCCCGCCGGGGCAGGCCGGGGGGCTCCTGCGACGTTTACCTAGCTGCGCTTCAGCCGCTCGATGCGATAGCGCACGTCGTACTCCTCGGCCTTGCGCGTACCCTCCCAGGTGTCGGGGATGAAGCCGCGCTCGTCGAGGTTCGGCATCGTGACGTCGCAGTCGAACGCCTGCTCGATGCGCGTGAGGTAGACGTAGCGCAGGTCGCCGCGCTCGATCACCTCGCGGATCAGGATGGCGCCGCCGACCACGAAGATCGTCTCGACCCCTTCGAGCGAGAGCGCGTCGTCGATCGAGTGCGCGACGATCACCCCGGCGGGGACCGCGAGCGTGCTGCGCGAGACCACGACGTTCTGCCGGTTCGGCAGGGGCTTGCCGGCGACCTCCTTGCTCTCCCAGGTCTTGCGACCCATCACGATCGCGTTGCGCCGGCCTTCGCTCGCCGTCGAGGTGGTGCGCTTGAAGTGCTGCAGATCGCCGCGTAGTTTCGGCCATGGCAGAGCGTTGGCTTTGCCGATGCCCCAGTCGAGATCTGCGGCGACGACGATGTCGAACACCTCGGCACGCTATCACGGCAGGCCGCGGCCGGGCGACCCCGCGTTGGTGGCGGTGACCACAGCCGGCAGGCATTCGGTGCGACGTGATACACCACCGGACCACCGGGTGCGACGAACACCGCCGGCCGCCGGTGAACGATCGGTGCACTAGTTGAGCAGCGCTTCCGACTCGTCGGCGATCTTGGGCGCCGGGTCGGCGGCCGGCTTCTTGGCGGCCGGTTCGGCGAGCCGCTGGTTACCGCGTTCCATGAGGAACTGCGTGACGTACGGAAACCCGACGTGGATGCTGTTGAGCTTGGGGGCCAGCGTCGACGACAGTCCGAACATGATCACCGACGCGCGCTCGACGTAGAACCAGCCCTCGGGGTAGGCGACCGACTTCATGAGCTCGCGGAGATCTTCGCGCTTCATGCTGGGATCGGAGAGCTTCTGCGCGACCGCCGGATCGATCTTGCCGAAGTCGGTGATGTTGATGCTGAGCAGCTTCTCGAAGTACTTGCGCACCGTACGCTCGAGGAGGGCGCGGTCGCCGCCCTCGGCCATGAAGCCCATCGTGTCGATGCCGCGGACGACGAGATCATCCTTGCGCGTCATCAGGCCCGACAGGATGTCGAACATGCCGTCGGCGAGGTTCGTGCGCAGCTCGGTCGCCGCGCCGAGATCGAGCACGACGATGCGGACCTGGCCGCTGGGGCCGCGCTGCACGAAGAAGTTCCCCGGGTGCGGATCGGCGTGGAAGAACCGATCGACGAACAGCTGCTTGTAGAACACCTTGATGAGCTTGGCGGCCACGTCGTTCGGATCGAGGGCGAGCTCGGCGAGCGCGTCGCGCTTCGAGATCTTGACGCCGTCCATGAACGACATGGTCATCACGGTCGTGCTCGACCATTCGGGGTAGACCGTAGGGAACAGGACGTCGGGGTCGCCCGCGAAGTTCTTGGCCATCCGGGCGATGCAGCGCGCCTCGTTGGCGAGGTCGGTCTCCCTCGCGAGCATGTCGGCGAGCTGCTCGTGGACGCGCTCGATCTGCTGCAGCGGGACGAAGTTGCGATAGATGCGCAGCGCCCAGCCGAGCACGCGGAGATCGACCTTGATGATCGTGACAACGTTGGGGTAGAGGATCTTGACGGCGAGCCGATCGCCCGCGGCGTTGCGCGCCTCGTGAACCTGGCCGAGCGAGGCCGCCGCGATCGGCACTTCGTCGAACTTCGCGAACACCTGGTGCGGCGGCTTGCCGAACGACTTGACGAACGTCTCGCGGATCTTGCGGTAGGACTGCGGCGGCACGTCATCCTGCAGCGCCTCGAGCTCCTCGGTGTACTCGCGTGGAAGGAACGTCCCCATCACCGAGAGGATCTGGCCGAGCTTGATGTAGACGCCGCGGAGCTGGACGAACCCCTTGTACATGCGGCGCGCGTTGCGCCGGTTGATCCGCTGCCAGCGGGCGCGGGTGTCGTACCGGCTCGGCCATAGCCGCGCCCAGGACATCTGCCACATGTAACTGAGGAAGATGACCACGAACACACGCAACGCACGCACGAGACGAATGGCTGCGGACATCAGTGCAAGCTCGATCGCTACCGTCGATGGTAGCATGCGAGCGTGTCGGATCTTTTTGATCGCGCGGCCAAGTTCTTCTCGGCGCTCCAGACCGACATCTGCCGCGCGCTGGCCGAGGCTGATGGCGCAAAAGACTTCACCACCGATGCCTGGCAACGCCCCGGGGGAGGAGGCGGGGTCGCCCGCGTGCTGGAGGGGGGCGCGCTGTTCGAGAAGGCGGGCGTCAACTGGTCGAGCGTGGACGGTGAGCTCCCCGCCGAGCTCGCCGAGGACCTGCCGGGCGACGGGCGGGCGTTTCGGGCGTGCGGCATCTCCTTGGTCTTGCACCCGCAGTCGCCGATGGTCCCGACCACGCATGCGCACTTCCGGTGCCTGACCAGGGGCAATGCTTTGTGGTTCGGTGGTGGCGCGGACCTCACGCCGTACTACTTGTTCCGGGAGGACGCGGTTCACTTTCATGCCACCCTCGCCGGTGCCTGTGATCGGCACCCTCCGGTCGGCGACTACGAGCGCTTCAAGGCCTGGTGCGACGAGTACTTCTTCCTGCCGCATCGGAACGAGGCGCGTGGGGTCGGCGGGGTGTACTTCGACCAGCTGGGGGCCAAGGGCGAGCATCCCGGACCGCGGGTGTTCGACTTCGTCTGCGACCTCGGCCGATCGTTCATCCCGGCGTACGTGCCGATCGCCCAGCGCCGGCAGACCGAGCCTTACGGGGAGCTCGAGCGGACGTGGCAGCTGCGCCGGCGCGGCCGCTACGTCGAGTTCAACCTGCTCTACGATCGAGGCACGCTGTTTGGCCTCAAGACCAACGGTCGCGCCGAGTCGTTCCTGATGTCGCTGCCACCGCTGGTGCGCTGGGACTACGACGTGATGGCCACGCCCGGCTCGCCCGAAGCCGAGCTTCTCGCACACCTCCGGCCGATCGACTGGTTTCCGCGTACGCGCTGAGCGCCGTGGCGCGCTCGATCTCGAGTGATCACGAACGGTTCGCGTGCCGCTGACGGCCCTCCGCCGCTGGCGAGCGTTCACCTCGGCCAGGTGGATTGCGCTTGCCTGTCAGAGGCGGGTGCTATTGCTCAGGCACCAGACGGGAGTACAGGCCTAGTAGGCTCGCCTTGACGGTACCCTACCTGCAGCGTAAGGATGGATTATGGCCAAGAAGCAGACTCGACGGAGCATCAGCGTAAGCCGGACGACCTACGAGCGGCTAAAGGCATTCTGCGAGACCAACAACATCTCGATGAGCCAGCTCGTCGAGACCCGGGTCAATGACTTCCTCGGTGCGGGTGATGTCGCACCTGCTCCGAGCACCCCGAGCACCCCGAGCGCCCCGAGCATCCACGCAAGTCAGGGCGCTCCGTTCCGGCCGGCGATGCCGCGCCCCGCGATGGCTGCGCCGCCCAGGCCGGTCGAGTCCTCGCCGGTCCAGCCCTCGGCGAACCCCATCGCCAGCATGGCGACCGCCTCGGCGACCACCCCCACGGTAGCTCCGACGCCGTCGGTCCCGATCACCTCGGCGGCGGCGCGGTTTGTGGTCGAGCCTCCTCCTCCGATCATCAAGCCGCGTCAGGACACCGTCGCGCCCAAGCCCGCGGAGAAGCGGCCCGAGCAGATCTTCACGTTCTGAGCGGGCTTCTCCAGGTCCGCCGGCTCCACGTCGGGTCGTCGCTGGTTCGGCGCACGTGGAAGCAGGGCCCGATCGCGTATCGATCTGCTGTCGATCTGCTATCGATCTGCTATCGATCTACTACCTAGCTACGCTTGTTTCCTCAGTCTTTTTGCTCGCTTCGAGCTGGTTCGGCCAGGCGCCGCTCGCACCCCCCCGGTGCCGGCGGCGTTTTCGTTTACCAAAGAGGGCCTACGATTCGGTCTCGCCGGACTTCACCTGGTTGATGGTCGAAGCCTCTTCGGGGCGCGGCACCGGACGGGACGCCTCGTACGGCGTCTCGAGGCGGCGGTAGAGCGATCGTCGATCGATCCCGAGGATCCGCGCGGCGTGGGTCTTGTTGCCGCGCACCGTCTCGAGCACCTGCCGCACGTAGCGGCGCTCCATCTCCTCCATCGTGATCATCGCGTCGGGCGAGCCCGAGGAGCCCACCGGGATCACGATCCGCGTGACGTGGAACTCCTGCACCTTGACCGGCAGGTCATCGACGGTGATCTCGTCGAGCCGGCACAGCGCGACGGCGCGCTCGATGCAGTTCTCGAGCTCGCGGACGTTGCCGGGCCAGTCGTAGTCGAGCAGCATGCGCGCGGCCGGTCCCGAGAAGCCCTTGACCGGCTTGCCGATGCGCTGGGCGATGCGGCGCAGGAACAGCTGGGCGAGCAGCAGGATGTCGCCGGTGCGCGCGCGCAGCGGCGGGACGTGGAGCGTGACCACGTTGATCCGATAGAACAGGTCTTCGCGAAACCGGCGTTGCTCGATCTCGACCTCGAGGTTGCGGTTGGTCGCCGCGAGCACGCGGGCGTGGAAGGGGATCTCCTCGTCGCCGCCGACCGGGCGTAGCCTGCGCTCCTGGAGGACGCGTAGCAGCTTGACCTGCATCTCGGCCGGCATCTCCCCGATCTCGTCGAGGAAGATCGTGCCGGCGCCCGCCTGCACGAACAACCCCGACCGCGCGGTCTTGGCATCGGTGAACGCGCCGCGGGTGTGCCCGAACAGCTCGCTCTCGAGCAGCGGGGCAGGTACGGCGGCGCAGTTCACCGCGACGAACGGCTCGGTGCGGCGCGACGACAACCGGTGTACAGCGCGCGCGACCAGCTCCTTGCCGGTCCCCGACTCCCCGGTGATCAGCACGGTGGCGTCGCTGTCGGACACCCGCCGGACCATCTCGATCGTCTCGCGGATCGCGGGGCTCACCCCGGCGATGCCGTCGATCGGCTCACCCTCAACGGCGTTGCGGAGGTGGCGGAGCTCGCGGAGGAGGAGCAGGTGCGCGAGCGCGCGGCCGACCGCGACCGCCAGCGTGTCGAGCTTGACCGGCTTGACGATGAAGTCGTAGGCGCCGGCGCGAAGCGCGCCGATGGCATTGTCGAGCGAGCTCTGGCCGGTGATCACGATCGCGAGCACGTCGGGGTAGCGCTGCCGGATCTGCTCGCAGAGCTCGATCCCGGTCATGTCGGTCATGCAGATGTCGGTGACCACCACGTCGACCGCGTCGGTCTGCAGCCGGCTGAGGCACGCCGCCGCCGAATGGACGCTATTCACGCTGAGCCCACGCCGACGGAGGCCCTCGCGCATCAGTTGCGCCGTATCGAGATCGTCATCGACGACAAGCACGCTCCCGTTCACGGCGTCACATCCCGCTGTGCCGGCGATGGCTGATGATACAAGACGGTGAAAGCACTTCTACGCTGCGTACCATGCTCGCCCGCCAGAAACTCGCAAAAAAATCAACAAGATACCGCGAGCGCGTCTGCCACAGCGCCATCGAGCGCTGATGTCACAGTACCCCTGCTACCAAAATAGAACGGGCCCGGTTACGCCGGGCCCGTTTGCTCATTCCTTACCCAGCTGACGAGTCAGCTGAGGTCTGCGGGAGGCTAGGTGTGCCCCCCTATCGAGCTGTGACTTTTACATGGCATGTCTTCTGTCCTCCCCTGGCATTTAGCCAGAGCCTGACCCTAGCGGCCCGCCAGCAGAATTGCAGCGGCTCCCGGGGTCGGGCCTTCATAATGGGCACAACGGCCCGTTTCGAAGTCCACGATTCGTGATGGCCGGACGGTCATCGCGTGTGTGCTCGGCGACATGGTCGCAATAACGATTGTAGAGCAAGCCCGAGCAAAGTGCCAGCGCGCAGAGCAGATCGCCGCCGTGCTATGCAGCGCGCGTGACGACCTTGCCGAGCAAGCAGTTGGCGACGTTTGAAAACCCGCGGCACGGGCGGGACTACCGGATCACGTTCGAGTGTCCGGAGTTTACCTGCCTGTGCCCGATGACGGGGCAACCGGACTTCGCCACGATCCTGATCGATTACGTCCCCGACCAGCTGTGCGTCGAGCTCAAGAGCCTCAAGCTCTACCTGTGGAGCTATCGCAATGAAGGCGCGTTTCACGAGGCGGTCACCAACCGGATCTGTGATGATCTGGTGGCGGCGATCGCCCCGCGGCAGGTCACGGTGACCGGCAAGTTCTCGGTCCGCGGAGGGATTTCGACGACTGTGACGGTTACCTCGGCAAGGTGAGTAGCAGCTGATGGTCGCCGAGCGTGCGTTCGGCGAACGCGGCTTCACTGAACGCGAGGTACATGAGCCAGGTGCGTACGAACGGCCCATCGAAGCCCAGCGCGGTCACCGCGGGCATCGCGGCGAGGAACCGCTCGCGCCACATCTGGAGCGTGGTCGCATAATCGGGGCCGATGTCGTCTGCCTGCTCGATGCGAAACCCGGCGGCTCCCGCTGCCAGGGCGATCGCGTCCAGCGACGGGATGAGTGATCCCGGGAAGATGTAGGTCTGCATCCAGTCGACGCGGCGGCGATAGGCCTCGAACCGCGCGCCGGGCATCGTGATCGACTGCAGCGCGAACCGCCCGCCGGGGGCAAGCAGCCGCGCGCCGATCGCGAAGTACTGCGGGAGGTACTCGTAGCCGACCGCTTCGAGCATCTCGATCGAGACGATCTTGTCGTAGGTGCCGTCGAGCTCGCGGTAGTCGCGGTACTGGATATCGACGCGATCGGCGAGCCCGGCCGCCCGGACCCGGGCGGAGGCGAGCTGGTGCTGCTCTTGCGACACGGTGATCGCGGTGACGCGACAGCCGCGCGTGCGCGCCGCGTGGATCGCCATGCCTCCCCACCCGCACCCGATCTCGAGCAGGTGATCGCGCGGCGAGAGCGCCAGCAGCTCGCACAGCCTGTCGAGCTTGGCGCGCTGCGCGTCGGCGAGCGACGTCACGGGCCGTTGTCCGGGACGGGCGAACAGGCCGCACGAGTACGACAGCGTCTCGGGATCGAGGAACAGCTGGTAGAACGCGTTGCCCAGATCGTAGTGGGCGTGGATGTTGCGCAGGCTGCCGTGCCGGGTGTTCGCCGCGCGGCGATGGCGGACGAGCGACGGCAGCTGGGCGAGCCGGGTCAGCGGTGACTCGACGCCGCGCGCGCCGGTCGCGCGGAGGACCAGCCGGAGCACGCCGACCAGATCGTCGCTCGACCACTCGCCGGCCACGAACGACTCACCGCCGCCCATCTCACCGCGCAGCAGCAGGCGCAGGAACACCCGATCGTCGTGGATGTGCGCGCACGCCCGGGCGGGGCCGGGGGGCCCGATCCAGGCGCGCTCTCCCGACGGCAGGATCAGATCGAGGCGCTCGCCCGTCCAGCCGGTGCGCAGCCTCGCGAGCGCGGCCCAGCGCAGCGCGTGCCCGGCCGGCGGCACGAGCCGCGGCAGGGGGACGATCAGCGGGTGCGGAAGACCCGCAGGAAGATGAGCAGCGGCTCCCACGCGAACGCACGTTACTGCAAGGGCCGCGACGGGGCTGCCGCTGGTGCGTCCGAATCGTGCGGGTGGCTCGCAGGGCCGATCGGTCGCGGCCGGTGGTCGGGGCCGGGCCGGACGTAGGGGACGCCGCGCCACCGGAGCTTCAGGGCCTCGAGGTGGATGAGTCCGATCACCTGGGCGGTCATCAGGGGGTAGCGCACGGCGGCGGCCAGGAGCGCCCGGTCGGTGAGCGGCTGCCGCGTACCGGCGAGCCGGGCGACGAAGATCCGCTCGCCGGACCCGAGCCGGGCTGATCGATTCCGGTCCGCAGCGAAGCAAGGATCGGAATCACCTTGCGGCGAGGGTCCCCCTTGCGGGCCCGGGCGCGTGACGTGCATCGTGATCGCCAGCCGGCCGCCGTCGAGCGGGGCGTCGAACCAGAAGTCGTAGCTCGCCGGGCCGTGCAGGAACGGCGAGACGAACAGCTCGCGGACGTGGCGGAAGCCGACGCGTTCGCCGTCGGTGATCCGCTGGTCGGGGCCCAGCACGTAGCGCCGGCGCCCGCCGTAGGTATTGTTGACCTCGGCGATCACCGACGTGAGCGCGCCGCCGGCGTCGTAGTTGAGGAAGAAGCTGACCGGGTTGAACACGTAGCCCAGGACCCGCAGGTTGGTGACGAGGCGGGTCGTGTGGGGTACCGGCAGGCGATTACCGGCGCACAGGTCGGCGATCGCCGCGGGCAGGCCGCGCGCAGCGCCTTCGTAGTCACCGTCGTGGAGCGCGAACAGGTTGCGTCCGCCGTGCGAGAACAGGGCGAGCTCGCGATCGAGCGCCGGCAGCTCGGCCAGATCGATCGACGCGACGTAGACCGGGTAGCGGAACGCGCGGCGGGCGAGCTCGTCGCTCCGCGCGTGCATCACGCTGCCGCGAACGAGCGCCGAGGTCCGCGTCACGGCGCCTCCGCGGGGCGATGTTCGTCGGCGAGGATCCGGGCGGCGGCGCCCAGGCCTGCCCGCATGCCGTCCTCGTGGAAGCCGAACCCGAAGTATGCGCCGGCGTAGCACGTGCGATGCCGCCGGCCGAGCTCGGGCAACGCGGCCTGGGCCGCGAGCGCCCCGCCGTCGAACTGCGGGTGCCGGAACCCGACCTCGTGCAGGACGTTCGCCGGCCGGGTGCGCGGGTTGAGCGTGACCAGGTACGGCGCGTCGGGGAGGCCCTGCAGCCGCGTCATCGAGTAGGTGACGGCGACCTGGGACGTGTCCGGATCGGCGATGTAGTTCCACGAGGCGTGCGCGGCGGACCGGCGGGGCAAGAACCGGCGATCGGTGTGGAGCACGGTGTGGTTCTCGCTGTAGCGGAACGCGCCGAGCACGCGGCGCTCGGCCTCGCTCGGGCGGAAGAGCAAGCCGAGCGCGGTATCGGCGTGGGTCGCCAGGATGATCCGATCGTGGCGGTGTTCGCGGCCTCCCGCGACCAGCGTGACGCCGCCGGCATCGCGGACGACGCGCTCGACCGGGGTGGCCAGCGCGAGCGTGAACCGCCCGGCCTCGTGCAGGCGGGCGAGCAGGGCGTCGACGTAGCGCCGGCTGCCGCCGACGATCGTGTGCCACGCCAGCGGCCGGATCGGCCGCAGCATGCCGTGCTGATCGAGGAACCCGAGGAAGGTCTCGGCCGGGAACGCGCCGCAGCGATCCGGGGCGAGCGACCACAGCGCGGCGGCGAGCGGCACGACGAACCGATCGCGGACCTCGCGGCTGGTCCGCCGGCGCGCCAGGTATTCGTCGAGCGAGGCGCGCGCCAGGCCGGCCTCGAGATCGCGGCGTGCGCGGCGCACGAACGCGAGCACCTGGGCGAGGAAGCGCCAGTGGCGCGGGTCGACGAGCCGCCGCCGATCGGCGAACACCGCGCCGAGGCTCGCGCTGCCCCACTCGAGGCCGCCGCCACCCTCCCGGGCCTCGCCGGGGATCGAGACCGAGAACGACATCGTGGTCGGGCGGGTCGCGATCTGTAGCTCGCCGAGCATGCGGAAGAACTCGGGATAGCGCTCGCGGTTGCACACGATGAATCCGAGGTCGATGGCCAGGCCGTCGACGTCGATGGTGTAGACGTGTCCGCCGGGGCGCGGCGCGGCCTCGTAGAGCGTGACGGCGTGCTGCCCGGCAAGCGCGCGGGCGGCGGCGAGCCCTGCGATCCCCGATCCGACGATCGCGATCCGCATCGTCATTGCGGGGCGTCGCCGCGCAAGGTAAGGCATGCCCATCTCGCCCATCTCGCCCATCTGGCGAGGGCCGTCAGGCTGACAAAGGCGGTGGGCCTGCGGATCATCTCGCGACGATACCCTGGCCAGCGCGCGATTTGACAGCGTCCCCGGCTCCGCGCCGAATGGCGTGATGAGCGAGCCCATGGATCTCGATCTCGGCGGCCATCCCGGCCTCGTGCTCCGGCCCGCGGCCGCGCGCGCGCTATACGTGTTCGCGCACGGCGCAGGCGCTGGGATGCGCCACGACTTCATGTCGGTCGTCGCGGCGGCGCTCGCGGCGCGCGACATCGCGACGCTGCGCTGGGAGTTTCCGTACATGGCGGTCGGCAAGTCGCGGCCCGATCGCGCCGAGGTTGCCGAGGCCGCGGTGCACGCGGTGTGGGCCGCGGTGCGCACGCGGTTTGCCGATCTGGCGCTGTTCGCCGGCGGCAAGTCGTTCGGCGGCCGGATGACGTCGCGCGCGCACGCCGCGGTGCCGCTCGCCGGGGTGCGGGGCCTGATCTTCCTCGGCTTCCCGCTGCATCCACCCGACAAGCCGGGCATCGAGCGCGCGGAGCACCTCGCATCGGCGCACGGGCCGCTCCTGTTCGTGCAGGGCGACCGCGACGAGCTCGCCGGGCTGCGCCGCCTGCGGCCGGTCGTCGCCAGGCTCGGCGAGCGCGCGACCTTGCACGTGGTCAAGCACGCCGATCACGGGTTCGATGTCCTGGTGCGATCGGGACGCACACGCACCGAGGTCGTCGACGAGATCGCCGATACGGTCGCGAGCTGGATCACGACGCACGCGGGTCGCGATTGAGTGCCACGCGTGATCCGCGTACGCTTGGAGCATGTCGGATCGCTACGCTGCGTGGATCCGGGACAAGCTGGCGGAACATTCGCCCGAGGCAACAACTGACCAGGCCGCCGCGCTGCAGCTCGCGCACGCGTGGGCCGCGCTGTCCGGCCACGGGAATCAGATCTTCGGCATGGAGATGCCGGCGGAGCTCGCCGACCGCGACGCCCTGCGCGACGAGTGCCTGGCGGTGCTCAAGAGGTGGATCCCGACGCTCGACAAGGCGACCAAGGATCAGCTGCGCCAGCTGATGACCGGCTACGCCGTGCCGCTCGCGTAGCCGGCAAATGAACACCTCGCCACACCCCACCGAGCGCGCCCGCTACGCCGGCGTCGCCGCAGCCGCGCCGCCACCGCTGACCCGATCGAGCAGTGCGCGCGCGAACGCGGGTGCGTCGTTCGGGTTGCGCGACGTGATGAACTGCCCGTCGACGACGACCTCGCGATCGACCCAGTTGGCGCCGGCCAGCTCGAGCTCCTTGCGCACCGACGGCCACGACGTCATCTGCTTGCCGCGGACCTGGTCCTGGGCTGCCTCGACGAGGAGCTGCGGGCCGTGGCAGATCGCGGCGACCGGCTTGCCGGTGGCGACGAACTTGCGCACGAACTCGACCACGCCGGGATCGATGCGGAGCCGGTCCGGCGAGTACCCGCCCGGGATCACCAGCGCGTCGTACCGCGACGGATCCATCTCGGCCGCGGTATAGCGGATCTCGACCTTCTCCTGGTGATTGTGGCCCTCGACTGTCTCGCCTTGCTTCTTGCCGAGCAGCTCGGGTTCGTGGCCTGCCTTCTTGACGGCATCGAGCGGGACGCGCAACTCGGTGTCCTCGAACTCGGGGCCGACGACAAATGCGATCTTCGACATGA
>Ga0308176_10000470_pt1 | contig 25707 bp, 18 predicted proteins | sample PhyCR2_3_FD_203890 | JGI IMG/M metagenome (GOLD analysis project Ga0308176, IMG submission 203890) | Soil microbial communities from UC Gill Tract Community Farm, Albany, California, United States - DLSLS.C.R2 | ecosystem: Environmental > Terrestrial > Soil > Agricultural land | place: USA... | reverse complement strand
CAACGGGTCGATCGGCGAGATCGGACTGATCGACAAGGCGACCGGCGCGCTCGACCTGGTCAGCACCACGGATCCGCACGTCACCGACACCAAGATCAAGTACGTCGAGCTCGGCAAGGAGCCTGAGGGCGTGATGCGCGCCGTGGTCGAGGAGTGGGCCAATGACAAGAAGGCCTGCCTCGATGCGATCGCGCGCCGCCAGAAGGCGCCGGCGACGGGAAACTGGGACGCGCGCCTGATCCACGCGATGCTCGACGTCGTCGCCGCGAACCCCGACAACGCCGACCTGATGAACCAGTTCGCCGTCGGCGCGGCGGCGATCTCCGAGGCAGTGTTCGAGGACGAGTGCCGGGTCGACCGGATCAAAAACGCGATTCCGAGCGCGTACCGCGCCAAGATCTTCGGCGAACTCGCCAGGGCCGGCGAATGGACCGCCTCTCCACACCTGCCGCTGGTGTTCTACCAGGTGTGGTCGAAGATCGACGCCAGCAAGGCGCAGGCGTTCGGCCACCAGCTGGGCGCCAGGTTCACCTGCCACAGCGCCGCCAGATTCGTCGACGTCGACTTCCTGATCGGCGCCGGGGTGCTCGACGGCCTGTTGCCGGTGCCGCCGCCAGCGACGCCGCCGGTTGGCGCGCTGACCTTGGCGCTGATCGACGTCGCGCAGCACCGCGACAAGGCGAGCGTCCGCGCGATCAGCTACCTGCAGGGCGTGCTCGGCGCGGAGCGCTGGTTCTCGGCGCGGCTGGGCGTGACCGCCAGGCTCGACGGGCTGGCGACCGAGAACGAGATCCTGATCGCGATCGACCGCGCCAAGCCGTCGGCCAAGACCCCGGATCCCAACGTCGACACCGACCGCGACGGCAAGAACGACGCGTACGTCGAGCCGATGACCAAGACCGCCAAGGTCGACGTGCCGACCGCGGATATCTACGAGAAGGCCGACAAGACATCGAAGAAGCTGGGCAGCCTGGCGAAGGGCGCCGACGTGCGAATCGTCGGTAAGGCGTCTGTCAGCTGGCTCGCGATCGAGTACAACGGCGGTACCGCATTTGCGCAGGTGATCGATATTGCCGTATGAAGACGAAGACGATGTGCTGGCTGGTAGTCGCGGTGATCGGTTGCGCGCACGCGAGCCAAGGACGCCCGATGACCACGGAGATCAAGGTGACGCTCGATAAGCTGGCCGAGCTCGATGGCGGAGGAGGGCGGCTCGCCGTGCACGGCGAGCTGATCTCAGCCGCGACCGACGACGCGATCACGGTGTGGCGCGACCAGACCCGCGTCGCGGCGGCGAGCTCGCCCGACTCGATCGACCGCGTGCGGCTGAGCGCCGACGGCAAGCAACTGCTGGCTGCGCCGTACGTGTTCGACGTGGCGGGCGCGAGCTGGACCGCGCTCGACGAGCTCGAGCCCGCGCTGCTGCACGGCCTGGCTGGCCCATCGAAGGGCGAGCTCAAGGTCCGGCGCGCCGACTGGAGCGCCGACGGCAAGGAGCTGCTGGTCTATGTCGAGCACCGCGCGGCGCGCGGGGGGACGTCGGGTAGCTCGAGCAGCGCGCAGGCGCGCCTTCTGTGGTTGGATCGCGCGCGCAAGGTCATCGCGGTGCCATGGACCGGCAGGAACTTCGCGCTGACCAGCGTCGGGTTCGGCGCGCACTGGGCCGCCGCTGGCGGCAAACAGCTGATGGTGTGGGACCGCAAGACCCACGCCCAGGTCGCCACGCTCGATGTCCACTCGCTGGTGATCCGGGAGATCGCGTTCAGCCCCGACGACAAGCTGGTCGCCAGCGTGAGCAACGATCACAAGGTGGTGCTGGTCGACACCGCGAGCTGGAAGATGATCGCGAACTGGGACGCCCACGACGGCGACGCGGTCGGCGTGGCGTGGCACCCATCGAAGCCGCTGATCGCGACCACCGGCCAGGATGCGCTGGTCCGGCTGTGGTCGCTCGACGGCAAGCGCGTCGCAGAGGCCAAGCTGCCGCGCGCCGGCAACGCCGTGGCGTTCAGCGATGATGGCAGCAAGATCGTGGTCGCGACCGACGACAAGGTCATCGTGTTCGCGCTCAAGCCGTAGCCGCCGTCGGGTGCTACTGATCGATGCCAGCCGCGCCTCGACGATGATCACGTCATCGTTGGTAACAAATGGCGTCGCGAGTCCCGCCATCGAGGATGATGGAGGAGCGTAGGAGGGGCCGCATGGCTGGTCGTAGTCGATGTCGGCCACGCAGACCTACTCATCGGGTGCCGCTTGCGCATCTCGGCCCAGGTCAATGGCTCCGTGATCGGTGCCCTCTTTCGCCAGAGCGGCGACTTCTGCGACCGGGCTGGTAGGATGGCCTGAGCCGCGCGGCGTTTCAGCAAGAGGAGAGACCATGATGGAGTTCGTGAACGAGCAGCGATCGAAAGCCATCCTCGAACATGCCCGGCATCTTCGCGATCAGGCTGACCGGAAGGTCGCGAGGCTCAGGCAGCTCGAACCGCTGCTGCTCGATATTTCGCTTCGTGAAGCTTCGGTCGGCTCTCGCGCTGGTCAGACCCTGGCGGAGAAGCTCGAGATCCTTCCACGGCTCAGAGCCTTTGGCTTCACGAATATCATTCTAGGAACGCTCAACTATCCGGGGCCGGACGAGCTCGAAGTCGATGATGACTTCATGATGTACCTCCGCGACCAGCAAGCAGATCTCACGGGGTGCTTTGCATTGACCTCCGTGGGTACCCTGAATGCTTCAGGCGAATTTTCACCAGACCCGTCGCTCTTGAAGCTCAAGGCCTATGGCGTGCCGAACACCATCCTCGAGATCCACCTGAGCCAAGCCGGCATGGCCCCGCTCTATGATCTGGAGGCGCTCTCCAGGAGCCTGCCTGCGAGCATCCGCTGGCTGCACGACAACCTGCGTGGCGGGAGGCCTCGCATCATCGTGAACATCGTCGATGGATGTGATGCGTTCGCCGATCATCTCGAGGTCGTTTGCTCGATGCTCGATCTGCTCGCGAACCAGCCGATCGAAGGCGTGAGCTTTCAGGACGAGAGGGGCACGTTCCTGCCCCTTCAAGTGGGCAGCTACACGGCGATCGCGCGAAGCATGCTGCCTCCGCCGCTGAAGCTGCTCGTGCATGTCCACGGAGGTGCAGGCTTCGAGAATGCGTCCGTCATGGAGGCGCTGCTCAATGGTGCTGATGGCGCTTGGGGCGCACTGGCAAGATGCGGTCCGGTCATCGGCCACGCTTGCCTTGGCGAGCTGATCGCCAACCTGGTCCGCGTGGGCAACCCGCACATGCAGCATTACCAGCTGCAACAGTTGCTGCCGCTCGTAGCGGAGCTGTGGGGATCCAAGGAGCTCCACGCAGCGACACGCCTCTCCATGCTGGGCGATGAGGCCCACCGCTTACCTCTCGAGGTCTTTCGTCAAGAGCCCGGCCGGTTCATGGACTTGCCACCCGAGTCACTCGGCGGGACCTACCGCTATCGGGTGACGCCTGTGGCAACCGATCGCCCGGCGCTGGGCAACCGCCTCGCTGAAGTGACCGGTCGCCCGATCGCAGATTTTCCAGGGCGAGTCCTGGACGAGATGATGCGGCTGATGCGACGTGACCAGCGAGAGGGCAAGCGCCTCATCTATGACGATGCAGAGAACCTCCTGGCGCTATACGCGCGCGCCTCCGGTTGAGCTCCGCCTCCACACGCTCGCCTGGGTGATGATGTATTCGAACTTCCGCTGATGCTCGCGGATCGCGAATGGCAGCTCTTCTTCGTGAAGCAATTCGAACTCGGTAATGATTCCTTGGATGCTCGCGATGCCATGCAACCAGCGGGCTTTCGGGGTATACGCTTCGAGCCAGCTCAACGGTGTGGTCATGACCAGGATGCCGCCGAGCTTCACCAGCGCGTTGGCGCCTTGCATGCGCTGCAAGCACGCGGCCGGGTCCGGGAGCCGGCAGAGCACATTGGCCAGCAGGACCGCATCGAAACCTTGAAGCTCGGGAGCCAAGGCACACGCATCGCCTGGTTCGAACCGCAGGCGGCTCGAGTCGATCTCGGCATCCACCGAGGCCATCAGGTGAGCTCCGGCGGATCCCGTGTCCTTGCGCCAGTACGATGACTGGCGAAATCGCTTGAGCTGGTTCGCGCGTTCGATGAATTCATGGCTGTAGTCGACCCCAACGACTTGCAAGAACCGCCGGGCCATCTCGAAGCTCGAGCGGCCCACGGCGCAGCCGAGATCGAGTGCCTTGTCGAACCGAGGCGTATATTGACACACCAACTCGGCGCACTTTCTGGGTAGATGGACGACAGTCGGCCGGGTGACGCGCGGTACGTCGCCCATGATGTCATCATCACTGCCCCAGTGCATGAGCATGTACCTGTTCAGCATCTCCTGGGATTCGTAGATCGCCGGCCCAGGTAAGCCGACGGGCCCCGATACGCTGACAGGCGGCTGCCGCGTCGATGGCATGCTGCGAGCAACGCGGAATCCGGCGTGCTGAAAGAAGTGCGGACGAAAATGAAAACGCGCCCAGATGCTTGCTTGATCTCCGGTGCTCATGAAAGATCCCCCAAAGACCATCTGGTGCTCGTTGTCGTAGCAAGGAACGCTGAAGTCTTCGTAGTAACGATGCGGGCGGCTATGGGCGAGTGGGCGAAAATAGTCCTCGGACCACTGCCAAACGTTTCCGAACGTGTCGTGAAAGCCTTTATCGTTGGGCACCCCGGCATTTACCGGGCTTTCACTGCCGGTCGAGAAGTTCACGTTGTAGCCTTTGGTGCGCCAGCTTCCTGCCATGACGGCGTCTCGTTCGACACCCAGCGTGCCATCCTCGCTCGATGGCTCGCGGATGGCATGATGCTCGGCCTCCGAAAGCAGCCTGTACATCGCACCCTGACCGTCTGCCTTGCTCAACCATGTGCAGTAGGCCTTCGCTTCGTACGCATTCACACAGACCGGCCACGTCCACTGCATCTCGATCAACTCGAAGGTCGTGCGCAGACTGTAATCATGCAGACCCGCAGGGCCACGTGGGACCCAGAAGGTCGGATGTTTCACATTGCCAAACCGGCACCACGCCCATCCATCAGGTGACCAGAGATCTTCGTGCGAATAGCCGCCGGCCTGAACGAATCTCTTGAACTCGCCATTGCTCACCAGGAACCGACCGGCAGCAAAAGCAGGACATGGCACCGTCTCGTGCCCGTACTCATTGTCCCAACCGTAAGACGGCCAGCGCTGCGGCTTTCCGAGCGACACCTCGCTGTGCGGGCGTTCCAGCATCTGAGGGGAGGGTGGCCGCGCGCCAGGTTTCTCGCGTGACAACGCGGGCCAAGCCGCAGGCGTCCGCACGAATTCCAGGGGCAATTCTCGAATCAGGACACTCGACGTTTCGAAGTGAATGCGTTCATGCTCGAAGCCCATGAACAGGGCCCACATGATGCTCTCCGAAGTGACCGGCAAACGCGCTGCATCGAGGTCCGGGTGAGTCAAGATCAACTGGCGAATCAAGGCATAGACCTGTTTTCGATAAGCGCAAACGGCCTCGATCGGAGGCCAGATGCCGGGCTTGCCCTCGTGCAGGTCATCCCAGCGCATTTCATCCACTCCGACCTCGAAGAGGCGCTCGAATTCGGCGTCCACCGGCGCTCCGACAAGCCCTGCAACGCGCAGCTTGTTCACGTACAGAGCAGCGGGATGAGCATAGTAAAAAATCAGTGGGTGGCGAAGGCTGTGATAGGGCCGCCGGTAGAAGGCAGCTTCTCGCGCGAGACCACTGAATAGCAGCTCCGTCAATGTCCACGTGTTGTTGAAGTAGGCGAGCACTTGCTCGCGAGTGGCGCCGAGATGCAAGAGCGCCAGTGAGCCCATCTTGCCTTCGTTGTCGACGCCCGGGCACTCAACAGGGGGAAGCCCTGTCCACTCGATCAGGCTCCTGCCAGGTGGTGTTCGCACGCCTGCGGCCTCGAGAGGTTGCCCTGCGCTGACGCCGCGGATCACACGAGTGTCTGCGCTCCGCTGAACCAGCTCCTCGACGCGCGGCAACCGACCCTTGCCCACCGCATCGAATGCCGCCTCGACCTGTACCCCCGTCCTGTTCCCCACGACTCCTCCTTGGCCAGCGCCTCGCGACAGCATGACATTTATCCGCTTTTCCTACAAGGCGAAACGTGGGCCAGCGCCCACCTGCTCACTGCCATGCAGGCTCTGCACTTCCATGGCAACTCACGACCGGCATCCAGGTGGTCGCAGGCGGACGAGCGGGCACGGCGAGTTCGCCCGGGAGCGAGGCGAGCTTGTCCATCGCGTAGAACGTCTTGACTGCGCGAGCAGGTCACCAGGATCTGCAAGCTCGCCGGGGTGCCACGGGTGACACCGCACGGGCTGCGCGGGACCGCGGTGCAGATCGCGCGCTCGTATCCACGAGTCAGAGCGAGGCCGCGGGTGCGGGCCTGTACATCACGACGGCGCGCTGGGCGCGCTGATCGAGCGATCACGTCGCCGGCGGACAACGAAGCCGCGCTAGCTGGTGCCGGGGCACCGCTCGCACATCTCGGCGCAGGTCAATGGCATCCGTGATGCCAGCGGGGCTCTCCATGGGTATGACCATCTATATTAGCAGAATAAATGGGAAGCCTCGCTGAACAAGCGGTCAACCAGGCCGCGGAGCTTGGGCATCGCATTGCGAACGCGCTCCGCCGATGCTCAGTCTCGCGAGCCGTCAGCCGAGCAGGCGGGCCAGGTCGTCGGGGAGCGGCGCCTCGGCGGTGATCGCGGGGCCGTCGGGGTGCGGGAAGGTGACGCGCGCGGCGTGGAGGGCGTGGCGTGGCAGGACGAACAGCCGGGCGAGCTCGGGGACGAGGCCCTCGTTGCAGAACCGGAGGAAGGCGTCGTCGCCGTGGCCGTAGAGCTTGTCGCCGACGATGGGGAACCCGGCGGCGGCGAGGTGGGCGCGGATCTGGTGCTGGCGGCCGGTGACGAGGGTGCAGCGGACGAGGGCGTAGCCGGTGGTGCGCCGCTCGACGCGGAGCCTGGTGATGGCCTCCTGGCCGCCGGGGCCGGTGAGCATGCGGACGTGCGGCAGCTTCGTTAGGTCGCCGGGCACAGCGACGCGAAGCGGCAGGTCGATCGTGTGCTCGGCGTCCCAGGGGGGCTGGCCGTGGACGACCGCGAGGTACTGCTTGACGACGCGATGCTTGGTCGCGAACGCCTGCTTGATCGTGGTGGCGGCGGCGCGGTCGCGCGCGACGACGAGGCAGCCGGAGGTCTCGCGATCGAGGCGGTGGCAGATCTGGAGCTCGGGCTCGTCGGGGAAGCGCTCGCCGAGCACGCGGGTGAGGGTGTTGAAGTAGAACTTCGCGGAGGCGTGGACCGGCAGGCCGGCGGGCTTGTCGATGACGTAGAGCCGCGGATCGCTGACGAGGACGCCGAAGGTGCGCGGGCAGGGCGGCTCGGGCTGCGCCGGGCGGCGGATGATGTAGTGGTCGTTCGCGGCGACGATCGTCGCGGGCTTGGGCGCGTGGCCGTCGGCGCGGCGGAGCTGGTCGGTGATGATGGCCTGGATCCGCGTGCGCGACAGCCGCGGGATCTGGGTCTTGACGAAGTGGTCGAGGCGCAGGCCGGCGAGCTCCGGCGGGACGATCAGGGCGCGCTCGATGATGCGCGGCGAGCCATCGGCGTTCCGGTGCGAGTGCTGGCCCCAGTCGATCGTCGGATCGGCGCCCGGCGGCAGCGTGAAGGCGTTCACGGCAAGATCGGCGTCGCCGTCGTCGATCTCGCTGGCCTCCGCGTCGGGAGCGCTGTCGCCGTCGAGCGCGTCGAGCGCGTCGAGGCTGCGCGGTTCGCGGGGGGCCGCGATCCGGACGCAGCCGGCGGCGGCCTCGGCGTTCGCCAGGGCAGCGGGGCTACTCGGCTTCGTCGGCTTCGTCGACACCGGCGGCCTCGATGTCGTACTTCTTCATGAGCTTCCGGAAGTACTTGCGATCGATGTCGGCGGCGCGCGCGGCGTGCGAGATGTTGCCGTTATTGCGCCGCAGCAGCTGCAGGATGTAGTCGCGCTCGAACGAGGCGACCCAGCGCTCCTTGGCATCCTTGAAGGTGACGCCCTCGGCGAGCAGCTCGTCGGGCGGCGCCGGCGCCGGGGTGTTGGGGTTCATCGAGACCGAGGGGGTGCCGGGGGCGCTGGTCGGCGCGGTGCTCGGGCGGCGCGAGGGCGGCGGATCCTTGGCCGGGGGCGCCTTGGCCGTGCGGATGTAGTCGGGGAGGTCGGACAGCTCGATGGTATCGCTGTCGCAGAACGATACGGCCCGTTCGACGACGTTGACCAGCTCGCGCACGTTGCCGGGCCAGGGGTAGGCCTGCAGCGCGGTGGTCGCGTCGCGCGCGACGCCGCGCACGCTCGGGGCGTTCGGCTTGCGGTTGAACGCGCCGACGTCGAGGAAGTGCCGGAGCAGGAGCGGGATGTCGTCGGCGCGATCGCGCAGCGATGGCAGGTGCAGCCGCACGACGCTGAGCCGGTAGAACAGATCCTGGCGGAACCGCCCGGCGCGGACCTCGTCCTCGAGGTTGCGGTTGGTCGCGGCGATGATCCGGACGTCGACCTTGCTGGCCTTGGCCGAGCCGACCCGCCGCACCTCGCGCTGCTCGAGGGCGCGGAGCAGCTTGGGCTGCAGGTCGAGCGGCAGCTCGCCGAGCTCGTCGAGGAACAGCGTGCCGCCGTCGGCTTGCTCGAACAGACCCTGCCGGGTCATGACGGCGCCCGTGAAGCTGCCCTTCTCGTGCCCGAACAGCTCGCTCTCGATCAGGTTCGGCGGGACGGCGCCGCAGTCGAACACGACGAACTCGTTCGACTTGCGCGGCGACAGCGTGTGGATCGCCTGCGCGACGACCTCCTTGCCGGTCCCGGTCTCGCCGTCGATCACGACCGTGGTCGCGGTCGGGGCGATCTTCTCGATGATCGTGTAGATCTCGCGCATCCGCGCGTTGCCGCCGATGAGGCCGGCGCAGCGATCGGCGCGCGATGGCACGATCTCGACTTCTTCTTCGCGCGCGTTGAACCGCAGCTGGCTCTGCCCGACCGAGACGATCGAGCCGGGCTTGACGAACGCCTCGCGGATCCGGACCTTGTTGATGAACGTGCCGTTGGTCGAGCGCTGATCGAGCAGGACGTAGCCGTTGTCTTCCTGCGTGATCTTGCAGTGGTAGCGTGAGACCGTATCGTCGCTGAGCACGACGTCGTTGTCTTCCATCGATCCGATGCGGATCTCTTCCTTGTCGAACGTCCACTCCTGGGCCGGATCGGCGACGGCTTGCAGCATGCACCGGCGAACGTGCAGCGTCGGACCGCGGTCGAGGTAGCTGACTTTGGTCGGCGGTACGAAGTCGGGAAACTTCTTCATGACCGTGTCGTCGGCGCATCATAGCCCCAAACTCACCCGGGTGCCGGCTCGTCGCGCTCATCCTGCGGGGCCGAGCGCCGTGCGGGGGAGCGATCCCTCGAGTCCCGCGGGAGCACGGCGAGGTGCGTCCATGAGCTCGGATCGCGTCGCGCGCGGAGGGTTCTCCATGCGGGCTTCGTGCGCACATGGCGAGCGGTTGTACGTCTGCGACCACGCCTGGCGGCGTCCGGGGACGCTACGATCGCCGTCGCCGTTGCCGTCGCCGCCGCATCACGAGCGTGACGATGCCTGCGAGGACGGCCGCGGCGGTTGTGGTGCCTGCGAGGACGGCGGGGGACCGCATGCCCCGCGGGGCGGCACCTCGGCAGACCGCATCCGCGGTCACGACGGACGTGGCGCCCGCGGTGAACTGGAGATCGAGGCCGTCGTCTTCGAGCGGGCCGCCGGGCCCGATGATCTTGTAATCATACCCGAGGTCGTCGTCGGCGCCCATCCGGGCGTGATCGATCGTGACGCCGGGGCTGTCCTCGACCTTGACCTCGGTCTCGCCGCCCTGCGCGAGCCGGAATCGATCGTGGAGCCGCACCTGGTGGGGGCCGCGCGGCGCCGCCAGGCACAGCCACGCGACGAGATCGACCGAGAACGTGCCGGCCGCGACCTCGGGCGTGCCCATCCCGACGACGACTTGCGACCACGCGACCGGCTGGCGCGCGCCGTCGACCGTGACCTCGAGCGCCGCGGCGATCTCGGCGGCGAGCGCGGCGCCAAACGCCTGGCTCTCGGCGTCATCGATCGTGCCATCGTGATCGGTGTCGATGGTCTTGCGCAGGATCGCGCCGGGGACCTCGCCGTAGAACACCGTGTACGCGAGCCGGACGCGATCGCCCAGCGGCGTGAGCTTCAGGTAGCGGTTGTTGCCGTCGACCGACGGTGCGACGTGGGCGCCGGCGCGCGTGGCGGTCCCCGCGGCGATGACGGCGACCGTGACCGCCAGCGCGAAGACGAGCCGCATGGCCGGCATCGTGCCACGGACCTTGGGCCGGAAGACCGTTGACCGGCCGGATCCATCGTGGTGGAGTGCCGGCGATGACGGTGACGCCCATCAGCGACTTCCTGAGGGCCGCCGGACCGATGTCATGAGCCTTCCGTTGTTACTGGCGTCCGCCTCGCCGCGCCGGCGCGAGATGCTCGAGCGCATCGGCCTGTCGATCGAGGTCCACCCGGCCGATGTCGACGAGCGCCCGCAGGATGGCGAGCGGCCCGAGGCCTACGTCGCCCGGATCGCGCGGTCCAAGGCGATCGCGATGGCGGTCGCGCGGCGCAGCGATCAATGGGTGCTGGCGGCGGATACCACGGTCACGCTCGACGGTGCGATCCTCGGCAAGGCCGATAGCCCCGAGGAGGCCACCAAAATGCTGCGCTGGCTGTCGGGCCGCACGCACCAGGTGCTGACCGCCTTCGTGCTGGTCGGCGAGCGCGACGGCAAGACGTGCCTCCGCGAGGGCCTGGTGTCGACCGACGTCGTGATGATCGACGCCGGCGCGGCGGTCCTGGCCGATTACGTGGCGAGTGGCGAGTGGCGGGGCAAGGCCGGCGCGTACGCGCTGCAGGGCATCGGCGCGGCGCTGGTCAGCCAGGTGCGCGGCTCGGTCACCAACGTGATCGGCTTGCCGCTCGCCGAGGTGATCGCGGCGCTGCGCGAGGTCGGTGGGCCGCTGCCCAGGCTCGCCGCCGGGGCGCCCGCGTGACGATCGCCGAGCGCTGGGGGGCTGCCTGCGCGCGGGTCGCCGCGGCGTGCGAGCGTGCCGGCCGGCCGGCCGGCGAGGTGACGATCGTCGCGGTATCCAAGACTCACCCCGCTGGCGCGGTCCGGGAGGCGCTGGCCGCCGGGGCGACCGACTTCGGCGAGAACTACGCCCAGGAGCTCGCGGGCAAGCTGACCGAGCTGGCCACGGCGGCGCCGACTCCATCGAGGGGCGCGATCCGCTGGCACTTCATCGGCCGTCTGCAGCGCAACAAGGCCAGGCTCGTCGCCGGTCGCGTCGCGCTGGTCCACGCCGTCGACACGGTCGACCTCGCCGAGGAGCTCGCCAGGCGGGCCGGAGGCGTGGTCCAGCCGATCTTGCTCGCGGTCAACCTGGGCGGCGAGGCCACCAAGGGCGGCGTCACCGCCGACACGGCGCTCGCGACCGCCGGGGCGCTCGCCGGCGTTGCCGGCGTCTCGCTCGAGGGCCTCATGACCATGCCGCCGCCCGCCGAAGATCCGGAGGCCAGCCGGCCGCACTTCGCCGGCTTGCGCGCGCTGCGCGACCGCTTGCAGGACGAGCTCGGCCGCGCGCTGCCGGTGCTCTCGATGGGGATGAGCCACGACTTCGAGGTCGCGATCGCCTGCGGTGCGACCCACGTCCGCATCGGCACGGCGATCTTCGGCAGCCGCGGCTGACCCTCCGGCCACCCGGCCGGGCGGGACGTCAGCGCGCGGGCCGCGCCGCCGGCCTGAGGTCCGATCGGACCGGCGGCCTGGCTTCACCTCGCGTGGTTCGGCGTGGCCGGTGGGGGAGGTTCGCCCGACGGCGCCTCGTCGAGGAAGGCGGCGATGCGCCGCACCGACGCGGCGGCCCAGCTCCCGGTCGACAGGAGGCCGAGCACGATCACGGCGACCCCGCAGCCAACCACGAGCCACCAGAACGCATGGGTCGCCGCGGAGAAATCCCCGCCGCCGGTCTGCCGGTGGGCACCCACGCTGGTGATGGTTCCGGATAGCGCCACGCCCAGCGACGCGCCAACCTGGCGACTGGTCGACGCGACCGCCGCCGCGAGGCCGGCCTGCGCGAGCGGCATTCCGGACACCGCGGTGTTCGTGATCGGCGGGTTGACCAGGCCGAACCCGATGCCGAAGATCGCGTAGTCGAACACGAGGGTTGCGAGGGACATCGTGCCGTCGAGCCGGGTCAAGAGCAGCGCGCTCGTCGCCATCGCGATCCCCCCGAGCAAGAGCGATGGCCGTGAGCCGTACCTGCCGATCAGCCGTCCGGAGATCGGCGCGCACGCCATCATCATGAGCGCGAGCGGCAGCGTGTACAGCCCGGTCTGGAACGCCGGCAGGCCGCGGACCTCCTGCAGGTAGAGCGCGTTCAGGAACAAAAACCCCGAGAACGCGGCGAACGCGCACACCGCGATCACCGTCGCGCTCGAGAACGGCACGCTCCCGAAGAACCGCAGATCGATGAACGGTGCCCGCTGGCGCGGCTCGTACAGCACGAGGGTGATCACGGCGCCGGCGGTAGTTGCAAACAGGGTGGTGATCAGCGGCGAGCTCCAGCCGTGGTTGGGCCCCTCGATCACCGCGTAGGTCAGCGAGGCGAGCGCCGCGAAGACCAGGAGCTGGCCCACGGGATCGAACGGCCGGGCGCGCGGTGCCTTGGACTCCGGGACGAACCGTTGCGCGAGCACGATCGCCGCCGCGCCGATCGGCAGGTTGATCCAGAAGATCGACCGCCAGCCGATCGCCTGGGTCAGGCCGCCGCCGACGAGGGGCCCCAGCGCCATCGAGATGCCGACCACCGCGCCCCACGCCCCGATCGCCCGCGCGCGTGCCTTCGGTTCGATGAACGTGTTGGTGATGATCGACATCGCCACCGGGTTCAGCATGCTGGCGCCGATCGCCTGCAGCATGCGGAAGGCGATCAGGCTGGACAGGCCGGGCGCCGCGCTGCAGAGCGCCGACGCCAGCGTGAACACGGCCATCCCGATCTGGAACGTCCGGCGGCGGCCGAACCGATCGGCCAGCGAGCCCGACAGCATGAGGAGGCTCGCCACGACCATCGTGTACGCGTCGATCACCCACTGGAGCCCCGACGTCGCCGCGCCGAGGTCGCGCCGGAGCGCCGGCAGCGCGACGTTCACGATCGTCGAGTCCATCGAGACCATGAGGAGGCTCAGGCAGCAGATCGCGAGCACCAGGTTCGGCCGGAGCGGACCGCGCAGACCGACGGCCGTGCTCATACGGCCCTGTACGTAGCACGATGCCTGTTGCGCAACTAGCGGCGGTGACTCCCGTGGGCCGCGGGCGCTGGCGCATGAGGAAGTGACGGCGCACGTTGAGCTGAGCCGCCGGGGAACCGGCGAAACCGTGCTCCGGGTCGAGGCGATGCCGGCGTCGCAAGGGGAAGGGCGGCGGCAAGGGCAACGGGACCGGCAAGGGCAAGGGGAAGGGCAAGGGCGGCGGTGACAGCGACAGTGAATCGTAGGCCATCGTCGTCGAGCTTCGCGCCACGAGCTACGAGCACGTAAATCATGTTCAGCTGCGTATATGCTGCTGCGCAAGGGAGTGGGGTGCTTGCACCCAGGATTGGGAGTGTACTGATCCGGACACGGTGTCCGTCCCGGTTGGTACGGGGGGGGCGATCTCGAAAGAGCAACTGTTCAATTCGACTTGTCAGATCGATGGTCCTGACTTTGCGTGCTCGCGGACCCGATGAATGTCCCTCGATTGTCGTTGATAGTCCTACCCTTCGTGCTCGCTGCAGCGAGCTGCACGCCTGATCTTGGAGTGCGAACCTCCAACATCACGGGGGCAGGCGACAACGGAACCGAGTTGACCGCCACGGCCACCGCGAGCGCGCCGGTCTGCAGCGCCGATGGAACGGCTCAGGTGACCCTGAGTGGCACCGTGACCAGTACCGGCTCGGTCGACTCGGTGGACATCACCGCGGCGGTCGATGGCGGCACGGCGACCCTGCTCGGTAGCCTCGGGCCTGCGGACTTCACCCACACCGGCCGTGACAAGACCGCCGACTACTCGGCCTCGCTTTCGCTCGACAATGGCAGCCACGAGATCGTCCTGTGCTTCACCGAGAGTGGGGCGCAAGGCCGTGACCCGAAGCAGTTCTGCACCGCCCCGATCACGGTTGCCGTGGCGTGTGAGACCTGCAGCAACGAGGGGCCATTTGGTGACATCCTCGGCAATCCGGATCTCTGCAACGGCAACGGGCCGCCGCATGTCCCGGTCCACGTTCGCGGCGACCTCGGCGACGGCGCCGCGCTCTCGATCGACGGTCCCAATGGCTACCACCTCGACGCCACGCTGGACCACGCCGGGGACAGCTGCATCTACCAGTTCAACTGGGACACGGTCGGCAACGGCGGCGCCGGCACGTACAGCTTCACGGTCACCGGCGCGAACGGGACGACCTTCTCCTTCACCGCCGATCTGAATTGTCGATAACGGCACGGCGGCCGGTGCTCGCACATCGCGCCACTGAACGCCTGTGAAGCACCTGTAGCGCTGTGCGGCAGGGAGGCGATCGGATCGATCCGCCGGTCACTCGCGGCGATAGCAGCCGCGCGCGCTGCCGCCCTGGCACACCGTGGCGTGGGCGTAACCGTCGTCGGGGCCGAACGCCTCCATCGTGGCGAGGCACCAGTAGACCTCGGTCGACGACGTGCCGAGCTGCCATTCGGTGTCGTCTTCGACGGCGCCGTACGCCGACTTGCAGCGCAGGTACTTGCACAGGACCGGGAGCTCGACGCGGCGGGCGCCGGTGGGGTTCTCGCTCATGGTTGCCTCCCGTTCGTCGTTGCGAGGGCCGCGAGGATCGTGCGCGCGACCACGGCCTCGAGGATCGCTACCTTGTGGTCGTTGCCGGACAAGGGCGTCGCGCCGGTGACCGCGGCGTGCGCGGCGCGCTCGGCGACCATCACGTCGAGCGGGGCCCCGGTGAGCACGCGTTCGGCCTCGGTCGCCCGGCGGGGCGTGGGCGCGACCGCGCCGAGCACGATCGTCGCCTGCCGGCAGGTCCGGCCGTCGACCGCGAGCGCGACCGCGACATCGACGAGCGGCCAGTCGAACGACTGCTTGGCGACCTGCTTGGTGTACGCGGTGCGGAGGTTGGCCGGCTGGGTCGGGACGGTGACGTGCGTGATGAGCTCGCCGGGCGCGAGGTCGACCTCGCGCGTGACGTCGGCCTCGGGCGCGACGAAGAAGCTCGCGAGCTCGACCTCCCGGGGCCGCTTGCCCGCGATCGCGACGCGCGCGCCGAGCGCGACCAGCGCGGTGACGATCGTCGACGGGTGCGTGGCCGCGCACAGCTGGTTGCCGAAGATCGCGTGCAGCTGGTTGTCGCCGTCGTGCGCGAAGCACGTCGTGCCGCCCTTCTTGCGGCAGGTGAACGCCTCGGAGCGGAAGTACCAGCAGCGCGGGCGCTGCGCGAGGTTGCCGCCGAGCGTGGCCATCGCGCGGAGCTGCGGGGTGGCGGCGTGGCTCGCGGCCTCGCCGATCAGCGGGTGGGAGGTGCGCAGCGCCGGATCGGCGGCGAGCCGGGCGAGCGTGACCGTCGCGCCGAGCTTGGCGCCGGCGCGGTCGACGGTGATCTCGCTGGCCCCTGCGAGCCGGCGCAGGCTGACCAGCCGGCTCGGGGCCTCGAGGCGCTCCTTCAGGCGATCGAGCAGATCGACGCCGCCCGCGAGCGGCATCGCGCCGGCGTGATCGAGCGCGGCGATCGCCTCGGCGACGGTCTCGGGCTGGACCCATTCGAAGTTGTTCATGTGCGGTTGCCCTTTCGCAAGGCGGCGAGCACGGTGCGCGGCGTCATCGGCAGCTCGCGGACGCGCACGCCGGTGGCGTTGTAGACCGCGTTGGCGACGGCCGCGGCGGTGGCGACGTTGGCCGGCTCGCCGATGCCGTGCGCGTCGGTGTTGGTGAGCCCGACGTACTGATCGAGCAGGACGACCTCGATGACCGGCGTGTCCTTGGCGCCGAGCACCTTGTACTGATCGAGGTTGGCGTTGAGCATGCGGCCGGTCGCCGCGTCGAGCCGGCGATCTTCGAACAGCGTCCACGAGATGCCGTGGAGGATGCCGCCGTTGATCTGGCTCTGCACGGCGAGCGGATTGATCAGCCGGCCGCACTCCTGGACGGCGACGACCTTGTGCACGCGGATGACCCCGGTCTGGGTGTCGACCTCGACCTCGGCGAACTGCACGCCGCCGTAGCCGTTCGCGGGCGGCCCCTGCCAGTCGGCCGGGCGGCTCGCGATCGCCGCGATCTCGTCGGTGGCCATCGCGGCGCACGCCTGTTTCCAGGGCAGGCCCTTCGCCGGATCGCCGATCGCCTCGACGCGGCCGGGCACGACGCGGAGCTCGCTCGCGGGCACGCCGAGCTTCTTGCCGACGGCCCCCAGGAGCTTGGTCCGGGCCGCGTGGGCGGCCTGGCGCACCGCGGGCGTGATGCCGACCAGGGTCTTGCTGCCGCCCGACGCCGGGCCGATCGGCCACCGCGTGTCGCCGATCTGGACATCGATCTTCTCGGGGGTGAGGCCGAGATCCTCGGCGAGCACCATCGCGAGCGCGGTGCGCGTGCCGGTGCCGATGTCCATCACCGACGAGCGCAGCTGCACCGAGCCGTCGCGCGCGATGCGGACCTCGCACGCCGAGTCCATGTCGACGATGCGGCGCCACAGCGACGTGCCGACGCCAAGGCCGGTCTTGATGGGCCCTCTGTCCGCGCCGGGCTTCTTGCGCCTCGCCCAGCCGATCTTGTCGGCGCCGATCCGGCGCTCGAGCTTGCGCGCGACGCGATCCGGCTGCGTCGCGGTTCCGCCGGGGGCATCGACGTCGAGCCGGTCGCGCAGATCGAGCGAGTCGACCCCGATGCGCTCGGCGAGCTCGTCGATCAGCTGATCGAGCGCGAACATGCCCTGCGGCATGCCGGGCGCCCGGAACGCGGCCCCCGGGCCGGCGTGCGTGAACACGTCGAACTGGCGGGCGCGGAGCGCGGGCGCCGGGTACAGCCGCGCGGCGGCCCAGCCGACCCCGGCGCCGGTCGCGATCCCGCTCGTGCCGTGGGAGACGAGGTCGATCGCGGCGAGCTGACCGTCGCGCGCGGCGCCGAGCGTGAGCTCCTGCCGCGTGCTCGGCCGGTTGCCGACGCAGGCGTGCTGCTCGCGGCGATCGAGCATCAGGCGCACCGGGGCCTTGGCGCGGCGCGACAGCTCGGCGGCGACCACGCCGAAGTGCCCGGCGCCGAACTTGGCGCCGAACCCGCCGCCCATGAACTCGCACAGGACGTGGACACGGGTCCTGGGCAGGTCGAACACGGTCGCGAGCTCGTCGCGCACGGTCGCGGTGCCCTGCGTCGACATGTAGACGGTGAGCTGGTCCGGCTTCCAGTCGGCGACGATGCCGTGCGGCTCCATCGGCGAGTGGGTCTGCACCTGCGTGTGGAAGGTGCCGGTGATCTTGTGCGCGCTGGCGGCGAGCGCGGCCTCGACGTTGCCCTCGCGCTGCTGGGTCGGTCCGCGCACGTTGCCGTGCTGCTCGAGGCCGCCGGCGGCGCCTCCACCGCCCGCGCTGCCGCCCATGTTGACGGGCCCGGGGTAGACCAGCGGCGCGGTGGGCTGCATCGCGCCCTCGAGCGTGGTCGCCGCCGGCAGCACCTCGTAGTCGACCTCGACGAGCCGCGCGGCCTCCTCGGCGATGTCGGGCGTGGTCGCCGCGATCGCCGCGACGCACTGCCCGGCGTAGCGGATGCGCGGAAACGTCCCGTTCTGCTCGGTCGATGGATCGACGAGCGTCGCGCCCTCCTGCTTCTTGACGACGAACACCGCTTTCACGCCGGCGAGCTTCTCGGCCTTGCGCGTGTCGACGCGCGAAACCACCGCGTGGGCGTGCGGCGAGACGATGCGCCGGGCGTGCAGCATCCCGGGCAGCATGACGTCGGAGGTGTAGCGCGCCCCGCCGGTGACCTTCGCGCGGCCGTCCAGCCGGGAGGTCGGCTTGCCGACGACCGCGAGCCCGCCGTTCATCGGCCACGGCTGGGCCTCGCCGGCCGGTACGGGGCGCGGCTCCGCGGACACCGCCCCGCCCGCGATGCCGACCCACGCGGTGCCGGGCGGCGGGGCGTCGTGGCTGGTCGTGCCGCGGGTCTCGAGCGTCCCGCCCTCGGGCTTCTGCCCCGAGGCGATCGCCACGGCGTTGAACACCTTCGGATACGTCCCGCACCGGCACAGGTTACCGGCCACGGCGCCCTGGACCGCGGCGCGATCGGGCGTGGCGTCGTGTGCGAGCAGCGCGGCGCAGCTCATCACCATGCCGGGCGTGCAGTACCCGCACTGCATCGCGTCCTCGGCGATGAACGCCTGCTGGATCGGGTGCAGCGTGGCTCCCTTGGCGAGGCCCTCGATCGTCGTGACCTTGCGATCGCCGACCTCGATCGCGAGCGTCGTGCACGCGAGCGCGACCTCGCCGTCGAGGTGGACCGTGCACGCGCCGCACGCGCCGCGATCGCAGCCGATCTTGGTGCCGGTGAGCCCGAGCCCCTCGCGGAGCGCGCGGGCCAGCGTCACGCGGGGCTCGACCTTGACGGTGCGCTTGGTCCCGTTGACGTCGAGTACGATCGGCAAGGCGCCGGGGCCGCTGACCCGCGGACCGGAGCCGGTAGCGCGGGCCTTGCTCGACAGCGTGAGGAGGCCGGTCGCTGCAGCACCGCCGGCAGTGCCGCCGAGGAAGGCTCGCCGGCTCAGTCCGGGAGAAATCGGCGCCGGGACGTCGTCATCATCGTCGTGGGCCATCGACCACGAGGTTGCCAGAGAACATCGGCCGCCGCGACAGGCCGCAGCCAGAGTTTGCGGGGCTCACGATCAGAACCTTCGAGGTTCAGCCGGATCGATCCGATGTGTCCGACCTACGGACGATGCCGCTTGCTGAGGCGAAGCCGAACAAAAGGCTGCGGCGCGTGCGGGGTATGGAAGCGAGGAGATAGCGAGGTCGTCATGGACGTCTCCGCGTTAGCGTAGAGTAGTCCCCCGGTGGGCGTGTGTCGGCGGCGTCAAACCTCGTGAGGAGTAGAATATGTGCGGAATCGCTGGCCTAGTGGACTTCGAGCAGGATCTGAGCGCCGCGGGCCCGGTGCTGACCCGGATGGCGGACACGCTGCGCAAGCGGGGCCCCGACGCTGAAGGCTCCTACCTCGCGCCTCACGCCGCGCTCGCGCACCGGCGCCTGATCGTCATCGATCCCGAGACCGGGCAGCAGCCGATGCGCTTCCAGAACACCGTGATCACCTTCAACGGTGAGATCTACAACTACCTCGAGCTACGCAAGGAGCTGCAGGGCAAAGGCCACCAGTTCGTGACACGCTCCGACACCGAGGTCCTGCTGCACGCCTACGACGAGTGGGGCGAGGACTGCGTGATGCACCTCAACGGGATCTTCGCGTTCGCGCTGTGGGATGAAAAGGCGGAGAAGCTCCTGCTCGCCCGCGACCACCTCGGCGTGAAGCCGCTGTACTTCGCGCGGACCGCGACCGGCCTCGTGTTCGGCTCCGAGATCAAGGCGATCCTCGCGCACCCCGCGGTGCGGCCGATCGTCGGCGCCGAGGGGCTGGCCCACCTGTTCGCGGGGTTCTTGAGCGTTCCGGGCTTCACCATCTACCGCGACATCGCCGAGCTGCCGCCGGCCTCGACGCTCACCCTCGATGCGCGGGGCCTGCGTACCCGGAAGTTCTGGGCGCTGCACAGCGCCCCTCACGCCGACTCCCTCGAGGTGACCATCGAGACGATCCGCGCCTTGCTTGCCGATATCGTCAAGCGCCAGCTGATCGCCGACGTGCCGGTCGTGACGATGCTGTCGGGCGGCCTCGATTCGAGCGGCATCACGGCGCTCGCGGCGCGGGAGTTTCGCCAGGCCGGCAGGTCGCTCGCGAGCTTCTCGATCGACTACGAGGATCAGGCGAAGTACTTCACCCCGAACGCGATCTACGTCGCGCACGACACGCCGTGGGCGCTCAAGCTGTCCGCGCACGCACAGACCGAGCAGCACACGGTCGTCGTCGGTCCCGACGAGCTGCTGGAAAATCTCATGGTGTCGACCCTCGCGCACGACGAGCCGGGCATGGGACAGCTGGGGACGTCGCTCTATCTGTTGTTTCGCGAGATGAAGAAGCACGCGACGGTCGCGCTGTCCGGCGAAGCCGCGGACGAGGTGTTCGGGGGGTATCCGTGGTTCTTCAACCCCGAGGCGGTCGGCGCCGAGATGTTCCCGTGGCTGGTGTCATTCCGCGCGGCCGGCTCGGCCCCGAGCTACTTCTCGCCGGAGCTCCTGGCGACGGCGAACCCGCTGAGCTATCTCGATCGGCGCTACCGCGAGTCGGTGGCCCGGGTGCCGCGCCTCGCCGGTGAGGCTCCGGACGACGCCCGCCGGCGCGAGCTCTTCTATCACAACATCGCCCACTTCCTGCCGATGCTGCTCCACCGCAAGGACCGCATGAGCATGGCCTGTGGCTTCGAGGTGCGCGTCCCGTTCTGCGATTACCGGCTCGTCGACTACGTCTGGAATGTGCCGTGGGCCCAGAAGATCACCGGCGACATCGAGAAGGGCGTGCTGCGGCGCGCGCTCGAGAATGTCCTGCCGCACGACGTGCTCTACCGGAAGAAGAGCCCGTACCCGACGGCGGCGCATCCCGCCTATCACGAAGGCATCCGCCGGCGCGCCCTCGACATCTTCAAGGACCCGAACGCGGCCGTACGCCCGTACCTCGATCTCGCGGTGCTGACCAGGCAGGCCGAGGTGCCGGTCTCCCAGGGCGCCATGGTCATGCACACGCCGCTCGAGCAGATCATCCAGATCGAGGGCTGGTTCAAGGCGTACGGGATCGAGGTCGACGTCCGGGGCTGAAACGCTGCGCCCGACGCCGCCCGAGTCCTGTCACGGGCGTACCGCAACAAGCCGCGTGACCTCGGCCGCGATGCCCGCGGCCACGCCGCCTGACGACATACGTCCGCACGCCGCCGGCCTGTCAGACCCCTGGCGTAGGATGTTCGCCGGTGCGTATCCTTGGCCTCGACCCTGGTAGCCGTGTCTGCGGCTACGGTGTGATCGACGAGCGCGGCGGCGAGATGGCGTACGTCGAGTGCGGCCTCTTGACGGCGCCCGTGGATCGCACGATGGAGGAGCGGCTGGGCGAGCTGGCGCGCGGCTTGCGCGAGGTGATCGCGGAGCTTGCGCCGGAGATCGTCGCCGTCGAGGATGTGTTCACCCACCAGAACCCCCGTTCGGCGATCGCGCTGGCCCAGGCGCGCGGGATGGTGCTCGCCGTGGTGGGGCTGTGCGGCCTCGCGGTCGCCTCGTATGCGCCGGCGCTGGTGAAGAAGGCGGTATCGGGGTCGGGGCGGGCCGACAAGAGCCAGATCGCGCGGATGGTGCAGGCGCTGATCGGGCTGCGTAGCCTGCCCCGGGCCGACGCGACCGATGCCCTGGCGGTGGCGATCACGCACGGGCGGCGGCTGCGGCCGATCGCGGCGCGGTTCATGCCGGCGGTGGTGCGGCCATGATCGCGCGGCTCGAGGGTGTGCTGATGCGCGACGGCGAGCATGTGATCGTCGATTGCGGGGGCGTCGGCTACGAGGTCACGTGCTCGGTGTTCACCCTGGCGGCGTTGCCGGCGACCGGCGAGCGGGTCGTGCTGCGGGTGTTCACGCAGGTGCGCGAGACCGAGATCGCGCTGTTCGGCTTCCTCGAGCAGCAGGAGCGCGCGCTGTTCGATCTCCTGATCACGGTGAAGAACGTCGGCCCGAGCACGGCGATCACGATCCTGTCGGGATCGACGCCGCGCGACATCGCGAGCCTGATCGCGCGCGAAGACGTCGCGGGGCTGACCCGGATCAAGGGCATCGGCAAGAAGACGGCCGAGCTCTTGGTCGTCGAGCTGCACGAGAAGTGCGAGGTGATGCTCCTGTCGTGGAGTGCCGAGGGCGGGGTGCGGCCGGTCGCGGTCCCCGCGGGGGCCATGCGCGGCAAGGCCGGATCGCCCCATCGCCACCCCCTGCTCGGAGAGGTGATCGGCGCGCTGGTCGGCATGGGCTGGCGGCCCGCCGAGGCCGAACAGGCCGTCAGCGATCTCCCGGTCGGCGACGATGCGTCGATCGAGACGTTGTTGCGCCAGGCGCTGCGCAGCATGCCCAGGTGACGCAGGCTACCCAGATGACCCGGGGACCGCACCAACCATGACAAGATGACGACCGCCGTGGCCCGCAAGAAACATATCGATGAAGCCGCGACCGGCAAGCTGCCCGAGGCCGCGCGCGAGGTCGCGGTCGCCGAGCGCGCCGGCGAGAAGGCCTGGCAAGCGGCGCTGCGTCCGCGGACGTTCGACGACTACATCGGCCAGCACGAGCTGATCGACAACCTCAAGATCTCGGTGCGCGCCGCCAAGCAGAACGGCTGGACGCTCGATCACTTCCTGTTCGCCGGCCCGCCCGGCCTCGGCAAGACCACGCTGGCCCACGTGATCGCCAACGAGCTCGGCGTCAACCTGCATGTCTCGAGCGGCCCGGCGATCGATCACAAGGGCATGCTCGCGTCGCTCCTGACCTCGCTCGGCGAGGGCGACGCGCTGTTCATCGACGAGATCCACCGTCTCGCGCCGATCGTCGAGGAGAACCTCTATCCGGCGATGGAGGACTTCCGGTTCGATCTGTTCATCGGCGAGGGCCCGCACGCCAAGGCCGTGACGATGCAGCTGCCGCGGTTCACGCTGCTCGGCGCGACCACGCGGATGGGCCTGCTCTCGGCGCCGCTGCTCGACCGGTTCGGGTTTCACTGGCAGCTGCGCTACTACGATCTGCCCGACATGAAGGCGATCGTGAAGCGCTCGGCGCTCCTGATCGGCGTGCGGATCGACGATGACGGCGCGACCGAGATCGCGCGGCGGTCACGCGGCACCCCGCGGATCGCCAATCGCCTGCTGCGCCGGGTGCGCGATTTTGCGACGGTCGAGCGCGACGGCCACATCGACGGCGACATCGCGGCGTCGTCGCTCGATCGGCTCGCGGTCGATCACGCCGGGCTCGACGCGCTCGATCGCGGCTACCTCTCGGTGATCTGCGAGCGGTTCGACGGTGGCCCGGTCGGCATCGAGGCGGTGGCCGCGTCGCTGTCCGAGGAGCGCGGCACGCTCGAGGAGGTCGTCGAGCCGTTCCTCCTGCAGGTCGGCTTCATCGCGCGCACGCCGCGCGGCCGGGTCGCGACGGCGGCGGGCTTCCAGCACATGGGGCTCATCCCGCCGAGCAAGGCGCCCTCGGGCGGCCAGGGCGGCGCCCAAGGCCGGCTGTTCTAGGCGTTTCGGTCGAACGAAGCATGGTAAGAACTTTCATGGGCCTGCCCCGCAGCCACCATCGTTACACGTATGCGGACTACGTCGCGCTGGAGCTCGATTCGAGCACCAAGCACGAGTTCCTCGACGGCGAGATCTACGCGATGGCGGGGGGATCCGAGGACCATTCCGCGCTGGCAGCGGAGGTCCTGCGTGCGCTCGGCAATGCGATCGGAGACCGGCCGTGCCGCGTCCACACGTCGGATCTCAGGATCTACGTCGAGTCCGTCGGGCTCGCGACGTTTCCGGACGGCTCGGTGATCTGTGGGGCCTTGCAACAGCACGGACCGAGCCCCCGGGCGACCGCCCTGAACCCGATGGTGCTCGTCGAGGTGACGAGTGATTCGTCGGAAGGCTACGACACGGGAGATAAGCTCGAATACTACCGCACGATTCCGAGCTTGCGCGACTACATCATCGTCTCCCATCGCGAGCGCCGGATCACGATTCACAGCCGCGGTGAAGGTCCTGCGTGGACGACGCGCGTCGCGATCGCTGGAGGGCGGGTCTCGGTCCAGTCGCTACGCGTCGATCTGGTCGTCGACGAGATCTACCGTGGCAGCGGCGTGCGCTAGCGAGTTCTCAGCGTCACCTGCCCAGCAGGACGGCGAACCTCCCGTTCACCCAATGCCGCGCTGTCTCGGCGGAGGCGCAGGCCAGCACGGCGGTCGTGGCTCGTGGGCTGGCGCACAGGGGAGGTACGGCAAAGCAGGTGCGCGACACGGAAGCACGGTGTGGAAGGTTCGATGGCGTACACATTGCTTCATGGCGGCTTCGTGATCCGATGGCCTGACCCGTGCTAACCCCGAGATCATCGAATGACGCCCGACCCCGCCGCGCCCGCGTTCGCGCAAGCTCCCAAGACAAAACGTGGATCACCGGTCCTCCGCGTGATCATCGCGGTGGCCGCGGTGGCCGCCGTCGTGTGGTACCTGCGCTCGCGGCATCAGGACCATACGGTCTCGATGGGGGCCGGGGATGGCTCCGTGCGGTCCACGAGCGGCGCGGCAGGTAATGGCGCGGAAAGCTCGCGGCAGGGCGGGAGAGGGGGCGGAGGCGGCCGGCGAGGTGGGGGCGAGTCGCCCGAGGGTCGCGTGGTGCCCGTCCAGGTCGCGGCCGTCGAGCGCAAGGATCTGCCGATCTGGCTCGAGGGTCTCGGGACGGTCGCCGCGGTCCAGCAGGTCACGGTTCGGCCGCAGGTGGACGGCCGGATCGACAAGGTGCTGTTCGTCGAAGGCCAGGCCGTCAAGCGCGGCGAAGTCTTGATCCAGATCGATCCGCGGCCGTTCCTGGTAGCGCTGCATCAAGCGCAGGGAGCGCTCGCGCGTGACAAGGCGCAGCTCGAGACCAACCAGTCGAACCTCAAGCGCTACGAGGGCCTGCAGGCGCAGAACCTGGTCGCCGGCCAGCAGGTGGAGGAGATCGCCGGACAGGTCGGCCAGTTCGAGGGCTCGGTCAAGATCGATCAGGCGCAGATCGAAAACGCGCAGCTCCAGCTCGACTACGCCCAGGTCAAGTCGCCGCTCGACGGGATCGCCGGTGTGCGCCAGGTCGATGCCGGCAACATCATCCGCCAGACCGATCCGAACGGCATCGTGGTGATCACGGCGATCGATCCGGCGGCGGTGTTCTTCACGGTGCCCCAGGATCAGCTGTCGGCCGTGGCGCAGGCGCTCGCCCGCGGTGATGCCACGGTCGAGGTCTACAGCCGCGACGGCGCGACCAAGCTCGCGACCGGCAAGCTGGCGGTGCTCGACAACCAGATCAACCAGACGACGGCGACCTTGCGGCTCAAGGCGCTGGTGCCCAACCCGAATCACCTCCTGTGGCCGAACGCCTTCGTCAAGGCGAGGCTGCTGGTCGAGACCCGCAAGGATGCGATCGTCGTCCCCAACGTGGCGATCCAGCGCGGTCCGCAGGGGACCTATGTGTACGCGGTCGGCCAGGACAAGACCGCGCAGATGAAGCCGGTGACGATCGCGCTCACCACCGGGGATGTCGCGGTGATCGAGAAGGGCCTCGAGGGCGGCGAGCAGGTGATCATCGAAGGCCAGAACCAGGTGCGGCCGGGCGGACAGGTCGCACCCACGAGCCCGAACGGCGGCCCGAGCGGTGGGCCGAACGATGGCGCGCCGGGCTCGGGCGCGGGGTCCGGATCGCGCGACCATGGG
>Ga0308176_10000469_pt1 | contig 25727 bp, 13 predicted proteins | sample PhyCR2_3_FD_203890 | JGI IMG/M metagenome (GOLD analysis project Ga0308176, IMG submission 203890) | Soil microbial communities from UC Gill Tract Community Farm, Albany, California, United States - DLSLS.C.R2 | ecosystem: Environmental > Terrestrial > Soil > Agricultural land | place: USA... | reverse complement strand
CCCGCCCGTTTCCCGCGTTCACCTTCTACTTCAAGCCCTCCGCGGCGGGCCTCTGGCGGACCCACGCCTACCAGTACGCCCCCGGCTGCTCGACCTTCATCGTGGAGGCGCGGGAAGACACCTGGCAGGCGAGCGGCCTGGGCGAGAACGACGAGCCGGCAACGGTGGCCTATCTGGAGGCGCTATTCCGGGACGAGCTCGCCGGCCACTCCCTCCAGAGCAACCGCTCCATCTGGCGCCGGTTCCCCACGGTTCGGAATGCTCGTTGGCACGCCGACAACGTGGTCCTGATCGGCGATGCCGCCCATACCGCGCACTTCTCGGTCGGCTCGGGCACCAAGCTCGCGATGGAGGATGCCATCGCGCTTGCCGCCGCGCTCCGCGCGGAGCGATCGGTGCCCGCGGCGCTCGCCGCCTACGAGGCGGGCCGGCGACCGCAGGTCGAGAGCCTCCAGCGCGCCGCCCAGGCGAGTCTCGAGTGGTTCGAGTCGGTGGAGCGGTACCACGACACCGAGCCGCTCCAGTTCGCCTTCAACCTGCTGACCCGAAGCCTCCGGATCACCCACGAGAATCTTCGCGTGCGCGATCCGGCGCTGGTCGCGCGGGTGGACGCCTGGTTCGCCGAGCAGGCCGCCAGACAGAGCGGGCGGCCGGTCAAGCGCGATCCCGCCCCGCCGCCGATGTTCACGCCCTATCGGCTCCGCGACCTGGTGCTGCCCAATCGCGTGGTGGTCTCGTCCATGTGCCAGTACCGCGCCGAGGACGGCATGCCCAACGATTGGCACCTGGTGCACCTCGGCAGCCGGGCCATCGGCGGCGCGGGGCTGGTGATGACCGAGATGACCGACGTGAGCCGCGAGGGCCGGATCTCACCGGGCTGCGCCGGGATGTATCTCCCCGAGCACGTCGCTGGCTGGCGCCGCATCGTGGACTTCGTCCACCAGGAGAGCGAAGCCGCTATCGGCCTGCAGCTCTCGCATGCCGGGCGGAAGGGCTCGACCTGCCTGTTATGGGAGGGCGAGGACGAGCCGCTTCCGGAGGGCAACTGGCCGCTGATCGCGCCGTCGCCCATTCCGTATCGGCCGAATAACCAGACGCCCAGGGAAATGACCCGGGCCGACATGGACCAGGTGACCGCGGACTTCGTGCGGGCCACGGGCATGGCCGACCAGGCGGGGTTCGACCTGCTCGAGCTGCACCTGGCGCATGGCTATCTGCTCGCCTCGTTCATCTCGCCGCTCACCAACGCGCGTGGCGACCAGTACGGCGGATCGCTGGCCAACCGGCTCAGGTATCCGCTCGAGATCGTGACCAGCGTGCGCACGCGGTGGCCCTCGGCCAAGCCGCTCTCGGTTCGGATCTCCGCAGTGGACTGGGCGCCCGGGGGCACGGAGCCGTCGGACGCCGTCGAGGTAGCACGGCTGGTGGTGGCCGCCGGGGCCGACATCGTGGACGTGTCGGCGGGGCAGACGGTGCCGGACGCGAAGCCCGTGTACGGCCGCCAGTTCCAGACTCCGTTCAGCGATCGCATCCGGCACGAGGCGCGGGTGCCCACCATGACGGTGGGCAACATCTCCTCCGCGGCCGACGTCAACACCATCCTGGCGGCGGGACGGGCAGATCTGGTGGTGCTGGCCCGCGCTCACCTCTGGGATCCGTACTGGACTCGGCACGCGGCCGCGGAGCTGGGCTACCCGCTGCCGTGGCCCTCGCCGTACGCCAGCTTGAACCGCTACACGCCTCGATTCCGCTGACCGTCGGGATGACCTTCACCCGCGCCATCGTGTGCCCGCCGGCGGAGAGCTTCGACACGGGAATCACCTCCGCCATGCTGGGGCCGCCCGACCCGGAGCTGGCGCGGGAGCAGCACGAGGCCTACTGCCGGGCGCTCGAGGGCCTGGGGCTCGCGCTGGTCCGGCTCCCGTCCGACCCGACGTATCCCGACGGCACGTTCGTCGAGGACGCCGCCGTGCTGACCAGCCGGGGGGCGATCCTCACTCGGCCCGGCGCCGCGAGCCGAGCCGGGGAGGTGGCCGCGGTCGAGCCGACGCTCAGCGCCTGGTTTCCCGAGCTCAGCCGGATCGTTGCCCCCGGCACGGTGGACGGCGGCGACGTGTGCGAGGCGGGCGAGCACTTCTTCATCGGCATCTCCGAGCGCACCAACCCCGAGGGAGCCGCTCAGCTTGCGGCCTGGCTGTCGGAGCGCGGGTTCAGTCCATGCGTGCTCGACATTCGGAGGCTGCCTGGCCTGCTGCACCTCAAGACCGGCCTCTCCTGGCTGGGCGATCGGCGGCTGCTCGCGGTGCCCGAGCTCGTGCGGCAGCCGGCGCTCGAGGGGTGGGAGGTCGTTCCGGTGCCCGCGGGCGAGTCGTATGCCGCCAACTGCGTTCGAATCAACCAGACCGTGCTCATCGCGGCAGGGTTCCCCATCACCCGCGCGCTGCTCGGCGAGCTGGGCCATACACTCGCGCCGCTCGACATGTCCGAGTTCCGGAAGATGGACGGCGGTCTGAGCTGCCTGTCGTTGCGATGGTGATCGGTCGAGGCTCCCCTTCCGCGCACGCCCCGCACCGGCTACGCTCTCTGCAGCCGCGACGCCTCCCCTAGCCAGCCCGAGACCCGCATCATGCCTTCCTACGGCGAATATCTGAGGATCGACGATCTGCTGGCGCTCCAGCGTCCGCTGTCGGAGGGGCCGGAGCACGATGAGATGCTGTTCATCGTGATCCATCAGGTGTACGAGCTCTGGTTCAAGGAGATCCTCCACGAGCTCGATCACCTGATGGTTCTGCTCGAACGGAACGACGGTGCCCGCGCCCGGGGCACGCTCAAGCGCATCCTCACCATCCTCAAGGTCATGGTCGCCCAGCTCGACATCCTGGAGACCATGACGCCGCTCGAGTTCCTCTCGTTCCGCGACCGGCTGGAGTCGGGCAGCGGGTTTCAATCGCATCAGTTCCGGGAGCTCGAGTTCGCGCTGGGCTGGAAGGAGCCGCGCTCCATGGAGCGGTACCCGGCGGGCAGCCAGGCGCGCGAGCGGCTGGCGCGGCGGCTTCCCGTGCCCTCGCTGTGGGATGCGTTCCTGCACCACCTCGCGGCCAACGGCGTCCCGGTGCCGCGCGCCGATCTCGAGCGGGACGTGAGCCGGAAGGTCGCGCCTTCGCCCGCCCTGCAGCAGGTGCTCGTCTCGGTGTACCGCCACCATCCGCAGCTGGCCGAGTTGTGCGAGCGGCTGGTGGACCTCGACGAGGGGCTGATGGAGTGGCGCTATCGCCACGTGAAGATGGTCCAGCGCACCATCGGAACCCGCGGCGGCACCGGCGGAAGCGCCGGCGCCGAATACCTGATGGGCACGCTCAACCAGCCGCTGTTCCCGGATCTCTGGGCCATCCGGACCGACCTCTGATCGGCCGCATGGACCCGGCCTCGCTGTACGCCTCTCCCAACGCCATCGCCCGCTACTACTCGCAGTTCCGGGTCGCGGAGCGCTTGCTGCTCACCGGTCACTCGCACCAGGCCTGGCCCGACCGAGGGTTCGAGGGCCAGAAGGCCGCCTGGCTCGATGCCGCACGCTACGTGGACGACAAGTGGGAGCAAGCCTTCGTGCGCGCCGAGCGGGTGCGCGAAGGGTTCGCCGCGCTGCTGGACGATCGCGATGGCGATCTCGCGCTCGGCGCCAACACGCACGAGCTGGTGGTGCGCCTGCTCTCCGCGCTGCCACTTGCCGCCCGGCCTCGGCTGGTCACCACGGACGGCGAGTTTCACAGCATCCGGCGACAGCTCGACCGACTGGAGGAGGCCGGCCTCACGGTCGTGCGGGTGCCCGAGCGGCCGCTCGATTCGCTGGCCGGCCGGCTGGCCGCGGCGGTGGACGACGGCACCGCCCTGGTGCTCGTGTCGGCGGTGTTCTTCGACACCGGGCGCATTGCCCGTGGGCTGGGCCAGGTGGCGGAGAGCTGCCGCCGCCGGGGCAGCCGATTGCTGGTGGACGCATACCACGCGCTCAACGTGGTGCCGTTTTCCCTGGCGAAGGAGGGCCTGAGCGACGCATTCGTGGTGGGAGGCGGATACAAGTACTGCCAGCTTGGCGAAGGGAACTGCTTCCTGCGGATACCGTCCGGCATCGACCTTCGGCCGGTTGTGACCGGATGGTACAGCGAGTTTACGGTGCTGGCCGACCGACAGCGCGCCGAGCGCGTGGCGTACGGCCAGGGCGGCGATCGGTTCGCCGGCGCCACCTACGACCCGACCAGCCACTACCGCGCCGCGGAGGTGTTCGACTTCTTCCGCGAGCAGGGCCTGGCCCCGGCGATGCTCCGGGAAGTGAGCCAGCATCAGATCGGCGTGCTGGTCTCGGCGTTCGACGCGCTCGATCTCGACCCCGCCGTGCTGAGCCGCGACCGCGAGTGTGCGCTGGAGGAGATCGGCGGCTTCCTGGCGCTTCGATCCCCGCGCGCCGCTGAGCTGGTGGGAGGACTGCGCGCGCGGGGGGTGTCGGTGGATGCGCGGGGAGAGATTCTCAGGCTGGGGCCCGCGCCGTACCTCTCGGACCGTCAGCTGAGGGATGCGATCGGAACCCTGGGGGAGGTGGCTTCGGCGTCATCCTGAGCCCGGGAGGACACCGGCCCCGCTCCCCGATCCACTCAGCTCACCTGCTTGGCCATCTGCTCCGGCGGCACGATGTGGAACCGGAAGCTCTGCTCCACCAGCTGCCGCACCTTCTTCCCCCCTCGCCGCGCCGGCCGGAATCGCATCAGACCGAGCGCGTTGCGCACCGAGGTGGTGAACCGCGGATCGTCGCTCCGCTCGATCTGGATCGACGTCGTGTCCACCGCGCCGAGGGTGTCCACCACGTAGGCCGCCTGCACCTGCCCCTCGGCGCCGATCTTGAGGAGGTCGGGCGGATAGATGGGGGCGGCGCTGTTGGCGTATCGCTCCACCATCTCGTCCACCTGGAGCACGCTGAAGACGCTGTCGGGCACGAATCGCGGCTCGGGCCCGAACGGCAGCTGACCGCGCGCCCCGGCGCGGTGGCGCGACCCGCGTACCCCGCGCGCCAGTGTCTCGAACGGCCTGCTCTCGCCCGGACCGACCTGAAGCCGGCCGTCCTCCAGATCCTGCCCCAGCAGCCCCCACTGGAAGCGGGTCATCTGCCGTGAGCGCACGTCCACCCGGTCGGGCGGCAGCAGGAAGAACACCCGGGCCTCGCGCTCGTCGGCCGGCAGCTGCCTGCCGCCGGCGGTGGCGGATACGGCCAGCCACACCACGGCCGCGTGGGCGAGCACGCTCACGAGGGCGCATTCGGCGGCCTGAAAGACGCTTCGGCGGGATTCGAGCAGAGTGAGCTGCATAGCGGGATCCGGGTTCTTCGAGGCCAGAACGGCGCCTCCTCTACGATATATGACGAACGTACCGCGAGCGGCAAGACGCCGGGCTTGACGGCCCGGGGCCGGGTGTGAATCTTGGCGGCGCGGTGCCATCCGGCATCGCGCTCTCCCCCGAGTTCGATGGACCCACGGCCGTACCGTTGCGCTCTGTCACCCGCCGGGAGTCCTCACCGTCGTCAGCGATGGAGGACAACATGGCGCAAGCCACCGCAGTTTCTCCCCAGGCCTTGATCGATGTCGCCAAGGCCACCGTCACCACCTACAACGACCGCGACTGGACCAAGGCCAGGACGATCCTTACGCCCGACTTCGTCTACGACGAGATCGCCACCGGCCGCAAGACCACCGGAGCCGATCAGGCCATCGAGCTCTGGAAGGCCTGGGCGCAGGCGTTTCCCGATTCGAAGGGCACGATCCAGAACGCCCGTGCCACGGCCGACGGCACCGTCATCGTGGAGTTGACCTGGAAGGGGACCCACAAGGGACCGCTCTCCACGATGAACGGGCCGATCGCCGCGACGGGAAAGGCGATCGAGATCCGGGCCTGCGCCGTGCTGGAGATGTCCGGCGAGCGTGCCCGAATCGAGCGGCACTATTTCGATATGGCGACCATGCTGCGGCAGCTCGGCGTGACCGGCTAGGGCGCTCGCGCACCGACTTCAGGCCATGGCGGGCCGGCGGACTTCCGCCGGCCCGTTGTGTTGGCGTCAACCTTTTCCGCGGTCCGGGTGTCCAAGCCGTACATCCTGCCGCGGAACTCACGTGACCGTGCTCTTCGGCGCGTTCTGCGCCCTTCAATTGCAGTTGGCCGCCGCCGCCCCGCCCGTCCCGGCCACGACGAGCGTGCAGGCGACGCGCACCGCCCTGCCGCCCGTGCTCGACGGCAAGGACGAGGACGCCGTGTGGAGCTCGGCGCCACCAATCGACGCGTTTCTGGAGGCCAAACCCACCGAGGGCGCGCAGCCGCAGCTTCGGACCGAGGCTCGAGTCGCCTATGACGAGCACAACCTGTACGTGTTCGTACGTGCGTTCGATCCGCATCCCGACAGCATCGTGAGCCTGCTCTCCCGGCGCGATGACCAGACCGCGTCCGACTACATCTCGCTGATGCTGGATCCCTACCACGATCGACGGACTGGCTTCGAATTCTCCGTCAATCCGGCGGGGGTGAAGACCGACTTTGCGATCTACAACGATGGCGATGAGGACGTGGCGTGGGACGCCGTATGGGACGCCGCCACCCGGGTCGATTCGCTGGGCTGGACCGCCGAGTTTCGCATCCCCTTGTCCCAGCTCCACTACTCGTCCAACGGCGAGGGCACGTTCGGGCTCCTGATCTGGCGGGTGATTCAGCGGCATACCGCGACGGTGACGTGGCCGCTGTACCGCACCTCGAAGTCGGGGTTCGCCTCGCAGTTCGGAAGCCTGACGGGGCTCAAGGGCCTGGGGAGCCCGGGACGGGCGGAGCTCACGCCCTACGTACTGACCAAGAACATCCAGGACCTTCGATCCGCGGATCCCGGCCGGAGCCAGGACTTGTCGGTCGGTGGTGACTTCCGCTACCGCGTCGCCTCGAATCTCCTCGTCAACGCCACCGTGAACCCCGACTTCGGCCAAGTCGAGGCCGATCCGTCGGAGCTCAACCTGAGCGCGTTCGAGAGCTTCTTCGAGGAGCGCCGGCCCTTCTTCGTAGAGGGGAAGGGGCTGTTCACCTTCACGGTGAACTGCGTGGTCGTGGTGGACTGCAACACCGGCGAGGGCCTGTTCTATTCGCGGCGGATCGGGCGCGCGCCGCAGCTGGCCGACACCTACGGGGAGCCAGGGTCCCCGGCCGCCACCAAAATCCTGGGCGCCGCCAAGCTCACCGGCCGGCTGCCGAACGGCTTCTCGATCGGCATGCTCGACGCCGTGACGGATCACGTCAACGGGCCCGGCCGGACGACGCTCGAGCCCGCGACCAACTTCGCCGTGGTGCGCGGGAATCAGGATTTTCGCGGTGGCGAGGGCAGCCTGGGCTTCATCCTGACGGGGGTGAACCGATCGCTCGATGTCTCGAGCGAGCCCTACCTTCATCGGAGCGCCTACAGCGGCGGCGTCGTGGGCCGCTGGCGGTTCGACGGACGCTACGAGGTGTCGGGCTCTCTGGATCTGAGCCGGGTCGCGGGCGACACCGCGGCGATCGCCCGGACCCAGCAGGACCCGGTCCATCTCTATCAGCGCCCCGACGGCAGCCAGACCTTCGACCCCGCCCGCACGTCGCTCACCGGCACCAACCAGGAGCTCCGGTTCGCCAAGGTGGGCGGAAAGCGGCTTCACTTCGAGACCGCCTACCAGCGGCGCACGCCCGGGTTCGAGATCAACGATATCGGCTTCCTGCGCCAAGCCGACCAGCAGGCCTGGACCAGCTGGGCCAACCTGGTGTTCAACCAGCCCAACCCGGTGTTTCTGTCGCTGCGCTGGAACTTCAATAACTGGGAGTACTGGACCAGCGACGGGCTTCCCACCGAGCGGGCGTTCAACACCAATGTCCACATCCAGTGGACCAATCGGTGGTGGCTCCACGTAGGCGGGACGCTCGGTCAGGTGGGCGCCACGTACTGCGACCGCTGCGCCCGCGGCGGACCGGCCGTCCGGCAGGACGCGTATCTCTCGCCCTGGATCGGGATCTCGGGCGACGACCGGCGCGCGCTGGTGCCGATTCTCAACGCCAACTATACCCGCGGCGACCAGGGTCGCTCGGAAACGATCGAGGTGAAGCCCGAGCTGGACTACAAGCTGTCCACCCGCTTCACCACCTCGCTCAGCGTGGACTATACGCACAACCGGAATGACCTGCAGTACTACGACACCTTCCTCGACGCCTCGAGCCAGCCGCACTATACCTTCGCGCATCTGGCGCAGAGGACGCTGGCCCTGACCTGGCGGCTGGGCTACACCTTCACGCCGACCACGACGCTCCAGATCTACGCCTCACCCTTCGTGTCCAAGGGCACCTACAGCGACATCCGCGAGATCGCCGATCCGCGCGCGAGCGACTACGCGGCTCGCTACCAGCCGTATGGCGACCCCGCGGTGGCCGGCAACCCCGGCGGCTTCAACTTCCAGGAGTTCCGATCCAACGTGGTGTTCCGGTGGGAGTACCGGCCGGGGTCGACCCTGTTTCTGGTCTGGAGTCAGGGGCGGGAGAACTCGGCGGACCTGGAGGGTACCCGGTCGTTTCGGGGGGATCTCAACGATCTGTTCGCCCGCCGCGCAGATGATACCTTCCTGGTGAAGGTCTCCTACTGGCTTTCGCGCTGAAACCTGGCAGGCCGCCTCAGCGAAGGGGGCATGCGTTCGAGCATGCCCCCGCTTTGCTCAGGGCGACTCCGAACCGGCGGTCGCGGCATGGCCGGTCAGCTCCGCCTCGGCCGCCCACGCGGCATCCGGCCTGCCGCGCCTCGGACGATGCAGCGGATCGGCTCCGATCGTCCCCACCAGCGCCGTCAGATAGTCCCGCGCGCTCACCCGCTCCAGCTCGGCCCGCGCGCGCTCCAGGCGCGCCGGAACGCCGAGGCGCCGTGCCTCCTCGCGGTGGCCCGTCCGGGTCAGGAATTCCGTCAGGTAACGGGTGTGGCGCTCCCACAGGGCGATGTCCCGCTGGCGCTTCACCGCCAGGCGGTCCTGGTACCAGTCGCTGGCGAGCAGTGACTCCCGGGTGAACAGGGCGCGGATCTCGGGGTGGTGGGCATCCTTCCCCTCGAACTGGCCATGCGCCATGATGTGGATCAGCGCCTTGAGGGGGGGACAGCAGTCCTCGATGGTGCCGTCCTCGAAATAGGCGGCCGCCACCCGCTGCTGCGCCTCGACGATGTTGTCGACGCCGTCGGCGAACACCGCCGGATCCTGGATTTCGGGCTTGAGGATCTCGTCGGTGAAGACCGTGGTGGGGTTGTCGAACACCCGGCCGAAGTAGGTGTGCACGAACTGGGCGGTGATCCGATAGCCCAGCCGGCTGGCCAGCACCTGGCGTCCCGCGAACTCGTAGTCGGCCAGCCGCTCCAGGTGCCCGGCCTCGATCAGCCGCTTGGGGTCCCGCTCGTGCGGGAACAGGCGGCACCAGATCTCCGGAATCAGCAGGCTGATATCGTGGTCTACCCGGTAGCGCGGGCCGATGAACCCCGCCGCCGAGCTGAAGCCGCCGTAGCCCGTGAGCAGCATGCTGACCAGCGCGTTGTTGAGGTCGGCGGTGGCGGCGAGCGCGTTGAACGGGCCCTTGGTGAGCGCGCCCTCGGACCCTGCGCCCGTGGTACTGGGAGAGGTGCCGGTGAGGGAGCACACGTAGTCCATGAACAGCTCGGGCAGGTCCTGGTAGTGGATCGGACCGTAGACGCAGAGCGGGCGGATGCCCTCCTCGGGACGGTTGTTCCGCCGTCCCGAGAGCACGCTGATGACCGGGAACAAGGCCGCCGCGTGGAGCGGCACCCGGCGGTAGAGCCGGGCACCCATCTCGGCGACGTAGCGGTCGCGCGGATGCGCCAGGTCGGGCCGGAGCTGCAGGTAGCGGGGGTTCTTGGTGGGCTTGCCCCCGATCACGCGCGGCTGCGCCGAGCAGATGGAGTAGCCGTCGCCCTCCCGCTCGGCGTTCCTGGCCACGTGCTCCCGCATTGGCGGGGTGAACGCGTCATGCACCGCCACGTCCTCGACGATGCGCACCGCGTCCTGGCGGGTGAGCGGCTGGAAGTTGGAACAGAACAGCCCGGGTGCCGCCATGTCTTCCTCGGTCTGGCGGTCGAGCCCGGGGTGAATGGCGTCGTCGGGCCGCTGGAACAGCCGGAACTCGCAGTTCTGGGCCAGCTTGAGGCTGGGATGCCCGTCGTACTCGCCGGGCAGGCCGATGAGGCGGCGCGCGGGAACCACCACCGAGGCGGTGATGTCGTCCTCCATCTGCACCTTATCGGCGGCGACGAAGTCCTGGCGCAGCTTGTAGACGCGCCAGGCGCCGTTCTCCTCGCGCCCCACCCTGAGGTAGTTGGCCACCAGCCGGCGGCCCTCGTACTTGAGCTCGTGGCCCGGAGCGCCGTTGATGATGTCCACGCTGAAGTGGCTGCGCCAATCTTCGCCCCACTCGGGCCGATAGAACCGCTTGATCACGAAGACCAGCGCCCGGATGTGGTTCGGGATGCTCTCGAGCCACGCATTGTGCTCGGGCGTGAACTCCGCCGGATTGGGGGTCAGCAGCTTGATGACCGAGCCGAGCGAGCGTTCGGGTGAGAGGACGGGCCGAGACGCCTCGCGGCCGTCGGCGGCCCGAAGCTCGGGCAGGCGAACACCCTCGAAGCTTCGATCGAAGATCCGCCGCACCGCCGCCATGTCCTCCTCGAAGTTTCCGACATAGAACGATCCCGGCAGGATGGCGTCCACCAGACTCTTGCTGATCTCCGACTTGCCGCCGCCCGAGACAGTGCACGGCTTGTGGCAGAACGCGCCCTCCGGCACCGTCCCGATCAGCCGCCAGCTCGGCGCCGCGCCATGCTTGGCCATGCGGATCTTGTAGCCGCTGGGATGGATGTACACCCGGCCCGGCAGGAGCTTGAGGTGCTGGCGCTGCCCCTGGTGGGTCCAGGTGATGTCCTGGCTCTTGACGTCGATCTCCATGTCCTCGGGCATGTAGTGGACTTCGGGATAGACCGTGTCGGTGGCGTAGCCGGAGGAATGGTAGGTGGCGCGCTGGGCCACCAGCGCCAGCATCTCGCTGAAACGGTGGTTGGCGCTCACGATCCGCACCTGCTCCGGCCCGAACCGGTCGCCCAGGTTGAAGGTCGCGAATGCCAGCGCCCCGCCGGCGTGCTCCTCCTCGGCGAGGCCGTACAGGTTGGCGCTGTAGCCGATCTGGGTCTTCACTTCCTTCTTGCAGTAGCCGAAATAGTTGTCGGCCAGGATCGTCACCATCACGCCCTCGGGGCCGCGCGACGTGATCTTGAACGGGCGCCCCTCGTTGTAGAGCTCCGCGGGGTCGGTCCAGCACATGCCGGCGGCGCGCTCTCGCTCGGAGGCCTCGCTCACGTGCGGCAGCCCCACATCCTTCTTCGGGATCCGCGTGAGATGGGGCGCCAGGATGACGCAGCCGCTGTGGCCGGTCCAGCCGTCGACGTCGAGGCCCGCGTCGTTGGCGGGCAGATGGGGATCGCCCGCGTTGCCGAAGATGCTCTCGACGAAATCGAGGTTCGACACCAGGCCGCCGGGCACGAAGAAGCGGACTTCGAGCCGCTTCTCGGGCAGCACCCTGGGAACGGCGGGACACACCAGGGGACGGAGCAGGAGCGACACCATCGTCTCCACCGGCTCGGGCCAGCCGGCGGTGAACGGCAGCCGGAGGAGAGCGGGCGGCGGCCGCAGTGCCACGCCGAGCAGCCGCACGTACGTGCCGAGCGGCACGCGAATCTTGTCGGCGGGAATCGGAAAGCCACCTTCGGCCACGTGGAACACGCCCTGGGTGGTGCGCCGGTCGCTCACCGGATTGTGGAGCACGCCGTTGTCGAGCCGGTAGCTCGAGACCAGCTCATTCTCATAGGAGTGGCCGTGCACCGGTAGCGACAGCTCGCGGGCCAGGCCGTAGCGGTCGAGAATCAGCGTCTCGGACGGCAGCGTGACGCGCTCGTCCAGCCCCGCCGCGTGCGACAGGCTGTCGATGTACCGCTGGATGCGTCCGTCGGCGGGACACAGATGCTCGGACAAGAGCCGGGTCTGCTCGCGATAGCGGGCGAACAGGTCGCCGGTGAGCTGCAGCACTTCCTCGTCGCCGGCGGCCGGCGGGATCCTGGCGCCCATGGCGGCGAGCTTGAGCAGGATCGAGCTCACGGCGGCGCGCCGATCCGGCAGCCACACCGAGCCGTCCGGCCTCAGTCCTACGGAACGCTCGAGCTCCATCTCGCCTCCAGGCACAAGAATCGGATCGGGTGGCTTTCCCAACGTCACACCGGGAATTTCATCCGTCAATGAGTTCACCCGGGGGGCATCGCCCGCGGCGGCGTGAGGCAGATCACGCGCCTCGGGCCGGGTGGTCCTTAGCGTGATGGGGCGCCGGCCGGGCAGCAGCCGAAGGTTCCGGACCGGTGGAATCTCACCGAGGAGGAGAGCGCCATGCTGAGCGACAACGATGCCATCGCGACCATTCCCGTGAAGGACATCGACACGGCCAGAGATTTCTACGAGGGCAAGCTTGGCCTCATGACGGGGCCGAGCCGGGAGAAAGGCGTGCTCACCTGCAAGAGCGGGACCTCGTCGGTCCTGGTGTACGAGTCACAGTATGCCGGCACCAACGAGGCGACCGCGGCCACCTGGGCGGTGGACGATGTGGACGGGACGGTGCGCGACCTGCGGGAGAAAGGTGTCACCTTCGAGCACTACGATCTGCCGAACACGCAGCTCCGGGGAGACGTGCACGTCTCGGGGTCCATGAAGGCCGCCTGGTTCAAAGACCCGGACGGCAACATCCTGGCGCTGGTCAGCCGGTAACCGCCGCGCCGTCCACGGCCGCCAGGCCGGCGTTCAGCTCCGACGCGCTCTGGGGCCGGTCGGCGGGGTCCTTGGCCAGGCAGGCCAGCACCAGGCGCTCGAGCTCGGCGGGCACGGGGTTGCCGGTTCGCTGGGAGGGCGGGACCGGCGGCTGCGACACATGCAGGAGCGCGGTCTGAAGGGCGGTCTCTCCGGCGAAGACCAGCTCGCCGGTCAGCAGGTAGTAGGCGACGCAGCCCAGCGAGTAGAGGTCGGTCCGCCCGTCCAGCTCGGCCTCGCCGCTGACCATTTCGGGCGCCATGTACGCCGGGGTTCCGATGGCCAGGCCCGCGACGCTCGCGAGCGAGTCCTGTCCATCGGTGCCGCCGACCGATTTCACCAGCCCGAAATCGAGCACCTTCACGAAGTCCCCCTCCCGCCCCACCCGGCCCAGATGGATGTTGGCGGGTTTGATGTCGCGGTGGATCAGCCCGGCGTCGTGCGCCTCCTCGAGCGACTCGCAGACCTGTCGCAGGATGTGAATCACGCGTCCGGCCGGCAGCGGCCCTTCCGCCCGCACCAGGTGCTCGAGGGTGATGCCCTCCAGCAGCTCCATCACCAGGTACAGCCGTCCCTCATCGGTGGTGCCGAAGTCGTAGAGCTGCACCGTGTGAGGCGACTTGAGCTGCGCCGCCGCCTCAGCCTCGCGCCGGAACCGGGTGGCGGCGAGCTGCGCCTTGGCGCCGTTCTCACCCGCCAGCGCCTCCGGCCGGATGAGCTTGATGGCGGCCGGTCGAGCGAGCATGCGGTGGTGGGCCAGGTATACCTCCCCCATTCCGCCCCGGCCGAGCAGCTCGCCCAGCCGATAGCTCCCCATTTCCCGTGCCTTGGTGACTTGCTGGCCCAGGCGGGTGACCACCGCGCTGATGGCCACAGCCACGCCGGCCATCAGGTAGTTGGGGTAGTGCATGAGAAAAGCGGTCGCCGTGCCGTGGAAGTGGTACATGCCCGCGGCCCTGGCCACCAGCATCCCGACCGAATCCATGGACGCGGCCAGAAACGCGGCCACCGCCATTCGGCGCGGCTCCGCTGGAATGATCGCGGCGGTCATCAGGATGACCGGCCCGATCCAGGTGATCATCGGGGTGCCGTCGGTGGTGGTGGTGGACACCGGTCCCCAGTGGATCACCACGCCCAGGTCGATGGCCGTGAGCACCAGGTACACCAGCCCCAGGTTGATCACGAATTCGGGGCTTCGCCGGGTGTAGCGGAGCATGATGTAGAGCGCGACCGAGGTGACGAAGCCGACCGCGGCCACCGCATCGATGAATCCGAGGCTGCGCACTCGCGCATCGCCGGGGGACGCGAAGTGCAGGGCCAGATGGCCGAAGATCGGCCCCAGGAACCAGAGGGCCGCCGCCAGGAGCGACAGGATTTGGAGCCGGCGGTTGGCCTGACGCAGCAAATCATCGGGCAGGCGGCGGGTCCGGCCCGGCGCGTTCTGGAGATCGGCCGGGGTTTCGGACGACAGGCGCCCGATCAGGCGGGACATGGACATGAGGGGATGCTAGACGGCTGCCGCCCGGGGCGCCAATGCCCCGAGCCGGCGACCCCGGCCTAGCCGGCGTCCTGAAGCGCGCGCCGGCTGAACAGGGCGATCGGTAGGCCGATGAAGACCATGTGCACCACGATGCTGAGGCCCACCCATAGCGGATCCTTGGCGCCTCCGCGGGGTGCGTTCGAGAGCGGCACCACCACGTAGTTCATGATGATGTAGAGGAGGAGGCCGTAGGCGACGCCGAACGGAATTGGTCGGAGGCCCAGGATCGGCATTCGCCGCGCCACCAGAAAGTACGTCAGCGACATGGTGGTCGCGATGAAGAAGTGGAGCGCCAGGCCCAGGAGGGCCGTGGCCCAGCCGCCCGAGAAGCTCTGCTTGCCCAGCAGCCCGGTCGCGACCGACTGAAAGATCCGCTGGGCCGGCACGCCGGTCTTGATGGCCCAGAACAGGCAGGCGTAGGTGATGTCCAACGCGCCGGCCGTCAAACCGCCGGCCAGCACGAACCGCAAGGGGCTCGAACGCATGTCGCCACCCGGAAGAGGTCGCGGGTGGGGACGAGGGGACGGGGGACGGGAACACGGGGGAGGGATGAGGCGCTGTGCTACTCGCGCGCCTTCCTCGCTAGATTTGCAGGGTCCGCGTTCCGTAGTTCACTGCTCACGTGCCGTCTCCTTTGTGTGGGGGCCGGCCCGAACCCGCCGGCGTCCGCCTGACCTCGCTCCACCTTGCCCGCCTGTTCGCCGGAGCCGCCGCCCCGCCGGACGACCTACTCGCGGGCCCCATTCGCGGCGAGCTCCTGGGCGCCGAGCACCTCGCGGAGCGCGCGCGCACGCTCGCGCGCGGGCAGCGGGTCACGGCCCGACCCGGCCGGCGCCGCGCGCGGCTGCTGGTGCGGCTCGACGAGACCCGCCGCATCCTGGATACGGCGCACCAACGCCTGGCCGCCGCGGTGGACCGTGACATCAACGTGAGCCCGGCCGGCGAGTGGCTGCTGGACAACCTGCACGTGGTGCAGGAGCACATCCGAGAAGTGCGCGAGAGCCTTCCTCGGGGCTACTACCGGGAACTGCCCGAGCTCACCACCGGCGCGCTGGCGGGCTATCCGCGAGTGTACGAGATCGCCATTACCCTGATCTCGCATACCGAGGCTCGGATCGAGCTCGAGAGCGTGGACCTGTTCCTCGGCGCGTTCCAGGAGGTGCGCCAGCTCGCCATCGGCGAGCTGTGGGCCATCCCCGCCATGCTCCGGCTGGGTCTCATCGAGAGCGTGCGGCGCATGGCCCTCCGGACGGTGCGGCGGCTCGAGGAGCTCGAGTCGGCCGACCAGTGGGCCGGCCTGCTCGCGGACCAGGGCGACCGCACGGCCGCGGCGACCGCCGCGCTGCACCAGTTCGTCTCCAGTCCGCCACCGCTCTCGCCCACCTTCGTGGCCCGGCTGCTGGCGCAGCTTCGGGCCGCCGGCGGCGCCTATCCGCCCTTGCTTCGCCTGGAGTACTGGATTGCCGACCACGCGATGCACGCCGAGGAGGCCGCGGCGCGCGCCAACGAGCGGGTGGCGCTCACCCAGATCATCATGGCGAACAGCATCACCAGCCTCCGCGGCATCGCGCGGATGGACTGGGAATCCTTCGTCGAGCGGCAGAGCGCGATGGAGGCGGTGCTCCGGCGGGACCCCGGCGAAGTGTACGCCCGGATGAGCTTCGAGACCCGCGACCAGTATCGCCACGTCGTCGAGCGCATCGCCAAGCGGAGCCGGACCGCCGAGCCGGCGGTGGCGCAGGTGGCGCTGGACCTCGCCCTGGCGGCGCCCGGCAACGGCGCCGCCGATGCCTACCGGCGTCGGCACGTGGGCTACTACCTGGTCGACGACGGGCTCAGGGAGCTCGAGCGGCGCTGCGAGTTCCGCGCGCCGCCGCCCCTGGCGCTCTACCGCTGGGCGCTCCGGCACCCCAACGTCGTCTTCGTCGGCGGGATTCTGGCGGGCACGCTGGCGGCGCTGGCCGCCGTGCTCTGGCTGGGGGGCCGCGAGGCGCGCGCGGCCTGGCCGCTGGTGCTGCTGTTCGCGCTCATTCCGGCCAACGACATCGCGGTGACCGCGATGAACCAGCTGCTGACCGCGTTCCTGCCGCCGCGGCGCCTGCCCAAGCTGGACCTGACCAAGCAGGGCGGGGTGCCCGAGGACCTGCGCACCGTCGTGGTGGTCCCCACTCTCTTCGGGAGCGTCGAGGCCGTGCGGGAGGCGCTCGACCACCTCGAGGTGCAGTACCTGGCCAACCGGGAATCACACCTTCAGTTCGCCATCCTGAGCGACTTCACCGACGCGCCCACGGAAGCCCGCGAGGGCGACGCGGCGATCCTCGCGGCCGCGGAGGACGGCATTCGGGCGCTCAACGCCGAATACGCCCACGACGGGGAAGACCCCTTCTTCCTGTTCCACCGGCCGCGCCGCTGGAACCCGAGCCAGGGCGTCTGGATGGGGTGGGAGCGGAAGCGGGGCAAGCTGGCCGAGTTCAACCGGTTCCTCCGCGGCGGCGACACGGGCGCGTTCTCGCGCGTCGTGGGCGATACCGGCCCACTCCGCGGCGCCCGGTACGTGATCACGCTCGATGCCGACACGCTGCTCCCGCCCGAGGCGGCGGTCTGCCTGATCGGTGCGCTGGCCCACCCGCTCAATCGCGCCGTCTACGACCCGGTACTGGGCCGGGTGGTGCGCGGCTACGGCATCCTGCAGCCCCGGGTGGGCGTGTCGCTGCCGAGCGCGAACCGCACGCCGTTCGCGGCGGTGCACTCGGGGCACCCAGGCGTCGATCCGTACACCACGGCGGTGTCGGACGTCTATCAGGACCTGTACGGCGAGGGAAGCTTTACCGGGAAGGGCATCTACGACGTGGATGCCTTCGAGCGCGCCACTCACGGGCGGTTTCCCGAGAACACGCTGCTCTCGCACGACCTGATCGAAGGCAACTACGCCCGGGCCGGGCTGGCCAGCGACATCGTCGTCTACGATGACTATCCGGCCCGGTATCTCACCTTCACCCGCCGCAAGCACCGCTGGATCCGGGGTGACTGGCAGCTGCTCCGCTGGCTCACCAACCGTGTGCCGGGGCCGGACGGCCCCGAGCCCAATCGGCTCTCGCTCCTCTCCCGCTGGAAGATTCTCGACAACCTGCGCCGGAGCGTGGTCGAGCTGGCGCAGCTCGCCTTCCTCATCGCCGGCTGGACCATCTTTCCGGGTGGGCCGCTGCGCTGGACGTTGCTCGGCCTGGGCGCCATCGCGGCGCCGCATGTGGTGGCGCTGCTGGTCGCCATGCTCCAGCCGCCGATGGACAAGTCGTGGCGGGCCTACTATGCCGCGGTGGCGCACGATGCGGCCACCAGCATGCAGCAGACGGCGCTCGCCATCACCTTCCTGCCGCACCAGGCGTGGGTCTCGGCCGACGCCATCCTCCGGACCCTCTGGCGGCTGCTGGTGACCCGACGCCAGCTCCTCGAATGGCAGACCGCCTCGCAGACCGAGCGGCTGATCTCGCCCGGGCCGGGAGCCGCGTGGCGCACGATGTGGCCGGCGGTGGCCCTGCCGCTCGGATTTCTCGGGCTCGCGCTGGGGCTGGCCGCCGCCGACAGGCACGCGATCGACGTTCCGGCGCTGGTCGGGGCGGCGCTGCCCCTCCTGGTACTGTGGTCGGTGTCGCCCTCGATCGCCTATGCCATCAGCGCGCCGGCCGTGCGTCGGGAGCGGCGGTTGCCGGCGTCCAGCCGCACCCCGGCGATGCGGTATGCGCTGCTCCATTGGCGCTACTTCGACCGGTTCGTGTCGCAGGCCACTCACTGGCTCGCGCCGGACAACTTCCAGGAGGATCCCGAGCCGGTGGTGGCGATGCGCACGTCGCCCACCAACATCGGCCTGCAGCTCCTCGCCACCGTCAGCGCGTACGATCTCGGATTCATCACCGCCGAGGACATGACCGACCGCCTCGAGCGCAGCTTCGCCTCGCTCGAGTCCATGCGCCGGTTCCGGGGTCACTGGTACAACTGGTACGACCTGCGGGACCTCTCGGTCATGGAGCCGGCCTACGTCTCGACGGTGGACAGCGGCAATCTGGCCGGGCATCTGATCGCGCTCCGGCATGCGTGCCTCGCGATCCGGGACGAGCCGGTGTTCGACGCGCGCACCTGGCGGGCCCTCCGCACCGGGGTGCTGCTGGCGGCCGAGGGGCTCCGCGGCGTCGGGGCCGCCGACCCGGAGGGGTCGCGCGGGCGCATGGCCGCCGAAGCCGCCTTGCGCGAGGCGGAGGCGGTGCTTGCCGGCGCCGACAACGTCGCGCCCGAGGCGGTGCTCTCCGCCATCGGCCCCGTGCTCGAGCGGGCCTGGGCGGCCATGACGTCGGTGCCCGCGTCCGCGGACGGCGGCGAGCCGCCGGGCGCCTGGATCGAGTGGGCCCTCCGCCTGCTCCGGGAGCAGGAGACCCGGCTCTCGGGCCTGTCGGTGCTGCCGACCGCCGGGCGCGACGCGCGGCCGGTGGCCCGCTCGGAATCGTGGCGCGCGGTCGCGGCCCATTCGTCCGCCGCGGCCATGCTGCTCTCGCGGCTCGAGATCCTGGCCGACCGTGCCGACGCCTACATGCAGGCGATGGACTTCGGCTTCCTCTACGACAAGACCCGCGGCCTGTTCGCCATCGGGTACCAGGCCGGCTCTCCGTCGCTGGACGGCTCGCACTACGACCTGCTCGCGTCGGAGGCGCGGCTGGCCAGCTTCCTCGCGGTGGCCCGCAATCAGGTACCGGTGGAGCACTGGTTCCGACTGGGGCGGACGCTGACCCGCGCCGCCGGCGCCACGGCGCTGGTGTCGTGGAGCGGCAGCATGTTCGAGTACCTGATGCCGACGCTGGTGATGCGCTCGTTCCCCTACACGGTGCTGGACCAGACCTGTGAGGGCGCCGTGCGCCGGCACATGGCCTACGCCTCGGACCGGCGGGTTCCGTGGGGCATCAGCGAGAGCGCCTACAACCTGCGCGACCGGTATCACACCTACCAGTATCGCGCGTTCGGCGTGCCCGACCTGGCGCTCAAGCGCGGCCTGGGCCGGGACCTCGTGGTGGCGCCGTACGCCTCCGCGCTGGCGGCGATGATCACGCCCGAGCGCGCCATCGCCAACCTCGGCACGCTCGAGAAGGCCGGCGCCCTGGGCCAGTTCGGGTTCCACGAGTCGCTCGATTACACCCGCCCCGATCCGGGCCGGCCGTTCGGCCTGGTGCGGGCCTACATGGCGCACCACGTGGGCATGAGCCTGGTGGCGCTCTCCAACGCGCTCACCGCGCAGCTCTGGCAGCGCCGGTTCCACAGCGACTCGATGGTGCGCTCGGTGGAGCTGCTGCTGCATGAGCGGGCGCCGCGACGGCTCGAGCTGCAGGAGCCGCAGGTGAGCCGGGCCGACGAGGCGCTGCCCGACCCCGAGCTCGAGCGCCCGGTGGTCCGCGAGGTGGACCTGCCCGACACGCCTGCCCCGCACGTGGCCCTGCTGGGACACCTGCCGTACACCGTCATGGTGAGCCACTGCGGCGGCGGCTACGCCCGGTTCGAGGAGCTGGCGGTGACCCGCTGGCGGGCCGACGGCACCTGCGACAACAGCGGCCAGTTCTGCTATCTGCGCGACGTGAGCGACGGCCGGGTCTGGTCGGCGGCGCACCAGCCGGTGTGCGCCGGGGCCGACCGCTACCGGGCCTTCCTGGCCACCGACCGGGTCACCATCCACCGGGTGGACGGAGCGATCGAGACCCGCACCGAGATCGCGGTGGTCCCGGCCGACGCGGCCGAAGTCCGGCGCATCACGCTGACCAACACCGGCAGCACGGCCCGCGACATCGAGCTCACCAGCTACGGCGAGATCGTGCTGGCACCGCCCGACGCCGACCGCGCCCACCCGGCATTCGGCAATTTGTTCGTCCACACCGAGTATCACGCCTGGTGCACCGCCATCACCGCGACCCGCCGACCGCGCTCGGCGCAGGAGCGGCCCCTCTGGTGCGTGCACGTGGTGGACGACGGGCGGGAGCGGGTCGGCCCGGTGACCTGCGAGACCGACCGCGCCCGGTTCCTGGGGCGCGGCCGTACCACCCGCGATCCGGTCGCGCTGGATCAGTCGGGTGCGCTCTCCGGGGCGACCGGCGCGGTGCTGGATCCGGTGTTCGCGCTCCGGACCCGGGTCCATCTGGAGCCGCGCCAGTCGGCCTCGGTCACGTTCACCACGCTGGTGGCCACTACGCGCGAGCGGGCCTTCGAGCTGGCGGATCGCTACCACCATCCCCGAGCGGCCCAGCGGGCGCTCGACCTGGCCTGGACGTCCGCGCAGGTGGAGCTCCGGGAGCTGGGCGTCTCCCCCGGCGATGCCGGCGTGTTTCAGGAGCTGGCGGGGCACCTGTTCTACTCCAATGGGGCGCTTCGCGCTCCCCAGGACGAGCTGCGCCGGAACCGCGGCTCGCAACCGCTGCTGTGGACCCTGGGCATCTCGGGCGATTGGCCCATCCTGCTGGCGACGATCGATACCGCCGAGGGACTCCCGACTCTGCGCCAGCTGCTGGCGGCGCACCACTACTGGCGGCGGCGCGGCATGATGGTCGACCTGGTGGTGCTCAACCTGCGCCCCACCAGCTATCTGCAGGACCTGGCGCAGAGCATCATGAACGCCATCCACGCCTCGCGCGCCGGCGGCCTGGTCGATCGTCCGGGCGGCGTCTTTCTCCGCCGGCGCGACCTGCTCGCACCGGAGGTGCTGACGATGCTGCGCGCCACCGCACGGGTGCACCTGGAGTGCGACGGGCGGGCGCTGGGGCGGGTACTGGTCCTCGCGGCGACGAAAGGCGACGTCGTGACGGAGGACCTGGCCTCGCAGCCACCGCCGACCCGGCCTGCCACCCGAGGCGGACCGCTGGGATTGCTCCGGGTGTTGAGTACCGGCGGGCTCGGCGGTGCCAGGCACGTGCTGGGATCGGCGGCGCCGGCGGCCGCGCCGCTCCACCCGGGGCGTGCGCCGGTGCCCGCGACCGTTCCGCCCGCGTCGGGGCCGGCGCCCGCCAACGGATTCGGCGGCGTCGGCGACGAGGGCGAATACACCATTCGGATCGCGGGCGACCGGGTACCTCCGCTCCCGTGGGCCAACGTGGTCGCCAATCCTGTGGGCGGATTCCTGGTGAGCGAGCGCGGCGCGGGGTTTGCCTGGTGCGGCAGCAGCTACTTCTATCGGCTCACCCCCTGGCACAACGACCCGGTGACCGATCCGCCGAGCGAAGTGCTCTACCTGCGCGACGAGGACAGCGGCGAGGTCTGGTGCCCCACGCCTGCCCCGCTTCGGAATCCGGGCGAGTATCAGGTGCGCCACGGTCCCGGCTCGACCACGTTCGCGCACCGGCGGTCCGACATCGCTTCGACGCTCACCATGGGCCTGGCCGACGATGCCGCGGTCAAGATCTCGCTGCTCCGCCTCACCAACGTCGGCGACCGGCCGCGCCGGCTCGCGCTCACCGCGTTCGTCGAGTGGGCCCTCGGCGCCCAGCGTGAGCACACCCAGCACCAGGTGCACACCCGCTACGAGGCCGAGCGGCGCGCGATCCTCGCCTGGAACACCTTCGACCCGCACTTCGGCGGTCACGTCGCCTTCTACGCGCTGAGCGAGCCGGTCACCGACTACACCGCCGACCGGCGCGAATTCCTCGGGCGAAACGGCACCGTGGCGGCGCCGGCCTCACTGGCCGTGCCGCTCATCGGCGCGGTGGGTTCGGCGCTCGACCCGTGCGCGGCGCTCCGCTGCCTGGTGCAGCTCGCGCCGGGCGAGACCCGGGAGGTCGCCGTTCTGCTGGGCGCGGCCGAGAGCGAGGCGGCGGCGCGCGAGGCGCTCGACCGGCTGGCGGACCCCGCCCACGCGCGGGGCACGGCGGAGCGGACGGTGGCGCGGTGGGACGAGCGCCTGTCTGCCGTCACCGTCCGCACGCCCGACCCGTCGTTCGACCTGATGCTCAACCGGTGGCTGCTGTATCAGACGCTGAGCTGCCGGGTATGGGCTCGATCGGCCCTGTACCAGAGCAGCGGCGCATACGGCTTCCGGGACCAGCTGCAGGACGTGATGGCGCTGCTCTACGCGGAGCCGGCGCTCGCCCGCGAGCACATTCTGCGCGCGGCGGGCCGCCAGTTCCTCGAGGGCGACGTGCAGCACTGGTGGCACCCGCGGTCGGGTCGCGGAGTTCGCACCCGTTTCTCCGACGATCTCGCCTGGCTGCCGTTCGTGGTGGACCAGTACGTTCGCGTCACCGGCGACCGCTCGGTGCTGGACGAGGTGGCGGCGTTTCTCACCATGCGCCCGCTCGAGCCGCACGAGCACGAGGCGTACGACCTGCCGGCGGTCTCGAGCGAGCTCGGCTCGATCTACGAGCACTGCCTCCGGGCGCTCCGCAAGGCCTCGACCGTCGGCCCTCACGGGCTTCCGCTGATCGGCATCGGCGACTGGAACGACGGCATGAACCGGGTGGGCGTCGACGGCCGCGGCGAAAGCGTGTGGCTGGCCTGGTTCCTGATCGCGACGCTGCGGGGTTTCGCGGTGCATGCCGAGCATCGCGGCGATCCCACCGTCGCGGCGGAGTTCCGCCGCCAGGCCGATGACTACGCGCGCGCGGCCGAGGCCGCGGGATGGGACGGCGAGTGGTATCGGCGCGCCTACTTCGACGACGGGACGCCGCTCGGCTCGGCCGTGAACGACGAGTGCACGATCGATTCGATCGCGCAGAGCTGGAGCGTGATCTCGGGCGCCGGCGAGCCGGGCCACCGGGTCCAGGCCATGCGGTCGCTCGAGCGCCATCTGGTGCGGGACGAAGAGCGGATCCTCCCCCTGCTCACGCCTCCGTTCGACCACACCCCGCACGACCCGGGATACATCAAGGGCTACCTTCCCGGCGTGCGCGAAAACGGCGCGCAGTACACCCATGCGGCGCTCTGGGCGGTCCTGGCCACCGCCCTCCAGGGCGATGGCGACCGGGCCTTCGAGCTGTTTCAGATGATCAACCCGCTCGAGCGCTCGCGCACGCCGGACGAGGTCGCCACCTACCAGCTCGAGCCCTACGTGGTTGCGGCCGACGTCTATACCGCGGCGGGACACGTAGGCCGCGGCGGATGGAGCTGGTATACGGGCTCGGCGAGCTGGATGTACCGCGTGGGGCTCGAGGCCATCCTGGGCTTCACCAAGCGGGAGGATCAGTTGAGCCTGGATCCGCGCGTTCCGGCCGACTGGGAGCAGTTCACCATCGACTATCGCCACGGGCGGAGCCGGTACCGGATCGTGGTGCACCAGCCTGGGGCGGCGCGGCTGGGCAATCAGCGGCTCACGCTCGACGGTCGCGAGCTGGAGGGCGAGTCCGTCACGCTGAGCGACGACGGGCGGGAGCACGAGGTCGTGCTTCGTCCCCGCCGGACGGAGGCGCCATGAGTGGCCTGGCGCCGGTCGTGCTGCTGCTCGCCTGCGTAGCGGGCCTGCTGCTCATTCCGTTCGGTCTGCCAGGCCTCTGGCTCATCGTGCTGGCCATCATCGGCTACGGCTGGCTGGACGACTACCGGAACATGAGCGCGTGGTTCCTGCTGCTGGTGATCGGGCTCGCGACCCTGGGTGAGATCGCCGAGGCCCGGATCGGCTTCAGCTACGCGCGGCGGTACGGGGGGTCGAGTCGGGCCGGGTGGGGTGCCCTCGTGGGCGGGCTCGCCGGCGCGATCGTCGGCGTGCCGGTGCCGCTGATCGGGTCCGTCATCGGCGGCTTCGTGGGGGCATTCGCAGGAGCGGCGCTGTTCGAGTACACCCGCGCTCGGCAGTCCGACGTGGCCGCGCGGGCGGGGTGGGGGGCGGTGCTGGGGCGCGCGGTGGCCGCCGGCATCAAGATGGCGATCGGGGTGGTGCTCTCGGTCGCCGCGTTGTGGGTGGCGCTTCGATCCTGAGCAGGTTCGGAGAATTACGGCGCCGCAGGTTCGGCGCGCGGAAGCACGGGTCGCTCCACGTAGCGAAGCTTGTCCGGATTGAGCATCCGGTAGAACGCTACCAGACGATCGCCGTCCGTTCCCGCCGTCGTGATGAACCGCACGCCTTCTGCACTTCGGGTCACGATGGCCGGCTCGCCGTTGACCCACGCCAGCTCGTGCCGCAGCGCCCGGAGTGTCTTGCGCTCGAAACCCAGAACCAGCCGCGCGACCCTCGCCGCACCGCGTACGATCCGCCGCGTGGACGGAACTTTGCCGCCGCCGTCCGAGGTCCAGGTGGCGTCCGGCGCCACCAGAGCCAGCATCGCCTCCTGATCATCGGTCCGGAGCGCGGTCAGGAAGCGCTCCAGCAGCCGCTGGTGCGCCTCCGCCGGCACCGGGTACTTGACCCGATCGCCACGCACCCGGACGCGCGCCCGGTGAACCATCTGACGGCAGGCGACCTCGGTACGATCCAGCACCACGGCGATTTCCGGGTAACCGGCGTCGAACACATCGTGCAGCAGCAGGGCCGCGCGCTCCTCCGGCGCGAGCCGCTCGAGCAGGATCAGGAACGCCATCGAAAGATCCGAAGTGAGCTCGGTGCGCCGGTCTGGGCTCTCCTCGGGGGTCGCGATGGGCTCCGGGAGCCAGTGGCCGGCGTAGTGCTCGCGCTCGACGGCCGCGCGGCGCAGCCGGTCGATCGCGAGCCGGGTCGTGACCGAAACGAGCAAGGCTTCCGGCGAACGGACCTCGGCGGGATCGACGCCGTGCCAGCGAAGCCAGCTCTCCTGGACGACGTCCTCGGCGTCGTCCACCGAGCCGAGCATGCGATAGGCAATGCCGAACAGGCGTCCGCGGAGCTGCTGGAACGGGTCCGTGTCGGCGAGACGAGTGTCAGTGGGCATGGGTCACCACGTTGCTACGGGTCTGTCGGTGGTGCGGTCATCGCTCGGTTGTTGCGGTCCTCGAAGGATAGGCCCAAGGACAGGAACGCGCGCCCTCCTGGCTCCAATGCGAGGGACTGCCCACCTGCATGGGCCGGTCACAGCTCCAGGGCTCGTCCGTCTGCCTGGATATGACACGGATCTTCGTGGCCGGTGCCACCGGCGTGCTCGGCCGTCATACCCTCCCGTTGCTCCTCGATGCCGGACACGAGGTGATCGGGGTGGCCCGAACGGCCCAAAAGCGGACGTGGCTCGAGCGCCAGGGCGCTCGCCCCGTGCTGCTCGATGTGTTCGACCGCGACGCGGTACGCCGGGCAGTGGACGGCGCCGAGGTCATCATCAACCTGACGACGGCGGTGCCGCGATCCA